>Ga0272449_1000822_pt1 | contig 35058 bp, 20 predicted proteins | sample YNPCB0241_FD_198679 | JGI IMG/M metagenome (GOLD analysis project Ga0272449, IMG submission 198679) | Hot spring sediment microbial communities from Yellowstone National Park, WY, United States - YNP-CB-024-1 | ecosystem: Environmental > Aquatic > Thermal springs > Hot (42-90C) > Sediment...
ACGAGGAATCGGCCAGCGTTGTAGGCGATATTGCCCTCGATGAGATAGTTTTGGACAAATGCTCGGCGAGACCCGTAGGCATGCATCGTGTGGCTAAAGCCGCCGGTCATGATGCAATCGGCGATGGTTTTGATGCCAGCTTCGTTCTGAGTGTAAATGGCATGGCCATGGCCGCGGTCGGGGGCATCCCAGCCGTTGTCGTATATGATACATCCGTACACTTCGCTGTCGATGGCTCCTCGCCAGAAGCTGATCCCCTGGGCATTATCGTGGATTACCAGGTGAATGTACTTGCAACCTCGACCGGTGTGAATGTTCAGTCCGCCCCAAGGCCGGCCATAAGTCTTCGGATGGGAACCGGGTTCCTCGATCCGGCGGGACATGGTGAAGTTTTCGGAGACAAGGATTTCCAGGTCCCAGATCCAAAGGAAGTCGGAGGGAGGCTGGATGGTCAGTCCGCCGTCGAGAGTGACCCGCTGGCCGGGAAGGGCCCGGATGTGGATGGGCCGGTCGGGCTCGCCCGCCAGTCGAACCACAAACCCGGGGGATTGGATCGAGCGGTCGGGATGCCGGTAAGTTCCTCCGGCAAGCCAAAGGGTGTCCCCGGGGCGAATCGGTTTACTGCCCCCTAAGGCCGAGTGGATATCCCATGGAGATTCCCGCGTGCCTGCTCCGTCGGCACTGCCGTGGGGGGCCACGTACCAGTCGGCTCCGGGAAGCCTTTTCGCACCCGAGAGGGTCATTCCGAGAGCGGGGATCAGCATAAGGATTGCATACTTCCTCGGGAAAACCTTACCGCTTGTGCGAAAACTTCCGGACTTGGAGGAAAGGAAGGCTTTGACCGGGGAAGGCTTGTGGGCAGATTTGGCGGCTAAGGTCATGGCGAATCCTCCCGTGAGAACGTGTTGGAAAGGGGGTGAAATTTCACACCTTCAAATTGCCTGGCAGATTGCCTGGGGATCTTACGAAACCCTTCGTGGTGGCCTGCCACCCGGCCAAACCCCTCCAGCCCGAGGAATTTTGGGGCTTCGTATAATTTAGGGTCGTGAAACATGGGGAGCTAGAAGTTTTCGGCCGGGAAAGTGACCTTCTCCCATAGCGGCGAGGGGAAGAAGGGGCAGAGGAAAATTCATGGCAAAAGTGGGCAGGTGTGTCGGAGGAAACCACCGGGCAAAATGAGCACATAAACCTTCCCCGCCGAGGTGGTTTTTGATTCCGGCTTTGAGCGAAAAAAGCGGAGTTGTGGAATCACCGTTTACTGCGAGTTCGGGCCGGGTTTTTTCCGGAATTCTAATCCCGAGGGAGAGAACTGTTCTTAGTTTGTGCCATGCCTCCGCAAAACCAAGGAAGCAAAGAAAGCAAACCGCCTGTGACAGAGCCAGCGGTGATTTCCCTGCGGGGAGTGCGGGTCCATAACCTAAAGGGGATCAACCTGGACATTCCCCACGGGAAACTGATCGTCATCTGCGGCGTGAGTGGCAGTGGGAAAAGCTCGCTGGCTTTGGACACCCTGTATGCGGAGGGTCAGCGGCGATACATCGAAAGCTTTTCTGCCTACACGCGACAGTTTTTGCAGCGGTTGGAACGGCCTGCGGCGGATGTCATCGAAGGGATTCCCCCGGCGGTGGCTGTTACGGGGAAACAATCCAGTCGGTCGAACCGTTCCACGGTGGGTACGGCGACCGAGATAGGGGACTATCTGCGGCTGCTGTTTGCGAAGATTGGTCGGCCGGTTTGTCCCGACTGTCGGCGGATGGTCCAGGCTTACCAGCCGCATTCGGTGGCCCAAGTGCTTGCTGGCCTGCCCGAAGGACGTCGGCTGCTGATTGCGTTTGCCTTCCGCGTGGAAGAACCTGCCGTACTGCCCGTGGATCTTCTCCGCCTGAGAGAGCACGGATTTGTGCGGGTGCTGGCTGGGGAGTCGATCGTGGACCTTTCCGCAGGAGAACCGGGAGAATTGGCCGCGGAGGTGCAGCGGGCACTTGAGGAGGGTTCGGTCGGCCGGGGGAATGCTTCGGTGGCACCTCTTTACGTGGTGGTGGATCGCTTGATGACCGGCCAGGCAACGCGGAAGCGGCTCCATGATTCGCTGGAGCTTGCCTTCGCAAGGGGCCAGGGAACTTGCGAGGTATTTGTCGAGTGGCCGGACACTGGGGAAGGGACGACTTTCGGGCCAAGGGGTGAGCTTCCCGAAAATCCCTCGGGAGATGGAGAGCTGACAGCGGGGGAGGCGGAAGCAGAAGGGGCTTCGGAAGAGATCGCAACCCGGGGAGATGGGGAGAGCGGATGGGCCACTGGCGGTAGTAGGGATTTTGTCGGTTGTGGCGATCTGCCGTTTTGTGCCCGGGTGGCGATCCAGGGAAGCACCTTCCTCCAGTTACGATTTAGCGATCGGATGCGGTGTGGCGGTTGCGGCCGGGAGTTTCCAGCCCCCGAACCCCGGCTTTTTAGCTTCAATCATCCCCTGGGAGCTTGTCCCCTCTGTGAGGGTTTTGGGGATGTGGTCGATATCGACATGGACCTTGTGGTCCCCGATAAACAAAAGTCCATCCGCCAGGGGGCGATTGCCCCGTGGAATTACCCTCACTTTGAAATCCTCCTTCGCGAGCTTTTGGAAGTAGCCGATGAGTATGATTTACCCGTGGATGTTCCTTTTTCTCAGCTTGAGCCGCGGCATGTGCAGCTCATCTTAGATGGGATTCCCGAACGGGAGGTCTGGGGGCTAAAGGACTTCTTTGCTTGGCTTGAGCGAAAGAAGTACAAGGTGCAGTATCGAATCTTTCTTAGCCGTTGGCGGAGTTACCGGCCTTGTCCGCGTTGCCAGGGGCAACGTTTCCGCGAGGAGGTGCTGGCTTATCAAGTGGGGGGGAAAAACATTGCGGAGATCTCCGCCATGACGGTGGCGGAGGCCCTGCGGTTTTTCCGGCGACTTCAGCTGAGCGAGTGGGAAAAGCAGATTGCCCGGGCCATTACGGAACAGATTATCTCGCGGTTGGAATATTTGGCCGCTGTGGGGCTAGGATATCTGAGTTTGAATCGGCCCTTGCGGACTTTAAGCGGCGGGGAACTTCGCCGGGTTGCCTTGACCGCTGCTTTGGGGGCAAGCTTGGTCAATATGCTGTATGTGCTCGATGAACCTTCTGTGGGGCTTCATCCCCGGGATATTGGCCAGCTTGTGGAAGCGTTAAAGCGGCTCCGCAATCTGGGAAATACGGTCGTGGTGGTGGAGCACGATCCGTCGGTGATACTTTCGGCCGACGAGGTGATTGAGATCGGTCCTGGTGCGGGAGAGAACGGCGGTGAGGTGGTCTTTCAAGGTTCCCCGGCCGATCTCCGGAAGCAAGGAAGCACGCTGACGGGCCAGTGGCTTTCCGGGAAACGTCGACCGGCAATTCCTGCGGAACGTCGGCCGACAGCTCGCGGATGGATCCGGCTGGTGGGGGCTCGAGGAAACAATTTGAAAAATATCACGGTGGAATTTCCCTTAGGGGTTCTGTGTTTGGTGACAGGAGTGAGTGGTTCCGGGAAGAGCACACTTGTTCAAGATACCCTTTATCCGGCGATTTGTCGGCGACTTGGCAAGTCCGCCCCCAAGCCGTATCCTTATGAGGACATCTTTGGGGTCGGTCAAATCGAGGATGTCATTCTGGTGGACCAAACGCCGATCGGCCGAACGCCTCGCTCTAACCCGGTTACTTATCTGAAGATATTCGATGGCATTCGGGAACTGTTTGCCCAGACTCCGGAAGCCCGAGCCCGCGGATTTGGACCGGGGCATTTCAGCGGGAATGTACCTTCTGGCCGATGTCCCACCTGCGAGGGCGAAGGAAATATCCAGGTGCCCATGCAGTTCCTGGCCGATGTGTACGTCACTTGTCCGGACTGTCAGGGGAAGCGTTACCGGCCGGAGATTTTGGAGGTAACCTTCCGTGGGCGAAATATTGCTGAAGTACTGGAGATGACGGTGGCCGAGGCCTACCGATTCTTCCACGGTTTCGAAAAAATCCAAGAGGGGTTACAGCAGCTGGTGGATGTGGGGCTGGATTACATTCGGTTGGGCCAGCCGGCAAACACTCTTTCTGGTGGGGAATGCCAACGACTTAAACTAGCGGCATATCTTTCGGCGGCCAAAAAGCCGCGAACACTTTTCATCCTCGACGAGCCGACCACGGGGCTCCACGAAGCCGATGTGGCCAAGCTGTGCGAGTGCTTCCGCAAGCTGCTGGATCGAGGGCACTCGCTCATTGTGGTGGAGCATAGTCTCCACATGATGGCCGTGGCCGATTACATCATCGACCTCGGTCCCGGGGCAGCAGAGGAGGGTGGTCGGGTAGTGGTCACCGGTACACCGGAGCAAATTGCTTCCCGTCCGGAGTCGATCACCGGCCAATTTTTAGCCCCGGTCCTTTTCGGCCGAAAGGCCCGGAGTAGATCCCACATATAACCTGTTAGGCCATGAAAGAGATGCCTGGGTCGGCAAGATCTCGTTCGGGAGTACTCCGGTTTCCTCAGGTAGAGGAAAGTGTTCTTCTCCGAGGCTCCAGTGGCCTGGCTGAGTGAACCCCTCGCGTTGTTTTGGGATCATTCGAGGGGCACCGGTAAGTGCTGACTCTCTCCGGGCGGATAGAGAGTCTGGGACATAGCGTTAGTATTCGCGGGTGAGGCCAGGTCGGGGTGGTTCGTATTCGCCCTCGGGACCTTCCGGGACCGGAGGCGGCGAGTCGAAAGAAAGGGCATCGACATCGGAAATGAACTGGAAATTAGAGTTCCAGGCTTCCTCCCAGGTGACCAACTGACCACTATGGGTAGCCATTCGGCCCATGAGGGCAGCCATGTTGGCATCGGCAGCCCGGCGGGCTTCGTTGTGCGGCCGGTCATTGCGGATTGCATCCAGAAGAATTTGCCATTCCGCATGGTAGGGGTTGCAATCGGGCTCGGGATACTTCCACACAAGTTCTTCCGGCACCATGCGGTGACTTTTGTAGATCCGAGGTTCAGGTGCCGCCAGGCTGGTCATAATGACTGCTGATCCTTTGGTGCCATGGGCATAGTCGGAATAGGTGCTGTAGCAATTAGCTACATACCGGGAATAGACGAACAATTTGGTGCCGTCGGCGAAGGTGTATTCAAGGGCATAATTGTCGAACTGACTACCGGCCTCCGGCCAGCATCGACCGCCAAGGCCGTGGACTTCGACCGGCCAAGCACCTTTCACCCAGCAAGCCACATCGATGTTGTGGATGTGATAATCCACAAACACCCCACCGGAAACCCAGGCGAAGCAGTTGGCCCGGCGAATTTGAAATTCGATGGGACTCATCTGAGGAGGCCGTTTGCCCACGTGCACTGGGCCGTGCATCCGGTAAATCCGCAGCATCGTGATGTCGCCAATGGCACCCTCGTGGATGCGGCGGATGACCTCCTGCCGGGCTTTCGAGTGTCGCCACATCAGACCGACACCCACTTTGAGATTTTTTTGCTCGGAAAGTTCCGCCAGCTTGGCAAATCGGCGAGTGGCGGGTGCATCGACGGCAAAGGATTTCTCCATAAAGACATGCAGCCCCTTTTGGATGGCATACTCGAAATGACTGGGGCGGAAGACAGCGTGGGTAGCCAAGATCACCACATCTCCCGGCCGAAGACAATCCATCGCTTGGCGGTAGGCCTGGAAACCGACGAAGCGGCGTTCCGGGGGAACATCGACCCGATCGGCAAATTGCCGGGAGAGAGCCCCGTAACTAGCATTAAGCCGATCAGCAAATAGATCGGCCATAGCTACCAACTTGACGGGACCTCCGGTGGTGGAGAAGGCGTCGGCGACGGCTCCGGTTCCGCGACCTCCGCAGCCGACAAGGGCAAGCTGAATGGTGTTATCTTCCCCGGCATGGACTGCCGGAATCCGACCGGCCAGCAGGGCCGAGCTTGCCGCCAACTTGCCTGCCGTCTGCAAAAAGCTCCGCCGCGAGCTGCCTGTTTTCCCACAGGATGAAAGCCTTTCCACCATGGGAAATACCTCCCGTTAAAGCTGAGGGTTAAAACTGCTTCACGCGATTGAAGGTAGGAGTACCCACCGGCAAAAACACATCTATTTGCACGGGATTCGCTGAGGAACGTGGCCGAGAAAAATGCCAGCTCTTCCGGCAGCAAAAACTGTGGCATCGACTTTCAGGGTAAACTACGGAGTGGATACCAGTGTCTCCTGGTGGAAAATCTTTTCCGTCACCTAAGAGTGGGTGGCAAAAAGGTTAATTCAACTTCACAGCTCAGCGGCCCGCGGTGATGTGTCAGTTAGACCCACTCCTCAAATTCTCTAGTGTTGCTGCGGTGGACCCCGTCCAACAAAGGCAAGGAGTGGCAGGTAGTCGAACCAATCCTTCCCCAGGCTGTGCAGCGGCTATCTTAAGGTCGGTTCTGAAGGACTGCAACAACTTCGCGAGACTTGCCTGGAGGTGCAGATTGGCCTGATGAATACCGTCGGCCTGCCGGAGAGCATTTATGGCCCGGAAGGCTCGAGCAAATTAAGCCGGTTGTCCCCGGGTTAGGCCGAGGGCAGTCGCTTTTTCTCTGCAAATTGCAGGGGTATAATCCCGCTAAATCGGCTCGCCAATGAGGCTCGAGAAATCTTTCCGGCAAAGGACAGAATTCGGAAAGACGATCGGAGAACTCTAGCTGATAAAACCGGGTGGTTAAGAAGGCGAGAGGCCTGGCAGCACGGGATCTATCGAAGGCTTTTGTGACGGATCCTTCGAAGAAAACAAGGAGTTAGACGATGGCCACAGGCTTTGCGATCATTGGGTGTGGGTTAATTTCGAAATTTCATGCCCGGGCGATTGCGGACGTCCCCGGTGCGGAGTTGGTCGCTTGTTACGACAGAGTCCCGGAGGCAGCCGACCGCCTAGCGGCGGAGACAGGTTGTAAGGCTTATCACAGCCTAGAGGCTCTTTTGGCAGATCCGCGGGTGGAGGTCGTTACGGTGGCCACCCCAAGCGGTGCCCACATGGAACCGGCGGTGGCAGCGGCCGAGGCAGGCAAACATGTCATCGTGGAGAAACCCCTGGAAATAACCCTCCAACGGTGCGATGCTATTATCCGGGCTTGCGAAAAGGCCGATGTGGTTCTTTCCACGATTTTCCCATCCCGATTCCACGACGTAGGGCAACTATTGAAACGGGCAGTCGATCAGGGCCGATTTGGCCGACTTGTTCTCGGTGATGCCTACGTCAAATGGTGGCGGACCCAGCAATATTACGATAGCGGTGCCTGGCGGGGTACCTGGGAACTGGACGGCGGCGGGGCCCTGATGAATCAGGCTATTCATAGTGTGGATTTACTCCTGTGGTTTATGGGGCCTCTGGCGGAAGTCCGGGCGGAATTTGCTCTCCTGGGTCACGAACGGATTGCGGTGGAAGATGTGGCGGTGGCGGCCCTTCGGTTTGCCAATGGGGCCTTGGGGACAATCGAGGCTACCACGGCTTCCTACCCCGGACATAAGAAACGGATTGAAATCCACGGGACAAAAGGCACGGCTATCATGGAAGAGGAGGATCTTATCCTCTGGGAGTTTGCGGAGCCGCAGCCGGAGGATGAGGAAATCCGGCGGAAGATGGCCGAGCGGAAAAGCGGTAGCGGCGGTGCCGCCGATCCGGCAGCCATTGGCCATCACGGTCATGCCCGACAATTTGCCGACGTGCTGGAAGCCATCCGCACAGGCCGAAAACCCCTCATCGACGGTTATGAAGGCCGCCGGGCGGTGGAGGCTATCTTGGCCATCTATCTCTCCGCGGAGCGAGGACAGCCCGTCCGCCTGCCGTTGACCGCGGATCCCCAACTCCAGGTTCGAACTGTAGGAGTGGGGAACTTCGTCCGCTCGCCCGCCTGTCAATGAATCCGGTTTTCCCTTGCATGCCTCCGAATGAGGGGCCGTTGGGGAGATCAAAGTCTTTCACTGTCCTAACCAAGGCCCAGTTTGCTTCCTCGAAGGCAATATCGTTGATGGCGAGCTAGGAGGACCGGTTTGGCCGGTGGTGTTGAGGATTAAAGATAACTGCCGAGTCAAAGTGGTCGCCCGGGCAGCTGGCTCGTGCCCTCATGCTCGGGGATTGGGCTTTGGGAAGAGGGCTTGGAAGGCCGCGGGTTCGCCTTTCCTTTCTGTCCTGTGCTGAGGGAAAATCGGCCCATTTGTGTAAACTTCCCCCAAGGATTAATGCCCACGAATCTTCTGACGGTTCTTCACCGCGATCCCGTGGTGGCGATCGTGCCAGCATAAACATTTGTTACCAGCATTTTCTGCATTTGTTGCCAGCATTTTGTGTATTTCCCGGTTGTGAAGGATCCTCGAAGAGTCTAGCGGCAAGAGGGGAAAAGTCGTGGGTTTGCCCCGGGTACTGGAAGTCGAGGCCATGGATACTCCCGAGGAGGCCATTGCCTACGACACGATGGATCATTCGCTTGCCAATCGGGCTTTTGTGGAGGACTTACTCGCAGCAAGACCGGATCCGGGATGGATCGTCGATCTAGGGGCAGGCACCTTGCAAATCCCCGTGCTTTTGTGCCAAAGATTTCCGGGGTGCCAAGTGCTTGCGGTTGATTTGGCTTGGTGGATGCTGCGGGTGGGATGCTCTCGAGTGGAGGAGGCCGGTCTCTCCGGGCGAATTGTACCTTGTCGAGCCGATGCCAAGTGCTTGCCGTTGCCCACTGGCCGATTCCGGACGGTTGTCTCCAACAGTTTGCTTCATCATTTGCCGGAGCCGGAGTTTGCCCTTCGTGAGGCATGGCGAATTACTGCCCCCGGTGGGCTTCTTTTCTTCCGAGATCTGTTTCGGCCGGAGGATGAAGCAACCATCCATGCTCTAGTGGCTCAGTATGCTCCGGGAGCCGATCCGCGGCAGCAGCAGATGTTCGCCGATTCCTTTCGGGCTTCGCTTACCGTGGAAGAAGTCCGCATTCTGGCCGAGGAGTTAGGCATTCCCCCGGAGGCCGTGTACCTTTCAAGCGATCGGCACTGGACCCTTTGTGTGCGAAAACCTAAGTAAACACATTTGCCCGCCGGCCCGCCAAAGGCGAAGAATCCCCTCGACCTCAACCGGGGAGGCCCAGGAACTTCTCGGGGTGTCACCTGGGGCAATCCTTAAGCTGTTTGGTCAAGGTGTGGGGTCGGGGTGTGTTCTAACGTCTCCACCAGGAGCCATGGAGAAGGAGCTCAAAGGTGATGGGAAATTGATGCTGGGGATGGTGTTCCGGGAAAATTTCATGCCAAAATTGGATTTTGCTACTCCGCCAAACCCTCAGCATGGGTTTCGGCCAGGCGAGCGAAAGGGTCTCCGGCCCAGAATTTATTCCCACGCGAAGAAATCATCCTTCGAAGGAACCCCTTTAGGGAGATGTCCGAGGATGGAGAAAGCCACTTAGAAAGAATCCTTGGCTAAGCTGGCATCCCTATTCCGAAAGGTATCGAAGGGTGAGGCAAAGCCATAAAGCTTGGGAGGAAGAATTGTGGCATTTCGCTTTGCATATAGCACCAATGCCTACATGAACTACTCGGTGGAAGAGGCTTTGCACCGGATCCATCGCCTTGGTTATCAAGGGGTGGAATTGTTAGCGGATGTTCCCCATGCCTGGCCTGTGGGGTTGCTGCCGGAGACAATTCGGCTTATCCGCCGGACCTTAGAGGTTGCCGGTCTGCAGATTGCCAATATAAACGGTTTTATGATGCGGGCGGTGGGGGATCCGCGTCATCCTTATTGGCATCCTTCGTGGATTGAGCCGGCCGCGGAATTAAGGGCCCTTCGGCGGGAACATACCCGACGGGTGTTACAACTTGCCCACGAGCTTGGGGCCCGTAATGTCCAGACTGAGCCCGGTGGTCCCTTACCCTCGGGGATGAGTCGTCGGCAGGCCCTCCAGATCTTTTATGACGAACTAATGCCCTGTGTGGAGCTGGCTGAAAAACTCGAGGTACATTTGCTCATCGAGCCGGAACCCGGCCTACTCGTCGAGAGATTTGACCAGTACCTGGAATTGGCCGACCGGGTGGGAAGTCCATTCCTGGGGCTCAATCTGGACATTGGCCATGCCTTTTGCGTGGGGGAAGATTTGGTGCGGTGGATCCCTGAGCTTGCAAGCCATACCCGGCATTACCATATCGAGGATATTCCTGCCGACCGGACTCATAAGCATTTGGTTCCGGGGGAAGGGGCAATCGACCTGCGGAGTGTGCTGGAAGCGATCCACCGCACAGGATATCAAGGATGGATCACGGTGGAACTTTACCCGTACATCGATCGGCCGGACGAAGCGGGCCGAAAGGCCCTCCTTTTTCTCCAACAACTAGTCAGCTCTCTCGACACTTGCGATTAACTGCCAAGTCCGCTAGCAATCGGAATGGGTTCCCTTAAGCTCCAGTCGAACTGAATGCCGCTGGAGAGGCATCCCGAATGCAGGATTTCCCACCGCCGAAGTATGTTGAGGTTAGGAGAAGAAGATCCCGGCACTGGCGGTCGGGAGTAACCTCCCGATCGGGGGCACCTCTTCCTTCGTATCGGAACTCCAGCCTATGCAGCTCAAAATCGGGATGGGAAATGCCAGCCCGCGGGAAACTCGGCGGTTGAAAGGACAAAAGCCGCCGGAGATTTTCCCCAAAGGAACAACAAGTTCTGCCAGGCCGGTTAAAACCGTTGGGCGAGGAGCCGGATTGTGAGATAGTCGGCCGTGATATTCAGCACCTCATTCAGATAGTGATCCCGTTTGATTTTCCGGCGGTGAGTTTCCTCCATGGACTGGAGGAGGTCTTCCTCTTCCTTTTCCGCATCAAGTTGCCGCCGCTCAGCCATGAACTTTTCTTCGTTCAGAGTAATTTTCTTCTGAGCCTTCCGCTCCAGGTATCTGTCGATCCGCTGCATGTCCCGCCGGAATTCCGGTGAATTCTTAACCCGCTCTGCACTCCGCCGGGCAAGTTCGGCAATGATGGCGGGGCTTACCATGTCATATTGCCGGAATTCAAGCGGTGGGACCCGATCAAACTCAAGGGCAAATTCGAGATCCGACTCTGCAACATCCAGATGGGCGGTGAGGGATGGGAGACGAATGTCCGACTCCACCCCCCGATTTTGGGTACTGTCTCCACTGGGCCGATAGAATTTCTGCACCGTGATTTTCGCCGCCCCCATTTTGAGCGGAAGAAGGGGTGAGATCAATTGACCCAACTCCACCAGCGACTGCACCGTGCCTTTGCCGTGAGTGGCGGGATCTCCCACCACGAGTCCCCGACGATAATCCTGCACAGCCCCCGCCAAGATCTCGCTGGCACTGGCACTGAACTTACTGACGACCACAACCAACGGGCCTTTCCAAAGGGCCCGGCCATCCGTGTCATAATAGGGTTGGACCCGCCCTGCAGCATCTTTTACCTGGAGGAGCGGACCCTCCTCGATGAATAAACCCGTAAGGGCCAGGGCTTCCTGGAGGGATCCTCCCCCATTTCGCCGTAGATCCAACACAACCGCGTCGACCCCAACATTATTAAAGTCCATGAGAATCCGGGCTACATCGCGAGTGGTACTCTTGTAATCGGGAATTCCCTGCCGGGCCCCTTCCATATCCATGTAAAAACTCGGCAAATCAATTAAACCGATTCGGAAAGGTCGACCATCAGGCTTTTGTCCCACCTCGAAGATCTCTGCCTGAGCCTCCCCTTCGCGGAGCTCGATCCGATCGCGGGTGATTTCGATGATGCGAGGCTCGGGATTATCTGGGCTGACTACCTTCAAGCGGACAATGGTGCCTTTTGGCCCCCGAATGCGTTTCACCACATCGGTTAAACGCATGTCCACAACATCTTCGATCTCGCCGGTAGGTCCTTGACCGACGCCGATAATGCGATCGCCCAGTTTGAGCCGGCCGTCACGAGCTGCTGCTCCCCCCGGTACCAACTCCCGCACTACCGTGTAGCCGTCTTCCCATTGCAAGGAGGCCCCGATTCCCTCCAAATTTAACCGCATGGTAATCTCGAAGTTTTCGAGAGTGCTTGGCGACATATAGCTGGAGTGGGGATCATAGGCATTGCACACCGCCGTAAGAAACATCTCCAGCAGCTCTTCGTCGTCCATTTGGTGCATTCGTTTGGCGAAGGTGCGGTATCGGCGGGACAGCTTCTCTCGGGCTGCTTCACCTTCGGTACCCTCGGCCTTAAGGGTGAGAAGTTCATATTTAACCCGCTGCCGCCATCGTTCCCGAGCTTCTGATTCATTCCGGGGGTACTCCAGGGCTTTCCGGTCTCGGATAATCTCCTCGTCGACCGTGAAATCGTGCTCCATTTGCACCAGTTGCTCTGCAATCGCAGCTCGTTCATCTACCCGGGCAATCATCACCCTATACACCTGATACGGGAACGTTAGATCACCCCGGGCCAAGGCTTCAGGCAGTTGGGGGGCTACTTGCCGGAACGTTTGAACGTCCTTTTCGTAAAAGTAAAGCTTCCAGGGATCGAGCATTTGCAGGAAAAGATCTACAGCCCGAGAGGCTAGCTCGCCATCAAACGGCCGCCGAGAGATATGTTCTCGACTCAGCAGCCGCAAAAGTTCCATCGTGATATAGCGGTCTCGAGCTGTTGGGGCTGTGGGTTCCCCCTGAGCTACCTCTCCGAAGGGAGGTGCTATCACCGAAATCGAAATGGCAACCGCAAGAGCAAAGCCGAAAATGCTCCGTCTGAACAACATGCCCATTGTGCAAGACCTTTTTCACTCAAAAGATTCCATTACGTCACAAGGCAAACTCGGAAGCTTTAAGACCGCTCATAGAAAGTGGGGAGACCCCATTTCTGTATTGACTCTCCCGTTCCCAGACCCCACCGAACTTCAGGCACAAGGGGTTTTTCCATATTTCAATTGTTGGGCCAGATCGCTCCGAAGCGAGCCACCTGGTAACTCCCAATGTTCGGCGGGGTGGGTCTTCCTCCGCCACGGAATCGACCGAACTGTCGGCAGCACACTTCGATTCGAAATTCTCCTTCTGCAAACGCGACCAAATTTGTCCGGATTACTTACCTTTTCTGCCGTCATCGTAACGGTTAGCTTCCGAGGGGGCAAGATGAACCTTAAGCTGCGGAACTTGGGCTTGCCCCCGAAAATTTTCGTTGGCCAAAGTCTCCAATTCCGGTCTCCCACGTTTTGTGTGCTGGTCCGCTCGGATGTGGCCAGTGTTTGGGATGTGTCCGAAGCGGGTTTGAAACTTTGGCCCGCTCCTGCGGCGGACTTTCCTCCGATGGCTCTGCAGCTCCAGGCCAAAAGACGATCAAACTTCTCCACGATTAGGGCCTCTGATAAGCACATGGGATATGGCACTGCGGCATGAGAGTACAGCAATAGATCCCGAAGGCAATCCGTAAGGGATGAAGTTGATACCGGTCATGATAGCACTGAACATTCATGAGCAGATTGCGAGCTGCTGCTTCTCTTATAGTACCAGTGATCTTGGGCCAAACTTTTAGACTGTGGATTCGCACGTGGGCTGAACGTCGGCTCGTCGCAAATCTTTGAAACCTGGGGGAGGTCGACACCGCCCGAAAGCCTTGCAACTAATTGACATTTCAGGGACACGGGGCCAGCCTGTGGAGAATTTCCGTTCCCCTTTGGCCAAATATTGTGGTTCTTGGTGGGAGTTCCAAACCCGGCTGAGTAGTGCCGTTCAACTTAAAGATTTGCGAGTTGGATCCGAGCAAGCAGAGATCGACCTTCCGGCAGTTGGCGGTCCCGGGGCCAATATGGGGCAGCTCCCGAGGAACAGTTCGGAAGTTGGTATACATGGAAAAGAGGCCCAAAATCTAGAGACTGGGTAAGCTGGAAAACCAAAAGCTGCGATTAGGGAGGAGGCATTTAAAAAGCCGAACACTCCGTCAGAGCGTAACGCCTAAAACTGGATGTGGGCTTCGGCTAAGTAGGTATCGGACCTTTACACCAAAACCATGGAAGGAACGCGGCACAGTACCAGCGGGTGCAGCTTAAACCTCCACAAAGGTGCGGTTTCTTAGGGCTAAGCCCCCACTTTCGCCCTGGTTTGGGGACGTGGCCCCCCACCGATTCCGCTCAATTTGGCGAGGTCTCCCAGAGTCAGGGCCGGAGAGGGGCTTCGCCACTCCTTCCATACCCAGAGCCGTTTATTCGCCAGAAGCCCGTGTCCCCGACCGCAGTAACCCGCTTCCCGGGGAAAAAGTTTTACTCCGCAAAACTGCCACCTAGAACTGCCACCTCTTCCGGGCAAGAGGTCCCGGGAGTACCCTCGGCTTGTCCCCCGATGGTGGGCCGGCGGCGGGTTACCACCTCCAAAGTGGTTGACACCCGCTCCTCAAGTTCACAAAGGCCTTCAAGCAATTCCTCGTACCGACACTCAATTTGGGCCAAAAGGTCTGCCTGTGAGTGGCCGTTAATCATCGATGGTCTTTTCTGGGCAAGGACTTGCTTGACTCTTCGGGCCCGATTCCCCCGGCTTTTGGAGGCACAAACCCGAGACTTTCTGCCGTCCGAAGTCGGTAGGTGATTCATCGACGGTCACTTCCCGCAAAATTAAACCCTGAGTGCCAGCATGCCAAATTTCTCTGACCCTAATCTTTTCTCAAGTCCGCACAGCCGACAGCGAACCACCGGGAGAGCGGTTGGAAGTGGTCGAGCTTTTCTAGTGTATTCTCCTCCAGGCTGTTGGCCAGGGTTATCTCTGCCCCCAAAGAGGGAGGGTAATCCACCTTGGGAAGCCGAATTCGGGAACACGAACCGCGGAGGGAAAGACCAGGAGCGGGACTCGAGCCGTAACCGCATGAGCGGGGGTAAGATCAGGAATTGCCCCCCAGGTGGAGGGGATTCGGACAAAAATCCTGCCAGATTTGGCGATCCAGGGTTCTGAACCGCAATTTTGATTTGCAATTTTTAGAAAACTCTGGCTGATCCGGGAATCCTGTTGAGTCATGGGTTAAGTGTGAGGGTTACTAAGGCACTTTTGAACTTGAAGATCTCAAACGGGTGAGGGGGCAGGTACTCGCTGGGGTTATCTTTGGGGGGCAAACGATGAAAGGCTTAAAAGGTATCGAGCCGCTTTGACAGACGTTGCAGAAAGAAGGAGGTTTCTCAAAGAAAACTTGGGCTGAGGGTCCCCCGCTATCCCTGGGGAGGAATTTGAGATGTTTGGCTTGTGATTCCGCACGGGACCGGCCCGGGGGAATATTCGGGGTTTTGTGTTGCATCCGGCAGTTCGCGGGGGGAAAATTACACAGGAAGGAGTCAACCTGCCGAGGAAAAGGCCTCCGAAGGTTTACTCGAAGCTGGGCGGGAGGCAGCCCGCAATGTGGCCCGCCGAAAAAACTTCCTTAAGAGGAAACCCACCCGATTTGCTGCGGAAACTTCCCCCTGAAGATTCGTTCTTTCCTGGAACCTCGGGAAACAGCTAGGGAGCACGGGAAACGCCCGCCTTCCTTGGGCTCGGGGTGTAGTAGAAGCCGCGTAGGATCCGACCTGCCCGTATTCCTAAACCTTAGGCGTAGGGGGCTTTGGTAGCTCCCTGAGCAGAGGTTGCCTCTGGGCCGGACTAACCTGCGATTTCCCCACGGTTCGGCGAGTTCTGTGTGGTATTAGAGAAAGTTTGCGGAAAGTCGGGTTTGTAATTCGCATTCTGTCCTAGTTGCTGGAAATTCCCCCTCGAGAAGCCCGCCCATGGGTCAAAGGCAACAAGTCATGAAACGAAACTCCGCGGCGATTGAACTTATCTTAGGTTTGGCATTGGCATGCTGGGTGAGTGCTGGTGGGAGCTCCTTGGCCGGTCAACAAGCCGGGGAAGATCCGGAAGCTATAGCTTTGGCCGAGTACCAGGCGGCAGAAAAAGCCGCTCAGGAGGCCGAACAAGCCCTCGGACCGCTTCGTGAGGCTATGCGGAAAGCAGAGAACGACTACGGGGCTGCTCGTCAAGAAGCCTGGACAAAACGGCGGCGAGCCGACGAAAGTCGGGATTATGCCGGGGAGCGAGGTCAGCAGCTTCTGGAGCGTGCCGAGGCTGATCTGGCCGCTGCAGTGAAGGCGATCGCCGACGCGACGGAGGCAAAGGCGAAGCTGGACAAAGAGTTAGAGGAAACCCGGGCCGCGGCTACCCCATTGCGTCAGGCTTACGAAGTTGCGGAACTTGCCGCCCGACAGGCTGAGCTAGCTGCCCAGGCTGCCCGCGAGGCCGCCCAACGGCCGGAAATCGAACTGGAACTTGCCGAAGCCCGAGTCCGCACCTTGCGAAGCCAACTGGAAGTTGCCCGCTTGGCATTGGGTCGTCTTCGGGATCGGCAGGCTTTACTGGAAGCCCAACTTGCCCCCGTTGTGGCCAAGGTGAGTGCCGCCGAGAAGGTCAAACAGGAGGCCGAAGCAGCCCTGGCCGCCGCTCAGGAAAAGCTTGCCGTCCTCACTTCCGCTTTGGAACAGGCCAAGAAAGCAGCCGAAGAAGCGGAGGCTCGAGCTAAACAAGTTGCGGAGGATCCGAATGCTGGGGAAGCGGAGCGGAATCAAGCAGTGGAGGAAGCCGCTGCCAAACGGAAAGCCATGGAGGAGGCTCAAGCTGCGGTGACGGCTGCCCAGCTGGCGGTTCAGCAGGCCCAGGCTCAGGTAGCCGCCGCTAACCAGCAGTTAGCAGCAGCGGTTGCAGAGAAAAAACCCTTCGAGGATGCCTTGGCTCCCCTCCGGGAGCAAGTGGCTTCGGCAGTGGCTGCAGTTCAGTCGGCCGAACAGGCTCTTCAGGAAGCCGGGCGGATTGCTGAGGAAAAACGTCGCATCGTCCAAGAGTGGGCGGCCAAGCGGAAGGCAGTTGCCGATGCCTCCGCCGCGGTCGACAAAGCTAGGGAGGCGGAACAACAGGCTCAGGCAAAACTCACCGAATTTTCTCGGAAGTTGGCGGAGGCCCAAGCTCACCATCAGGCTGCTCAGGAGGCCTTGGAAAAAGCTAAGGCAACGTTGGCGGCGGCTCTGACGGCTATGGAGGAAGCGGAAAAAGCCGCCCAAGAAGCCGAGGCCAAGGCCAAGCAAGCGGTGGAGGATCCGAACCTTTCCGATGAAGCCAAGCAGGCCGCGGCCTCCGAAGCCCAAACCAAACGCCAGGCCGCCGAACAGGCCAAAGCTGTCCATGCTCAGGCCCAGCAAGCTTTCCAGCAGGCAGAAGCCCAGCTAAAAGCCGCCAGTGAACGTTTGGCGGCCGCCCAGGCTGAACACCGCTCGGCGGAGGAAGCTTTTGCCCAGGCAAAAAATCAGGTGGGTTCAGCCCAGGCCGCCTTGGCAGCAGCCGAGGAAGCTGCCAAAGAGATCCTTGCCCTCGATGCTGCTTTTCGCCAAGCCCAGGCAGAGGCCGAGGCGAAACGCAAGGCCGCCCTTGAGGCCCGCAATGCTCTCAACCCTGTTCAGCAAAAGCTGGAACAGGTGACCATGCAGGCGAACTCGGCCACTCAAGCCCTGGCCCAGGCCGAGGCCCAGAAGAAAACGGCTGAGGAAAACCTTCAGAATCTGAAGAACCGGATCGAGGCGGCCAAACAGAACCTTGAGGCCGAAGAGCAGGCTGCTAAGGAGGCGGAAGCAGCCGCCGAAGCCCTGCGTCTTCAGGCCGAGCAGGCCCGCACTGCCTACCTGGAGGCCAAACGCATTGCCGACGAAAAACGGGCCCTTGCCGAGCAAGCCAAACGCAAGCTCTACCATGTGCGGGCTGTTAAGCTCTTGCCTGCCATCTTCGAAAGTCCCGAGCCAGCCAAGCCTTTGAACAGGATCGATGAGATCGTCTTTGCCCGACTGCAAAGTTTGGGGATTCAGCCGGTTCTTTGCTCCGATGCGGTCTTTATCCGCCGGGCATACTTGGACATCACTGGGAGGTTACCTCCGGCGGAGGAGGTAGTGGCTTTTCTCCGGGATTCCAATCCCAACAAACGGGCAGCGTTGGTCGATCGGCTCCTTGAGCAGTCGGCCCATTTCGATTATTGGTCCATGAAGTGGGCTGACGTCCTGCGGATTAAGGCCGAATTCCCGGTGAAAGTCTGGCCGAACGGGGCTCAGGCCTATCATCGCTGGGTTTGGGAATCCCTTGCCCGTAACAAGCCTTATGACCAGTTCGCTCGGGAGTTGCTTACTTCCAGCGGCAGTAACTTCCGAGTAGGAGCGGTCAACTTCTATCGGGCACTCCAAGATCGTTCCCCCACGGGGATTGCCTCGGCGGTGGCCTTGACCCTAATGGGCACCCGGATTGAACGATGGCCGCCGGAACGTCGCGAGCAGATGGCTGTCTTCTTCTCCCAAATCGGTTACAAACCCACGAGTGAGTGGAAGGAGGAAATTGTCTTTTGGGATCCTCTGAAATCCGCCCAAATTCCGGGAAATATCGCTCCAGGGGTGGATTCGGTGGCGGGTGCGGTGGCTGTCAGTAATCAGATTCCCCAAAACCTGGCGGAGCCCCGGCCGGAGCCCGGCCCTATCGAGGCCGTGTTCCCCGACGGTACCCGGACCGTCATTCCTCCGGATCGGGATCCCCGCGAGGTTTTTGCCGATTGGCTCATCCGGCCGGAAAACCCATGGTTTGCCCGGGCTATTGTTAACCGGACTTGGGCATGGATCATGGGCCGGGGAATTATCCACGAGCCCGACGACATCCGCGACGATAATCCCCCAAGTATCCCCGAGCTTTTGGACTACCTGGCATCGGAACTGGTGGCCAGCGGCTGGAACTTGAAGCATATCAAGCGATTGATCTTCACTTCGGCTACTTACCAGTTTTCCTCCATCCCGCGGGTGGACTCGCCGGAAGCTCGGGCGGTCTTTGCCAGCTATCCTCTGCGGCGGCTTGAAGCGGAGGTTTTGATCGATGCCGTCAACCATATCACCGGAAGTTACGACCTGTACACAAGTCCCGTGCCCGAACCTTTCACCTATATCCCTGCGGGGATGCCGGCTGTGGCCATCGGGGATGGAAGTGTCACGGATGCCTTCCTGACGCTGTTTGGACGATCGGCTCGGGCGACCGGCTTCGAAAGCGAGCGGGTCAACGAGCTCGGCCCCCTGCAGTGGCTCCATATGCTCAATTCGGTGCATATTCACACCAAGATTCAGTCGGGGCCCAAACTTGCTAGCCTGATTTCTTCCGGCCAGCCGAAGCAAATTGCCGAACGTCTCTACTTGACCATTCTTTCCCGTTTCCCCACGGAAAGGGAGCTTCAAGTGATCGAGGAGTACAGCAAGCTTGGAGTCGCCGGAGGAAGGGACTTGTGGCTTGATGTGGCTTGGGCCTTGCTGAACAATCCCGAATTCCTTTTACGGCACTGAAACTTGGGTAATAGTCGGTTGCGGGGTTGTGGATTTGGCGGAGGTTTTCACTCGGCAGGAGACCGTATCATGAAGCAGTTGCCGAACCAGGATCGTCGCGAGGGTTTAACCCGAAGGGAGGTGGTGCGTCGGGGAGTAGTGGGCACCGCTGGGATATTTGCCGCTGCCTCTTCACTCCAGCCTCTCGTGTATGCCGCCGTCGCCGAGAAAAAGCCTGAGGAAGAACTGGCCGAACAAAAGGCCGCCCGCGATCAGGCCGCCAAAGCCAAGGCTGAAGGCAAACCTAAGATCCGTTCCGTTATTCAGATCTTCCTCTGGGGCGGCATGTCCCACAATGACACGTGGGATCCCAAGCCGGGCTCCGGGTATGACTACCTTGGTCAGTTTGATCGGGTGATTCCGACGAACGTGGATAGCATTCAGCTGAATTCGTTATTCCCGGAGCTGGCCAAGCAGGCCGACAAGTATTCGCTTATCCGCAGCATGACCCACGGGAACAATGGTCACGAAACGGCCGCCTACTTGATGCAGACCGGTCACAAGCCCGGGACCCAGCTTTCCTATCCCAGTGTTGGGGCGGTCTTCACCTTTTTCCGTCGGCGGGAATATCGGGGGCTATTGCCTCCGTACATCGTGATGCTCCAGCCGGCGGGCCGGTTTTCTGAGGAAGGTTTCCTCGGTCCCGCTTACAAGCCCTTTGCCACGGGAGGCGATCCGAATGCCCAGCGGTTCGAGGTCCAAGGGATCGTCAACCGCGGGATTAGCGACGACCGGCAACGGGCTCGAAGGCAGCTCCTCGAGCAGATTAATCTCCTTGGGGCCGGCCTGAGCCACGTCTCCGACATGGCGGCTATCGAGGAAGCCCGGGAACGGGCCTACCAGCTTGTCCTCGGCGAAGGTCGTGAGCTGTTCAACCTCGATAACGAACCGCGGGATGTCCGGGACCGTTACGGCCGCAATACTTTCGGTCAAGAATGCCTGGTGGCCCGTCGGCTAGTGGAAGCCGGTGTCCCATATATCACCATTAGCTTCCCTGGCGGTTGGGATACCCACGCCAACCACTTTGCCACCATGCAGCGGCAATGCCCCATGCTCGATCAAGGCCTGGCTGCTCTGATCGAGGATCTCCATCGCCGCGGGCTATTGGAGACCACTTTGGTCTGGTGCACGGGTGAGTTTGGCCGAACCCCCAAAGTCGCGTGGGAGCCTCCGTGGAATGGCGGCCGGCATCACTATGGCGATGTATTTACCGTTCTGGTGGCCGGCGGCGGACTGAAAGGTGGCCGGGTCGTTGGATCTTCCGACGAAAAAGGGGAGAAAGTGAAGGATCGGCCCGTTTATCCGGCCGATCTTTTGGGAACCTTCTATCTCCTGGCCGGCATCGATCCCAAAGCCGAGCTGCCCGATCCTCAAGGTCTCGGGGCTCGGGTCCTCGATCCGGAAGGCGAAGGGATGCCCTCCGCCGGTATGTTGGAGGAATTACTCTAAAACCCTCTGGTACCGTAGCGAAACCGGCTGGAAAACGCCCCATCTGTCACCGGGCGGTTTTGGTTTCCCATGGATTTGCCGACAAGCCGAATCCATGCGGATAAAAATGGAGGTTCCAATTCCTGGCTTCCGGATTTTCCGGGGGTACCAGATGCCAGGTGAGGTGCTCTGTGTTGCCCAAAGGCCGGCCCGGTTGTGCTCGAATGTCAACTTTGTAAAGCCGGGGGCTCAAGTCCCGGTCAACAGTTAACTTGTTCGGAGAGGCACCGATGCGTGCTATGAGAGTTGTTCCTATCGTTGTGGTGCTGCTTATCTTGGTGGCCCCTGTTGCATGGGCCCAGCGGCAGTACATTGGCTATGTGTATCCTGCCGGCGGTCAGCAGGGAACCACCTTCCCCATCCGGTTGGGTGGACAAGCATTGGCCAATCCCACCGGTCTCATGGTCTCCGGCGAAGGGGTCTCCGCCCGGTTAGTCGACTACTACCGGGTTTATAGTAACCAGGAGCTCGACCTCCTTCGCCAGCAACTTAAGGAGCTGGAAAAGCCCGATCACCCCTTGGACGAGGGCCTGATTAACCGGATGGCCTACTACGAATTCCCCGGTGTGATCGGTCCCCCGGATTTAGTCAAACCCTTCGATGCGTTGGGTAATGGCGACGCCGAGCTCCCGCTGGCCGAGCGAGCTCGGCGGAACCTCATTCGTCGCATTCAAAATATCTTTGCCGAAGACGAACGTTTCCCCGCCGTTCGGGCTCATACCGAGTTAATTTTCGCCGAAGTGACGATTGCCCCTGACGCCCCGCCCGGCCGGCGGGAAATCCGCGTGATCACCAAGCAGGGCATCTCCAACCCCTTGCCTTTCTTTGTCGGGCAGCTGCCGGAGGTCTGCCGGAAGCCGATGAAAACCGCCCAACTTCCGGTGCTCGGTCGTGAACATCTTGCCCAGCGGAAGCGGCCGCCCGAAGAGGAGGAAGTCCGCATTACCCTTCCCTGCACGATGAACGGGCAGATTGCTCCGGGGGAATTCAATCGCTATCGCTTCTTCGCCAAGAAAGGGCAGAACCTGGTGGTGGTTGTTCAAGCTCGGGAACTCATTCCCTATGTGGCCGATGCTGTCCCAGGCTGGCTCCAGGCAGTTATTCATATCCATGATGCCTCCGGTCGCGAGGTAGCTTTTTGCGACGACTTCCGCTTCCGCCCCGACCCCGTCCTTTTCTTCCAGGTGCCGGAGGATGGCGAGTATGTCCTCACCATTCACGATGCCCTCTTCCGCGGTCGCGAAAGCTTTGTGTATCGAATCTCAATCGGCGAAATTCCGTACCTTACCCATGTCTTTCCTTTAGGAGGTCGTGCTGATCAGCCGTTAAAAGTGGAGTTGGCCGGCTGGAATTTACCCGCCACCTCTTTGGAACTTCCTCCGGCTCCGGAGGGAAGACCGGGAGTGTACGAGGTCCGGGCCTCCGCCGGTCCTTGGCTTTCCAATCCCTTGCCCGTGGCTCGGGATACCCTGCCGGAAATGTTCGACCAAGAGCCGAACGATCAAACTGCCCAGGCCCAGTCGATCAGCCTACCGGTGATTGTCAATGGCCGGATTGACCGCCCGGGCGATTGGGATGTCTTTCGCCTGGACGGTTCCGCGGGCCAGGTGGTTGTCCTTGAGGTGTTAGCCCGGAGGTTGGCTTCACCCGTGGATAGCTTTCTTAAGGTGACTACCGCGGATGGACAGGTAATCGCTTTAAACGACGACTACCACGATGCTGCCTCGGGAGCGAACACCGATCATGCCGATTCGTACTTGATGGTGCGATTGCCGGCCGATGGCACGTACTTTGTGCACATTGGCGATACCCGTCGACAGGGCGGCCCGGAGTTCGCCTACCGCCTTCGGATAAGTCCTCCTCGGCCCGACTTTGCCCTTCGCGTCATTCCGTCCCGGGTCTGTATTCCCAGCAAAGGTTCGTTCTCCGTGACGGTCTTTGCCATCCGGAAGGACGGGTTTGCTGGGCCGATCACCCTGGTGGCCGAGGGGCTCCCGGAAGGTGTGCAGTGTCCGGGGGCTACCCTTCAGCCGGGGCAGCACTCGGTGGCTTTGCCGTTCCGCACCACCCTTGCATTGTGGGAGACTCCTGTTGCCATTCGCATTTTTGGCAAGGCCCAGGTGGAGGGGGGCGAAATCGTTCGCGAGGCCCTGCCCGCCGAGGACCGCATGCAGGCCTTCCTTTGGAGACATTTGTTGCCGGCAGAAACTTTGCCCCTCCTGGTGTTCGACCCCGGCTACCAGCCGCCACTCACGCGGGTTCGGCCGCCCATTCGGGACGACCAACGACCTCAGCAGGAAGTTCCGCGGACTACGAGTCGGGCTTCTGTGGAATGGTACGTCCGCCAGATCGAAGCCCTTTACCAGGAATACCTCCTCACAGACGAATTTACCAATCGGCAGATTGCTAATATCGAAGCCCGGATTATCCGGTGACCTCCTAGCCACAATAAAACGGGCCCCCGAGATCTCTCGGAGATAGAACGCCTGGCCGCCAGGGTTGCAGTTAATCTCCTCAGGAAAACTGCAGCCGTCTGCGGAAATTTCCCCTGCTCCTTCATGCCCCATGGGCTGTGGGTCTCAGCCTGTGACCAAGCATTGGTCGGCTGGCTTGTCGGAGGGAATTCCCGAGCGGTGCCGAGGTTATTCTGAAGGAAGGCCTAAAGCGGGTTACGCCTTCTGTAAAAGCTAAAAAGTTAAAATCCTAGAAACAGTCTGAGTGCCCTCGGCAAACCGCAAGGGAATAGGGCCGGAAAGTCTATCCTGCGGAAGGTAACGGCCGACAAGAGGGGAAGGACAGGGAATTTGGGTAAGGATGCTCTTTTTGGTGGATTCACCGAGGAAACTCTCTTGTGGATATTCCAGTTTCCCAGTATTGTCCGTGCGGGGAAATTAGCCCTGCTTTGAGGGCAGGGAAGGGGTGAGGGCCAAAGCAGCCTGCACCGCCTGGAGCAAATTCTCCCGCGTTGTCCCCGACAGTTCGCTAAAGGCCAAGTCGAGCCAAAGGATTTTTCCTTGGCCATCGAGTAGATAGATCCGGGGCAAGTACTCCCTGGCCACCAGAGCGAAATAGGCCCGATTGCGATCCACAAGGACGGGGAACGTAATGCCGGAATCGGCGACCAGTTTTTTCAACGCCGGATCGTCATCCCCAACGTGGATCGCTAGGACCTGAAGGCCGTCGGAGGCGAAAGGCTTGGCGATCTCTTCCTGCAAATCGGTCAGGAGATTTTGGGCGGCCAAACGTGCCAAGCGGGACTGACCGGCCGACCAAAATAGCACAACTGTGAGCCGAAGACCCAAGGACTCGCGGATAGTACGGGGTTGGCCATCAAGATCCACAAGGCGTGCCCCGGGAAGGAGATCCCCAATCCAGACCACACAAGATTTCCGCATGGATTCGGAAAGGAGAACCTGGGGAATGGTGGGTGTGGCGGCAACTGGGGTAGGTGGAGGAGTTTCGGGGATTTGAACCGGCTTGGGAGGTTCCTGGGGCATAGGGGGTTTTGGGGTGGGAGCGACGGGAGCGACACCCGGCGAGGCCGGCGGGGGAGGTGGGGACGTGCCGCCGCAACCTAACGGCCAAGTCGCCACTGTTCCCAAAAGGCCCAGTACCGCCAACTGTCGCTTCCATGAGTTTTGTCGGAAGAGGTGATTCATAGCCGATCTCCCTAAGCGGCTAGTTTTTGCTCCGGCAAAACTGCCGTCAGCCCCGACCGATGGCTTTGCCGGGGTGGCCAGTTTCGACCCGGGGCTTCTTCCCAAAGGACCCGCCTTAGGCCAAGCGAATTCCTAGCTCCCGCAGCTGTTTGGGGTCGACTGGGGAGGGGGCCCCGGTCATCAAATCTACAGCACGTTGTGTCTTGGGAAAAGCAATGGTATCGCGAATATTATCCAGTCCGGCAAAGAGCATCACCAAGCGGTCTATCCCTAAGGCGATCCCCCCGTGGGGCGGAGCTCCATATTGAAGGGCTTCCAAGAGGAAACCGAATCGTTGCCGGGCAGTCTCCTCGTCCATTCCCAACAGGGAGAAGACCTTCTGCTGAAGCTCCATGTTGTGGATCCGGATCGTGCCCCCGCCGGCTTCATAACCGTTGATGACCAGATCGTAAGCTTGAGCCCGGCAGGCTGCGGGGTTGGTATCCAGTAGGGGAATATCCTGCGGTCGGGGAGAAGTGAAGGGGTGGTGGACAGCTGTCCATCTTCCCTCTTCTTCATCCCATTCGAACATGGGAAACTCCACCACCCACGAAAAGTGCATCACGGAGGGGTCATAGAGCTTAAGTTGGGCTCCCAGTCGGCGGCGGAGGCCGTATAGGGCCTTGCCGGCCACATCCTTCCGGTCCGCAACCACGAAGAAAACATCGCCCGGTTTGGCGGCCAAACGTTCAAGCACCGCGTTGCGAATCGCTCCGTCAAAGTGCCGTGCTCCCGGACCGACAAGCTCCCATTCAGCCTCGACCTTTGTCCAGGTAAGTCCCTTGGCTCCAAAATCGTGCACGGCAAATTCCACCAGTTCGTCCAGCTGTTTCCGGGTAAGGACCGCGGCAGCTCCTGGGGCATTTAAAGCCCGCACGCAGGCCCCGCTGGCTACGGCTTCCCGAAACAGTTCGCTCGCTCCGGCACCCATGAGCTCCGTAAGATCCACCAGTTCCATGCCGAACCGGAGATCAGGAGCATCATGCCCAAACCGTTCCATCGCTTCGTCATAGGTCATGCGGGGTAAGGGAAGAGAGAGTTCCAGGCCAAGAATTTCTTTGGCCAGGCGAGCCATCAGGCCATCGATAACTCCCATCACATCATCCGCTTCCACAAAAGACATCTCCAAGTCCAGTTGGGTGAATTCCGGCTGACGGTCGGCCCGGAGGTCTTCATCGCGGAAACAGCGAGCAATTTGCATGTAACGGTCGAAGCCGGCCACCATGAGGATCTGTTTGTACAGTTGCGGCGACTGGGGAAGGGCATAGAACGAGCCAGGATGGAGGCGGCTGGGCACCAGATAGTCCCGAGCTCCCTCTGGGGTGCTTTTGCCCAGCATAGGTGTCTCCACCTCAATAAATCCCAGCTCGTCAAAATAATCGCGAATGATTTTGATCATGCGATGGCGAAGGATGAGAATCCGCTGCATTTCCGGCCGACGCAGATCCAAGTAGCGGTACTTCAGGCGGACCTCCTCTCCGGGCAGATCACGCGAGGAGGGATAGAAAGGTGGAGTAAGAGTGCGGTTGAGGATACGCAGTTCCTCTGCCCGCAGTTCGATTTGGCCGGTAGAGAGCTTGGGGTTTTCGGTACCTTCGGGTCGACGAACGACGGTGCCGGTGACGGCGATGACAAATTCCGGCCTTAACATCTTGGCCGTGGCCATTAATTCCGGTGGACCTTCCGGAGAAAACACCACCTGAGTCTTTCCGTACCGGTCACGAAGGTCGACAAAAAGCACCCCGGCATGATCGCGGTAGGTATCCACCCATCCAGCTAAGGTGACCCGCTGGCCTACATGTTCAAGCCGAAGCTCTCCACAGGTGTGTGTGCGATACACTCGTGAAACTCCCCCCTACTTTTTACATCCTGGCTGGAGACTGCCTTAGGGATATCGGGCCAGTTAAACTTCCGCCCCGCGGGAGAGGGTAACTTCCCCCGTCGGACGGTGCTGCGGACGAATCTGCGTCCGGCAACCGAAAAAAACCTAGCAAACTTCGGTTCAAGCTGCCCGGAAACCCCGGAAGGATTTATCCGATTATGACGCAATGTTTAGCTCAGAAATCTTGTTTTCCCCTGACTGCCAGACTACTTGTCGAAGCCCCCACATTTTAAAGGGGTCCTAAGACAAGAGGAAAGTCCTGGCCATGCCCAGTGGGACCGGAATCCGTGTCCGAGCGGGGGTCGGCCAGTCCCCGGATAACCGGGAAAAGGTACTGGAAGTCAACCCCGCCACGACTGGCTCCGAGGAATTCTTCCTGCGGGCATTTTGAACTTATGGGGGGTTGGTTGGCCCCATCCGGGTGGCATCCTGCCAAGCTAGTGCTCCCGATTTGTCAAAGATCCCCTGTGGAAACTGGGCCTAAGGTGAGGAGATGTTCCTGCTCGTTGTAGGTGAGGAGCTCGAAGCGGTTATCGCCCCAGTAGGCCAAGCGGGTAATAGAGCCATTGGCAAGCGGGGGGAGTTCGGGGGAGAGGTTGCCTCCCACAAGGGCACCCAAAGCAAAGCGGAAGAGGGCCCCATGGCCTACCACCACTGTGTGCCCTCGATGCCGCTCGGCGATCTCCCGCAAGACAGCTTCCCCCCGCTGGCGAACCTGGAATCGGCTTTGGCCTCCGGGAATTACGTAATAGGGATCCCCTGAGGACCAGGCAGCATACTCTTCGGGGAAAAGTTGGGGTAATTCGCGGCGGAGTTTCCCCTGGAAAATCCCGGCATGCAGCTCCTTCAGCCGATCCTCAAGCAGGATGGGAAGACCTAGTCGGGCGGCGATCACTTGGGCAGTCTGCAAGGCCCGCCGCAAAGGGCTACTGTAAATCCGTTCCAATGGGAGGGTAGATAACGCCTCGGCAGCTGCCTGGCTTTGCCGCAGACCAAGTTCGGAAAGAGGTACATCTTCTTGGCCTTGCACCCGCCCTTCCGCATTGTAGATACTTTCCCCGTGCCTCACCAGATAGAGCAGGTGAAGCGGTTGCTCAGACCCACCGAAGTTATCGTCCGCCATAGGCTCCTTGAAAAAAATCTCCTCGTTTTCGAAGGGCGAACCCAGCCGGTAAAAGCCGGGATGTTCCCCGCTTTTAACCAAGGAAATCCCATTGAATGCCTAGCCGCCGGAGGGCATAGCCGACCTCCCGGGTGTAATCGCCATAGACGACCGCCCAGTGGAAGCCCCGCATCCGCTCGGCAAGCTGGAGATCGGACACATTGTGGCGAAGCTCGATCTGCGAACGGCAGATAGGCATGAAGGGATTGCCCGCCACCTCCCCGGTCAGACCGACCCACTTCTCCGAAGAGAAGTCGGGCACGACACAGGTGAGCTTCTGGCCCAGTCGCATATCCACCTTGGGGGCAGCTCCATAGTCGGATTCGTAATGAGTGACAATCCGTACAGGTTCAGGATTTTTGCCGTCCATCTTCCGCGGAGCAGTGCAATGAGCCAGGGTGATGATCCCTCGGTGGGGGAAGGTGGGATTGCAGAAGAACACCGGCTTGCCGCTAATGCCTTCCAGCAGAATGCATGCGGGAATGACCACGAAGTCCGACTCGCAGAAAGCCATCCACCCGTCGTCATTGAGGGTGCTTAAGGGCAGGCAAGCGGTCGTTTCCGAAACGGGCATAATCGTCCCCATACATCCGTGGACCGTAATAGCCCGACAGCCTGCTTGCTCCATCACTTGGCGGAACAAATGCTCCAGAAGGAAAGCCCGCTCCACAAAGCCGCGATCACACTCCAAACTTACTTGTGGCGAGCGGAGGTACTCTTCGGTCCGCTGGCGTGCTAAGGTCATCATGGCCTGGTTGTTGCGAGCCTCGCGGATCAGTCGGCCAAGCTCCTCATATGTCAGGGTTTGAATATCAAACCGCCATTTTTCGCGGATGGCTGGTTCTACCCGGCTAAAGGGATGGGCCCAAGCTCCAGGCCCACCTACGGCAATAATCCGCGTTCCCACTGCATTGCGAAGACCGCAAAGGGACCGTAGCCGCCACAGCACTTCCCCCATGTCGTCCACCACCACATCGCTATAGTCGATGTGGGGCACCTGTCGGGTGTCCGTATGCTGGCGAAGGAATCGCGGAATGATGATCTCATAGTGCAGGTACACTGGCCCCGACTCGTGCCGCACGAAGAAGATCGTGTCTTTTTGTAGATCGCGAATGGCATTGGGATTGCCATCGTAAGCGAAGACCAGGAGTACCTCGGCCCGCTGGACCTCTGGGTCATTGGCCAGCCCGGCTTCATTGTTGACCGCGGCCAACGGCAGGAGTTCCAAAGGAAAGTCGGCATCCATTTTCAGTTGCTCAAGCTCGCGACGGATTCGCTCGATTTCCGCTTGGAGATCAGCTTCGGAATGGATGCCTCCCCATGGTCGCCAGCTGGTTTGATGCCGCGGGCTGTACAGCCGATACGTCAGGATTGGTTTGACGACCAACGCCTTTCGCGGGGGAGCTTGAGGAAGGCTGCTCTGGCCGGCCAAACTCGCCTTTGTGAAAACCAGTCCTGTAACTCCGGCAGCTCCCGCAACCCCCAGGAAATCCCGGCGAGACAAAGCCGCCGCCTCCAATCCCCGCAAATCAGGACAACAAGCCATCGCCTTGCCGTTAGCCGCCGAACATGTACGACACATGGCAACACTCCTTCCGGCTAATAAAGGGTCAAAACCAGCATAGTTACACAGAAAGTTCCTATCCTAAATCCGGCTCGGACTCTCCAGCCTATAGCTAGCCCCCGGGACATTCGGAACTTCCACCGGAGGCGTACCCCTGCGGTCGCCTGGCTAAAAGGGAAAATCGTCGCCTACAAGTTGTAACCTGGGGTTGCCGGCCCAACAAGCCAAACCGCCGAATCTTTCCTCACCGCCCAAAGTAAAGTTGATTGGTAACAAAACTGCCGGCAAAGGGAAGTCGGGTTCTTTAGTGGGGCCTTTAGCAGGGGGTTAGGGGGGATATCGGGAGGGCTAGATCAAGAGAGGCTCTGTGCTGGGCTTTGCAAAATGGTGCGTTCCTGCCGGGGAGCATATCCTGCCCGGCACTGCAAGCCCGTTGTGCCACCAGTGGGTGGCGTGAGCCCTCCCTCAACGTCGGCAAAGTGTTTCTTGGGGAAAGGGCAGGTTAAAAGGCAGACGGTATGGGGCTATTTACTGGGATTGATTGGAAGACTCGCGGGTTGACATGTTGGAATAAAAGAACTAGTGTTAAATTGGCACTGGTCGGGCGGCAAGTCAAATTCAATCCCGCCTTCGGTGTGCCCCATCCTGAAATTTTGGGCGAAACCTGCGGTTTCCCGCCGGGTTAATTATTTCATGGAGAACGATTTGCTGGGGGGTGGGTTCTTGTAGTGAGCGGGTCAGATTTCGGTTTGGTTTGGCGGTTTGTGTAGGGTTTGTTGTCAAGCTTCCGGGAATTTCGGAAAGAAGGAGGAAAGCGGACATGAACAAGTGCAAGCAACACAAGAGTGGGTTTACCAGAGGCTTTACCCTTGTGGAGCTACTGGTGGTGATTGCCATTATTGGTATTTTAATCGCCTTGCTGTTGCCGGCCGTGCAGGCGGCACGGGAGGCGGCACGGCGGAGCCAGTGCACAAACAATCTGAAGCAGCTGGGCCTTGCCATCCACAACTTCCACGATGTGTATAAGGTATTCCCGATCGGCCAACCGGACGACGACAACGACAACTATGCTTGGGGTGCGTATATCCTGCCCTTCCTCGAACAGAAGTCGTTGCACGAGATTTTGGTAAACGGTGGAGCGGCCTTGGTGTACATCCCCGGTGGCGATAACACGAGAGTGCATGCCGCGATTCGGGAGATCCCGGGGGTGTCCCCAACGCTTCCCACGGGGCATCCCGTGCAGAATACAGACAGTTACAACTGGTGGTGCCAAGTGCGAAATAATCATGGCAACCCCACCGGAGCGAGAGGACAGGGTGCCAAGACGATCATCGGCACCTTCATTTGCCCAAGCGATGTCCTACCGCGAGAGGATAACGACGGCTACGGCAAATCGAATTATTGTTGCTGTTTGGGTTCCGATGAGCCCTGGTACAACCAGCTGATTTCGGGCGGACCGAGCTGGTCGGCTCCCTCCGGGGGTACCGGTCAAAATGGGATGTTCCGGTTGGCCCAGACAAACAACTTTCACTTTGTGACCTCTTTCTCCGATCTGTTGGATGGTTCGAGCAATGTGATCGCTATCGGGGAGGTTTCCGAGTCGGCCAACGTGTCGCGAACAATCATCGACCGTGTCTTCCCGCTTTGGGCCGGCGGCAACAACAACTGGAATGGACAGTGGCGGATTTCTTCTTGGGCTCGGGTTGCAGGTCCATATACGGTCATCAACAGCAAGGACCAAACGCCTGTCGCCGGCTTGACTCTGTCGGACTTTTCCTTCGGAAGCAAACATCCGGGTGGGGCAAACTTCTTGTTTGGGGATGGCTCGGTACGTTTCCTTTCGGAGACGATCGACACCACCACGTACGCTCGCTTGGCTTCTATCAACGATGGGAATCCGGTTCAGATTCCGTGATGTGATCCGGTCGGCACTTAACGTCCGACGGTCCTGGAAAATCCAAAACGCATAAAAGTACTGTGGGTAACCTGCCAGCGGTAGCGAGACCGGAACTTAGGCTAAGAGTGGCCGGCTATGATTCGAGGCCTATCAGCTCGGAAGGCGACCTTCCGAGCTTGTTTTCTTAGTTGATCACGAGGTGCCCTCTTGGGTTATCGCGGTGTTGGAACCCCGTTGTTCCTAGCCGCCCCGGCAGAAAAACTACTCATTCGAAGGAGGTAAGCGGCTATGAGCCAAAAGAGGTGTTGGGGTTTGTGCCTGCTTGGGATCACGGCGATACTTCTCCTTGTCACTTCCGGGTGCGGGGGATCTTCAGGCGAATTTCAGCTCGCCCCGGTCAAAGGGAAGGTGATTTATAACGGGCAACCTGTGACGAGCGGCAGCATCCATTTCCGGCCGATTGCTGTACAGGGGGCAAAAGAGGGGATGCAAGGTAAGCCTGCCTCCGGACAAGTTCAGAGTGATGGCACCTTTGTCCTTACAACGTTTCGGCAGGGCGACGGTGCCATCGTCGGCAAACACGAGGTTTCATACATTCCGGCCACCGGAGGGGCAGAGACATACCAGGACCAGCCGGAAAAATCGCCATACCTGGGATTGGTCCCGAAGGAAAAGCAGGTGGAGGTCAAGCCGGGGACAAACGAAATCACCATTGAACTTGTCCCACTCGGAAAGTGACTCTCTTTGGAGGAGGAGAGAAACTTCCAGGATAGGCTGTGGCTTCCCCGCGGTGTCCCTTAGGGGTACGGAGGCTTTACGGGACAAGCCCGATTTGACGAGGATTAACGGCTGAAAGCCTCGGGCTTTCCGGCGGGGTAGTTCGCCTGTCGAACCGATGGTCTGCTCGGCCCGGCCTTCCTAAAGGAGGCCGGGCCGATTTTCTTTTTTTGCCCCCTTCCGCCTGGGGTAACTTGTTGGGTCTGGAAGCTTATCACCTCTTAGGCCGATGTTTCTGGCTGGGGACGGGAGGATTGTGGCACGAGGGGAAGTGTCCGAGGATAAGACGCCAGGCCTGCGAACTTTGAAGCAGGAGGCGGTGTTGTCGAAGTAATTTGCCTCGTTGGCCTGCATGGGGGGAATTTACTTGCTTGGCGTCGGGCCGGCTCCCTGCGTTTGGCTCTTCGGCCTTTCCGCGATTTGTCTCTTCCAAAGCTATTGACTGGAACGGAGGTGTTCGAGCAGACTTTTGCGATAATTTTTCCAATACTTCCGGACTATCGCCCATGCCCGTTTAGTGGACGGGAAAAGGGCACAGGTCCGTAACTCTTTGTCCTTTAATGAGTTATTGCATATGTCCCCCAATCGGAGAAAGTGATAGGCTGGTCTTTTTGGCCCCTTGTCAAGGATCGGCACCAACTTCCAGAATAGTGCGGGATGGAAATAAACGATGTTAGTCTGGCCTTATCGGGGTGCGTGGAAATGGTCGACGAAGTATTAACCTGTGAGAGAATTGGCGGGATTCCCGTTGGCGAGTTAGTGGAACGTTTTGGTACCCCGCTATATGTGTATGACGGGGAAATAATTCGGCGACGGTTGGGGGAACTTCGCCGGTTTGATGTGGTACGTTATGCCCAGAAAGCATGTTCCAATTTGGCCATTTTGGCTCTGGTGCGGCAGGAAGGGGCATTGGTGGATGCGGTCAGTGCCGGGGAGATCCATCGGGCGTTGGCAGCGGGTTATTCTCCTACCGGGGATCCGCCCCCGATTGTCTTTTGTGCGGATGTGTTCGATCGGCCGACGCTGGCCTTGGTAGTGGAAAAAGGGGTGCATGTCAATTGTGGTTCCCTCGACATGATCGAGCAGTATGGGCAGCTGGCCCCGGGTCGGGAAATCACCCTGCGGATTAACCCCGGGTTTGGTCACGGACATAGCCGGAAAACCAACACGGGTGGCGATCACTCGAAACACGGGATTTGGCATGAGGCGGTCTCGGAGGCATTGCAGTTGGCGGGGCGATACGGTTTGAAAGTAGCCGGCCTTCACATGCATATTGGCTCGGGCAGCGATTTCGAGCATCTTTCCCAGGTCTGTGCGGCAATGGAAGCGGTGGCTCGAAAGGTCGGCCCAGGGGTGCGTTCCGTTAGTGCCGGCGGGGGACTACCTATTCCTTATCGGCCTGGGGAAGGCCGAATCGATTTGGCTCGCTACTTCCGCCTGTGGGATGAGACTCGCCGACGATTGGAAAAAGATTTTGCACATCCCGTTCGGCTGGAGATCGAACCGGGCCGCTATGTGGTGGCAGAAAGCGGGTATCTGGTGACGGAAATCCGAGCGGTAAAGCGGCAAGGGGACAATCTGTTTTATCTGGTGGATGCCGGGTTTAACTGCCTGGCTCGGCCGATCCTCTACGGGGCCTACCATCCGATGAAACTTGCTCCTCGCAATGGCCGACAAGATCTGCCTTTGCAAGAAGTGATTGTGGGCGGGCCGTTGTGCGAGTCCGGCGATATTTTCACCCAGAGCGAAGGGGGTTGGGTGGAAAAACGCCGGTTGCCGGCTGCCCAAGTGGGCGATTGGTTGGTCATCGGATGTACAGGTGCTTATGGGTTCACTATGGCGTCGAATTATAACTCGCACCCCTTGCCTGCGGAAGTACTGATCCTGAATGGCATGCCCCACCTAGTCCGCAAGCGGCAAAGTTATGAAGAGCTCTTCGCCGGGGAAAGGATTCCGCCGGAACTTCAACGCTGATAGCCTTCAGCAAAAACCTCGGATCATTTGATGGGGACCCCCGATTAGCCATGGATCTGGAGTGGGAAGCTTGAGATCTGCTGGCAGGACATGGCCGGCCTAAGATCGACCCCTGAAGCCGCGTGATTTTAAGTCGAGCTTCAAGCCCTTACTAGCCTCTATTGCGGCTGAGTTGCTTAAAGGCTTAAGCGGTGGAAGGCAGAAATAGTGGTTGCTTTGCCGGTGCGGCTTCGTTCGGGCGACCGGTTGGCTGCCCAAAAGGTGGAACTTCGTTCGTGACGTGGTAGAGTTAATCCGTGTAAGGGGTCGGTCTTTTGGCCACGGAGTTGGGCAAAGGGGGTGACTTACTTTCGGCCAGACGGAGGGCTTCCTCGCGATTTTCAGCCAGGAAGAAGAGTTGCTGTAATCCCATGGTCTCAAAGAGGGTCCGGACAGCCGGGCTAAGAGAATGGAAAATTAGTTTCCCACCTTCTTGGAGGAAGCGTTTGTGGGAGAGGATAAGAAAGGAGAGACCTGCGGAGTCGATGAAAGTGGCCCGGTGCATGTCAACGATGACCGTTTGACTATATCCGCGAGGTCCCAAAACCTGCTCGAAGCAAGCATTTAACGGACAGTGATTATCGCGGACAATCCGGCCGACGAAACCAAGATGGAGCACATCGCCGGAATTCTCGAGAATTTCGATATCCATGATCGACCTCGCTGCCGTGGAAGGCTCTGCCCCAGATGTTGCTCCCCCTTTCCGCGGGGCCTAGGAGAGTTCCGCGGGATTCTCCGGTCGGCCCAGGAGATCCGTTTGGCTCTCAGCCTCCGGTTCCTCCTCAAGTTCGGCCTCGTCAGGTGCGGGCGGCGACTCCTGCAAAAGTTGTGGGATCCATCTTGCCGAGAGTATGAGGGCAATCCCTAATAAACATAGGATACCAGCAAAGACCATCCAAAGCCGGCGGGCTTGCATCTCCTGGACGAATGGGTCGTTCCGGATATACCGCCGCGGAAGGCCTTGCTCCTGAAACCGCTGCCATAGATCCCATGTTTGTGCCGGAGTCATTTGCCTAACAGGGAAAGGCCTAGGCCAGGTCCACCAAAAAACCGCTCCCACTGCTATTCCCGCCAAAAGAACAAAAATCCCTACCAGGGTAATCATTTTGGGGATATCCCACCGCGGCTTTTCGCTAATTCGGACACTGGATTCGTCTTGGGCTGGCGGGAGGGTTCTCAGCTCGCGAAGGGGAGGAACCGTTATCCGCTGCCCACACGAACAGGGGAA
>Ga0272449_1000824_pt1 | contig 34993 bp, 39 predicted proteins | sample YNPCB0241_FD_198679 | JGI IMG/M metagenome (GOLD analysis project Ga0272449, IMG submission 198679) | Hot spring sediment microbial communities from Yellowstone National Park, WY, United States - YNP-CB-024-1 | ecosystem: Environmental > Aquatic > Thermal springs > Hot (42-90C) > Sediment...
ACCCAGACGGAGAAAAAGGAAAAATGCAGGAAAATTTTAATGTTTATCGGCAAAAAAATTGCAAAAAATGCGGGTCAGAAATTCAAAAAATAAAAATAGCAAGTAGAAATTCCAATTTTTGTCCAAATTGCCAAAAAATTAAGTAATTTTTTCTATTTTACCATCTTTTAATTCAATTCTTTTTGAGCAATAATTAGATATTTTTTCATTATGAGTAACTATCACAAAAGTAGTATTTTTTAATTTATTTATTTTTAAAAATAAATTAACAATAATTTCTGTGTTTTTAGAATCTAAATTTCCAGTAGGCTCATCGGCTAAAACAATTTTCGGATCATTTATTAAAGCTCTGCAAATTGCTGCTCTTTGTCTTTGTCCGCCAGCAACATAATCCGGATATTTATATAAAACATCTTCTATATCTGTTATTTTTGCAAGTTCTATTGCTTTATTTTTAATAATTTCATAATCAGCTTTATCTTTACCAATAAAAAACGGCATTAAAATATTTTCTAAAATAGTAAATTCAGAAATTAAATAATGAAACTGAAAAATAAAACCTATTTTTTTATTTCTAAACAAAGCAAGCTCTTTATAATTTAATTTTGAAATATCTTCACCATCAACAATAACTTTTCCGCTTGTAGGAGAATCCAATCCTCCGAGTATATTTAAAAGAGTTGTTTTGCCGCTACCTGATTGTCCGTAAATAGCATAAACTTTCCCCTCTTCTAAATCAAAACTAATATCATTTAAAGCTAAAGTATCAACTTTATCATGATATATTTTAACCAAATTTTTAACTTCAATAATTTTTTTCATTTTTTTAATTTCCAATTATAATTTTAGACGGCTCATATTTAATTGCTTTTCTTGAAGAAATATAGCCTGCAAATATAACAACAAACAAATTAAAAAGCATAGATAATATAAAATATTCTGTTTTTATAACTAAATTAAACAACGGAACGCCTTGTTCATTCTTTGTTAAATTAATAAATAAAGACAAAATTAAAAAAGTAAAAACTATTCCAATAAAAACTCCTAAAAAACCTATAATAAAACTCATATAAATAAAAATTTTAGATATATTTGAATTATTCATTCCAATAGCTTTTAATACTCCTATTTCTTTATATTTTTCAACAACTTTCATATTTAATATACTTAAAATGGATATTCCAATAGAAATTAAAATAAAAAATTGAATAAAAAAACTTGATTGCGATTGAGCTGAAAGACCATTTAAAAGCTGTTTATTTGATTCTTTCCACTCAGATAATTCATAAGGAAAATTAAAATTTTGTTCTAAAATTTTTTTTATTTTATCAGAATCAAAAACATTATAAATTTGAAAATATAAAGAACTATATTCATCTCTTTTATAACCCAAAAAATCCTGAACCTTTGCTCTTTCTCCAAAAACATAATTGTCTAAAACCTGATTACCTGATTTAAAAATACCAATGACTCTAAAACCTTCATATTCATCTTTGTTTGTATTCTTTTTTAAAGAAATAGTATCTCCAATATCAAGTCCTAATTTTTCATAAATATTATTTCCTATAATAACTTCTTGAGGATTTTTAATAAGATCATTACCTTTTATTAAATTTTCAGAAATTCCATAAAAATCTTCGCCAATGACATTTTCTATTCCAACAAATCTTACATTTAAATCATTTTTATTTTTAAAATTATAAGCTTTAACAGATCCTTCAACCAAATAAATAACTTTTTTAAAATTATTAACATCAAAATTATTATCTATATTTTTTAAAATATTTTCAGGATTTTTTATCTTGTCATTAATTTTTTCATTATCATAAGGCTTAATTGTTATATGAGGAGATAATCCTAATGTTCTTTTAATTAAATTTGCTTGAGTGCTATCAATAATAATAGCAACAAAAAACTGAACAGCAATTCCAACAGCAATAGCAAAAACTATAATCAATGTTCTAATTAATCTATATTTTGTAAAACGAAAAGCTATAAAAAACTCTAAATTCTTAATCATTAAAAAAATTATATTTTAAAAAATAAATTTATTCAATAAATCGCTATTCAATCACGCCTCCGCCAATTAGTTCAAAAAAGTTATTTTTATAAGGCAAATAAAAAACAGCGGATTGGCCTTCAGCCACAAATTTTTGAGACTCATTAAAAATTAAATCTAATTTTTTAGAATTTAATTTTCCCGAAATTTTAGCAGTAAAAAGCGGTTGACGATATCTTACGCGCACAAAAACTGGCATTTCTATTTTGTTATTTTTAATATAATTTTTAATAAGCTCTTTGTTTAAAAAATTAAAATCTTTTATTTTAACTTTTGATTTATAAAGAAGAGGGTTATTTTCTCCAGGAGCAACAAATAAAATATTTTTTTTAACATCTTTTTTAAAAACATACAAAGGCTCATGCTCTTTTTTGCCTTTAAACAAATTTCCTGCAGGAACTCCAATATGCCTTTGGCCAATAGTATAAAACCAAACACCGCGATGCGTTCCAATTTTTTTACCCTCTGGATCTAAAACATCTCCTTCTTTTTCTTTAATATATTTTTTTAAAAAATCAAAAACTGGGACTTTGCCTAAAAAACAAATTCCTTGTGAATCTTTTTTATTAAAAACAGGGAGTCCTGCTTTTTTTGCCATTTCGCGCACTTCTGATTTTAAATAATCTCCTATAGGGAAAAGTGCGCGACTAATTTGTTTTTGATTTAATCTCCACAAAAAATAAGATTGGTCTTTATTTAAATCTTTTGCTTGAATAAGGCGGAAAATTCCTCTTTTTTTATCTTCAATTTTACGCACGTAATGCCCTGTTGCCACAAAATCCGCTCCAATTTCCAAAGCTTTTTCTAAAAACAATCCAAATTTAATTTGACTATTACATAAAACATCTGGATTTGGAGTTAATCCTTTTTTATATGTATTTATCATATAATCAACCACTTCGCGTTTATATTCTTTTTCAAAATCCCAAACATAAAAAGGAATATCTAATTTTTCAGCAACTCTGCGCGCATCTTCAGAATCTTTTTCCCATGGACAAATCGTTGAATCGCTCCAAGATCGTATAAAAACGCCAATAACTTTATATCCTCTTTTTTTTAAAAGCAAACTCGCAACGGAACTATCAACTCCACCAGACATTCCAACCACAACAAGTTTTTTAGAAACATTATTTTTCATAGCTTTGTTATTTTATAATTTTAAAGCAAAAAATCAATGGATGCCGGAATGGGAAATATTATGAATTAGGAATTAGAAAAACTCAAAGTTTAGAAATTTTTACTGAACAATAACTATTTTACATTTTGAGATTTATTTTGGTGCCAGGGGTGGGATTCGCCCAGTACCACAAATGGGTACTGGGCGCCCCAAACCAAAATGTGCTTCGGAGCGAACCCACGATTAAATTTCTTTATTTTAAAAGAATATTTTTTGATTTTGCTATTTTGTAGTTTTGGTGCCAGGGGTGGGATTCGAACCCACGACCTAACGCTTATGAAACGTCCGCTCTACCGCTGAGCTACCCTGGCATAAACATTATTATTTTAAACAAATCTTTTTAAATTACAAGAAATAATTAACTATGTCTTACAAAAACAATGTCTCCATCTTCTACTACATAATCTTTGCCTTGAATTTTAATTTTTCCTTTTTGACGCGCGCCTGCCCAACCTCCGCATTCTACAAAATCATTAAATTTTACAACTTCCATTCTAATAAAATTTTTTTGGAAATCTGAATGAATTACTCCTGCAGCTTCTGGCGCTTTTATACCTCTTTTAATTGTCCAAGCGCGCGTTTCTTTTTCTCCTGTTGTAAAAAAAGTAATTAAATCTAAAATTTTATAAGCTGAAACAATTAATTCTGGCAGAGAATCTGCATCTTTTAAATTAGAAATAATATAATCTGCTCCTAAACTTTTAATTTTTAAAATTAATTCTTCTGGCGCTTCTTCTTTTTTACCGTTTAATAAATAAATTTGTTTTTTTGCTGTTAATAAATTTAATTCTAAAACAATTGGCTCATTGCTAAATTCAAAAATTAATTCTCCTTTGTTTAATTTTTCATAAATTTTTTTAAGTATTTCCAAATTTTTTTGGGCTTTTTTATCACCTGCTTTTGCTTCTTTTTCTAAACGTTCTATTCTTTTTGAAACTGTTTCTAAATCTTTTAAAATAAGTTCGGAGTTAATAATTTCTAAATCGCGCAAAGGATTAACAGTTTCTTCAACGTGAATAATTTGATTATCAGAAAAAACCCTTAAAACAATAACAATTGCCTGTGTTTCTTTAATATGACCCAAAAATTGATTGCCAAGACCTTCGCCTTTATAAGCTCCACGCACAAGTCCAGCAATATCATAAAATTCAACAATCGCGGGAATAACTTTTGCTGAATTACTTATTTTTGCTAATGTTTCCAGACGCGCGTCAGGAACTTCAACAATTCCAACATTTGGGTCAATTGTTGCAAATGGATAATTTGCAATATTTACATTTTGCTTTGTTAAAATTTTAAATAAAGTTGATTTCCCAACATTTGGCAAACCAACAATTCCAATAGATAAATTCATAAAAAAATAATAAAAGATAAAAAGAAAAATTACAATGGAAAGGCCGGCGCAACGGCCGGCCACAAAAAATCATTTCTTCCAAGGACTAATCTTCTTGGCCCCGGAAGAAAAAAGAAGTTTAGTACGCCTTCTATGGCGTACAATAACCTTCAAGAAAAAACATCCCCCCTTTTTAAAAAACAAAATAGAAAGAGGAACTTGAACAGCACCTTTTATGCTCATGGAGCCTCCTAAAAAACAATTAGCATATCTTCATATCAAAAGTCAATAAAAAACTGTGGATAACTTATTTTTAAAAAATTTATTCATCATTATTTAATCTTGGTTTTATTGTTTGATAAAAAAGTTTCTCTGCGAATAAACGAATTTTTTCGCGAGCAAGATTAACTAATTTTTTGTTTCTTTGTTGAAATAAATCAGAATAAATATTTGAATAATTTTCTTTTTTTACACCTATAATGGAATATTCTCCAAAAATTAACGGAGCTTTTTTTGAAGATGTTATATAATAAACCTCTAAAGGAATATTTAATTGCTCCTTTGTTTTTTTAATAATATCGCTAATTTGTGTAAAAATTAAATAGTTTAAAGTTATTAATTTAATTTTAATGTTATTTATTAATTGTTTTTCTTTTAATGTTTCAAGCGCAAGCGTTATTGACTCAATTAATGGAGTAATAGACTCTCCGGTTATAATAGAATCAGTAACAACAGTAATATTTATGTTTTTAACTCTTAAATGTTTTTTTATAAATTTTATTAATTTTGTCTTTATTTCTTCTTTTCTATTTTCTTTAATTTCTTCATAGTTATTTCCTGCCGAATAAATATTTATAAAACCAGCAAAAAACAATAAAAATGGACCGTGCTGATTATTTTCTTCTTTACTATTTTCTCTAAATAATTTTGAAAGTCTATATAAAAACAATGCAGGTAATCTACCAGATGCATCCTCTCCAATAATCAAATTACTTCTTAAAATTTCTTTAATTTCTTCTGGTTTACAACTTTGAAATATTTCTTTAAATCTATTTTTAATATCCTCAATTAATTCTTCAACAAATTTTTCTTCTGAAAAATATTCTTGTCTTTCTAGTCCTCCTGGTATTTCGTTTTTTTTAAAATTATTTGCGTTCCTCATTTTTCTATTTTTTTAATAATATTTCTTTTTTCAAAAAAATCTAATCTTGCTTGAAGGACTGCTTTTTTTAAAATTAAAATTGACTCATCATAAGTTTTTTTATCAACTGGATACGGTGTCGCATCTTTACCTCCAAAAGCAAAACTATAACGCGCTGGATCTTTATAAGACGGACTTGCTCCATAAATAACTTCAGCAACTAATGATAAAGCTCTAATTGTTTTTGGACCAACACCTTCAGTTGCTAAAAGCTTTTCGTAATTTTCTGGCTTTTCATAAAAAAGCTTATCTAAAATTTTAAATAAATATTTATTTTTTAAAAAATTTTCTTTTAAAACAGGATGTGTGTGAAATTCTTGATCTTCTAAATTTAAAAAAGTAAAAAGTTCCCCTTGTTTATTTTTAAAACTAATTGTTTGCGAAATTTTAGAAAAATGTTTATTTAAAATTTCTAAATCTTTTAATAATTCTTGGCGCGTTCCTTTTTGAATAAGTTCTAAGCTTATATTTCTATTTTTTTCGCTTATTTTAGAAGTTAAATCCAATGTTTTAGTTTTAACATCAGAAACAATTCCTGTATGCGGCTCGCAAATTAATTCTTTAATATCAGCGGAATGCCAATGATAACGCCTTGCTCTTCCTAAAGTAGTATTCATTCCTTGTTGAACAACTGTCCATACTCCTGATTTTGAAAAGAAAAAGCTATGATGATATATTTGAAACCCATCTTGAATTAAAGAAGAATCAACTTTTGCGGACATACGCGAATTATAAATTAAATTTGAAACAACTCCGCCTGGTAAAGATAAACGTTCTCCCCAGTTTTTAATTTCTTCAGGAGTTTTACGCGAAGTTTTTCCTTTTCCTCCGCAAATAAAAATTCCTAATTCTTTTTCTCTTCCACGAACAGCTTCTTTTAAAGCCGCTGTTAAAACAGTTGTAAGCCCGGAAGCATTCCAATCAAAAGCTAAAACAGTTCCCAATGTTTGAAACCATACAGGATTTGATATTCTTTTTATAAATTCATCTGGTCCGTATTCATAAATTAAAACAGAAACAATTTCTCTGCCTAATTTTACCATACGCTCAAAAAGCCAGCGCGGACATTTTCCTTCATCTAAAGTAAATATCGCAATTCCTCTGTGCATTTAAATTTTGGATTTTACAAGACCAATTAAAGCTAATGAAACAAGAGCCATTGCTAAATCATAAAACCCAAAACTAAAACCAGAATTAATCATTTTATAAACCGCAAGCAAGGCAAAAGTTATAAAAGTTAAATAAGAAGACCAAATAATTTTTTTACCCCAAAACAACCAAACAGCTAAAACTATAAAATAAAAATCTATAAGTTTAGGAAGATTGCCAAAATATCCTGTTTTTAAATCTAAAATTGAGCTGTAAAACAAAACAAAAGCCAATGTCCATCTTAATAAAATTTTTGAAAAATGATTATTCATTTTCTTTGATATAAACCAATTAATTCAGCTTTATCTAAAATATGACCCTCCATTGCTTTTTCTAAATCTTTGCGCTCCGCACCTTGCTTTAAATCAAGCAAAGTATCTAAAGCAAATAATTTAAAAAAATATCTATGCGGATTTCCTTTCGGAGGGCAGGGGCCTCCCCATCCTGGACGGCCAAAATCAGTTTTACCTTCAACCGCTCCTTGCGGAACTTCGCCACTTTTAATAACTTTTGTATCTGGAGAAATATTCCACAAAGTCCAATGTGTCCAAGTTCCCATTGGTGCATCAGGATCATCAACAATTAAAACCAAACTTTTGGCTTCTTTGGGAACATCTTCAATATAAAGTTCGGGATTAATATCTTTTCCTTCACAAGTAAATTCAGAAGGTATAAATTCATTATTTGAAAAATTTGGAGAACTAATTTTCATTTTTAAAGCTAAATTTTGCGACCTTTGAATATTTAAAACTTGTGTTTCATTTTTATCTTTATAAAACCAAAATATCCCTAAAAAAACTAAACCTAATATTATTATAATAATCAGGATTTTAGGCATTAATTATATTATACCACGATTTTATTTTTCTGTCTTTACAAAAAAATTGTTATTTTTAAAAGAAATTACAATATTTCCGGCTAAATCTGTACGAAAAAATGGAATATTTAAATTATTTAAACCATTAATAAATTCTTTTGAAGGCTGATTATAACTATTTTTAACGCCAACACCAATTAAAGCTAAATTAGGACTGACCGCTTTTAAAAACTTTTCTGAAAAAGAATATTTTGAGCCATGATGCGGTGTTTTTAAAATATTGCTTTTTAAATCAAATTTTTCAGATAAATAATTTAAAAGATTATTTCCGCTATCTCCAGTAAAAAGAATGCTAAAATTTGGATTTTTTGCGCGAAAAACCAAAGAAGTATCATTTAATTCAGCACTTTGAATCCAATTTTTATCAGGAGAAATTATTTCTATTAAATTATTTTTATATTTAATTTTATCATTTGCGCTTAAAGTTATTACTGGAATTTTTCTTTCTTCAAGTTTTGAAATTAATTTATTATAAATTTCGCGCGTTTTATCATCGGCTTCTCTGCCGTTAATTATAAAAGCTCCAAAATCATATTTATTTAAAAGATCTAAAAATCCTCCAAAATGATCAAGTTGCGGATGACTTATAAAAGCTAAATCAATATAATTAACTTTTTTAGGAAAAACCCGACTTAAACTTTGTAAAACCTTTTTATCCGGTCCAGCATCAACTAAAAATAAAATGTTGTCTAAATAAACTAAAGAACTATCTCCTTGACCAACATCTAAAAAATAAACTTTTGGCTCGTTTTTAAAAAATAAAATTTGCGACCACAAAAACAAATCAAAGCTAACCAAAACCAAAAAAATAACTAAAATTATATTTTTATCTTTATACATTTAATTTAAATGCTTTTTTATGATAAAACCATAAAAACAAAACAATATAAATTAAAATTAAAACAAACCATGAAAATCCTCCAAAATTTAAAAAACTAAATTTGGAAAAAAATTTCATTACGCTTATCTCATATTTTAAAATAAACAAACTTACAAGTCCAAATAAAAATCCTAAAGGATACCAAAAACCAAAAATTCCTAAAACAAATCCTAAAAACATTGTTAAAGGAATAAAAGTTAAAATAAAAATATTAGCTAAAAAAGACAAAATTGGCGCTTGGCCAAAATTTAAAATTAAAAGCGGAATAACTGCAAATTGCGCTCCTAAAGTTGTTGTTAAATTATCGCGCCATAATAAAAATCCTTGATTTTCGGGATTAAAATTAAAAACATTATCAAATGCTGGTTTTAAATAAACAACGCCAAGCAAACTTAAAAATGATAATTGAAATCCTAAATCAAAAAATAAAATTTTCGGAGAAATTAAAACCATTAAAACAGCAGAAAACAAAAGCGAATGTAGCAAACTATAAATTCTTCCTATGTGTTCCCCAAAAAGCAAAATTAAAGCCATAATTCCAGCGCGTAAAACCGAAGCTTCCGCTCCTGTCATTAAAACAAATCCTAAAACAACAAATAAACTTATTAAAAATACTTTTCTTCTTCCAAATAAATAAGCAATAATTTTAGAAACCACCAAAATTAAAATTCCAACATTATATCCTGATAAAGCAACAATATGCGTTGTTCCTGAATTATTCATTGCTTGTTTTAAATTTTCGCTAAATTCCGCTCTTTCTCCTAATAAAATTCCTGACATTAAAGCGCCTTCATCATAAGGCAAATATTTTTTAAATTGAAACAGAAAATAATTTTTTATTTTTAATAAAAAATTAAAAATTTTAGAGTCTGGACTATAACTAATAATTTTTATTTCAGGATAAAAAACAGTTGGTTTTTCATTAATATTTCTTTGCTTTTTAATTTCGCCATTAATTTCTAAAACATCGCCGTATTTATAATCAAACAAATTAGAAGCTAAAACTTTAACTTTGCCCCCAAAAGGCGGATAAACTTTTAAATCAAATTCTTTAAATTTTTCTTTTTGACTAACATCGCTTATTATTTTGCCGTAAAATTTTATGTTTTTATCATAAATTAAATTTAAATTTTTATTTTCCAAAAAAGTTCTAAAGTAAAAATAAAAATATCCAAAAAACAAAATTAAAAGCAAAACAAAAATATATTGATATTGAAAATTAAAAACAAACCTTAAGAACAAAAAAATTAAAAAACTAATTAAAACTAAAAAATATAACTTTATTCCCGCACTTGCCAAAAAAATTCCTATTAAAAAACTAATAAATAAAAACAAAACAAATTTTGACAAAAGCATTAAAAATTAATGAATATGCATTCCCTTTCTTTTTCTTTCAATAAAATCTTTAATGTGTTTATCTTCTCTAAGAATTTTTATAAGCTCCTCTGGGTTTGAATAAAAAAGATCTATTCCTTTTTCTCTTTGTATTGAATTTTGAACAAAACGTAACCACAAGTTATTGGGGTGTCTATTTTCAAAATAAGAAAAAAATGTTGTTATTTTTTTGTTTTTTTTGAAATATTCGATTAATTCTTGTACAAACTTACCATAAAGAATTTTTAAAGTATTTTTAAACCATTCTTCTAAATTTTTATATTCTGGAGATGTATCAAGAGAAGCCACCAACTCCATATTAAAATCTAAAAATATATGATAAAATGCCTCTTCGATTTCTTCTTCTGTATATTCTTTTTCATTTTCACCATCCCCATTATTAAATTTTTCAAAATTATTACTCATATTTTTTTAAATATTTTTTGCGCCATTCTTCTATTTTTTTATGGTTGCCAGATAATAAAACATTCGGTACTTTCCATTTTACATTTTTTTTAGGAGAAAATACAGCGGGTCTTGTATAAACAGGCCAAGATCCACGAGCATATTCCAAAGATTCATATTTTCCCAAAAAACCAGGAATCAACCTAGATAAAGCTTCAATTAAAACTAAAGCAGGTAATTCGCCTCCGGATAAAATATAATTGCCAATTGAAATTTCTTCATCAGCAATATACTTTGCAACTCTTTCATCAACTCCTTCATATCTTCCGCAAATTAAAATTAATTGATCATATCTTAATAATCTTTTTAAAACTTTTAAATTTAATTCTTTACCGCGCGGAGAAAATAAAATTACTCTTTGTTTTTTATTTTTATTTTTATTTTTAATAAAATTAACCGCACGATAAATTGGCTCAACTTTTAAAACCATTCCCGGTCCTCCACCAAAAGGCTTATCATCAACTGTTTTTCTTTTATCTTTACAAAAATCTCTTAAATTCCAAATTTTAATTTGAATAATTTTATTTTTTTGCGCTCGTGCAATTAAAGATTCTTTTAAATAAGAATCAAAAATTTTGGGAAAAATAGTAATAATATCAAAACGCATCATTCTTCTTTAATATTTTCTTCTAAAGATTTATAAATAGACTTTTTTAATTCCTCTAAATCAATTTTTTCTTTTGGAAATTCTTTTGGTTTTAAATCTCTTGGAACTAATTGACTTAAAGAAATCTCTTCTGTAGACTCTTCATTTTCTAAAGATTCTTTTTGTTTTTCTTCTTTTAAAGGAAACTCTATTCCTAAAACCGCCAATTCCGGAGCATAAACTTCTTTTTTGCGAACTGGTTGAGTTTCTTTTAAATTAATTTCAATATTAATTGGCGTCTCTCCTGCTGTAAATTGTTTAATCTCTTCTTCAACAAAATATTTGGGTCTACCATATTTTTTACGAGAATTTTTAATGATTTCTTCTTTTATAACTGCAGATGACGACAATTTAAATGGCGGGAGAGTTGTTGCGGAAAATGGTCGATAAGAAACGCCATCAACAATCATTTTTAAATAAATATGATAATTTGGTAAATTAACCATATCTTCAGGACTAAATTCAGGTGCAAATTCTTTTTCTAAAAATTGAGCATCTTGCGCTCCAATTCTAAAAACAATCATTGTTCCAACATTTCCAAAAATAGCATCTCTTACTTTTGTTGAAAGACCACTCATTAATTGACCTACGTATTGATGCGCTAAAATTAAATTTAATCTATATTTTCTTGCTTCAGATAAAATACTTGCAAAAGATTCTGTTACAAAATTTTGAAACTCATCAACATAAAGATAAAAATCAAGACGCTCTTCTTCTGGAATACGCACGCGCTCCATTGCCGCCATTTGAATTTTTGTAATAAACATTGCTCCAAGTAATGCGGAATTATCTTCTCCAATTTTTCCTTTAGAAACATTAATTAAAAGAATTTTTCCTTGATTCATTATGTCAAAAATATCAATAGAGCTTTTTGTTTGACAAACAACATTACGTATAATATCTGTTGATAAAAATTGTCCAACCTTATTTAAAATTGGCGCGATGGCTTCATTTCTAAATTGATTACTCCACTCTTCATATTCGTTTATCCAAAATGATTTCACAACAGGATCTTTTATATTTTCAATTATTTTTTGACGATAATCTTTATCAGTTAAAATTCTATTTATTCCCATTAAAGTAGAATTAGGAGTATCAAGCAATGCTAAGATGGCATTGTTTAAAATATATTCCATTCTTGCAGACCAAACATTTGCCCAAATTTTTGTAAAAATTCCCATAAGACCAGAAGCAACCAAGTGTTTATATTTGGGGTCGGGCAATTCTAAAACATTAAAACCAATAGGATATTCTGTATCGGCAGGATTAAAATAAATAACATCATCAATGCGTTCTTCTGGAATTTTTTCAATAATAGCTTCAACCAGCTCGCCATGAGGATCAATAACACAAAGTCCTTCACCATTGGCAATATCTTGAATAATTAAATTATGAAGTAAAACGCTTTTACCTGTTCCAGTTTTACCAATAATATACATATGCTGTCTGCGATCAGCTCTTTTAATACCAAACAATTTATTTGAACCCCTAAAATTTGTTTTAGCAAAATAAACAACGTCGTTTTTTTCTGGCATAAAATAATTATATCATTTTATATTTTAAATCGCAATTTTTAAACTATAATCTTATTAATTTTTCTTTTAAATTTTTTAAATCATAAATACAAAATGTTGGTGGATAAATCAATCCAGCTAAATTACCAGGATTTAATAAAATTGTTTGGTTAATTTTTTCTTTCCAAGGAAAATGTGTATGTCCATAAAAAATAAAATCATATTTATTTTCTTTTGCTAAATTTTGAGCTAAATCATAAAAATGGGTTATAGCTATTTTTTTGTTTGCTAATTTAATTTCTCCAAATTTTTCAAAAATTTTTAATTTTTTTTGTTTAAATCTTAAAAAACTATCTTTGGAATCTCCATTACCTAAGCTTAAATATATTCTTTTTGAAAAATTTTTTAAAATTAACATTAATGTTGGATAAAAACATACATCCCCACAATGAATTAAGGCGCTAACTTTTTCTTTATTTATTAAAGTTAGCGCCTTAATTAAGTTTAGCTCGTTATCGTGAGTATCAGAAATAATTGCTATTTTCATTACATCATTTTAAATTCCGCCTCAACACCTGCTGGTAAATGAAGATGCGAAAGAGCTTCAATTACTTTAGGTGTTGGATTTAAAATATCAATTAAACGTTTATGAATGCGTAATTCAAATTGTTCTCGAGAATTTTTATGAACAAAAGTTGAGCGATTAACAGTATAACGCCTTATTTCTGTTGGTAATGGAATTGGACCACAAACTTTGGCATCGTTTCTTTCAGCAGTCTCAACTATTTGCTGAGCGCAAAGATCAATAATTTTGTGGTCATAAGCCCTTAATCTTAATCTTAATTTTGGAACCGCTTCTTTTTCCGCCATTTTTATTTCAAAATTTTAGTAACTACGCCAGCGCCTACTGTTTTTCCACCTTCACGAATAGCAAATCTTTGTTTTTCTTCTAAAGCTACTGGAGCAATTAATTTAATAGTAAGTTTAACTGTATCTCCTGGCATTACCATTTCAATTCCTTGAGGTAATTGCACTTCTCCGGTAACATCAGTTGTACGAATATAAAATTGTGGTTTATAACCGCTAAAGAATGGTGTATGTCTTCCACCTTCTTCTTTAGACAAAACATAAACTTCGGCTTCAAATTCGGTGTGAGGAGTAACCGTTCCGGGTTTAGCTACCACCTGTCCTCTTTCAACATCTTCTTTTTTTAAACCACGAAGTAAAAGACCAACGTTTTCTCCTGCTAAACCTTCATCCAAAACTTTTTGGAACATTTCAATACCTGTTACAGTTGTTTTTTGTGTTGGTCTTAAACCAACTACTTCTACTTCTTCGTTAAGTTTAATCCTTCCTCTTTCAATTCTTCCTGTAACAACTGTTCCGCGTCCTTCAATTGAGAAAATATCTTCTATTGGCATCAAAAATGGTTTATCTAATTCGCGAACTGGTTCTGGCATATAATTATCTAATGCATCAACTAAATCTAAAATACATTTAGCATCTGGATGATCCCAAGATGGAGCATTTAAAGCTTTTAAGGCTGAACCACGAATAACAGGAACTTCATCTCCTGGAAATTCATATTTTTTCAATAATTCTCTTACTTCAGATTCAACTAAATCAATTAATTCTGGGTCATCAACTTGATCAATTTTGTTTAAAAAGACAACAATAGCGGGAACACCAACTTGACGAGCTAAAAGAATGTGCTCTCTTGTTTGAGGCATTGGACCATCAGTGGCTGCAACAACTAAAATTGCTCCATCCATTTGTGCCGCTCCAGTAATCATGTTTTTAATATAATCAGCATGTCCTGGAGCATCAATGTGGGCATAGTGTCTTTTTTCAGATTCATACTCTGAATGGTGTAAAGCAATAGTAATTCCTCTTGCTTTTTCTTCTGGAGCATTATCAATTTGATCGACCGATTCTTCTTTTTTTGCTAATCCTTTCATATAAAGGACGTGCGTAATAGCAGCGGTTAAAGTTGTTTTACCGTGGTCAACGTGACCAATTGTTCCAACATTAAAGTGTGGTTTTCCTCTTACAAATTTTTCTTTTTCTGCCATTTTTTTATAAAATGCTTAAAATTTTCGACCCATTTAAAACATTTTTATTTTAATCTTTTTAAAATTATTGTCAATAGTTTGGGGCTAAATTCTTAATTTAAAATAATTTTTTGAGTTTTTAAATTTATGTGCTATATTATTTATATGAACAAAGCTCAAAAAATAACTTTAGAAAATGGCTTAAGAATAATTCTTGTTCCAAATCAAGGTTTGGCTTCAACAGTTTTAATTTTGGTTGAAGCGGGCTCTGAATATGAAACAAAAAATATTAATGGCTTATCTCATTTTTTGGAACATATGTGTTTTAAGGGTACAAAAAACAGGCCAAGTCCCGGAATGATTGCGCGCGAATTAGATTCTTTAGGTGCTGAATACAATGCGTTTACTTCTCAAGAATATACTGGTTATTGGGCAAAGGCTCAAAAAGAAAAAATTAATGATTTAATTGATATTGTTTCTGATCTTTATTTAAATCCTATTTTTGATCCAAATGAAATTAATAAAGAAAGAGGTGTTATTATTGAAGAAATAAATATGTATGAAGATATACCAATGCGCAAGGTGACGGATTTATTTTTAAATCTTTTATATGGAGATCAACCTGCAGGCTGGGATGTTGCAGGCACAAAAGAAAATATCAAAAAACTTAAAAGAGAAGATTTTATAAAATATCGCAAAAAACATTATATTCCATCAAAAACAATTATAGTTGTATCCGGTAATTTAAATTTTAACCCAATTGTTTTAAAACTTAAAAAAATATTCGCATCATTACCTTCTAAAAATAAAACTCTAAAACCAAAAACAATTTGGAAACAAACAAAGCCTCAAGTTAAAATAAAATTTAAAGAATCAGATCAAGATCATTTAGTTTTAGGCGTTCATGCTTTTTCAATTAATCATCCTAAAAAATATGCTTTACAAGTTTTATCAAATATTTTAGGCGAAGGAATGAGTTCAAGACTTTTTACAAGAATTCGCGAAGAGCTTGGAGCGGCGTATTATATTAAAAGCGGTGTTGATTTGTTTTTAGATCATGGTTATTTAGCGGTTTCTTGTGGAGCAAGACAATCTGATACTAAAAAAGTCATTCAAACTATATTAGAAGAATTTAAAAAACTAAAAAAAGAACCACCAACAAAAGATGAAATAGAAAAATCAAAAAATCATTTAATTGGTAATTTTATTTTAAGTTTAGAAACGTCAGACGAATTAGCAAGTTTTTATGGCATAGAAGAAGTTTTAACTCAAAAATTAATTAAACCCGAGGAAATTATAAACAAAATAAAAGCGGTTAAACCTGAAGAAATTCAAAAAATCGCTCAAATGCTTTTCCAAAATAAAAATTTAAACTTGGCTATGATAGGTCCTTATAAAAAATCAGACCAATTTAAGAAGATATTATCTTTAGATTAGTAATTATTTTGGAGTTGGTTCGTTGTAATATATATACACAACAAAGAGAAAAAGTTTAAGGGTTTAAAAAGTTTAAAATGGAAAAAAAAGTTTTTGAAATTTCTTGGTCAAGTTTGTGGAAGATTTTCATTTTTTTGATAGTTGGGGTAGTTTTTTATCTAAGCTGGAAAATACTATTAGCTTTATTTTTGGCAGTAGTTTTATCTTCGGGTTTAGATTTTTTTATTGACTTTTTAGAAAAAAGAGGTTTGCCAAGAATTTTAGCAGTAATTTTGGTTTTTGTTTTAGCTGGGTTAATTGTTGCGGTTATATTATACACCGTAATTCCTTTAGTAATTATTGACTTAAATAATTTATCTAAAAATTTAAGCAAATACGGTTTTAAAAATATTTTTCCTCTTTTTAATTTTAAATCATCAAGTTCAATTATTGATTTTATTAATAAATTATCTTATCAATTTTGGAGTGGTGAAGGCAACAATCTTCAATTATTAACAGATTTACTTGGTGGAGCAACTTTAACTCTTTTTGTTATTATAAGCTCTTTTTATTTATGTTTAACAAAAAATGGTGTTGAAAAATTTATTCAAGCGGTTTTTCCTGCTAACTATGAAACAACCGCATTAAGAATTTATGAACGTTCAAAATTAAAAATTAGTCGCTGGTTTAGAGCGCAAATTTTATTAAGCATTACTATTTTTATTATGGTATTTATAGCTTTAACCATATTAAATGTTAAACATGCTTTTCTTTTATCCTTGCTTGCAGGATTATTAGAAATTGTTCCTTATGTTGGTCCAATCATTGCAGGCGCAAGCGCAACAATTTCAGCATTAACAACTTCTTTTTCTTTGGCTTTAATTACTTTAATTGTTTTTGTTTTAATTCAACAAACAGAAAATCACATACTTGTTCCTTTGTTTATGAAAAAAAGCATAGAATTGCATCCTGTTATTGTTATTGGAACATTGCTTATAGGAGGACATCTTGCTGGAGTTTTAGGAATACTTGTTTCTTTGCCTATTGCTGTTATAATTCAAGAAATTATTGAAGAATATATTTCTCGTCCAAAAAGCGCAAAATTAATATAAAAAAAATGAATAAAAATTATTACATTACCACAACACTTCCATATGTTAATGCTCCACTTCATTTAGGACATTCTTTAGAATTTATTTTTGCAGATGCTATTGCTAGGCACAAAAGACAAAAAGGATATAATGTTGTTTTTAATACTGGTACGGATGAGCATGGATTAAAAATTTACAGAAAGGCTTTAAGTGAAAATAAAAATCCAAAAGATTATGTTGATGCATATGCAGAAAGGTTTAAAAAATTAATTCAATCTTTAAATTTAAGCTATACACATTTTATTCGAACAACTGACCCGCATCATATTCAAGCAGTGCAAAAATTTTGGGAAATTTCGCAAAAAAACGGAAATATTTATAAAGGAATTTATAAAGCTAATTATTGTGTCGGATGTGAATTAGAAAAAACCGATTCTGAATTAGTTGATGGAAAATGTCCTTTGCATCCCAACTTAGAAATTGAAAAAATAAATGAAGAAAATTATTTTTTTAAATTTTCGGCCTATCAAGAAAAACTTTTAAAATTTTACGAAGAAAATCCTGAATTTGTTGTCCCCGAATCTCGTTTTAATGAAATTAAAAATTTTGTTAAAAATGGATTAGAAGATTTTAGTATTTCACGTTTAAAATCCAAAATGCCTTGGGGAATTGATGTTCCAAATGATGCAAATCAAGTAATTTATGTTTGGTTTGATGCTTTAATTAATTATATTTCAACATTGGGGTGGCCGAATGACTTAGAACAATTTAATAATTTTTGGCCTGGTATTCAAATTGCTGGAAAAGACAATTTAAGACAACAATCAGCCATTTGGCAAGCAATGCTTATGTCTGTAGGACTTCCACTATCAAAACAAATTATTATTCATGGATTTTTAACAATTAATGGACAAAAAATAAGCAAAACCGTTGGCAATGTAATTTACCCCGAAGAAATTATTTCAAAATATGGAACAGATGCTTTAAGATTTTGGATACTTTCCGAAACTCAAACCTTTGAGGATTCTGACTTTACATGGAAAAAATTTAATGAATCTTATAATGCAAAATTAGCAAATGGTTTGGGTAATTTTTATAACAGAGTTATAGCCTTAGCTTCAAAAATTAAAGAAATTGATGGTTCTAATTTTGAGTTAAATAAAGAAATTGAAAATGAAATTAATAAAACCAAAAAATTAATTGATGAAAAAATGGAGAAATGTTTATTTAATGAAGCAATGCAAAGTATTTGGGAATTAATTGCCTTTGGAGATTCTTATATTGATAAAACTCAACCTTGGAAAAATTATGATAAAGAAATTATTTTTAATTTAATTGTAATTTTAGATAATTTAGGAGCAATACTTTTGCCTTTTATACCAGAAACCGCGCAAAAAATAACATCGTCTATTATTAATCAAAACAATAAAATTTCTTTTAAGCCTGCGGGTATTCTTTTTCCAAAAATTAACTAAAATGTTTCAATATTTTGACGCTCATACCCATCTTCAATTTTCAGCTTATGATAATGATCGAGAAGAAGTTTTAGAAAGAACTTTAAACGAAGGAGTTGGAATGGTAAATGTTGGAACGCAATTTGAAACCTCAAAAAAAGCAGTTGAATTAGCGCATAAATATGATAACCATCCTATATTTTCAAAATTTATTTATGCGACAATAGGACTTCATCCTATTCACACATCAAAATCTTTTTATGATGAATTAGAACTTGGCGCGCCCAAAGATAATAATAAATATGCCTTTGTCTCAAAAGGAGAAGTTTTTGATTATAACGCTTATAAAGAATTAGCAAAAGATCTAAAAGTTGTAGCTATTGGAGAATGTGGATTAGATTATTTTAAAATAGAAAGCACAGAACAAAAAGAAAAACAAATTGAAGCTTTTGAAAAACAAATTTTATTATCTTTTGAAATTAAAAAACCATTAATGATTCATTGCAGATCTGCTTTTACTGATTTAATTTTAATTTTAGAAAAAAATAAAAATAAGCTTAATAATCCTCCTGGAATTATTCATTTCTTTTCAGGTAAAAAAGACGAAGCTATTAAGCTTTTAAATTTAGGATTTTATTTTACATTTGGCGGAGTCATAACTTTTGTAAGAGATTATGACAAAATCATAAAATTAATTCCTAATGATAAAATTTTATCAGAAACAGACGCACCTTATGTCGCGCCAATACCTTATCGCGGAAAAAGAAACGAACCACGATACGTTAAAGAAGTTGTTAAAAAATTAGCTGAAATTAAAAATATAAAAGAAGAAAAAATTAATGAACAAATTTTAGAAAACGCAAGAAAGGTGTTTGGATTGAAGTAATTGTGGATGTCGTCCCGATTTTTCGGGGCGACGTCCTAAATATTGATAAATTTAAAATTTATTTTAACAAAAAGGGAGTGAATTTTTTTAATGTACGTTATTCCCGCTATAGCAAATATAACGTCGTTTTAAATTTTTCTATGAAAGTTGAATTTTGGTGAAGTCAAATTTCAATAGAAATTATAATTTTAACTCTACTATCCTATTTTTGCGATCGTTTATGATAGGATAGTAGCAAAAAATGGCGATGTCGGATGTCGCAAAATTTATTAGATATGTTATTCCCGCTATAGCGGATATAACGTCGTTTTAAATTTTTATATGTTTAAATTTTTCTGCGGAGGTTGAAATTTAATACATAAGTGGAAATTATTTTCAATTTTTGCTATGATAAAATTTATGATTATTAATTATTTTGGACAAGGATGTTTTAGGTTGCAATCAGGAGAAAAATCAGTATTAGTTGATCCAATTAATAACAGACTAAAAGCTGATATTATTTTGCGTACAATTTCACCTGTAAATTTAGCTTTGCCTCTTCCACAAAATGAATTTGCTTTTGCTGGAGAATATGATATTTCTGGAATTGAAATTTACGGTTTTCAATTAGAAAAAGAATCAACTGATAAATTTATTAAAACAATATTTTTAATTAATTGGGAAGGGATACGTTTTGTTTTTTTAGGACCGATTGCTAGTCAGCCTGAAGGAGAATTTTTAGATGATATTTCAGAGCCAGATGTTTTATTTATTCCTGCATCAGGAAAACCATTTTTAAAACCCGAAGATGCTCAAAAATTAATTAAAAATTTAGAACCAAAAATTATTATTCCTTCTTTTATATCCGAAGAACCAAAAGAGTTTTTAAAATTAATTGGCCAAAAGCCACAAAAACAAGAAAAATTTGTTTTTAAGAAAAAAGATATTGAAAACAAATCAAAAGAGGTCATAATTTTAGAAGCTAAATTATAATGGATAAAATATTAAAAAAATTACAAGAATTAGACCACCAAAAAAAGACTGTAGTTTTAATAATTTTAAGTGGCATATCTATATTATTTGTATTTTACATTTGGCTAATGTATTTTAATTTTACGCTTTCAAAGTATAAAAATTATGAAGTCGCTAACAATGAAAATGATAATGTTAGTTTTTCAATGAAATTAAAAAGTGGGTTGGCTTTTGTTTATGAAAATTTAAGTTCAAAAATAAAAGATGTCGCAAATACTCTAAATAATTTTATAAATGGTCCGCAAGAATACAATATTAAATAATTAAATGGCAAAAATAATAAAAAAAGAAATTACTGAAGAATTACAAGAATCTTATTTAGACTATGCAATGTCTGTTATTGTTTCACGCGCATTGCCAGATGTGCGTGATGGCTTAAAGCCTGTTCATAGAAGAATTTTGTGGGATATGTGGGATTCAGGATTAACGCATCAAGCTAAATTTAGAAAGTCCGCAAATGTTATTGGTCAGGTTTTAGCTCGTTATCATCCACATGGAGATACCGCTGTTTATGAAGCTTTAGTGCGTATGGCTCAGGATTTTTCTTTAAGATATCCTTTAATTGAAGGACAAGGAAACTTTGGTTCAATTGATGGCGATTCTCCCGCTGCTTATCGTTATACCGAAGCACGTCTTTCAAAAATTGCTGAAGAAATGCTTGTAGATATTGAAAAAGAAACAGTTGATTGGATGCCAAATTATGATGGTACGCGCAAAGAACCAAAAGTTTTACCAGCAAAACTTCCAAATTTAATTTTAAATGGAGCAATGGGTATTGCGGTTGGTATGGCAACATCTATCCCTCCTCATAATTTAAATGAAGTTGCTGACGCTATTGCTTATTTAATAGAAAATCCAGATGCTACAGTTGAAGAATTAACTAAATTTATTTTAGGTCCTGATTTTCCAACAGGAGGAGTTATTTTTAACAAAAAATCAATTATTGACGCTTATAAAAATGGAAAAGGTTCTATTACAACAAGGGCTAAAACTGAAATTGAAGAAAGAAAAAATAATCAATTTAATATTGTAATTACAGAAATACCTTATCAAGTTAACAAAGCGGAATTAATTAAACACATTGCTGAACTTGTTCAAGAAAAGAAAATTGAAGGTATAAGAGATTTAAGAGATGAATCTGATCGCGAAGGCTTACGAATAGTTATTGAATTAAAATCAGATGTTGCTCCTCAAAAAATTTTAAATCAACTTTATAAACATACTGATTTACAAAAAGATTTCCATTTAAATATGATTGCCTTAGATAATGGAATTGAACCGCGCATTTTTTCATTAAAAGATATTTTGGTTTCTTATATCAATCATCGCAAAGAGGTTATTCGTCGCAGAACCGAATTTGATTTAAAGAAAGCTAAAGAAAAAGTTCATATTTTAGAAGGCTTATCAAAGGCTTTATCAGTTATAGATAAAATAATTGCTACAATTAAAAAATCACGTGATCGAGAAGAAGCGCATCAAAATTTAGTTAAAATTTTTAAACTTACACCAATTCAAGCAGATGCTATTTTGGAAATGAAACTTCAAACATTAGCAGCCTTAGAAAGAAAAAAGATTGAGGATGAATTAAAAGAAAAAAGAGAATTAATTAAAGAATTGGAATTAATTTTAAAAAATCCTAAAAAAATTTTAGAAATTATTAAAAAAGAAGTTTTAGAATTAAAAGAAAAATATGGCGATGAAAGGAGAACAGAAATTGTAAATTCGCCCATTGGAGAATTTAAAGAAGAAGATTTAATTCCTGAAGAACAAACAATTATTACTTTATCTTATGGAGGTTATATTAAAAGACTTTCGCCTGAAAGTTTTAGGGGGCAAAAAAGAGGTGGGGTTGGAGTAACTGCTTCTGAGGTTTCTGAAGAAGATTTTATTACGCACTTTATTACCGCTAATACTCATGACAATATTTTATTTTTCACAGACAAAGGACGGGTTTTTCAAACAAAAGTTTATGAAATTCCAGAAAGTTCACGCACATCAAAAGGAAAAGCTATTCAAAACTTTTTAGAGCTAAACTCTAATGAAAAAATTTCAGCTTTAGTAGCTTACTCTCCTAAAATTGATCCACAATCAAATTATTTAATTATGGTTACTAAAAATGGTTTGATTAAAAAAACACCTCTTTATCATTTTTCTAACATTAGACGCACGGGTATTATTGCTATTTCATTAAAAAATGTCGATGAATTAAAATGGGTAGATTTATCCTCTGGGAAAGATGAATTAATTTTAGTCACCACTCTTGGTCAAGCAATAAGATTTTCTGAAAAAGAAATAAGACCAATGTCAAGACAAGCGACAGGAATTAAAGCAATTAATTTAAAAAAGAATGATAGTGTTGCGGGATTTGATGTAATTAAAGATAAAAATGCTTGGCTTTTGGTTGTTTCTTCTTATGGTTTTGCTAAAAAAACACCCTTAAAACAATATAAAATTCAAAAAAGAGGGGGTTCGGGAATTAAAACTGCAAAAATTACATCCAAAACCGGAGAATTGGTTTGCGCTCACGTTATTACCAATCAACAAGAAGTATTATTATCTTTATCTCAAAAAGGACAAATTTTAAAAACATCGCTAAAAGATGTAAGAGAAGCAGGCAGACAAACACAAGGTGTTCGTATTATGAAATTAAAAAATGATGACAAGTTAGCGGGAGTTGTGGTAATATAAATTAATGGCTATAGGCAAAAAACAAATTATAATTTTGGGCGGAATAATTGTTTTTATACTTTTAATTGTAATTATTTTTTCTTCTGGTTCAAAACCGCCCCCACCACCAAAATTAACGCTAATTATTTGGGGCGTTGAACCCAAAACAAACTTTGAACCATTAATTCAAGCTTATAAAAATATTAGACAAAATGTTGAAGTAAAATATGAAGAAATAAATCCTTTAAATTATAATCAAAAAATTTTAGATGCTTTAGCTTCGGGTCAAGGTCCAGATATTTTTATGATTAGAAGCAAAGATTTAATTTTAAATATTTCTAAAATTTATCCCATTCCTCAAACACAATTTACTTTAGCTCAATTACGCAATTTATTTCCTCAAGTTATTGAAGATGATTTTGTTTATCAAAATAATATTTATGCCCTACCCTTATATATTGACACCTTAGCTTTATTTTACAATCAAGATTATTTTTCGCGTTCGCAAATTGTTTTTCCTCCAAAAACTTGGGATGAATTTCAAGAAACCGCTTTAAAATTAAAAGTTTTAGACAGCGAAGGGAAAATTGTTCAGGCGGGAGCAAGTATTGGTTTTAGCGAAAAAAATATTAGCCATGCGACAGATATATTAAAACTTTTAATGAAGCAGGCAGGTATTAAAATTATTGACGAATATGGACAATTTAATTTTGGTGTAAAATCTAACGGTCCTGATGTTTTAAATTTTTATACTAGTTTTGCGAATGCAAGAAATTCAAATTATGTTTGGCCAAAAGATTTTCCCAATTCTTTAGATGCTTTTTCTTCCGGAAAAACCGCGATGCTTTTTGCTTATCAATCTGATATTTCAATAATTAAAAACAAAAATCCTTACTTAAACTTTAAAATTGCTCCAGTACCACAATTAAAAGATTCAAAAATTTATTATGCTTATGCTGATTATTGGGGCTTAACTGTTTCACGTCAAAGCAAAAATCCAACATGGGCCTGGGATTTTATAATTAATATAACTACAAATGAATCTTTAGCTAAATCTTATATGGATTTAACCCAAAAACCACCCGCCCTAAAATCTTTAATTTCAAAAACATTAAATGATGCTAATTTGGGAGTTTTTTCTTCGCAATCTTTAATTGCTCGCTCTTGGCAAGAAGTTAATAGTGCAAAAATTAATGAAATATTAAATAATATAATAGAAGGGGTTATTTTTGGAAAATTTAAAAGTCAATACGCAATGCAATTTGCTGAAGAACAAGCAAATCAAATCATAAGAAATTATTAATATGAAAAAAGTTGTAATTTTATTTTTAATATTGGTATTTTGTGGAATGTTTTTTGACAAAGTTTATGCGGGACAACAAGCAAAAACCCTTCCTTATTGGGGACCAATAATGTCTTGCAATACTGAAAAACTAATAGAGGGAGGTCAATGGCTTGGAGCTTATAAAGACCCATGTTCTAACTTTTGTGATTTACTTGCAACCTTACAAAATGTTTTGTATCTTGCAATTAGTTTAGCTTTATTTGCGTTCGCTCCTATTTTATTTGTAATTGTTGGGATTTATTATATTATTTCACGTGGAAATGTTGAAAAAACCAAAAAAGCAAAAGATATATTTTTAAATGTGATAAAAGGAATCGTTATTGTTTTGTTGTCTTTTATAATCGTAAACACTCTTTTTGTTATTCTTGCCCCAAAAGTTCCTGGAGTTAATTTTGCTACCTGGAATCAAATTAGTTGTAGTCCAGAATCAGTTCCAGGTTCAAATGTTCCGTGGATTAAAAAAGGTCAATAAAATAAAAATACAAAAATCAAAAAGCCCCCAATGGGGGCTTTTTGATTTTTGTTGGGCTATAATTTATTTTCTAAAAGATTGCATCTTTGTTCTATGGCAATCTTTACAAAGAAGCTGGTCTACTCTTGCTGGATCTGGATTAAAAGGCAATCTATCTATCTTTGCGCCACACTGCGCACACGTCCAATCACCATAAAACCACTGACGCTTAGCCCACGGTTTGTGGCCTTGCATATTTTTTTTATTTTTTATATCGCCCTTTAAAAAATCCGAAACGTGGGCTAAACGCCGCACGATTAATAACTTATTTATTTAATTCTTGTTCGATTATATTTTTAAAAACACTATACGGTTGAGCGCCAACAACTTGTTTTCCGTTTATAAAAAATGTTGGAGTTCCATTAACACCAATGCTTACTCCTAAATTATAATCATTTTGAATTTTTTTGGTATATTTTTTAGAATCTAAACAGTTTTTAAATTCTTGCACATTCATTTTTAATTCTTCTGCTAATTTTAAATAATCTATATTAGCTAAATTATTTTGATTTTTAAATACTAAATCATGATAAGCCCAAAATTTTCCTTGATCTTTAGCACAATTAACCGCTTCTGCAGATGGCATAGCATAAGGATGTCCAGGTAATGGAAAATCGCGGTAAATCATTTTAACCTTTCCAGTTTCAATATACTCTTTTCTTAATATGGCCTCGCTTTCATCAAAAAATCTTTTGCAAAATGGACATTGATAATCGCTGTATTCAATAATTGTCACAGGAGCATTAGGATCTCCTAAAATAACATCATCTTTTGTAATTTTTAAAACTTCAGATAAATTTGCTGGTTTTGGAGCAGGATTTTGGCCGATCTGAGCTAATTGAGGATTATCTTGTTTTATATTTTTAGCTTGATTAGAAGCTCCATTTTTAGAATATAAAATAGAACCTGAAATTAAAAGAGCAGATATTAAAATGCTTATTGCCAAAAAATTTTGACTTAAATTTTTTGAATTATTCTTTTCGTTTTCCATTTATTTTATTAATTTAAATATGATAAATTTTTGCACATATTTATTTTTTTGTCAAATTTATTTGTTTATTTTCATTAAGCTTATAGCTTTTTGACTTAAATCATAAAAAGTTTTGTAAACATCTAACAAACCTTCAAGCGATTGATTTATAAATTCTTTTGCCTCATTATGATTAAAATCAGAAATAGCATTTAAAGCTAAATTGTGTTTTTCTAAAGCATTATTTAATTTTTTTTGCGCGTCGTCTAATGTATTTTTAATGCTTTCGTTTTCTTCTGGTTTAAAAATTTGAATGGCTTTATTTATTTCATCGTATCTTTTTTGCGCAAATAAAAATAATTCATCATTTTTTTTCCATAAAATAAAATCTTGAGCTATATCTTCTACTGGAATAAATCTTGATTCTCTATCTGTTTTTAAAGAATAAGCTGTATATTTTAATCCTTCTTTTGTTAACCCGCTAACTTTATTTTTTCTAAATTCGTAATATTCTTGAGCTTCATCTAATTTTTTAATTATTTTACTTTTTATATCTTCCTCAAAAGAATTTTTTATATTTATTTTGTTTAAATTATCTTTTAAGCTTTGAGTGTTTGCTATTAAACAATCTAAAACATTAGATAAAATTTCTCTTCTTAAATTTAATTCTAAATAATATTGTTTTAAATAATCTTGATCAGGATTTTGTAAAACATTTTCTAATTCCTTTACCTTAGAATCAAAAATGCATTTTTCGTTTAAAACACTATCATCAGCAAAAGAAATAGAACTTTTTATTAAAAAAAGACTCCAAAATAAAATTAAGCTTAAAATAAAAAAGAAATTTTTCTTCATTTTATTTTGATAAAATATCTAATACTTCTTCAATGGTAATAGGAGTAGATGTCGGGGTGGTAGTGTTGGCTTCAATTACTTCTGTTACTTCTGTTTTGGGTGTTGAACTTTCATTTTTAATTATTTTTTGAAGTAAAACTGTTTTGGATAAATTATTTTCTGGCGTATTATAAATAATTTTTGAAAGTTGAATTTGAAAGTCAATTGCATCCGCTTCCGCTTTTATGGCTTGCGGATTTAAAGCTTCTAAATTAGGAGTAAAAGATTTAAAAAATAAAATTGCTCCAAAAATTATAATAAAAACACTAAAAACAAAAGATAAGGAATATACAATTCTTAGCAAAACTGAGGGTTTGGGTTTTAGTTGGACGTAAAAAATTTCAACATTCTTTTTATCAATGTTTAATATTTTCTCTTTGGATAATAAGGTATAATTTTTATCCGGTTCTATCTTATTTAATTGTTTTAATAATTCAAAAATATCCATGTTTATATTAAAAGCTTTTTTAAACTATTAATGGCTCTATGTTGCATAATTTTAACTGCGCCCTCACTTTTATCTAATACCTTTGCCACCTCTTTTATTGATAAATCATCAACAAAACGCATAATAATTATATCTTGATATTCTGGCTTTAATTTTTTTAATGCTTTCATTACTTTTTCCATTTGTATTTTCAAATCAATCTTATCTATTCTTAATTCATCATTTAATCCATCGCCAACTTCTTCCAATGAAATTTCATTTTTTTTGCTTCTGTAAAAATCAATTACAGCATTTCTTGAAATTTTATAAAGCCAGCTTGAAAAAGGAAAGCCTTGCGGTTCGTAATTTTTAATATTTTGCCACGCAGATAAAAACACTTGATGTGTTATATCCTCCGCGTCTTGCTTATTTGAAACTTTTAAAAAAATAAATCTATAAATTCTTGGATGATAATAATCATAAAGCAAGCCGAAGGCTTCTTTTTCTCCGTTTTTTGCTTTTTCTATTATTTCTTTTTCTCCCTCTAACATAGAAAACGTTTTAATTGTGTCTTAAGTTACCTTTTTGGTAATATTATTATACCAATTATACAATTTTATTTAAACAAATAACCGCCAAAATAGCGGTTATTTGTTTATCTTTTAAATCCCTTAATTTTATAAAGTTTATAATACAGCTTCTTTTAAGGCTTTTGCTGGTCTAAATTTTGGCTTAGTAGAGGCCGGGATTTGAATTTTTTCTCCTGTTTTTGGATTTCTTCCTTCGCGAGCGGCGCGCTTTACTACCCTAAAAACACCAAATCCGCTAATAGAAACCTCTTCGCCCCTTTTCATTGTTTTAACAATGGTATCAAAAACAGCGTCAACCACCCTATTTGCCAAAGCCTTTGTTTCTAAACCGCAAATTTTCATTACTTCTTCTGCTAATTGTGCTTTTGTCATATTAATATTTTAAATAACCGACCTTTTTATAAGTTTATTTTAACACTAAAATTATAGCAAAATCAAGGCTAAAAAGCAAAACTTTTTGGCTATATCCCATATACCCGACGAGTTCTAATTTTATTTTTTTATTAGTAAACTATTTCTTGTGGAGATGGCGGGAATCGAACCCGCGTCTGGAAATACCCCTAAAAATCGTCTACGAGCGTAGTCCCGAATTTTCGAGACAAGTTTTCTCCGTATTATTTAACCCAAACACCCCGGATAAAAGTGTTTGAGCGAGTCTTTCTGTATAAGACAGGGTCTCAACCCGAAAGACAAGGCTGAGCCTGCCCCAGCTTTAGACAAGAGCTAAAGCTGGCACACCAACTTTATTGTTGGCAGTTTTTGTTTTGGAGGTTTTCTCCCCGAATCATCGGAGGAGACGGGTTTCCAACCCGGCTCGCAGATTTTTAAAGGCATTTCCATCGAATCCTTTCATCCCCTTTTATTTTTTCAAAATTTAATTTATATTATAATAAAAAAATGAGAAAAAATCAATCTTATTGTTTTGACTGCCAAAAAAGCAAAATTTGTCATATTGAATCTCAAATTGATGGCTTTTTTTCTTTTTTACCACCAATAAATTTACCTCAATTTATAAATAAAAATACTGACCTATTTTTTTTAAAAATTTTTGAGGCCTTAAAAATTTTAAAATATGAACTTATAGAAAATATAAATTTAATTAAAATTGCTCCAAGATTTAAACTGTTTTTAAAAGAAGCTCAAAAAGAAGGCTGGAAAATTTTTATAGCTAAAACTCCGTGGGGTTATGTTAGTCATTTTAAAATTCAAACCCCAAATAAAAAAGTTTATTTTAGCGGACTACCTACTGCTGATTTTTTAAATTCCAAAATTCAATTAGTAGACAATAAAAATTATGTTAAAAAAATTCTAAAAAAATATGCTCTTCCAATGGTTGAAGGAAAATCTTTTTGGTTTTGGCAAAAGAAAAAAGCATTGTCTTATGCTCAAAAAATTGGTTGGCCATTAGTTGTAAAGCCCACAACAGGAACATTTGCACGTCATGTTACAACTAATATTCAAAATGAAAATGATTTAATAAAAGCCATAAATAAAGCCCTTGAATATGCTCCAAATTTTATTGTTGAAAAATTTATTGATAACGCTTTTGTTTATCGCATTACCGTGATTGATTTTGAAAAAATATTTGGCGTAAAACAAGTTCCTGCAAACGTTATAGGCGATGGTAAATCTACTATTCAAGAATTAATTAATCAAAAAAATAAAGAAAGAGAAGATTTAAATAAAAATCCAGAATTTATTTTTCATAAAATACAAATTGATGAAACAACAAATAAACTTTTAGAAAAACAAGGATTTAATTATTTAAGCGTTCCGCCAAAAAATCAAATAGTTTATTTACAAAAAGATTCGTTTTTAAGGCTTGGAGGCGATTTAATTGAGGTCACCCCTGATATTCATCCAGAAAACAAAGAATTGTTTATAAAAATAGCAAAAATTTTTAATGTAAGAGTTGTTGGAATTGATTTTTTAGCAGAAGATATTTCTTCTTCGTTTAAAAATCAAAAATGCGCTGTTTTAGAACTAAATACCTCTCCATGTATTGAATTGCATACTTTTGTTACTAAAGGCGAACCACAAAATGTTGCAAAAGAAATAGTCAAATTATTTAAAAAATATTATTTATGACAATATTTTTTGTAAGCATTTTAATTATTTTTTTAATAATAACTTTGCTTTATTTTGTTTTTATGTTAGATATTTTAATTTTTGCACATGACCTACCAACAAGCAAAAAAGCTATTTTAGAGGTTGTAAAAATTATTAAAAAATACACTCCAGATGCTTCAAATTTTTATGATTTAGGATGTGGACATGGAAGAGTTGTTTTAGAAATTAAAAAAGAAATGCCAAATTTAAATGTTTACGGCATAGACAAAAATCCAATAAGAATATTTTTTGCAAAAATTAAAGCTTTAATTTTAAAAAGAAAAATTCATTTTATAAATGAAAATATTTTTAATATAGATTTAAGCCAAGCAGATATTTTATATACTTATTTGTGGTATGATTTAATGCCTGTTTTAGAAGAAAAAGTTAAAAAAGAATTAAAAAAAGGAGCAATTGTTATAACAAACACCTCACATTTTTCTAATTTAAAACCAATTGAAACTATAAGAGTACATCCAGAGATCAAAGATGAAAATTTTGAAAAATTGTTTGTGTATAAAATAAATTAAATATTTAAATACTCATTCCAGTATTTAAAAAGTTCGCGCGTTGCTTTTAGATCTAAAACATTATATCTTGCAATTTCTAAATACTTTTTTTCACCAAAAAGCCTACCAACATCATCGCCAGTTACCCCAAAAGATTTAGGACTTTCAATTCCAAATGCTCTTGTCCAAAAATGAAGACCCTTTTTGCCCTTTACCGCCCCATAAAAAGTTAATTGATCCGCTAAATCAATATGAATAGCCTCAGGCAATTGTTGAGAAACGTATCTACTATGCATTAAATTTTTTGTTGGTTTTATTTTCCAAATAGCGGATCTTATCATTATAAAAGGAATGTCAAAAGTCCTGCCGTTAAAAGTAATAAAATAATTATAAAAATTAGCAACGCGCCAAAATTCTTCAAGCATTTCCCTTTCGCTACATTGATGAAATTTAATTCCATTTTCTTGGAAATCATCTATTTTTTCATTTGGCGCTTGAAAATAAACAATACCCTCGTTGCGGTCATAATCTAAAAGTCCAATAACTACAATTTCTGCGGTTAATGGCGAAAATCCAAGTCGATTTTTTAAATCTTCTAAAGCTTTATTATAATCTTCTTCTGTTTCTGATTCTTTGCGAATCCAATGCGTTAACTGATTTTTGGTTACCTCATCCAAAGAATCAAAATTTTCTCCAACAGTTTCAATATCAATAATTAATTTGCGATTGTTGTTTGAATTTAAAGAACTTGACATATTTATATTATAAACTAAAATTTAAAATAATAAAAAACCATGGCACATACAAAATCTGGCGGTTCAACAAAATTAGGGAGAGATTCGATAGCAAAAAGATTGGGTGTTAAGCGTCAAGAAGGCCAAAGAGTTTCGGTTGGCGAAGTTTTGGTTCGTCAAAGAGGAACAAAATATTTGCCTGGCAAAAATGTAAAACGCGGTGGTGATGATACTTTATATGCGCTTAAAGATGGTATTGTAAAATTTACAGTTAAAACTAAAACCAATTTTGATGGCTCTAAAAGAAAAGTAACTTGTGTAAATGTTATTTAAATTAACTCTCTGGCAAAATAACTATTTTTAACTGCGCTTTTATTCCTTTTTTCAAATCAATTTCTACTTTATATTCTCCTAATTGCTTTATGGGCTCATTTAACAAAACATTAATTCTTTCTTTGGTAATTAATTTGTGTTCGCGCAAAGCTTTTAAAATCATTTCTTTATTAACCGAACCAAAAATTTTGCCAGTTTTATCTGTTTTTAAATAAAATTCAATGCGTGCTTCATTAATTTTTCTTGCCAATTCATTAAGATGTTTTATAAGAGCTTCTTCTTTTTCTTGATTTTTTCTTTTTAAATTTTCTATTTCTGCAATAAAAGCGGGTGTTGCTGGTCGAGCTAATTTATTTGGAAATAAATAATTTCTTGCATAACCATCGCTTACTTCTTTTATTTCATATTTTTTACCTAAATTTTTAACATCTTCTAAAAGAATTACACGCATTTATTTGTTTTTATTTTTTATTTCTTCTTTTACGACCTCTAAAGCTTTTTGAAGTTGGGGGTCATTTTTGGTATCTTTACTATCTTGTTCTTCGTTATTAGTTTTAACTTCAATATCGGGCTTTAAACCATTACCTTCTAAAATTTGACCATTTGGCAAAACCCAATTAGCAACTGTAATTTTTAACGAAGAACCGTCAGATAGTTTAATTAATCTTTGAACTGTCCCCTTGCCAAATGTTTCTTCTCCAACTAATTTTACTCCTCTTTGAATTTGAAGCGCTCCCGCTAAAATTTCTGAAGCAGAAGCAGAACCCTTATTAACTAAAACAACAACTGGAATATCTTTTAAGGCGCCATTGCCCTTCGCTAAATGATTATTTCCTCCATTATTTTTTTCTCTTGTTACTTCTTTTACCACCAATGTCCCCTTTTTCAAAAACCATCCAGCTAAATCAACTGCAACATCTAAAAAGCCACCTGGATTATTTCTTAAATCTAAAACTAAACCTTGCGCTTTTTGTCTTAAAAAGCCATCAACCACTGCTTTATAAAACAATTCTTCCGCATTTGTATTAAAGCTATAAAGTTTAACAATTAAAATACCATCTTTAACCTCATAATCTAATGTTGGAACTTGAATTATTTCACGTGTAATTTTTATTTCCTTTGGCTTTTCTTCTTTTTCTCTTAAAATAGTTAATTTCACTTCAGTGCCAACTTCTCCACGAATAAGTTTTACCGCTTCCACTACCGACATTCCTTCAGTAGAAGTTGAATTAATCATTAATATTTTGTCTCCTGGTTTTAATCCTGCGCGTTCAGCTGGACTATTTTTTAGCGGAGAAACAATAACAATAAATCCATCCTTGCTTCCTATTTCTGCACCAATCCCCCCAAAACTTCCTGAAATATCTTCTTCAAATTTTTTTGCATCTTCTGGTTTAAAAAATTCAGAATAAGGATCTCCTAAAGAACGCACCAGTCCTTGCACTGCTCCATAAACTCTTTCTTTTTCCGGAACCTCGCTATCTCTTAAATAATTTTGATGAATAGCGGACCAAGTTTCCCAAAAAATTCCAAAATCTGCAGAAGTTTTATTATCAATATTAGCAATTCCTCTAACATTTATAATTTTTGAAGTCTTTTTACCTAAATTAAATCCTAAAAAAAATCCGCTTCCTAAAAGAGCCAAAATAGAAAAACAAATTAAAATTATATTTAAAACTTTATGGCGCATTATGGCTTTATTATATTTTAAACAAAAAATAAGTCAATTTATGCTATAATGTTTTTATGGAAAAAGGAGAGTCAAAAAATAAAAGACCATTAATTATTACATTTTTGTGTATTATAGGTATTTTTTGGCTAATTTTATATTTTTTAGGATTAATAAATTTAATTTTAACAACAAATGAAAAAAGCATAAATAATGCCATAAATTTATTTATTGAAATTATAACTTTTCTTTATGCCATTATTGCTATAAGACTTTATTGGCAAATGAAAAAAGCGGGAATTTATATTTTGGGAATAATTAGTTCTGTAGAAATAATTTTAAATCTTTTAAACGGAGTTTGGCCTCTATCTTTAAGCTGTGGTTGCGAATTCCCAATTTTATTAACTATTTTAGGACTTTTATATAGAAAACAAATGGAAAATTGAAATTCAAAAGACAAAAGTGCAAGTTAAAGGTCAAAAGGAATGTCATTGCGAACCCGCCCTTTTGTCAACTTGTGGACATCGTCCCGATACTTCGGGACGATGTCCCAAATATTGATAAATTTAAAATTTATTTTAACAAAAGGATGGGGTGGGGCAATCCCAAAAATAAATTTTTCCACCAGAGGCGCCTGCCTACCGTCAGGTAGACTCCTTCGAAGGAGATTTTGCATTTTGTATTTTGACTTGTTATTTTATTCCTCGTTTTCCTCTGCGATTTTTATTTTACCTTCTTCAAGTTTTATTTCATAAATGGGTAATCCTTGGGCTAATTGATTTACTGTTTGAGCTAATTAGTATTCGCCTGTTTCTTTTAATAATTTAAATAAATTCTCAAAAGATATCCCTTGCGATTTTATTTCATCTAAATTTAAAAGTCTTTGAGCTAAATCTCTAATAAATTCCTCATATAAAGCTTTATGAAAAACAAATGCTTGTAAATTTTTATTTTGATGCAAAAGACCAATTCGTCTATCTTTTATAACGAAAATAGCTGATTCATTATGAGGACCCACCAAAATAATTTCTCCCACTCCTTGATTTTTTAAAAAATTTAAATAATCAAAAACAGCCTCAACATCTTCTTCTGAAACTAAATATCTTTCTGGATCTTTTTTTACTAATTTCATATGTCCACATCCAGCAATAATTCCATTTTCTAAATTATGATCATCGGTATGCATTTTAAAATTTTCTGCTCCTCCTAATACATCTAAAACCGCATCAAAAGCTCTTTTTCTTAATTTTTCGTTTATAGCATTTAATTTTTTTAATGCGCCTAAAACCAAAACTAAAAATCCTGGATCAGAGCCACAAAAAGAACGTGGAGCATTTCTTGCGGATTCTTCATCATAACGGCCATCAATACAAGAAGTTAAAATTAAATCTTCATCTTTTATTTCAAATGAAGAACCAAAAACAAATTCTTTTGCCTCCTCCAAAGACATTTTTTTCTTTTCGATAATATTGTTTTCTGAAAACATAAAAAGGAATATAATATATAAAAGTTAAAAAGTCAAAATATCGTATTGGGTCATCTAAAATGTAACCAAAAGAATAGTTGATGGGACATTTAAAAGGTAACCAAAATGAGGGTAAAATAGGGTAAAAAGGTCGTTTAGGTATTGCTTACTCTATTTTACTCTTAT
>Ga0272449_1000825_pt1 | contig 34976 bp, 38 predicted proteins | sample YNPCB0241_FD_198679 | JGI IMG/M metagenome (GOLD analysis project Ga0272449, IMG submission 198679) | Hot spring sediment microbial communities from Yellowstone National Park, WY, United States - YNP-CB-024-1 | ecosystem: Environmental > Aquatic > Thermal springs > Hot (42-90C) > Sediment...
ATCTGGGGGTGTATCAAGAATAATAGTATCAGAAGAGGAAGTCCCAATCTAATTATTTCTATTTTTTAATTTGACATAAACTGTTTTTAAACCATCACCCACACTTAATGTCCAACTTTTTGTTGCAGCAAAGATTATAAATGTCGTGCAATTATCAATAACGTTGCTAATGCACATTTGAGAACATCCAACAGGGTCATTATAACTAATAGATAATGTAACAGTCCTATTATTTGTATAAGCAAAATCACCATTTATTGTTACACTTCCAGAACCAATGGGTAACTTTCCTGTACCAATCAAAGGGATTTCCATATAATTATAATTATTATCTGGATTTGCTCCTGCTAATTTAAAATACCCTGTTTTTGTCCCAGAACTTGTTGGATTAAAATAAACTTCAATATTGTATTGGTCACCCTTATGCCTATGCACCTGGACAGTTGTAAGTTGCAGAAAAGGATGAATCACCAATTATAGATATACCTGAAATTGCTAAAGAGTTGTTTCCTATGCTTTTCAATATAAAGCTTTGCACTGAAGTGCTATCTAAATCTTGAGTGCTAAAATCTTTATAAACAGGACTTATTGCGGGCTCACCATTTGCAAGATATTCGTAAGCAAAAACATAGGGCAATGTTATATTCTTTTTTGCTGAAAGATTTACAACTTGTGCGTCTTCAAAAGTATTTACATTGGGATACCAATAACTATTAGCACTTATGCCTTGAAAAACAAATTTTAGTTTGTATGAACCTTATGGAATAAAACCTATAACAAAGATACTAAAATGAATTGTATATGCAATTCTTGGGAATAAAAAGTTACCACTAATATCATAAAATTCTATATAAAATTTCGCTAAACCTTTTGTATGAATTTGCTTACCTATTAAAGTCGCTTACCCAGTAGCATTGGTAACACTAAGTTTTTTAAATCTATTAGCTACATTGACTCCATCGCTTCTAGAAGCATATGCTAAATATGCGCCAATTTTATTTGGTAATAGAAATTTATTATATTGTTTGTTATTATTAGAAGGTATTTTATACTGAGATGTAACAGATGTAAAATCTGTAATCTCTGAGTTATTAAAAGCAGCTATTTTCTGTTGAATTAACTGGTTTGTATTCGTTACATACGCTATATAAGCACAAACTGTTTGTCAATTTGTAACTCCATAAACATTAGTTAATTTCATTGATAATTATACGGTTTGGTTAGCTACATTTGTTAGATTTAAAGGTTGGTATACTACAAGTCCAAAATAACCATCGTCATCAGGATGCAAGTTAAAAACAAAGTTTCCAGACTGATTAGGATGCCCTTCAATTGTAAATGAAACATTACTACAACCTGCTCTATCATATAAATTCCAGAAAATATATATAAAAATTTTTATAATAGATAATAAAAACCCCGTCTTTTTGAGACGGGGTTTTTAAATCACGACTAGAATTTAATTAATTTAGAAAGAGTAGTTGAATTTTACAAGTGCTCTATAAAGGCTATCGGGATGGATTGCTGTTGAAGAATAATCATTATAATAATCACCTAAATCAGCCCATGCAACAACACCGGTAATGCTCATATTTTTGTTCAATGTATATTTAAGTTGAGCATTTACTTCTGTGCCCATATGCATACCAGCATCCTTTGTACCTAATAAAGCATTTCCATCTACACGGTTGTCATTTGCCTGTAAGTAGCCAGCACCAATCTGGAATGCTAGCTTATCATTGATTTTGTGGTTATAATCAGCATAAACAAGGAAAGCACCGCGACCATTGTTATTTACATCAGGCAGTAATGCCGCTGAATGGGTAATATCTTCTGCAGTTCTAATTAAAATGAAAAGGTCACTGCAAAGCAAGGGCAAATCAGCACCTGCTGAATACTGGTTTCCTGTTATCATACCATTATATGCTTCAGGATTTTTATCACCGCCTGAAACATAAAGTACACGGCCACGAAGTGTACCAGAACCAAGGGCAACGTCAGCCATTGCATGCAATGCATAAGCAGAAATATTCATATTCATTCTTCTTGAAGTTCCTGTAACTGGTGCTGGTGCTAAACCATTAAATGTTCCCCAGTTATATAAACCGAACAATGAATAAGCTATGTTACCAGATTTACCAGAGAAGTTAGCACCTGCATAATAAATTCTTGCACGCTGATATTCTGCAGCTGTACCAACAACCGATGTTTTTGGTGAAGGAGCAGAAGTTAAATAACTTCTATTTGATAATGGGCTTAACTCTGTAACATTATTTAGTAATCTCTCACCTGCTCTACCACCATCATCAAAAATACCATATAAAGCAAGAGTTAATGTATTATTACCCATTTTCTGTTTGAATGTAACAGGGATAAAGTAAATACCATCATTTACCTTTACGTTTCTATCAGAAAAAAGGAACCAACCTGCTGTTAAGCTACTGTCTTTAGAGAGGTTGTAGTCTGCGCGAATACCAGCCATATCAGCACCACCAAGAATAATGCCCATAAAATCATCTGTAAAACCTTGCATACCTAATGTATACTTGGCATTTGCTGTAGGTTTAAACCACAAATATACATTTTTTGTCTCTACGTTGATTGTATCAGCTTCTAATGCACCACCCTGGTTTCTTCCAACTGCATAAGCTATATCACCCCATCTTGAATCGATTTCCATCGCATAGGTACCACCTACCTCTTCACCAGATTTAATATTGAAAAATATACGTGCTCTTTGATCTACAAATGCCCTTGTCTGAGAATCATCTGATAACTCAATGTTACCAAAACCATAATTGTTAATTTCAGGATAGACTCTTATATGTCCACTAAAATTTACCGTTGTCTGAGCAAATGCAAAGCCAACCATTAGTAACACTGTAAAAAAAGCTAATAAAATTCTACTACTTTTCATATTTTACCCTCCTTCGTTTTTTTAAAATACATACAATTAAACACATACTTACTAGAATAATATCTTTTAACCTATCACCCCCTTTTTTTTAAAATAACGTTTTACTGTGCATTTTATATCAAATCAAGTTCAAATTTGTCAAGCATAAAATCTATTTTAACAAATTTTTAAAAATATAAATTTTACCCTCATCAACTTCTGAAACAACTGATACATATATCTTTTCATGTTTTTTATCTAACGCAAAATCACAAAGATAACCACTAATTTCCTCAGTACTTAACTCTTCCTTATAGCTCGCACCGTCAAATTTTAGAAGAACAACCTTTCCTGCATCAAATCCTTTAGATTTAACAAATAGCCTTGTTCCTTCTTTTTTGATTGTAAATATTTTATCTGTATCTTTATCTTCTATTCTAAACATCCTTGTATGTAATGGTGTAAATTTTTTTTCTCTATTATCATCTAAACCTTTAAAAACGCCAAGTATTGAGCCGTCGTATCTATCTTTTAATCTTGTTATTATTTTGCCTTTTTCATCCATTATTTTTAGGTAATCTGACTCGTCGAAGAAAGCAATCATATCCTTGCTTCTAAATCTTATTGGTTGAATCTGGTAGATGTTTAAGTCCCTTATAAGACCAAGTGGTTTTTCAGGCAATATATTTCCCGCTTTGTAGGTAAGTGTATATACATCTCCACTAAAGGCCTCATTTATACTTGAACGCTGCCCTGTTAAAGTTCTACCTTTATTAGGTATATCAAGAACCCTAATATACCAACCAATTTCTGTAATTTTTATAAAACTTTTATTCTGCAATTCATATACATGAGTAAAAACCTCTTCATTGTTTAAACCAACTAAGTAAATTTCGTCTCTACCGTTTTTATTAAAGTCGCCATAATCTAAGGAAAGAAAATCTAATCCTTTATAATTAAAGGATGCTATCTCAATTAATTTATTATCAACAATCTCAAATGCTTTTATATCTGTTTTGGAAGCTACAATAATTTCCTCTTTTCCATCACCGTTTATATCTGCTAAAACCATCCCAGCCGGTTTAAAAGATAAAGGTAATATTTGCTCTCGTGGGAATTCTTTTTTCGATGGTTCATAAGCAGGTTTTTCAACCTCCTTTACTGCAATCTTTTCTTGTACCTCTTTACCTTGTAAATAGGCGTTTATATTAGATGTTAAATCTTCTAAAGCAGATAAGAGTTTTGATTCTTTGTCGGTCGATATATAGAATGGTTTAAATGAGGTTGCACCTTTTTTAAGTATCTTCACATCTAGGGATATTGCATCATCAAGTTTTGTAAAAGAACCAAGTATAACAGCAGTATAATCGGTGAGTTCTAAAAAACGTTTAGCCTGTGTAAGCTCATCTTTGGTTTCGTATCCTTTTAAGATATCCTTTAGTTGTTCTTTTCTTATTATCTCTTTTTGATAAAGGGGTAATCTTGAATATAACATCTCGGGAAACGCTTCTTTTAAATATTGAACTTCATAGGGTCCAAAAACTTTGAAGGGGACAATACCTATTTTTTCCTGCGCTAAACAGGGAACAGAAAACAAGATTAATGTAAATATTGACAACAACAATGTTCTTAGCTTCATTTAGTTTGCCTCCCCTTTAAATAATGATACATTACCATATCTGCAATTCATACTCAACAAATATTTTAAGAAAAAAAGTTTAACATTATCTTTGCTTTTAAGGATTATATATTTTTTTCTAATTGATTTTCCCGAAAAAAATAATTCGTTAATCTCATCACAGCTTCTTAGCATATCATTGTAAAATAATGAAGAGATAATGTCTTTTTCGTCAAGTTTCAATATAATGGTATCTTTTGATTTTGCTTTTTTAAGATATTCCTTTTTTGAGAGAAAAATATTATTATTACTGTATTCCCACGTAGATGGTGTAAGCTTAAAACCTTTACTAGTTACAAAAAATCCTTTATCAACAATGCTTTTGTAATTTTCTTTTATTATGTAAACATAGGGTATTCCCATTATATGTAACATATAAGCAAAACTACCGATATAAATGAGTTCATCTTTTGTTGTTATAGGTAAGATATAAATCTTTCTATCTCTTGTTATGCCTGTTAAGGAGAAAAAACTGTATATTTCGTCGAAATTTGAATTATTAACCATTTCTCGAATATGTTCGAAGGGTAGATTAATGGAGTTTTCCAAGTGGTTTATTTTATATTCTTCAGTAGTTCTGATATCAATAAAGATTGGATTTTCTTTTAAAATATCAACTGTAGAGATTATGATTTGGCCATGAGCTATAGTAACAAATAATTGTAAAAACAAAAAAATCAGTTTTTTCATATTTAAAAAACTACTTCACCAAATAAATCATAACCTTTTATTTTTGTAACCTTTACCTTTACAACTAACCCCATATCCTTATTGTACCCCGTAAAATAAACCAAACCATCAACTTCTGGAGCCTGGCCATAAAATCTGCCAGTCCATAAAGCCCCCAATTCATCTACTTGCTCTTCAACTATACATTCCAATATATTCCCTTTGTATTTTTTTAGTTTTTCTTTTACGATTTTGAACTGCTCTTCCATTAGCATTTTTCTTCTTCTTTTTTTAACCCTTTTTGTTATCTGCGGCTTAAGTTTAAAGGCTTGTGTACCTTCTTCTGGAGAGTATGTAAATACACCTAGATGGTCAAATTGAACATCCTTTATAAATTCAAGCATTTCTTGAAATTCTTCTTCTGTTTCTGTAGGAAAGCCTGTAATTAAGGTACTTCTCAAAACAATATTAGGAATAGCACTTCTTAATGTTTTAATCGTTTTCAACAAATCTTTTTTTGTATAATCCCTATTCATCAGTTTAAGAATCCTATCGCTTACATGCTGTATGGGCATATCTAAATAGGATAGTAGTCTCTTATCTTTTCTCATTATATCTAAAATTTCATCGGGAATACGTGTAGGATAAAGATATAAAAGCCTCAACCAAAAATCTCTATTGATTTTAAGTATTGATTTAACAAGCTCTATTAATCTTGGTGCATTATATACATCAATACCATAGGCAGTTAAATCCTGACCTATTAAATTTATCTCAAAAACTCCATCATTAAGTGCAGTTTCAACTTCCTTTACTACTTCTTCTATAGCCCTACTTTTTAAGTCTCCCCTAATAAAGGGGATTACACAGTAGGAACAAAAATTTTTACAGCCATCCGATATTTTTACATATTTATATACAGGTGGTGTAAATAACAATTTGATTTGGTTTGTTGTTTTTTTTAATGGAGGAAATCTATTTATTATCTCTTCTGCAATTTCTTTTACTGGCTTTACAGATATAAAACAATCTACCTCTGGTATTTCCCTTTCAAGTTCTTTTAAATATCTCTGTATAAGACAACCAAAAACAATGACATGTGACTTTTTCTTTTTTTGGTTAAGGGTTTCAAGTATTGTCTCTATTGATTCTTTTTTTGCATCATCTATAAAGCCACAAGTATTTATAATAATTAGATCTGCCTTCTTTATTTCATCAACTGGAGTATACCCTGCACTAATCAAGTGATTGGTTAAGTTTTCGCTTTCAACAAGGTTCTTTGCACAACCTAGATTAATAAGGTAAAAATGCATTTACCTACTCTTCAACGTAGCCGGGGGTTCAATAACTTGTACATCTGGTGGTGGAGTAAAATGAAAGTAGGCATCAGGTATTTTAAAAGCCTCGTCTTTTTCATAAACATTTATATTATAAAAGCTGATTTTGTTCATATTACCAAACCTGTCGTATAAAGTAGTCTGAATAATCTGGTATATTGTTTCACCTTTATATTGAATTGGTTTTGCTGTTGCATAAATTTTTGTCCAACTATGTTGGGGATTTCTTGGTATAAACTCAAGTAGTATATTTTTTTGTTCATCAAATATGGGAGGGGCAAAATTGACCATAAAATCCCTATTTATATTACCAAAGCCAGAAAGAAAGTTTTGAGGCGTTTCTGTTGCAAAGGCCTGATTTGTTCTATTTTTTATGACTTGCTTACTTTCAGGCATATACATCCATAAATTTAGACCATCGCTTATGATTTTTTGTTTTGTTGGTTCTTGATATATCCATGCCATTTTGCCAGGCTTCTTGAAATATACCTCACCCTTTGAAACTTGAACTTTATTTATGCTTTTAATTGTTGCTTCTTGAACGAAAATTGCAGAAATGCCATAGGCTAAATCATAGAATTTTTGTATTCCCGATACAACAGAAGGAATAGAAACTTTTTGCTGTGCATTTAAATTAACTGCATAAAAAAGGATTAATAACATTAGTGTGATTTTTTTCATAAATAACTCCTTTATCTGACTTATTTTAAACATATCATTTTGTTCTTTATAATTCAAGGGATTAAATTAGTGATGAAGTTAAGAGATATTATTAAAAAAAATTTGCTATCTTAATTCATTTCTTTGAGATACTATAGCAAAACCTGTATCATTAAAACAGTAGTTTTCCTTTCTTACAAATGTATTGTAATAATTTCTATTTTTAAACTGTCCAAACTCAAAAACGCTACATTATCCGTTCCATCCTGTTGGAACCATGTACAATCACACCTTACTTCTACCCATGCATGTTCAATTAACATCTCCTTGGATAACAGTTCTCCAACAATAACTCTTACATGCTCTTCCGGCATACCAAAAGCTCTATAAAGTGATACAAGGAGATATGCCTTGCTTAAACAATTGCCCTTTCTTAATTTAATTGTATTTTTTGGAGTATTTACATGTATAGATGGGTAAAATTCTATAAAATCTCTCACATAATCATAAGCTTTTACTGGCTCCTTTACTCTAACTGCTATTTTTTTGACTTCACTATTTATGGGAGTAACAAGCTCTACATACTTTACTTGCTCGATGATATGAGTGTTTTCAAACTTTAAATGCTTTTTTCGTTTTTTTAAAAAGTTGTAGTAAAACTATTGCTAACAAAAACACAAGTAGCAGACATATTAACTTATGTTTCATTAAGTGAATATAATAAATTTCTTTAATTTTAATTCAATCTTTTATTGCTTTAAGTACAAATATGTTTGTTTTTTTTAAATTTAGTGCTATATTTTAGTAAGCATATGAAGCGTTACTACATAATTATAATTAGTATTATTATCGCATCCCTTATATTTATTGCCTTTTTAAATTTGTATCAACTAAACTTTCAACAAAGATTGTTAAATACTCAACAAAGCCTTCGTTTGTACATAGATAAAGCTATAAACTTTTCAATGACAGTCCACAAATATGCTGATGATATTTTAACAAGTATTAACATTCGAGGAAAAGCAACAATCAATAAAAATATAAAAAATGTTTACAGCGAGATAGGCAATTTTAAAAATCTTTTAAAGGTTGATACCATTCTTAAAACTTGTCTTTATTGTCATAAGCAAAATGACTCAAAACTGAATAGCTTAAGAACAGCTCTTAATAACATAACAGATATTGCTACACAGTTGTATAATGAATTGTCTATATATACGACAAACAAAAAGAATATAGAGACTATTATTTTACTTAAAAATGAATTAAGCAATCAAACTAATATTTTAACTGAAAGTCTAAATATGATGGTTAACCATCTCAGTAAAGAAGCCTTTAATAAATTTGAATTCTTTTATAAATTAGAGCTAATCCTAACAGGCACTTTGATTTTACTTAATCTATTTTTTATGTCGCTATTTTACAGGAGTATTATAAGGGATATAGATAACCTTGTTACAATTACAAACTCAATAAGTGATGAGAAAAAAGTAGACAATATTAATTTAAAAAAATTCCATAATCAAGAAATTAGAGAGTTTGTGTCTCTTTTCATTTCCGCATTAAACAAAATACATGAAAAAGAAAAAGAACTACAAGAACAGATGGAAGAAATTAAATGTATGAATGAAGAATTGCAGGCTTCCAACCAACAAATGGAGATGCTTACCTTTGAGCTTGAAGAAGTAAGGGAAAATCTTGAAAATATAGTAAAGGAAAAAACAAAGGAACTCCAAAGGGCTTATCAAGAATTGCAAGAGTTAGATACTTTAAAAAGTAATTTTCTTCATAGCATATCTCATGAGTTTAAAACCCCTCTTACCCCACTTTTTGGTTATTTAAAACTTTTCAAGAATAAAGATTTAGGCGAACTAACACCTCTTCAAGAACAAAGTATAGATATCATGCTTACATGTGCGGAAAAGCTTTACAATACTATAGAGGACATTATACTTCTTGCAAGGCTTGATGTAGAGAAAGAACAGTATATTTTAAAAGATGTAGACCTTGCCTACCTTTTAAAAACTACTATTTCAAGGGTAGAAAAAGAGCTTTCAGAAAAGAAGATTACACTTGTTAAAGATATACCCAACATATCAATTATTATTGTTGGCGATCAGTTAATGTTAATCCAGACTTTTCTTCACATATTAAGAAATGCAATTAAATTCACCCCTGAGAAAGGCACTATTCGTGTAATTTTAAGTATCGAAGATAAAAATGCAGTTGTAAGGGTTATTGATTCTGGGCCAGGTATGCCTGAAAAAATTCTCAATGAAATAAATGAATATTTGACATCAAAAAATACTTATATCAGCAAGAAAGGTGACGCTATTACAATTGGATTAAATTTAATGAAACGTGTTATAATTATACATAACGCATCGGTCCAATACAAAAGTGAAAAAGGTAAAGGTACCGAAGTAAAAATAACTTTTCCCACAAAGGGGTAACTTACATGGGGTTAATAAAACGAATTAGTGAAGAAATTAACTGTATATTCGAAAGGGATCCTGCAGCAAGGAATATTATTGAAATAATATTGTGCTACCCAGGTTTTCACGCAATACTCTTCCACAGATTAAACCATTTCCTATGGCGCAACAATTTTAAACTCCTTGCACGCTTTCTTTCTCATATTGCAAGATTTCTTACTGGAATTGAAATTCATCCTGGTGCAAAAATCGGAAAAAGGTTTTTTATTGATCACGGGATGGGTGTTGTAATAGGAGAAACAGCTGAAATAGGTGATGACGTTACAATTTATCACGGTGTTACCCTTGGAGGGACATCTTGGAAAAAAGGTAAAAGACATCCAACCATAGGGAATAACGTTGTTATAGGTGCAGGAGCTAAAATACTTGGCCCTATAAAAATAGGGAATAATTGTCTTATAGGTGCGGGTTCAGTCGTGGTTAAAGATGTTCCTGATAATTCAACAGTTGTGGGTATTCCAGGTAGGGTAGTTTATCGAGGTGGAGAGAAAGTTGTTATTGATGAAAAACTACCCGACCCGGAAGCACAAGTTTTACAATGTCTTATGGAACAGCTCCGAGATATAGAAAAAAAGCTTATGGAACTTACCAAAGAGCATATAGAGTTTACATCCTGCTCATTTGACAATATTAAACACACTGATAAAAATCATCAGTGAGTGTGTATTTCAACCTTACCATTCTTTTTGTCAAAATCTATAACAACTTTACTACCATCTCGTATGTTTCCAGAAAGAATTTCTATAGCTAACTTATCCTGAATTTCCCTCTGAATAAGTCTTTTTAATGGTCTTGCACCAAAAGCTGGGTCATAACCATTTTCCACAAGAAAATCTTTACAAGATTCTGTTACTGTAATTTCAATCTTCCTTTGCTGTAAAAGTTTTTTCAATCTCTCAATCTGTATATCTATTATCTGCTTGATATTTTCAGTGCTCAACCTGTGGAAAATGATAATATCATCAAGCCTATTTAAAAATTCTGGTTTGAAATACTCTTTCAAAAGCCCCATTACCCTTGACCTTATTTCATAGTCAGAGGCATTTTCATCGAGTATATACTGACTACCTATATTTGACGTCATTATTATTATTGTATTTTTAAAGTCGACTGTTTTCCCCTTACCATCGGTCAACCTTCCATCATCAAAAACCTGCAAAAGAATATTAAAAACATCAGGATGTGCTTTTTCTATTTCATCGAGTAAAATCACTGAATATGGTCTTCTTCTAACTGCTTCGGTTAATTGCCCACCTTCTTCATACCCAACATATCCTGGTGGTGCTCCTATCAGTCTTGATACTGAATGTTTCTCCATATACTCAGACATATCAATACGTATAATTGCTTTCTCATCATCAAAAAGAAATTCTGCTAACGCTTTAGCAAGTTCTGTCTTACCTACACCTGTAGGTCCTAAAAACAAAAACGTACCAATTGGTCTTTGAGGATCCTGTAGTCCTGCTCTACTTCTCCTAACTGCATTAGAAACTGCTTTTATCGCCTCCTCTTGTCCCACTACCCTTTTTGATAACCTCTCATCCATATGAATAAGTTTTTCTTTCTCACCTTCAAGTAGTTTTGATACAGGAATACCAGTCCATTTAGAAACAATCTTTGCTATATCTTCTTCATCCACTTCTTCTTTGAGCATTTTTCTATCTTTCTGAATTGCCTTTAATTCGTCATTTTTCTGAGATAGCTTTTTGTTTAAATCAGTCAAAAATCCATATTTTATCTCTGAAGCTTTTGCAAGATCACCTTTTCTTAGTGCTTCTTGTTCCTCAGTTTTTAATCTATCGATTTCTTCCTTTATAGCCCTTATTTCTGCTATTTTTTGTTTTTCCTTTTCCCAACTAAGTTTAAGAGAGTTTAATTCTTCGTTTAGATTTGCTATTTCTTTTTCAATTTCGATTAATCTTTCTAATGACACCTCATCTTTTTCTTTCTTTAAAGCCTGTCTTTCAATCTCAAGTTGAATTAGTTTTCTTTGAACTTCATCTATTTCAATAGGAACACTATCAATCTCCATTCTCAACTTTGATGCTGCTTCATCAATCAAATCTATTGCTTTATCAGGAAGAAATCTATCACCTATATAACGATTGGAAAGTTGCGCTGCAGCAACTAATGCACTATCTTTAATTCTTACTCCATGATGTACTTCATATTTTTCTTTTAACCCTCTTAAAATGGCAATAGTATCCTCTAATGATGGCTCTGCAACATAGATAGGCTGGAATCTTCTCTCCAGTGCTGGATCTTTTTCAATATACTTTCTGTATTCGTCTACAGTTGTAGCACCTATACAATGCAGCTCACCTCTAGCAAGGGACGGTTTTATCATATTTCCTGCATCCATTGCACCTTCAGCAGCGCCTGCACCAACTATTGTATGAAGCTCATCTATAAATAAAATGATCCTGCCTTCCGATGCTATAACCTCTTTTAAAACAGCTTTCAGTCTGTCTTCAAACTCACCCCTGTACTTAGCACCAGCAATCATGGCACCTAAATCAAGAGCGATAACCCTTTTGTTTTTCAAATTTTCTGGTACATCACCTGCAACTATCCTCTGAGCTAAACCTTCCACTATTGCTGTTTTCCCAACACCAGGATCACCTATCAAAACTGGATTGTTCTTTGTTCTTCTTGATAGAACCTGTATAACCCTCCTTATTTCTTCATCCCTACCTATTACTGGATCAAGTTTTCCCCTACTTGCAAGTGCAGTTAAATCTCTTCCATATTTCTCTAAAGCTTGATATTTATCCTCTGGATTTTCATCAACAACATTCTGATTGCCTCTTATTTCTCTTAGCACAGGCATTATGTTATCTTTTGTTAAACCTTTTTGTTTTAAAATCTTAGAAAGGGGTAAATCAAGATCGATTACCGCCAATAATAGATGTTCTGTGCTTACATATTCATCCTTTAATAAATCTTTCTCTTCCCAAGCTTTTGAAAGCAGTTTCTCTGTATTGTTAGAAAGATAAACTTTACCACCCTTTACCTTAGGTAGTTTATCTATTAATAGTTTGCATTCCTTTACAAGTAGTGACGCTGAAACCCCAACTTTCTCAGCTATCTGGGAAGGTATACTTTTTAAATCTTGAAAAAGTACATAAAATATATGTTCTGGTTCAATAGCTGGATGTTCTTCAGACTGAGCAAGATTATAAGCATTCTGTATTGCTTCTCTTGATTTTAATGTAAATTTTTCGTAGTTTATCATATTTACCTCCAATTTTTGTTTACACTAAAAATATAAGTATGATTTTTTTGATTAGCAAATTTTTTACAAAATAAATCGTAAAAATTTAAAATCAATGCTAAAATTTTTACATGTCTATTAAAATTGGCATAAGTTCATGTCTTTTAGGTTATGCTGTACGCTATGATGGTGGACATAAATTAGACCATTACCTTAGAGACACTCTCGGTAAGTACGTAACGTTTGTTCATGTATGTCCCGAAGTTGAATGTGGACTCCCTATTCCGAGGGAAGCAATGAGGCTGGTTAAAGAAGATGAAAAGATAAGGCTCGTTACAATAAAAACTAAAGTTGATTACACCGAAAAGATGGTAAAATGGTCAGAAGAAAAAATTAAAGAACTTGAAAAGGAAGAGCTTTCTGGATTTATATTCAAATCAAAATCGCCAAGCTCAGGCTTAAAAAGTGCAAAGATATATTCAAAAGAGGGTAAACTTATTGGAACAGGTAAAGGTATATTTGCAAGAATCTTTACAGAACATTTTCCCCATATCCCCGTTGAAGAGGATGGGAGACTATATAGCCCTGAGCTTCGTGAAAACTTTATAGAGCGAGTTTTCATATATAACATGTGGAAGGAAATGGAAAAAACAGGAAAAGACTATAAAAAATTGATAGATTTTCACACAAAAATAAAGTTAACACTTCTTTCTCACAGTGAAAAACATCATAGGGCGCTTGGAAAGATGGTTGCAGAATGTAGCAAAGATAAAGACATATTTGAAAAATACTTTTCAACTATGATGGATGCTTTGACATTGAAAGCAACTGTAAAAAAACATACTAACGTTTTGTACCATATCATGGGATATTTTAAAAAAATTCTCACTAATGATGAAAAAGCTGAACTTAAAGCATTAATAGAACACTACCACAATGGGTTCATACCACTAATTGTCCCTGTAACATTGATAAACCATTATGTAAAAAAATACGGTATTGAATATCTACAAAAACAATACTATCTAAACCCACACCCAATAGAACTTATGCTGAGAAACCATGTTTAAATACTTTCAACTATAACCTGTGCCCCGAGCATTTTATCCGCATTTATAATGAGAGGGCCATTAAAATTAGCAATTACTTTTCCATCGTGAATCCTTAATATTAGCAATACCACTAAGCTTTCTTCATTATCAACTTCGAGATACTCTTTCACAGAATTATGCACTATGATCTGGTATTTGGGATCTATGTTAGATGATTCTGTAACTATAAACGCAAGGTCAGGATCATCAACAGACTGCAACCATTTTAAAACTGTATCCTTATAATCAAGTAGCACATATCTTTTTGCATAGGGAAAACCAGGTATCCCCTCTTTAAAGGTTATTATTTTGTCTTCAGGAACTGATAATTCACCAAACCGCGTTGAATTAAACTTTATCATCTTTTTTTAACTCCCTTAAAATTGCATCTATTTCTTCCTTCTTAACAGCCTTTGCCATCATATTTTCTTCTACAATTTTTAGATACAACTCATCTCGATAAATCTTTATCTGTTGAGGTGCAGTAAATCCTATCTTAACTATACCACCATTAACTTCGAGAATCTCTATGATTATGTTATCGTTGATTCTAATTTTTTCGCCCTTTTTTCTAGAAAGTACAAGCAATTTACGTTACCTCAAAAAGTCTAAAAGAGACTGAGAAAAAATTTTAGCTGCTGAAAGTCTTAAAGCTTCTAAAGAAGCTTGAATACTTGCAATTTGAGATGCAACTAGTGTAACATCTGCATCCTCTACATCTGAAAGTAGCTTTTTGTAAATAAAATCAAACTCATCTAAAGTCTCTGTCTGTTTCTCTAACCTTGCAAGCTTTGTACCAACTTCTGTTTGAGCGATTTCCACTTTATTTTTCGCATAAGAAATGACTTCTGTAAGAGCCCTAGCAGAAATCAAATCATTTTTCCCAACTGCTTCAGAGAGCTTATATATACCATCCATAACATTGGCAACATCTATTGTTTTTAAAACTGTTGTGTTGTCAGTATCTCTTATCTCAATTTTCAAAGAACCATCTACCTGTGGATTGTAATAAATATACTTGTTATCTGGTGTAACAAGACTTGTTGATGCAAAATCATTAAATGAAAAAAGCTTATCACCCGTAATATTAATACTTATAAAACTTACACCGTCTAAACTAACATTTATATGCCCTGAATCACCTGAATAGAGAGAATTTATCAAAGGAAAAGGTTTTTGGTCTGTTTTAAAACCTGCAAAAATATAATTTCCCTCATAGCTCTTGTTTGCGATACCAAGAACAAAATCTGAAATATGTCTTAGCTCTTGAGCAATAGCATTTCTTGAAACACTATCTTCTGTGGCATTTAAACCTAACGTCATAAGCTCAATAACTCTATCTATTGAATCATTAAGGTCATTTAACTGTGTTTCAACAAAACTTAAACTACCATTAGCATAATTAACATTTCTTTTAAACTGATCGATATTGCTCAGTTTTAACTTGTAGTTGCTTGCCTTAAAATATGACGTAACATCATCGGAAGGTCTATTTACCTTTTTTAACGTGGTCAGCTTTTCATGGGCTTCATATATTTCTTTATTCTTTTTAGCTATAGAATCAACAATCTGATTATACAATATATTTGTATTTACTCTCATACTATCTTCACCAGTGTATCTAATAATTCATTTGCTACCTGTATTACCTTAGCTGCAGCCTCAAACGCCCTTTGATACTTTATAAGGTTCACAGCCTCTTCATCAAGATTTACACCCTGAGCAACATTTTTTCTATTAGATATTTCGTTGTAAAGGGTTTGATCAAATCTTAAGTTATCACTAGCAGAAGCAGATAAAACACCGATTTTTGATGTAATATCATTATAAAAATCATAAATATTTTTGCTGTTTAATGCAGGTATTGGGTTTTGTTTTAAATCAAGTAAAGACAGAAGGTTTGTATTATCAGAAGGTGCATTAGGAATAGATGCTAAAGCTATCTCTTTAACATCATTAATATTTACACCTGCATACTTTATAAAATTCTTTATGGGCGAAATAAAGAAGCTGTCATAAGGATTTACAGCTCCACTTATTGTAACAGATATTCCATCGAATACTATTGGTGAACCTGAAACATAACTACCTGAAAGTATAACCGCATTATTATTAACAACTTCATAGGTGTTTCCTGGCTTTATATTTATGTAGTATTCATCGAACTTTAAGTTAGCATAATTATTAACACTAATTGCAGTTATGGTACCTAACTGGGAATGCTCTTCATAGTATATATTTGTTAAAGGTGTGAAAAAATTATTTCCTGTATTATTGTTTAAATCATAACCCAACTGATGAATTAAATTGAACTCATTTGTAAATCCTGCTAATAATTTTCTGAACTTATATAAAACCTCATTATTGATTAATTTTAAAGCATCTACTAAACCACCAAGCTTACCACTACTAATTCTTTCAGAAATGTCAATTCCATCAAGTTTAAAGATATCTCCATCAAATGTTTGTGACATTGATAATTCATTAAACTCACCACCACTAACTAGGTTTCTCATTCCTATCATTACAACAACTGCTTTATCACTATTTTCGTAGTACTTTATGTCTACTATACCTGAAAGTTCCTTTAAAAGTGCATCTCTTCTATCTCTTAAGTCATTTGCCTGTCCAACTCCACCAGCCTCAAGCTGAGTAATTTTTTTGTTGATTTCCGCAATCTCTTTCCCTATAGAATTTACTTTTTTAACCAGTTCTCCCATCTCAAATTTAATATTTACTGTAGTATCTTCAACATTTTTTTCCATACTCTTAAATTTGCTAATAAGTTCTTCAGCTACATTCTTTAAAACTGTTCTTTTAGTTATATCTGAAGGATTTGATGATAAGTCTTCCAATGCATTGAAAAAGCTATTTATTGTCCCAGTCAAACCACTTCTATTTGCCTCATTAAAAATCTCCTCGATTTGAGAAATAATATCCCCCAATATCTTTGATTTCCCTAGCATATTCTCCTGATTAATTAACATATCTGTTAAAAATTTATCATAGCTTCTTTTAATACCATCAACCGAAACTCCCCTGCCAAGATATCCTCCTCTTATTTTGATAGGCGTTTTTATACCAAGAACCACTTCTTGCCTTGAATAGTCGGGATTGTTAACATTGGAAATGTTATGGCTTGTAACAGATATCGCTGTCTGGTTTGCCATCAACGCAGTTTTACCAATATCGAATATAGAAAGGATAGACAATGTTATCCCCCTTTTTAAGCTTTAACTATTTTTCTATTGTTAACTGCAGTAACACCACAATTTTCAAGAAAACAAAGAAAACTTTTTATATGTCTTGAAGATTTTTCTATCAAGATTTTGTTAAACTCATTAAGCTCTGCAAAACTTTGAATGAGCGATATTAATTTAAAACCTAAATTTCTAAACTCCTCATCTTTTGTTATTTCAACAAGTTTAGAAAGTGTTATTGTCTCGTCTATGGAAAGGGTTAAAGATATCTTGGAAAGAAGTTTTATCCTCTCTTCATCAAAGAGCTTGATTTTCATAATAACCATGTCTTTTTCTTTTGACAACGCTTCTATTTCATCAGGGGAAAATGTTATTAGCGCCTCTCTTTCTTTTTGAAGTAAAGAGACAAGCTCTTCATAAGCATTAACTTCAGCCTTTAACACCTGCTTTAATTCTTCCATAAGCTTATAATTCACTTATTATTTTCTCAGCAAGTTTTCTTGGGTCAACGGTATAGTTACCTGACTCAATTACCTTTTTTAACTCCTCAACCTTTTGTACCCTGATATCAGGCATATTTTTAATCGCACTGGCAAGTTCTGCAATCTTTTTTGAGTCTTTAGAAATTTCGATGACATCTTCAGATGGTGTTTTCTGTAACGGTTTTGAATTAGCCTGTCCAGCCTTAACGTTACCCACCTTAGATGTTGAAAGTGTAACTTCTACACCTTCAAAGGGTTTGTTGTTGTTAATCTTCATGTAGTCCTCCCGACATGTTCTTACTTATCTTATCGGAAACTTTTTTTAAAACTTTAATAACTTATTCGCAAGAACAATGCCAGGGTCAATTGGCTCATCATCTTTTAACACCTCAAAATGCAGGTGAGGACCTGTAGTTATACCCGTCCTACCAACCTTTCCAATCACCATATTTTTATCAACCACATCTCCCACTTTTACAAGATTTACCATGTTATGGGCGTATCTTGTCTTTAAACCATCCTCATGTTCAATGATAACATTATATCCGTAACCTTTGTCAAAACTACTATATACTACCTTCCCACCTTTTATGGGATAAATATCCGTACCCTCTGGAACAGCTATATCAATACCTTTATGGAAATGGTAACCACCAAAAAGGGGATGCTTCCTTATGCCAAATCCAGAAGTAATATTTCCAAATACTGGAGGTTTAATATTATTATCATCACTATCTGTCATTTTTTCAACGCTTTTTTCATATCTTTTATAAACTTCATCTTTATTGCTTAGTGCCTTCATTATATATTCTTTGAGACCAAAGCCTCTCTCTGCAAGGACTTTGGAAAGTTCCATATCAATCACTGTATTGTAATTAGTAAGGGGATTGTCATTCTTATCAGAGACCTCTGCAGTTTTTCTCATTACCTTTAAAAGCTCGTAGATAAACATCGCCTCAAGCTCTGTGGCGACCTTCTCCAAACTTTCAGGGCTATTACTTTTTTTTAGCTCTTCTAACTTTGAACTTGTTAATGAATATGTTCCTACGTCAAAATATTGACCTATCATACTATATAATCTCCAATGTAGCCTTTAATGAACCTGCTGCCTTTAATGCCTGTAGTATGGCGATAAGGTCTCTTGGAGTAACACCTAAATTATTTAATGCCCTGACAATCTCTCCTAATGTAGCACCCTTGATTTCCGTTAAATACCCCTTTTGTTCCTCCACTTTTACCTCTTTTTTAGGGACAACAACTGTTTCAGCACCTTTGGGTGCAAAGGGTAGGGGTTGAGATACCCCATAATCTGTTTTTATCTCTATAGTTAAATTTCCATGAGCAATGGCAACAGGTGAAAGTTTTACGTTTTCTCCGATTACTATTGTGCCTGTTTTTTCGTTTATAACCACCTTAGCAGTATTGTCTACTTTCACATCTATCTGTTCAATTTGGGCTAAAAACTTAGTTATATTTTCACCTTTAAAATCCTCTGGCACTCTAATTTTTATACTTGAAGGGTCTTTAGCGGTAGCCAGTTCCTTTTTAAAGAACTCATTAACCTTATTAGCTACTTCAGTTGCTGTTGTAAAATCAGGGACTTTCAGGAAAAATCTTATTTCATCGCTATTTCCCAGTTTAAAATCGGGCTCTTTTTCAATTATTGCCCCTTCTGGAACTATGCCTACAGTCTGATGATTTTTAGAAGTGGTGTTTCCTCCACTCCCTCCAAAAAATCCACCAATACTTACTGGACCCTGAGCTACTGCGTAAACTTTACCATCTCCACCTTTTAATGGTGTAAGAATTAATGTGCCACCAGTTAAGCTTTTGGCATCCCCAATGGTTGAAACTAAGGCATCTAACTTCATCCCGCTTTTAGGAAAAGGTGGGAGATTAACAGTAACAAGTACAGCAGCGGTATTTTTAGATTTTATATCCGCTGGTTTAATAGTAATCCCCATCCTTTGAAGCATGTTTGCAATTGATAAAACAGGAGCTAGTCCCTTATCGCCAGTACCACTCAACCCTATAACTATACCATAACCAACAAGCTGGTTTTCTCTTACGCCTTCAAAATTACCAATATCCTTTATCCTTTCTGCATATGTAATATTTACTGAAAGCATAAGAAATACAATAACCAGTGGTAAAACTCTTTTCATCACCTAACCTCCCTTTAGAAGGGCCATATTTTATCAATGATTCTCACAAGCCAACCCTGCCCCTGTTTATCACCAATTACTCCCTCTCCAATTAGATAAAATTTGGCATCAGCTACTTTTGTACTTAATATAGTATTATCAGGTTGTATATCTTCAGGTCTAACTATCCCTTTAAGAACAAGTATCTGTTTTTCTCTATTTATAGTTATTTCCTTCCGTGACTCTAAAACTAAATTACCATTGGGCAGAACCTCCACCACCTTAGCTGAAATAACTGCATCTAGCTTGCTTTGCCTTGCTGTTTCACCATCACCTTTAAAACTATCTTTCATTCCACCCTTTACTTGTGGTGCAAAGGTGTTACCGTTTCCCCAGAAGTTATTCTTATTTAAGTTTAAAGGTGCACCTAAAAATTTGTCTATAGTAGCATCTAAAGATGAATCTCTGCTGGTTTTTGTATTTGCCTTACCTAAACCTGAAACATTCTCTACCACCCTTATCATCACAATGTCATTAAGATTTCGAGCTTTTACGTCACCAAAAATAAATGTGTTTTCACTCCAGATAGAATTGGTTGATGATGTTTTTGTAGATTCAGTTTTTGTTTCAACATATTTAGGTGGTTCAGGCGGTAGAGTTACAGTGGAACAAGCTAAAGTGAAAAGGGTAAATATACTAAAAAGTAACAAAAACTGTTTTTTCATCAGCCACAACTCCTTTTATCACTTTATTTGACTGAATGTTTAAGACACTAATGATGTTGCCATCTCTGCCATCTTCTAAAGCCTTTCCTTCCATTTTTATATTAAAATTTGGATTGCTAACTTTCAGGATTACGCTCTGGCCTTTTTTAATAGTTATTAACTTGCTCTCAATAAAAATTGTGTTTGCCGAAATTGATGTTTTTAATGTTTTTCCAATGATTTGTCGCCGTTCCGTTACAGCACCTTTTGGTATCTTTGAATATTCAACAAGCGATTCTGATATATCCTCTTCAGAAACTTCTTTGCCCTTTTCAAGTCCCATTTTTGCGACAGGCATTTTCCTATAAGCCTTAATTTCTGCTTTTCCTTCAACAGTTTTGTTATCCTTTATAGCAGTAAACTTAAGATATCTTCCTGACAACTTCTCTACATTTATTTTTTCAGGCAGTTCCGATATTTCTACAGAGGTCTTTACAGAATCAACATAAACTTCATCAAAGCCAAACTCATTTTTTAGATAATCTTCAAGATAGTTTTTTAGTTCAAAACCATAAAGGCTTGAGAAACTAATAAATATAAGTATTATCGCAAAAATGAGTTTTTTCATACACTACCTTTTAAGGTTATTTGTCATTTGTAACATTTCGTCAGTTGATTGTATTGCCTTAGAACAAATCTCATAGGCTCTCTGGCTGACAATCATATTAACCATTTCTTCCACCACGTTTACATTGCTCATTTCCACAAAGCCCTGTAAAATTGTTCCAATGCCTTCTGTTCCTGGTGTTCCTGCTATTGGATCTCCTGAAGCAGCCGTTGCTGTATAAAGGTTTTTACCAATGGGTTTTAAACCACCAGGATTTATAAACCTTACAAGTTCTATTGTACCAATTTCAGTTGGGTTTGTGTTACCAGCTTCCATAACAGTGACTTTTCCATCATTGCCGATTGTTATACTTGTTGCTGTTGATGGAATTGTTATCTCAGGATTAAGTAAAAAACCATCACTTGTAACAACCCTGCCTTCACTGTCTAACCTAAAGGACCCCGACCTTGTATATGCCTCACTTCCATCTGGCATTGTAATTTTGAAAAAGCCATCACCCTCAATTACAATGTCAAGATTATTGCCAGTGTAAATAAAATCACCTTGTTGAAACAGTTTTTGCGTTGAAACAATCTTTACCCCTAATCCTAACTGAATGCCCGAAGGTAGTGTTGAGTTTTCCGATGTAGATGTTCCTGGTGATTTTATATCCTGATAAATTAACTCTGCAAACTCACCTCTACCTTTTTTGTAGCCCACGGTGTTGACATTTGCTAAATTATTTGCAATTACATCGATATTAAATTTTTGTGCCTCCATACCTGTTGCTGCAACTAATAAAGACCTAACCATATGTTTACCTCCTTAACCTCTTGCTATGTCATTTACAATTTTATTTATAGATTCATCAAAGATATGCACAGCCTTCTGATAACTCTCAAAATCCCTCATTGCCTGAATCATTGTAATCATCTCATAAACAGGGCTTACATTAGAACTCTCTAAATACCCCTGTAAAATATTTGTTCTCACTTCTTTTCCCGTTTTTAAAGTTGAAAATGTACAGCTATCAACCTTGAAAAGGTCATCATAATTATCAAAATCCACTACCTTAATCTCATCTACAACATTACCGTTTACCAAAACTCTACCATCAGGGCTGATATCAGGTACACTGTTTTTACCAACATTTATTTCTCCCTTTTTACCTAAAACTTTATAGCCCTTAAAATTTACAAGGTAGCCGTTTTCATCAACGGTTAAATCACCTCTTCTTGTGTATCTGTTTTCTTCGAGTGCGATAAAACCTTTACCTTCAATTGCAATATCAAGGGGTTTTCCTGTTTTTAAAAAATCTCCCTTCGAAAAATCATAAACCACTTTGTTTAACTTCGTCATAACTTTGTCATCGCTTATTTTGTTTGTTTCATTAATAAGATAATCTGCAAATGCCATATATTCACGTTTGTAACCTGTGGTATTAATATTTGCAAGATTTTGTGCGATTAACTCTATCTGGTTTTGTTTTAGTACTGCACCTGATATTGCTATGTATATTCCTTTATGCATGCCTTTGTATTTGCAAAATCAGTGCCAGCTGTAAAAGTATTTATTTTCAATGAGTTATAGAAGGTTTTTTTAAGGATGGGAATTTTTTTCCCCATAGATTGGGAAATTATTTCTCTTTGGTCTTTATTTTATAAAGATTAACAATTAACTCAACTTCACCTAAAGGTATATTCAGAGTTTTGGATATATCTTTTAGTTCCATTCCGGTGTTCAGTAATTTGACGATTTCATTTCTTTTATCATATGCCATCTTTGAGATTTTAGGTGGCTCTTCTTTTGTTGAGAGCTTTTCTAACTTTTTTATCTTTTCATCAAGCCTTTTTTCTATTTCCTTTAATTCTGAAATTTTATTATCAATTCTTTGGAAAATCCTTTCTGCTATATCCTTTAAATCCATAACTGCATCAGCTAATTTATTTAGTTCTTTTTTGTTAACCTGTTTCTTTAAAAAAAAGAAGTTTTTTATCATTGTTTTTACAACACTCCTACACTTTAATATCAATTTTTCTGTTTGTATCTTTGTTTTCTTCTTGTTTTTTATCTTTACGTTTTTTATCCTTGTCAGTTTTTTGAACTCTCTCTTTTTTAATGATTTCAACAATTCTACTCATTGGGTTTAATGGATTTATAGGCATAGACTAATCCATAAAGCTATCAAGATAGTTTGCAAAACTATCTATAAATAAATTTACAACATTGCTGTAATCCCTTTCAGTAAGACCCAACATTGACATTATCTTGGGTTCATCTTTAATAAGCTCTGGCATAGAATCTTTATAACCAACCCCCAACCTTGTACAGATAGAATCTGCAAGTGCAACTATAAGGAGTAATGATTTTTCGTGTAAATCCTCACATTTTTTTATATATTCCAGATTGTGATGGTTTAATATAACAGTTTTAAGCTCATCTGCAAAGCCCCATTTCTCAGCTAACATACCGCCTATTTCAGCATGGTCAAAACCAAAGAGTTCTCTTTCCACTTCTAAAAAGTTAATCTTGTTTTGGTTAACTATATTCATACAGTTTGCATACTCTTGTGGGAAATTATTGTTAATGATTATCTTCCCAACATCATGGAGTAAGCCTGCTAAATTTGCTTCATCTTTTTTTACAATTGGTACAAAATCGGTTAAAATTCCTGATGCAAATGAAACTCCAACGCCATGTTCCCATATTTTTTTTTCAATTAATCCAAAGACCTTATAAACATCCCGAATAGAGGCGATAATAACTATGTCTTTAAGGGTTTTAAAACCAAGCACGTTTATAGCTTCATTAACAAGCTGTATTTGTCTTCTTAAACCATAAAATGCTGAGTTGGCTATCTTTAAAATCTTAGCAGTTAAAGCCTGATCAGAAAGAATAACTTCCTCAATTTCTTGAAGGTTTATATTCGGAATATTAAGTAAATTAAATAATTTTAGTGCAACGTGAGGAACTGAAGGAAGTTCTATTTTTTTTAGCTCTCTTTGCATAATTTTTCACTACACATCTCATTTATCAATCGTAACAATTCCTTTAAAATAAAGGGTTTGTATAAAATGTGCACTCCATGATTTTTAAAGAACTCTTCCTTTTCATAATCAATGTAACCGCCTGTTGATATAATAACTTTTTTTCTGTCTTCAGTATCAATGGCATTATAAATATCGTATCCACTAATATCGGGCATCATAAAGTCGCACAAAATAACATCGTAATTCTTTGATATTGATTTGATTTCATCAAGTTTAATATTGCTTATAACATAGGTATTATATCCTGCATTTTGTAGAAAACTCTGCAACATCTGTCTCACTAAATCTTCATCTTCGATAATTAGAATTTTTTTCATCTTAAACAAATTATAGCATTTGTTGTCAAAAATCAAATTAATTACCCCTAATACTCATCTTTTAATGCTGCTTTTATCTTTATTAGTGCTTGATTATGTAGCTGACAGACCCTTCCTTCTGTCACCCCTAATACTTTTGAAATTTCCTTCATAGTCAGTTCTTCATAATAATAAAGGTTTAAAACTAATTTCTCCTTCTCCGATAAATTTTCAATTGCCTCACTTAATACATCGATAAGCTCTTTTTTTTCATAAACTTTATCTGGTTCATATTCTTCTTTATCAGGAACAAAATTTAATACTGTAGTCTCTTCACCATTTTTGTCTATCATTTCAAAGGAAAGCCACTTTGATTTATTGCTTTCGTTAATAATTTCATAGTATTCATCAAGAGTTATTCCCGCAGATTCTGCAATTTCAAAATCTTCAGGGGTTCTATTTAATGTCTTTTCCAGTTCTTCAATAACTTTTTTTATCTCATAAATTTTTCTATTTAAGTGTTTAGGTAAAAACTGGCTACTATCAATTAAATCAAGCATAGCACCTTTTATCCTATACTCAACATAGGTACTCATTTTGGATATAGAAGCATCATATCTTTCCAATGCATCTAATAACCCTGTTATGCCTGCACTAATTAAATCATCCTCTGAAAGGCTTGGCGACAGCCTCCAGCTAAGCCTTGAAGCGGTATATTTTATATAAGGCAAAAAGCTTTTTATTATCTCCTCTCTTTCATCAATGCTATATTTGCTTATAGCTTCAGCCATTTATACGCAAACCCCTTCTTTAATGCCGGATAAAACATTTCTTAAGAAAAACTGCATACTTCCCTTACACTTTATTTCGCTATCCAAAATTTTATTTGCAATATCAAAAATATCTTTGGAAGCATTTGTATTGGGAAATGCGTTCACAAAGGCATCCTGCATCTTAACAGCTTTTTTTACATTCTCATCGTATCTCACAAAGCCTAAATAATGTAAATCCACCTTCAAAAACTTCTCTGTAACCATTGATAGCCTTTTATAAACCTCTTTTGCTTCGTCTTCATTTTTTGCAAGATTCACTACTAAATTGAAATCTTTTTCACGATATTTGTTGTGAAGGATTTTTATCAGGGCATAGGCATCTGTAATGGAAGTTGGCTCTGGTGTTACAACTATAATATTTTCCTGAACCGCTGTACAAAAAAATGTTACATTTTCTGAAATACCAGCAGATGTATCTATAAGCATAATATCCACTTTTTCAGTATACTCATCAAACTGTTCAAGAACTCTTAATCTATCAAACTCATTTAAGCTTGTTAACTCCTGTACTCCATGACCAGCAGGAAGAATTTTAATACCGTTAGGACCTTCTATGATTATTTCTTTTAAACTCTTCTCGCCCTTAATTAAATGTTCAATATTGTATTTGGGTGCTAAAGAAAGCAAAACATCAATATTACTCAAACCCAAATCTGCATCAAATATCAAAACCTCCTTGCCCATCTTTCTTAATGCTACGCCTAAATTGGTGATGATATTGGTCTTTCCAACACCACCTTTACCACTTGCTATTGCAATTGTTTTTACTAATCTTTCGCTTTTACGTTTACTCATTGAACCATCCCTCTACCTAAAATCATATTTGTAAGTTTCATAGGGTTTACCGCCTGTATATCATTTGGTATCTTCTGCCCATGTGTTAAATATGCAATTGGCTTGCCAAAAGTTTTATAAATGTTATAAATGCCACCATAAGTATAGGCTTCGTCTAATTTTGTAAAAATAAGATAGTCAATACCTAATTCTTCATAATTATCTTTGGCTCTGATAAAAACTTCATCATTCATGCTCATGCTCACAGTTAAATGAATTTCAAAGGGAAAAGAAAATTCTCTTATTTTTTTCAATTCCGTTATATATTTTTTGTCCTTGGGATTCCTTCCTGTTGTATCAATAAATAATATCTCTTTCCCCTTAGCAAACTCTTTATAAATATCAGCAAACTCACCTATGTCATTAATTGTACAAAAGGGTATGCCAAGAAGTTGACAGAAAACCCTCATCTGCTCAAAGGCACCTAACCTAAAGCTATCAAGATTAATAATTCCTACTTTCTTACCAATTTTAATAGCAAAAGAAGCTAATTTAAGAATAGTGGTTGTTTTACCAACACCAGTAGGACCTACAAACATTATTGTTTTACCATTGGTAAGCCTGTATCCCGCCTTAAAATCATTAAGAAGCCTATCATATAACTCCTTTTCATCCTTTAGATCGCAAAGAAGCCCCTCTATATACTCTTCACGCAATCCCTGTTTTTTCAAAAGATTATAAAATGCAGCATTATCCTGAAATTTATTGCTCATCTTAAGTTCGAAGAGCATCTTTCTAATCTCTTTTAATTCTTCTTTTATCTCGTCATTATAGATGTAAGGTGATGATAAAGCTTCCTCATTTTCTTCTGCAAACTCATTACTTAAATAAGACTGAAAGGCAGTCTTTTTATTTAATGTTTTTGTTGTTTCAAAATCAAAGTCGATAGCAGCGGTGAGTTTTACAGAAAAATTACCATCTTTTACTTCCTCTGTTTCTATTATCACAGCGTCAGGCCCAAACTCTTTTTTGACCATTTCAAGGGCTTCAGAATAGCTTTTTGCTGTAAAGGTCTTAATCTTCATACTTAAGTACCCCCGTTACCTGAATTTTTGCATTATCATAAATTTCTGAACCTGAAAGTATTACAAGGGATGGCAGTAGCCTTTCCGTAATTCTTCTTACATGTCTTCTAACAACAGAAGAACATAAAATAATGGGATATTCTCCTTTAAAGATGCCAGTGGTTATACCCTTTTCTATTGACTTTATAAGCCTGTTAATAAGTTCAGGACTTATAACACCATTGTTTTCATTAGCTTTGGCGATTTCCCTTTCAAAATTAGGGTCAAGGGTAACTACTTTTATAACCCCATCCTGGTTTATATAAGACTTAGTTATGTATCTTGAAAGAGCCTGTCTTACATACTCTGTCAATATTTCAACATCTTTGACCTGTGGGGCATAATCAAGCAAACACTCAAGAATTGTAACCATATCATTGATAGGCACCCTTTCTTTAAGAAGGTTTTGCAATATTCTCTGTAAAGCACCAAGCGTTAAATGGTTGGGAATCAGCTCTTCTACTAACTTTGGATTGGTCTTCGATACCCTGTCAAGTACCTCCTGAAGCATATTTCTTGTGAGAATTTCATAGGCATGGCTCTTAATAATCTCCGTTAAATGTGTTGCGATAGCTGTTGCAACATCTACTACCATACAGCCTTTTGCAATAGCTTTGTCAGCTTCCTCTTCTTTTACCCAGTATGCGGTTAGTCCAAAGGCAGGCTCTTTTGTAGGGATGCCTTCAATACCTTCTAACTCCCCTGATGGTATAACCAGTTTGTACCCCATCATTACCTCGCTTCTTCCAACTTCAATACCTCTTATGAGAAAGGAGTATTCATGTGGCTTTAATTGGAGGTTGTCCTTTATGTGAATAGAAGGGATAACAAACCCAAGCTCTGTTGCAAGCTGTCTTCTCATTGCCTTTATCTTTGCAAGAAGTAAGTTTTCATCTTCAACAAGGGGTATCAACCCATAGCCAATTTCAAGGCTCAAAGGGTCATAATCTATAAACGTTTCTATCGTTGTTTCCTTTGGTTTAGCCTCATCTAACTCCTTTTTTACCTCCTCTGCTTGTATTGCCTTTTTTATAACAAAGGCAATTCCCCCTGTAACTCCAGCAAGTATAAAAAAGGGAATATGGGGAAGACCAGGAACAATCCCTAAAACTGCCATAATCACTGCGGCGGTTCCAAGAGTTTTTGGATTTACAACAACCTGCTTTGTAATCTCATTTCCCAAATCAACTTCTGAACCAGCTCTACTGACTATTATACCTGCAGCTGTAGATATTAGAAGGGCAGGAATTTGGCTTACAAGACCATCGCCGATAGTCAAAACCGTATAAGTCTTAGCTGCCTCTGCAATGGGCATACCTTTTTGAAAAACACCTATGATAAATCCGCCTATGATATTGATAATTGTGATAATTATGCCTGCAATGGCATCTCCTCTTACAAACTTACTTGAACCATCCATAGCACCGTAAAAATCTGCCTCTTCAGAAACTAATTTTCTTCTACGCCTTGCCTCTGCTTCATCTATGAGTCCTGCGTTTAAATCAGCATCTATGCTCATCTGCTTTCCAGGCATCCCATCCAGTGTGAATCTTGCAGCGACTTCTGCTATTCTTCCTGCACCTTTCGTAATTACGATAAAGTTTATGGTTATGAGTATCAAAAAAATGACAAAACCAACCACATAGTTACCTCCGACAACAAAGTTACCGAAGGCTTTTATAACCTCTCCTGCTGCATCAACACCTTCTGAGCCTCTCAAAAGTATAAGTCTTGTAGAGGAAACGTTTAAGGCAAGTCTAAAAAGTGTTGTCATAAGAAGCACCGATGGAAACACAGAAAAATCAAGTGGTTTCTTAATATAAATGCTTGTCACTAAAATGACAATGGAAATTGATATTGAAAAGGATAATAAAAGGTCAAGTAGAATAGGTGGAACAGGCAGAATCATCACCCCAATAATACCAACAACGCTAAAACCAATAACTACATCACTTCTTCGGTTAAGCTCCTTTATCAGCTCCATCTAACCCACCCCTTTTCTTAAAGTGTTTTGTTTTGCTTTTTAAATATAAAGGCTATTATTTTTGCCACAGCTCTATACAACTCCTTCGGGATATAATCGCCTATGTTTAACTTATACAAAGCTCGTGCCAAAGGTTTGTCTTCAACAATAGGGACATTATTTTTCTTTGCCACCTCTTTTATCTTTTCTGCAAGAAACTCCACACCCTTTGCAACAACCTTCGGTGCTTGAAGCTCTTTGCTATATTTAAGTGCAACTGCAATATGGGTGGGGTTTGTAATTACTACTGTCGCCTTTGCTACATCCTGCATCATCCTTCTTTGGGCTAACTCCCTTTGAAGGCTTTTAATCCTTGATTTAACAAGGGGGTCGCCTTCCTGCTCTTTGTATTCTTCCCTAATTTCTTGCTTAGTCATCCTTATAGACTTTTCAAAAAGCCAGTATTGGAAGGCATAATCAATTCCAGCAAGAACGATAAAGGCAAAAAGTATGTATTTTGTTGATTTTGAGATATAGAAATAGGTAGTATCAACTAATGAATGAAAATCAGCCTTTGGCAGAACAGTGGTTTCAATAACAATTTTTTTGGCTACAATATAAAAAATTACCCCTCCCACAACAAACTTCAAAAGGCTCTTTAAAAGCTCAATAACATTCTGAGAAGAAAAGATTCTTTGGAAGCCATTTACAGGATTAAGCCTTTCAAACTCAAATTCAAAGGGCTTTACTACAAACCCACCCTGTGCGACAGTGACAATGATGCCAACAGACATGGCAATCAATAAAAGGGGAAAAAGCATGAAAGCCATCTCATAAAAAGTGTTATTGAGATAAAGGGCAACATCCCTTTTTTCAAGGTTTTTAAATATTTCAAGCATCACTTTTTTAATATCAAAGATAATCTTTCCACCAAAAAGGGAAAGGGAAGTAAAAATAGCAAAACTAACAAACATTGAAGCAAGCTCCCTGCTTCTTGGAATCTGGCCTTTTTCTCTTGCTTTCTGTCTTTTTTGCGGGGTAGCTTGTTCCGTTCGTTCTTCAAAATCAGGCATATATTATCCTCTCAAGGCAAAGAGTATCTTTTCTAAATCAAACCTAAGGTTTGTAAAACCTTCCTGCATTAACAAAATAAAAACGGGTATTCCCATTAGTATTGTCAAAAAACCAACAAATAAATAAACAGGATAGCCGATAAAGAAGATATTCATTTGAGGTGCAGCCTTACTAATAAAGGCTAAATATATGTTGTTAATCAACATAAGCAAAATTACAGGTGATGCTATCTTTATGGAAAATATAAACATTTTCTGCACCATTTCCTTTGAAACATCAAAAATTTTGCCAAATTCAGCCCCACCTAAAGGTATCAGGTCATAACTTCTAACAAGAAGGTATATAAGGTCGTGGTGGCCATTAAGGGAGAGGAAAATCAAAACCGCCAATACACTATAAAACCTTGAAATTTCTGTACTCTGTCCCATTTCTGGGTTAAAGATAGATGCCACAGAAAGCCCCATACTGCTACTTATAAGCTGTCCTGCCATCTCTATAACAAAAAAGAAGCTCTTGCAGGCAAAACCTAAAATAAGCCCTATTGCTACTTCCTTTGTAACAAGCATGGGTAAATCAGTAAGTTTTATCTTTATGTCGAGAAAGCTGTAAATTATTAGTGTCAAAACTATGACTAAACCAATTTTAAACTGAACAGGAAGTGATTTATTGCCGTAAATAGGGAAAAGTAGAAGTATTAAGCTAACCCGCAAAAAAACCAGTAAAAAAGATGGTAAAAAGACCCCAAAGTCAAAAATTCCCTTCATAATGTTACTTTATCAATTGTGGCAGTTTATCGATGAGGTTAACAGTGAAGTTTATGATTACCTTACCCATCCAAGGAGCGAGGAAAAAGAGAGTTACAAAAACAGCTATCATCTTTGGGACAAAGGTAAGGGTAAATTCTTGAATCTGTGTTATAGCCTGAAAAAGGCTAACCAAAAGTCCCACAATAAGACTTACAAGCAGTACAGGGAGTGATAAATAAACCATCGTCCTGAACACTTCCATTGATATCTCCCTTACTACATCTATATTCATAAGCCTGCTCCTAACATTTATTGAAAACTTCTTATCAGTGAGCCTGTGATTAAATTCCAGCCATCAACAAGCACAAAGAGAAGTAGTTTAAAAGGTAAAGAGATAAGAGGTGGCGGAAGCATCATTATCCCCATAGAAAGGAGTATGCTTGAGACAACGAGGTCTATAATTAAAAAGGGGAGAAAAAGCAAAAAGCCCATCTCAAAAGCTGATTTAAGCTCGCTTATAGCAAATGCAGGGACAAGAATTCTTAAAGGTAGATCTTCTATTTTAGCAGGCTTTTTTTCTTTCGACATATTAAGAAAAAGGGCGATATCCTTTTGTCTTGTGTGCTTTAACATAAAGGTCTTTATTGGCATTTCAGCCCTGTTCAACGCATCTTGAAAACCAATCTCTTTGTTTAAATAGGGCTTTATGGAATCCCTTGAGATTACATCAATTGTCGGACCCATAACAAAAAAGGTTAGAAATATAGAAAGTCCAATAATCACAGGGTTTGGCGGCACCTGCTGTGTACCAATTGCCTGTCTTAAAAAGGAGAGTACTACAACAATGCGTGTAAAGGAAGTAAACATGACAAGGATAGATGGTATCAAAGATAAAAAGGCGATAAGCAAAAATGTTTGAATAGCAGGATCAGTTAAGTTCATCCATGCCTTCCTTTAGCTTTTTTATCTTCTCAAAAATCTCCTCTTCTGAAACATCTTCTGTCCCAAGCTCGTTTATCCCAACCCGCTCAATTACGTTAATCCCTGTTGGAGAAACTGCTAAAAGAAAGATTTTAGAACCACATTTAAGAGCCATAACGCCCATTTTTGGACCGAAGGGCTTATAATCAAGCACTTCAAATAAACTTTCCTTTTTCTGCATATACAGATTTCTTTTCAATAGAAGATATGCACCGCCAAGTATGGCAAGAACAACGAGTAATGAAAAAAGCATCTTTAAATAGATATCAATCATTTTAACTGCTTCACCCTTTCTTGAGTGCTTATAATATCAACAATTTTCACACCAAACCTCTCATTAATAACAACTACTTCCCCCTTTGCTATGAGTTTATTATTTACAAGAATATCTACTGGTTCACCTTCAAACTTATCTAACTCTAGTATTGACCCCTCGCCTAATTTAAGTACATCTTTTAAAAGAAGTTTAGTTTTACCAAGTTCTACTGTAACGGAAATTGGAATATCAAAAAGAAACTCAATATTACGTGTTATATCTGTTGAGGAGTCATTCTTTTCATTTCCTTCATTTTTTTCTTTTAAGCTAGCTTTGTTTTCTTCAGCATCATTTTTTATATTATATTCCATACAAACCTCCTATATTTTTCTTGATATTTTCAAAGAATGCATTCCTTTCGATATACCATGGATCCCTTTAAACTTTAATCGTCCTTCTAAATATACATCTAACTCTTGATTAACATATTTGTCTAAAATTACTACATCATTTAATTTTAGGTTAAGAATTTCCTGCAATTCCAATGTTGCTTTACCTAACTCAACCATAAGTTCTAAAGGGATATAACTAACAGTACTTAACATCTTTTCATTTATAAATTTGCTTTCTTCCTTTTTATCTAACAAATCTTTATTTTCCAAAAATGCCTGTACAGGAGACAAGAAATACATTTTTCCAGCAACATCTTCAAGGAATGCCATTGAACTACCAAAATCATCCATAGAAATATCCATTTCTATCAAACCAAACCTTTCCTTTTCAGACCAAAAACTAATATGTTGTGGTGACATTTCAAAATCTTTCATATATAAATCACTTTTAAAAAAACTTGATAACCTTTCTTTCAAATTGTTGATTATTTCATAATATATTTTTTTTATTACTTTCTGCTCTATTATAGTAAAGCTTCTATCTTCAAAATTTCTCTCAGAAATAGAGATGCCACCAAAAAATAGTTCTATAAAAGCAAACGCTGTAGTATCGTCAATAGCAATTAAAAACAATTCATCTTGAGAAGCTAATTTAAAAATACCAATACCCGTTGGGAACTTTAACCTTTCTTTGAATTCTTTTAATGTTACTGAACTAACTTTAGTTTTCTTTACTTTCATATTTTTCATAAAGAAAACTGACAAAAAGCTTTTAAGATCTTCGCAAAATTTGTCTGCAAAATTATCTAATTTTTCAAAATCAAAATTTAACGATCTTTTTTCTTTAAAATCATACTTTTTATATGATTTTTTAACACTCTCATCATCTTCTTGAGGCAGATTATTTATTAGTGCTTCTACCTCTTCTTGAGATAATACTTTACTCATTGTATTACAAACTCCGTGAAATAAATGTTTTTTACAAAGTCTTTTTCAATAGCCTGATTAACCCTTAAAAGAAGCTCATCCTTAAGCTGAAATTTCCCTTCTGGAGTTGAAAGGACATCAGCTGATTTACTACTTACAAGCGTAATTATTGTATCTCTTATCTTCGGCATTCTGTCATTGACGTATTGCTGGATTTTTTCGTTTTTTACCTCTAAATGGACAGTTAACTTAACAAATCTACCTGGTTCTGAAAGGTTCAAAATAAAGGGGTCTAACTGGATGAGAAAAGCCTTTTCTTTTTCCTTTGGTACCTCTTCTTCGACTTTTTGGGCTGTTTCTGGTTTTTTATGCTCTGCACTACCGCCTTTCTTCAAAAAGAAAAATCCGCCCACTCCTGCCCCTGCGAGAACAACTGCAGCGATAATGATAATTAGCATAAGTTTTTTGCTTTTTTTTGGTTTTTCTTCTAACTCCTGATTTTCCTTTTTTTCTTCTGCCATAAATACCTCCTCACTATGTTAACAATTAAACAAATTGTATGCCAACATACAAATAATTGATTTCATTGAAATATTTTTGTTTTTCTTGAAAGTCAATTTTGTGACACTAATTAAAAAAAACAATTTGACTAAAGTCAATGTTGTGCTTTACTAAAAAACCTATACTATAAGAAAAACATTAAAGGAGGAACAAATGAGTATGTTTTGTTATCAATGTGAACAAACAGCACACGGAACAGGTTGTACACAAGTTGGAGTATGTGGTAAAGACCAAGATATTAATTCTCTCCAGGATATTTTGATTTATGGTCTAAAAGGTATAGCCGCCTATGCTTATCACGCAGCTGAATTAGGGTACAGAGACCAAGAAGTAGATGATTTTTTTAAAGAAGGATTATTTAAAACCCTTACCAATGTGAGTTTTGATATCAATGACCATATTGAAGAAGTTCTTAAATGTGGAAGAATGAATCTAAAAGTTATGGAATTATTAGACAAAGCTCATTGTGAAAGATTCGGCACTCCATCACCTGTTGAGGTCGATACAGGACTTAAAGAAGGTTATGGTATTGTAGTTACAGGACATGATTTGCTTGATTTATACGAACTTTTAAAACAGACGGAAGGGAAAAATATAAATGTTTATACACATGGTGAAATGCTACCTGCCCACGCTTATCCTGAACTTAGAAAGTTTAAACATCTAGTCGGCAATTATGGTGGAGCATGGCAGGAACAGAAAAGAGAGTTTGATGAGTTTCCCGGAACTATACTTGCAACTACAAATTGTGTTCTTATCCCAAAAGAAAGTTATAAAGATAGACTTTTTACTTGTGGAATAGCTAGAATTCCAGGCGCAACC
>Ga0272449_1000827_pt1 | contig 34857 bp, 29 predicted proteins | sample YNPCB0241_FD_198679 | JGI IMG/M metagenome (GOLD analysis project Ga0272449, IMG submission 198679) | Hot spring sediment microbial communities from Yellowstone National Park, WY, United States - YNP-CB-024-1 | ecosystem: Environmental > Aquatic > Thermal springs > Hot (42-90C) > Sediment...
ATACTTCTTGAACTGGTTTAGTATGTTTCTTAATTACTTTACTCCTTTCAATTTCGCCTAACGGTTCCAGCATAAAAGAAGTTTTTGCGAAGCAAAAATTTGGGTGAATGCCATAAGGCACGAACCTCTTATGCTGTATTATATGCTGTTGGTTGCTTTTTGTCATTGGCAAAATTTTCCTGTTGTAAAATATTAACAAGCTCCTTACAGGACAGAAATTGAATTATATCAGCAACATAATCTTTTATATTGTAATCCTCCTCTAAGGAGTTAATTATTATTTCCGCAGGAGTGGGGCTTATATTTAATAAGTTTTTATCATATTGCTTTATCATCTCAATTACCCTATCTATGACTTCGTCCAATGTTTTATTATTCCTACTTAATTGGAATTTTTTAACTTCCGACAAAATTTCATTATTTTTCAAGATTGAAATTACATAATTGTTTAAGTTTTTATTTTTCTTAAAATTTTTGTATAACACCGTCCTTTCACTCATCGTAATTATCTGCCCTAACCACAAATCATCATACAACATTCCCTCCAACTGTTTTTTAAAATATTCAATATCATATTTTTGTTTTTCCACGAAAAGGCTTTTGATAACTTCATTACCATAAACAGCAATTATATTTACTTTTATACTATCAACTACAAACTCAATAAGAAAAGCCCTCTCAGGTAGTTTTTCCTCTTTAACTTTATATTGAACATTTTTATCTTTCAGGGTTTTGATTATGTCATTTTTACCTCTTATAAGACCATTGTAACAGATTCCCCATTCTTCATCTTTTTGTGTTGTTGCAGGTTCTCCTTGAATATCAAACAAAACTCCACCTATAAGAAAAACATTTCTTATGCCAGCATTCTTAATGGAATTTCTAAAAGATTGATTCCCAATGATCAACTTTGTGAATTTATTGAACTTTTCCATCAATTCAACCCTTCCGGCAGTACAGCCAGAGTAAACTTTCATTTTCAACTCACAAAAAACAAGGTTATCTCCACTTTTATTAACGATGTCAAATTTTTGTTTTGTTAGTTCAGACTAGTCCAATTTAATACTTTGTCCTAACCATTGGGGTAATTTTAGTAAAGCAAATTCGAACCCCATTTTTTCTGTTGTTCCTAAGTTTTCCAATAGTTTGGCAATTAGACTTCCTCTCCCCGCCTGACTATGTTGATAATATGATGTTATTGTTAACAACGATTCATAAAAACTATATAAGTTTTCACTTACAAGTGATACTTGAGATAATCCATGAAACACCTCATCGAAGATATTAAAAATTGTCTCCATGCTGAGAGTTCTTTTGAACATCTCTTGTACTCTCTTTAGGTACATTCTTTTGAGTCCTGCTTCTATTTCATTTTTGGGTTCTGTGCAAATGAGTAATTTTCTAAGTCGCATACTTTTCATGTTCCATCTGGTTTATAACAAATTATTACGCTTTCTCCTCTTATTGCTCTATTGCGAGCACCCAAAAGAGGATTAAATATTAACTTTTCAAATTTGAATCCTACTTCTTCACAAAACTTTTTAGTTGTCATAGTTGTAGGGATTTTTTTGCCATTAACTGTGCTATCTCCTATTATGATTGCTAACTTCCCACCGGGTTTTAATGCCCAGTAGATATTTTTTATGGATTCTTTTAAGTCCTCATAATACATAGCAACTTTTGTAGGTAATCTACTGAAATTACCTCCATGCTTTCCGTTTTTCATTCCCAGGTATTTTGATTCAATTTTTCTCGTATCCACACCTAAATAATCATAAGCAATCTTATCTTTTCCTACATAATCTATAGAAAAATAGTATGGTGGACTTGTAATACAAGCATCAAATTTTCCTTCCAACTCACTCATATTTTTGAGTTCAAGGATGTCCCCTTCTATAATTTTGGCAGGTTCAAATTTAAGGTTATATTTCTCTTTAATTTCCATAGTTTTTTTATAACAGTCTTTTATATAGTTTAATTTTTCAATAAAGAGACCTACTTTCCCTTTTCTGTTGTATCTTGAAGTCCGAACAAAAGCATCAACAGTATCAAAGTATATTGTTAACATTAACTTGTGAATTAAAGGGTCAGAATGTTGCCATTTTCTATTTTCAATTGCTTGTAAAATATCTTGTAGTTCTTTGGGTGTAAAATCTAACCTTTGTTCATCAATAAAAAGTAAATCATTTTTTAATTCTGATAAAATAATTCCCATTGGGGTGACATCTATACCCACGCTTTTAATTCCCATAAGAGAAGCTTCATGGGTGGTGGTACCAGAGCCATTGAAAGGGTCTAAAAGTAGTGAGTTATGAGTTAACTTAAAAGCATTGATTAAGGTTCTTACCACTCTTGGATAAAACTTCCCTTTGTAGGGATAAAGATTATGAAACGCATAGGCATTTGTATCACCAAATTTATCCACTAAGTCTGTGTAAAGGGTTGTTTTTCCTTTTACTTTTTCAAGATGGGCGATTCTTAACCTTATAAACTCTTCATCACCTTTAAGGTTAACTACTCTATTTATAGGATCAATAGTATATTCGTCAGTTAGCCCTTGTAATTCCAAATCTAAAAATTCTAAATCAGCTAAGGTTTGCATCCAAAAGCCAAAGATAGTGTCCCCTTTGGGAAACACATAATTTGCAAATTCTTTAGCGTAAGCATCAATTATCTCTTCGTAAGATGGAAACTTATAAGTGCCGAACATGGTATTTTGTTTTATCTGTTTTTGGGGTCCGGTATTCTCAAGCATAGTCTTGTCTCCTTTAATATTTAATTTTGTCAATGACCTCGTGTCATTTTAAACTTTCCTTCTTTAACGACCAATTTCACATAACGTTTTGCAGATAAAAGAAGTTGCCAAAGGCGATTTTAGGCGAAACGTATTGAAGCTTTTTATCCGCTGGTATATGCAGTCGGCTCGCATCTCTCATCTTATCCCATCCTTAGTTTAAACCCGCTGCTTCATATAACTCGTTCATAGACGAAGGATTTCGCTTTTTGTCCTGAATTGGGAGTATAGAGGAAGTATTTCGTATATCCCAACTCTGGCTGAATTGCCAGCATTCTTTATTCTTTGCTAACTTCTTCATCCCACACATTTTGTCTTTCAAAATTTTAATTTTCATAATTATTATTTTACGCATTTTTAATTAAAAGTCAAGGGAAATTTATTTAACGGTCTCGGCATAAAAGAAGTCTTGAGCGAAAGTGAAAAATTTTGGGTGAAGTGCTCAAAGAGCACGAACTTTTTATGCTGGGTTATATGCCGTTTCGCCATTTTTTATCTTTCTTTTTTTCAAATCCACACAGTTTGGGCGCATTGTAAGTAAGAGAGAATTCTTTTATCCGTTTTTCAGCTAATTTTACATATTCTTCATTTATGTCATATCCGACATAATGGCGTCTGGCTTTTATCGCCGCAATCGCCGTTTGCCCGCTTCCCATGAATGGGTCTAAAACAACTTCTCCTTCAAAAGTATAAAGTTGGATCAACCTGTAAGGCAATTCAACTGGAAAAGGTGCAGGATGCCCCACCTTTGTTGCTGGTTCAGCAGGAAAAGTCCATACGCTTTTGGTGAATTCGAGAAATTCCTCCTTGGAAATTGTGCTTTTTCTTCCGAGATTTTCCCTTGAGAATGTTCCCTTAGAAAAGACCAAAATATATTCGTGAATGTCTCTCAATATTGGATTTTTAGCCGAAAGCCAACTTCCCCACGCTGTGGAAGGGCTGGAGCTTGAAGCTTTATTCCAGATAATTTCACCTCTCATTAGAAAGCCTAATTCAATCATATCTTCCACAATAAAAGCATGGAGTGGGATGTATGGTTTTCTTCCCAAATTGGCGATATTGATACAAGCCCTCCCCCCAGGAACGAGAACCCTTTTAACCTCACTCCATACCTTCTTCAAAAATGCTCTATACTCATTCAAAGTAAGATTCTCGTCATACTCCTTACCCACATTATAAGGAGGAGAAGTAACCATCAAATGAATGCTATTATCGGGTAATTCCTCCATCTTTTCACTCGATTTACAAAGAATTTTATCAATAAATTCTGGTGGCACGGAGTTCTCAACATACTTGACTGGTTTCTCTTTAGGCAACCCTTCATATAATCTGCTTGTGTAAAAAGGAGTGGAATCGTGATTTATTCTTCCCGGAGAACCAAAAGCGCTTGTTTTTGTGCCTTTTCTTCTTTGATTAACTTGCATTTTCCCTCATTTTTGAAACACTAATATAACTTCAACTCTAATCTTTCCTTTATCTGCCTTTGATAAACCATGCTCTATGACATCAACCACTTTAAATCCAACTGACCTTCCTAAGTCTGCCAATATAGGCGATGTTTCAATTACTTCTTCTTTTCCATTTATTATCCAGGAGTGGCATTTACTAATCACCATCAGATAATACTTATCATTTTTTAATACCCTGTAACATTCTTCAAAGGAAAGTTTCATCATCTTAAGATAATTTTCAACCACTTTAGCCTTGTAGATTCTTCGGGATTTTTGGAGTAATTTTATGAGATTTAGACTTGAGGGAGGAAGATCGATTGAAAAATATTTATCACTAACAAATAAAAATGAAGTATCATACTTGGTTTCATCCCTATGTTTTGCCTCATAGAAATCTTTTGTAGATTCCCAAGCAAGATCCTCATCCAAACCGAGGATTAGAATCGATATTTTGTTGTTTCCAATATAATCTAAGGCATCAAAATAAGGCGGTGATGTAAGTATACCATCAATAGAATTGTCTTTCAGCATTGACATATTGGTGGAATCCCCTTTAATTATTTTTACTTTGCCTCCATTTAGATTTACGCCAAGCACTTCAGCCAATTTCTGTGTTGAATATAAAACTAAATATCTATCCTCTACATATGATTTGAAAGAACCGACTATATCCCATGCCCTGTTTTTTTCTGAATATTCAACAACCTGTTGGCTTAAAAGGATTAAAAGAAACTTCTTTATTTCTTCGTTTTCAATACCTTCAATAACTTTCTTTAAAAATAATATTTTATTCAAATAAGGCTCAATTTTTTTATAAGCGCTACTACCTGCGGTGTTCTTCCTTATTTTTTCCCTTAACTCCATCATTTCATTTTTTATATCTTGCTTAAAAAGAGTGCCATCAATGTATTCAAATAGCTTAATTATGTTTTCCCGAAGGTCTTCAATATTCATTCCAAGATTGCATTTTACCTCGGCAATCATTTTACCTATGTTTAATACTTCTATACCAATTGCATTTATGCCCATTGTTGGGGCATCTGCAATAAATGCACCAGAACCAACAAAAGGGTCAAGGATTGTATCACCTTCTTTAACCTTAAGCAGATTGATTAAGGCTCTTGATATTCTTGGATCACCTTTCCCTTTATATTTATGAAGATAATGAAGAAAAGGTTTACGCAAATCAGTAGATGCCCAATCAACGAAATCGCCGATATGGTTCTTACCCAATCCAAAATGGGGAGAACGATAATGGCCAGTCGCTAAATGCTCCAATAATTCCTGTATACCTTTTTCAATTCCTATTTCTTTTTCTTTAAAATAGGCTTGCCAGTTCTCATTGTTTTTGGGACGAAAAACTGCTGCAGGAAGTTTTTTTACTTCGGTCGCATACTCAAAAAGTGTCTGGAATGGTAGGAATCTAACCGTAACTAATTTAACCTTTTCTTCTGGAAAATCTTTTAAAAAAATTTGCGTATAAGGATTTGGTATAATCTTTTTACTTAATTGTTTACCATTTATCTGAACGCCAATTTCCTCTAATAAGTCTAATACTTTCTCATCATTTTCTGCTTCAAAGATTGAGTATATCTCTCTGAAGAAACTCGCTCTTTTTACTATGCTTACTATATTGGTATGTGGTAGTTCTGCTAAAAATCCTTGCCCTTCTCCCAAATAAGGTAATCTACTAATTAAGTGAATAACTTCGTCGTCAAGTAAATTAAATGGATGCTCTTTAAAAAGAGAAGCAATGGTTTTGATAAATCTTGTGTTTGTATTAAGTAATGCCTCTATTTCTTTTTGAGCAAAATAAAGTTCGTCTGGATGCCTTAAATCAAATTTAACTTTTGCTAATATAATCATATCTACTCACCCAATTTAAATAATTCACATGGCTTTATTTTAAATTGTAGTTTTGTAGGGTCAGGGGTACCGCCTTTTCTTTGCATAGTGATCCTTCCAATATATAAACTTCCTCTCGGTGAAATTTCAACATTACCAGAACCAAAGAAATTCATAGCCGTATTAATATCTTTTAAAATCCAAGTTGTAGTGTCATCATTCTTGTTATATCTTGTAACCAACATCCAATTAGCAGATAATCCACCGCGCCCTTTCAAGATATCTGAAACAACGAGTATTTTATTTTCGCTAAAGAATTTTATAATCTTTTCTCTTAAGTCATCGGGAAGCTCATCAAGAAACATTCTTCTTCTATCCCTTAAAGTTTTACCCTTAATTAGTTCAGGATAAGAATATGGCTTTATTTCTCCTGTAAAGAGTTTTAAACCAAATGCTACATCATCATTAAATTTCCATATCTCTTTGTATGTATCCACCCATCTTTTGTCCACTTGATTATAATCTGCATCAGAGTTCGCCTTCTTCAAAGATAAATTCTCAACTTTTACAATCTTTCCAATGGTAATCACAACCCTTATCTGGGCATCCGCTTTTTTAAACTTAATCAATTCTTCAAAGGTTTCTTTGAGCCCTAATTTTTCAACATCTTCCCTTTTTATTCTTGTCGGTATGTGGAGCGCTTCTACAGAATCTATTTCATTTAAGTTATATCCCATGATTTTGAGCCAGATTTGAGCTTCATTATCTGTTCTCCAATTATTAAATTTGCTACAAATCGCCTTTTCATTTGCAAATCCACCTTTAGCAGTAGCAGAACCTATTTCAAATGTTGTCATTTTTCATCTCCTATTTTTAACACCTCTGGGATTTGTTCCGGGTTTTGGAAGTCTAATATAATTTTGTTTGCCTATTCTATCAAAAAGTCTCTTTTGGACATTCAAAGGGATATAATAAACTCCTCCAACATCATTCCAGTTGATTTGAATAAGTAAAATATCGCAGTGGGGGTAATAACTATCCCGAAATTCTTTTGCTTTTTGAGCATCAACCGTCCATATTAGTTTAACGCCAGCAAAACTTTTACCTGTAATTGTTTTAATTGATACAGGGAGACCAAACAATTTTGCATCTACCCCTGGCTCGGTTATCGGAATCTCCGTTTCAACGTTTGCTTCGCCGAATTTATAAATAAGCAAAGCGATAATTATCTTTTCTCTAACTGAGCCCACTTCCATCCCAGTCTTGCCTCCTCTTGAACTTTCTAATTCTGCAAGTTGAAACAAGTAAGGTAAGCGTCTTTTTATCTTCTCTACCAGTTTTTCATCTTCAAATATCTCTATCAAACGACTGGACATTTTTATTCCCCCATTTTCTAATGGGCGAAATCTCGCCTAACTCATTTATAATCCAAGTATTTCGTATATTTAAATTCTGCCTGAACCCCCGGGATTCTCCTTTATTAGTTAACTTCTTCATCCCGCACATTTTGCCTTTCAAAATTTTAATTTTCATACTTGTTATTTTACACTTTTTTTAATTAAAAGTCAAGTGAAATTCGTACTGTTTCTAAACATGGTATCTACCATAGGGAGTTCTTTTTGACCTCTGACTTGAATAAATTTTTAAAGTTCTATAATCTGCCAAATGAGTGTATTCTATGGCTTTTGCCGAAACTTATTGGGAAAAGTTCCGGTCCGGGTAAGTAAGAAACTTATGGAAATACTCAAAGAGAATGAATCTAACATCGCAAAAACCAGAACGGAAATGGTGGAAAAGATATAAAGAAGAGGGAACGAAAGGATTATTTAACCGCTCGAAAAGACCCTTAAACTCCAATCGGACAAAAGAAGATACAAGATAGAGTTAATGAAAAGATATAAAAAGGCTTTCCCTCTCTACTATTTATCGGATTTTAAAGGGTGCGGGTTTAATAAAGCCAGGAAGAAAAAATGGCAGAAGAGAAGGGAATTAGCTTAATCTCGGAAAAAAACCTTTTCCGCATTGGCAGGTGGATACGAAGCATTTAAGGATATATTAGAGATTTATCTTTTTCTTCTTAACCTGGTGGAAGATACACGGGATTCCATTAGGGGAAGTAGAGATAACAAAAGACATTGGGCAAGAATTCATTGGTCTTTTTACAAGAAGAAAGAGCCTGGTTTTTCTCTGGTGGGGAGAGGTTTTGGCAATCGGCACAGCCCAATTCCAATAAGAAAGCCGGAGTGGAATGGTTGTGCGGAGAATTTTCATGGCAGGATAGAAGCGGAATTTTATGAGGTAGAGTCTTTTAGGCAAGGCATATACTTTTAGTCTTTATTTCAATTTAGAGAGGAGCAATATAGAAACTGAGTTAACTCCCCGGGAGGAGGTTTTTTCCTAAGACCCATATGAAAAACAACCGGGTTTTTACCTTTGCGTCAGTAATTCTGGATGATTTAGAGGTATCTCGGTACGATATCCCTGAACACCACATACCTGAAAGGCAACGCTACCGCGTTTACCGGCAAAGTCACCAAGAACGCCACGGTTCGAACTCCCCGAATCCCAAAGTCCGATGATGTTTTCAAATCTCTTATACTTTCCATCTAAATTGTAACTTATCTTAGCTGGAGCGTGTGTAGATAGCCCTTTTCTGTAAGTAGTACCTCCCAGTATTATCGGCTTGCCTATAAAATTATCATTTTTCAACCCATCGTGACCAACTTCGCTATGGTTGGTTTCACATCACTTAAATAGACGATTTCTGGTTACGGAGACTGTGATAATGGTGTCGGTGGCAAAACTTAACGAGAAGGAACAATAATTTTCAAAAGTTCGTCAGTTAGGTTGCTCTTTTTATTAGCTATAATTTTCTTCTTCTCATCTATAATCACTATTCCTGGGGCAACATCAGCCATCCTATATTTTACTGCGGTTTCCCTATCACCAATCAGATTGACAAAAGATATTTTGGCACTATCAATAAAGGCAAGAGCTTCGACACTATCTTCAGGGAAAGCCAGAATACCAATGACTTGAAGTCCGTCATTCCGATATTTAGAGTAAAGTTCTTGAAGTCTAATCATATCTGCTTTAATTTGAGAAGAAAGCGGTGTCCAGAAATAAATGACAGTCCTTTTGCCCAAGAGTTCAGAAAGAGATAATCTTATACCTTCTTCAAATGAAAAAAGAGAAAAATCTGGAGCAAATTGGTGTTTATTATCTTCTGGTTCTTTCTTAGTTACAGCTTGTCTTCGAGCTATTTTTTCCGTTTTTTCTTTAGGCTTTAGCACTGGTCTTATTGGAATTTCTACCTTTTTCGTTTCAGCATGCCAGCCGCTCAAACCTAATCTCAGTCCGAGGTAGAATGAACTTTTTCTATTGCCATAAGCATCCGTATACCTATAGCCACCCTCAAACCTGAGAGGACCAAGGATATCCACACCGCTACCGATTACAAACCAACACCGGTCCCCAAATCCTGCTGTTTCTCCTTCCTTCCCCCATAATACACCTGTGATAAAGATATGAAAAATAAAGGGATAGAAAATAAATGTACTATCAAATTTCGTTATTAGGGGAACAAGAAATCTAATATATAATGGGAAAGCTACTGCTACTTCCTGCTCGTTGCCAAAATCATAAAACTCAACAAGAGAAGTTCCAACTCCTATTCCAGGTCGAAACTTTGAGTTTGCGCCTATTCCTATAGATAGAGGAATGCCTGCTATTTTTCTGGTAATACTGCCTAAACCAAATGTATAATCAGCAAGTCCAGCGTAGAACCAATATTTAGCCCTATATTCAGTTTTATATTCCTCACTATTGGTACTCGTTGGCGTTATTAGAACGATCAAAAGAAACGATACTATTCTTAGTCTAGTATCAATTCCGTTAGATTTACTCATTCAATTACCTCAAAGATTGCTTGAGTACTTCGTTAATTACGAATGCAAGGCTCCTCTTTTTTTCACACAAAAGAATTGGCCCTGCCATCAGACCTTGTAATGGCGTAACCAGACAATCAGGCGGTGCTCTTCCAAAAACAAATCTCGGTATAAGCCCAATAGTACAGGAGTATGGGGCTTCAAGAACACCTAACAAACAAGATACCGAATACAGAATGCCTGGTATTTCTCTTCGGGGAGAGACAACGTCAATTAACTTTGTTACTTCCTCATCAGATGCAACTACTCTCAGAGAACCCATTGTTTTAAAACGCTCATAATGACTGATGAAATCACCGCCAGCGCCAGTTCGCTCCCGCTCAATCATTTTTCTAAAATCAATATTTGCTATTACTACTACATCATAATTCTCACTGATACCCGCTTCCTGTATTTCAAAATCGGTCAACAAGTAAACTTTGAATAATCCCTTTCTCAATCTTTGGGCAATCTGTCGATACAAAGGTCTTTTAAACTTAGAAAAGGGCATATCGAAGATACCTATTGTAGCGTCCAAGTCCGTGGTCGGACTCTTAGGCAACGGCTTATAACTTTTGACTATGGTATCTTTTATTATGATTAGAATCTCAAATTGATTAGAAGGAATAGCTAAATTGAGAATAGTGTCTGTGAGGTGTTCCAGTGTTGACTTTATCACTTTTCTCTTGCGACCAACAACAAATATTACCGGTGTGATATTACCGATGCCATAATTTCTAAGCACTGTTGAATTACTTACAACACACGGCACTGTAATATTTTGCTCATTAAGAAAAGATTTTGCATCTGAAGAATCTTCAGGAAAAGCGAGCACAGCAATAACCTTTCCACCTTTATTTTTATATTTTTCGTGAAATTGTTGCAACCTGACAATATCCTCTTTCATTTGTTGAGATAAGGATGACCAAAAATAGATTATAGTTTTTTCAGTATGAAATCGAGAAAATGTAAACGAACCTAATTGGTTCAAATATGGTAAAGTGAAATCTGGAGCAACAGAGCCTTCTTGTATTTGAGCAATAACTGATGATGTAATAAGGAGTGAGTAAATTATCAAAAGATAAAGGTAACGCCTTTGCGGGTTAAATAAATAAATAAATAAATAAATAAATAAGACAGACTCACCTTTTACTCTTTGCCCTTACATCATCAAAATGAATATGAAAGTTGTTTTGAACATAAAGAACTGCGTATAGCACCTGCCTAATTGAATTAGCAGAAAACGACCCCAAAAAAGAATCATTAATAGCTATCTTAAGAAAATCACCTGTTTTTTCCATTTCTAATTTATTCCACCTGCCGATGGTAGTATCAATTGCATTGGTAAAAGTCCAATTCTTAATGGTATACCATGAATCAGTCTGAGATTTATAATAATCCAATCTGAACCAGCCATACTTATTGATAAATAAACAAGTTAGATTATATGCAGTGTCTAGAACACCAATACCAAATACATACCCAGTTCCTGCAACATACTTTACTTTTGCATTAAACAAAAAATTATTCAGTGGTTGAGGACAAAATTCTCGTAAAGCCCTATGTTGATAACCGTCGTCAACACTCTCTATGCTATACTCACCATTTTCAACTCTATAACGAGCTACATCATCTTCTATCCAACCGTCGGCGTTCCCGTCATTAAAGTCATCAAAGAAAAAACTGTCAGGTGCAGTAATGGTAACTAAATATGAATAAGACCATTCTGAAATTTTCCCCTTAATGTCTTTTGCTCTTACTCTGACTAAAAAGGTACCAGCGGTTAACCAACGTTTCCATAATGAACCAGTGTCGCCGCTGGGAACGAATTCGCTCCAGCTTGAAAGAGTACCGTCTCCCCAATCAAATTGATAGGAAACACTATCACCATTCGGGTCGGTAGTTAAAGCATAAAAAGGATACTGGAAGTAAATTTTACCCTCTGAGATTCCTGCTACAATTTGAGGAATCTCAGGCGGTTTCCAGCTTTCCGGGTCATTTGGATTACGCCAGTCTCTACAGTTCAGAAAAATAATAAAATTAATTATCAAAAGCTTTAAGATTAAACAATAGAATGACGATAAGAAATAACGTCTTCCTTTTATCCTCATAATTTTTGCTCTAATTTCACCCTCCACTCATCGGCTTCAAGACCGTACGAGATTGAGAACTTTCGGTTCTTGTTACCAAAATTCCAGCCAATTTTCATTCCTGCGTCATCGGTGCTTCCTAATTCACTTTTAATACCTTCCTCTTTTATCCAAGTATAAATAAAAAGGGCCGTCAAACCAACTCCACCTCCTAAAGATAGTTGCCAATACAAATCATTCTTTTTGACTAATTGTTTAAGGCGACGAACTTCACCGGTATCAGTTGCTGCAAGGTATTTGTTGTAATAAAAATCAGCACGTTTCTTATAATGCCAAGTGCCGACACCACTTCCTATTATACCAAGTAACGATGTCCATTTACAGATTCTCCAACCAATAAGTGAAGAAGAAGACTGTGGTCCTTTTGGTTCTGGAACCGGTAGTTTAGGATTACGTTTAGAAGAAATCGGGGCAAAACCCTGTATGATAAGATTTATTAATTCATCGGTTAAACCGCTTTTTTGGGCGGTTAGAATTTTCTTATTCTCATCTATAACAATAACCGCCGGGGCAGCATCTACGACTTTATATTTTAAAGCAGTTTCTCGATTGCCGATTAAATTGGGGAATTTTATTTTATTTGCGTTAATAAATCTTATAGCATCCGATTCATCTTCAGGAAAAGCAAGAATGGCTACGACCTGAAGTCCATCATACTTTGAATACAGGTCTTGTAGTTTTATCATATCCAACTTCATCTCTGATGAAGCTGGTGTCCAGAAATAAAGAACGGTTCGTTTAAGCAAGATGTCATAAAGTGATAAACTCCCTCCCCCTGTGAGGGGAGTCAAAGAAAAATCCGGAGCTAAAGTCCCAGGTTCAATTTGGGCATAGAATATATTTAAATTAGAAATAAGTAGGAGAGCAATCACTGCGATATGTTTAATTTCCATTTCTCCTAAAAAGACTTTAAAACCCGGACATAGTCAATGTATATATTGTTTCCATAATCAGAAAATGCAAGAAAACTAACATAAAGCGTGCCCGAAAATGTTCCTAAATTGACTGAATGTTCTTGCCAGCCGGTTGTCGGTTGATAGCGCCGGAAAGCAGTGACTCTTGTAAAATTTACCTCATCTTGAGAATACTCAACCTTAATGCTATCCGGTCCCATATCGGGTTCTGGATAACCCGAGTCGCGATACATACAAAACTTTACCACAACCGAAGTTGGAGTAGCACCGATATTGATGGCTGGAGTAATTAGCCGTGCCATACTTCCCCTTGATGCCATATATGAATTGAAACCTGCCATTCCTGCTCCTTCATAAGGTGAACAGGATGGATTTGTCCCGTATGTATATCGTTCCCAGTTATAAGTTCCCTGTACTATTACTCGCTGCCAACCTGATGGAGGAAATGTAGTGCCATTAAAACCTTCGGACGAATATGCCTGTATTACTTGCGTTATACGGGTCTTCTTGTCGTTGCTCGGGTTTGCATCGTTAACAAGTTTGGTCCTAATCTTTACGGTACAAATTTCAGGAGTTGCCGGTGTCCAAGAAGCAAAATTAACAGTGACAGTGTCATTACCAGCAAGCGATTTCACATTCTGAGTATTTGTATAGCGAGTGCCAGTTTGTCTAACAATTGAACATATCACAGGAAAATCGCTCAAGATTGAGTTTGTATAGTTTTTTATTCGAACTCGTGGAATAATTGAAGCTCCTAATCCAATTGTATCCTCAGGACTAATAATTGCATCAACGCCGACATCTCTTAAAGGATTTAATACTATTACGCCAAGATCTATTATAGTGTCTGCCCCCAGCCTGACATATAATCGTATCGTTGTATCCTTGTATCCATCTTTTTCAAAATAAATATTTACATTACGGTTGCCAAAATAAGTAGCGGTGAGTTCAAAGCTACCATCATAGGCAGTAAATGTTGAAACTTCACCAGCTCGAACCCTAACGTTGCCGTGACCTGTCCGTGGATTGTCCGCTAATCTTACCATCCCTTTGACTTTCATAGTACCACTCAAAACAAATGCGCAATAAATTATCAAACAGACCAAAAACAAAAATATGATTTTTATTATATTATTATTTATCTTTTCCATTGTTTTTTACTTTTTTGGCGACGAGCATAATCAGCACCGACTAAATAACCAGAAATTATATTAAACACATAAAAGCCGGCCGTTGTGTAAAGTTCAATTTTGACAATATTTTTATAAGTCTTTTCATCATCTTGAGTTAAAAAATCTTTCGGTTTAGTCAGTATATCAATCAGACAAAATAAACCGACTAAGTAAAACCCACCGGTAGAAATACCTATACACCCATTAGTATTAGATTCTTGGGAAAAGCCGTCAAAAACAACTCCACCCAACCCTGGTATTAAAGCATTTAATGATGCACCCGCAAGTCCATAAGGAATGGGCGAAGGCGGTCCTGGTTCTCGCCAAGGCTTTGGAGTTTTAGGTGGTACTCTCTTCCCAATCTCTTCTGTTTTCTTTTTTATCGTTTTCGATTCAATTTCAGTTTTGATTTCTTCTAACAAATCATAAGTTATGTCTGAACCAGCTTTCAAAATGTTTCGCTTCTCATCAAGAACAAATATCGCTGGTGTAGAAGTGATTCCATATTTTTTGAAAATATTCTGGTCATCTATTAAGTTCACGAATTTTATCGCTTTTCTTCTTATAAATTTAATCGCACTGTCCCTATCTCCACTTTCGGGAAAAGTGAGGATTGCAACGATTTGAACTCCTTTTGCTGAAAATTCACCATAAAACTTTTGAAGCATAACCATTTGTTCTTTCTGCAGTTCAGAGATTGGCGACCAGAAATAGATTATGGTTCGTGTGCCTAAGTTCTGGGAAAGATTAAAATTTAACATATCATCAAGGGAAGGCAGTATGAAATCAGGAGCCTCTGCACCAACGCTAAGTTGAGCAAAGGCTACCTCTTGGATAATGCAAAGTATCCAACAAACTAAAAAGACGAAGTTTATTTTATTATTCGTCCTAAAAGAGTCCGGCATGCTACTTCCCATTCGGAGGTCTCACTTGCCCAATTGGTGATAGTGAAAAATTAAAATACTTGTCTTCATCTTCGCTTACCTTTATTACTCGTCCTTTTATCGGTTGATAACCCGATAAATTCAGGTCAACAAGATATCTTCCCGGTTTCAAATCAACCCTCAAAAAAGTTTTTCCATAGTAAGTTCCATTTATGAATACATCGGCACCTGGAGGATTAGAATTAATTCTAATCGTTATTTGGGAGGATGGCCTCACTCTTTCCCTTAAGACGAAACTGAAATCATGAATGCCGGAAGCTGGTACCTGAATATTTCGTTGGATATCATCGTATCCATCAATGCCTCCGACTCTAACGTTATGTTTTCCTGGCTTTAGTGATACCTGCAAAGGAGTCCGCCCTTTATAAGAGTTATCAACATAGACATAAGCTCCGGACGGCATTGAGCTAAAATTTACTAATACTTGGGTTGTTCCAGTTTCTCTTGGTAGCCTCACTCTTTCTACCGAACCACTATATATCCAACCTTCTCTATCATCAGGTAACCGGACCTCACTCCAATCACCCCTCGTTCCTAAAAGTGCTAATTTAGTCCCTCTTCGGACCTTTGTTATTTCGTTATTATATTCGCTCGGACCATTTCTAACTGATGCAAAATCATCTGAAACGGTAATCGTTTCTTTTGCTGCCCGTCGGAGTGGGAATTTAAAGAAGGTGTTCCCATATTTTGACACATCTATCTGTCGTTCAATCGGTTCATAGCCTTGAACTTCAGCAGTAATCCTGATTGTATATTTACCGGGTTTTAGTTTACGTTTAAGTGGTGTTTTGCCTACAGGGTATCCATCAATTCTTACACTCGCGCCGGCTGGGATAGAAGAAATATTGACGGCCACTAACATAGTATTATATGTCCAAGCTATTGAACTTCCACCTCCGATGGCTGAAAAAATAAGTGGTAAGAGTATAGTAATTGACCAATTCCCCCGGCGTTTAGCGAAGATTTGTTTTATGACTAACCAACTTAATGGAATTGACACAAGGCATAAGCCGATCTGTGGTTTAGCAATAAAAAGAAAAAAGAGACCCAAACCAAGATTCCAGCCCCATCCTTTCTCTTTATTTGCAATCTTAGACCTACCGAGTATCAAAATAATACCTCCCAAAATGAGACCGGTAATTGACCAACCACTAAGTTTTATGTATTGAAAAAGGTAAGCCAAGAATGCACTGCTTATCAACAGAGGTATAACAAATGAAATCTTTGTGAATGGCACGCGGGTTGCTTTTTCTGTTACATAAACCCGTGCTTTCTTTAGAGGATAATCATGATATTTATATCCAGTCTGTGTAACCTCAGATACTACCCATGTATTTTTCATTGGCATTACCGCATTCTCCACATCCCAAAACTTTAAATCCCGTTCCCTAATAACTACACCAATTTTTGGTTTCTCTTCTCTTATTTCAAGAATTTGCATCAGTTTCTGCTTTTTCTCATCGTCCTTTAATGCATCAAGGATTGGAACAAATTCTTCTGGGTTAATATCTATAGAGTTGAGGTCGGATTCGAATTCATCTGTTGACTTATTCCCAGATTTTACTTCTTCATACGATTCGATCACCTTCTCATATTTCGCTAACTTATTACGAAATACTAATACTGTTTCTTCTGGTAACTCCTGAAGAAATTGGGCAAGAACTAAAACCGGATGATTACTCAATTTACCTAATCGTTTATCAAGTTCTTCTTTCTCCTTTTTCTTTATTTTCTCCTCATCAAATCTTAAAACATTTGAATCACCAAAAATTCTTGTGAGAGCCTCAAAAACCATTAGGTTTTTACAGGCATCTTCAGCCGCAATTATAGTCTTTGAATCTCGTATCTTGCCGAGTTCTTTCTCGAAAAGGTATTCAAAAAAACTGGAATCAAATGGATAAGGAAACAAACCATCTTCATCGCTCTCGCCCCGAAGAGCTTTTAGAAACTTTGGATATGCTTCTTCTTCAGAAAGCCCCATACTTCTTAATTGTTCTACAAAAAGCGGATTTTCATCCAAGAAGACACACCAAATTTGTCTTGATGAAAGTTGTGGAATTTCTAACCTTTCCCATTGTTCCGAATCCGAGTTTTTATAATATGCACTCGCTCCTTCTTCAGATAGGGAAAGAATTGTCAAAGGAAAGTCCGGGGGTTTATCAAAGAAATGCGCTGTAATAACTAAATCGGGATCCATATTCCATTTTGTGTTTTTAGGCATATGTAATTCTGATGAATTTCCTACTAATTCCTCTTTCATAGTGAAGTCAGAGATATCTTTTCTATACCTAATAGTTTTTTGGGCTCTCGCTTTGCTACTTTTGCATTTGAGGATGACATCTTTCAATCAGTAATGCTTACTAAAGTCCCAATGGGCACAGTATTATAGAGTTCTTCAATATCTTTGTTTCTCATTCTTATACAACCTTTGGAGACCGGTTTACCAATCAAATCTTCTTTGTCAGTCCCATGAATGCCGAGAATTCTTTTTGTCCTTGCATGCCAGGAGTTGATACCCAAGAAATAGGGACCTAGCTCTTTTGCTGTACTATCGCCCCCTTTAAAAATCCAACCACTCTCTGAAACCCGCCACCCTGATATTTTCTGCCGATATATTATTTTGAAGCTACCGTTGTAAGGTAAGCGATTGAATCCTGTAGAGACAGGATACGATTTTATTAATATGCCATCTTTATACAAATAAAGTTTATTTTCACTTTTTACGATTTTAATAAAATAACCAGATTGTGTGTTTTTATGAATTTTCCTATCTGAATTAAATTTGATAGCCGCGATTAACGCATCTTTATTCTCAATCCACGCTCGTTCTCCTGATACGGATGGTACCTCTAATGTGATTGTTGGTATGCCCCTTTCTTTTCCGGCGTACGTACCAAAGGAACCCGGTGTCTCATATCCGATGTTTGACCTTATTGGATATTTATTATATTTAGCCATTTCAATGGCTATTTCTTCTGCTGGTCCATCATAGTTTATGCACCTCATTGGAGAATGAATTGAAATAATCTTTGAAGCTCTGTATTTATCCAAGATAGCAATCACCGTTTTTGTTTCTGGTTCGGAAGCTGGTTTAAGGCCTGGTATAAATCGGTTTTTAGTCGGTTTTGCATTCCAATCTTTTGTTGGAAAATTTCTATTTATGTCAATATTGTTGGCATTGCCCCTACTTCTTCTTGCCCATCCATCTGGATTAACAACGGGAACAAGAATAACCTTCTTGCCATTCAAAAAATCTGGGTTATTAACTAAATAATTTCTCAATCGGTTTAGAATGATTCTACCCTGGGGTTCGTCTCCGTGAAATACACCAAAGAATAAGGTAATATCTTCTCCCTTTCCTAATTCTATCACTTCAATCGGTCTTCCTTCAACGGATACGCCCGCGGTTTCAACCTTGACTAACAGTTGGCTTTTTACCGATAACGATTCCGATGCCCTGAGGTTTAAAGATAGCGATGAATCCCTGAGAAGGTTTGCTTCCTTTTGAGGCAATGTTCGCCATAGCAAAACCTTTCTTTTAATTTTAGACGTAGCGAAGAGAAACCCGTATATGAAAATAAGAACGACCACTACTGATACAAAATATTTCCAGTATCTCACTGCTCTAACTCTCATATATTAACACAGCTTCTTACCAATTTTGCTGGGACCGCATATTATAGGAATGTGTCTCCAATTTTTACGGATAGACATTTTCTTTACAATCTTCCTTAATTATCTTCCACTCTCCCATTATTTTTATAAGAATTAGGAGTTTTGTCCCTTCGTCGTTATAACCGCTACTTCGGAATTTCTGATAAAATACCGCCCTCACAGTATTTCCGATTGGTTGCAAATGAATAGGTCCGATCTCCACGTTGATCCAAGAGTATTTATTAAAAAGACGCCTTTTATATTCACGCCATTGCCAATAATTCATCTTTTTATAATCCGCATAGAAGTTTGGTGAGTAGTAGGAGATATATTCGGAGAAGTTGCGTCTCTCCCATGCTCGTTTCCATTTATAAATCATTTCCTTTATTTCCATTTCATCCTCTTCTGTGAGTATTATCTGGACACCTTTTGAAAATTTCCCCGCCTTAGGAGCCAATCTAATTGGAATATTTTTTTTCCCGCTACCGGCAACAGCTACAACGAAACTTGTGTCGTTGTAATCAGTGGTTCCTTTAATTGTCACTTTATGCTCACCTTTCTTGAGTCTTAAGAAACCTTCTTTATATTCTCTGCTGTCAATTTCTATTCTTGCCACCTCTTGAGGTGAATAACTAATGCTGATTTGTCCAGTTGTGAAATGTCGATAAACGAAAACAGAAATAATCCCAGCAACGATGACGAAAGAAATTTTAATAAATGGCACACGGGAAGGTTTCGCTATTACTAAAACACGGGCCTTCTTTAGAGAATAATCACGATGTCTGTATCCTGTTTGTGCTACCTTAGATATTACCCATGTATTTTTCATCGGTGTTATTGCATTCTCTACATCCAAAAACTTTAAATCCTTATCTCTAACAACACTGCCAACCTTCGGATGAACTTCTTTAATTTCAAGAAGTTGCATAAGTCTTTTCTTTTTCTCGCCGGGCTTTAATGCATCAAGGATTGGAACAAATTCTTCTGGGTTAATATCTATAGAGTTGAGGTCGGATTCGAATTCATCTGTTGACTTATTCCCAGATTTTACTTCTTCATACGATTCGATCACCTTCTCATATTTCGCTAACTTATTACGAAATACTAATACTGTTTCTTCTGGTAACTCCTGAAGAAATTGGGCAAGAACTAAAACCGGATGATTACTCAATTTACCTAATCGTTTATCAAGTTCTTCTTTCTCCTTTTTCTTTATTTTCTCCTCATCAAATCTTAAAACATTTGAATCACCAAAAATTCTTGTGAGAGCCTCAAAAACCATTAGGTTTTTACAGGCATCTTCAGCCGCAATTATAGTCTTTGAATCTCGTATCTTGCCGAGTTCTTTCTCGAAAAGGTATTCAAAAAAACTGGAATCAAATGGATAAGGAAACAAACCATCTTCATCGCTCTCGCCCCGAAGAGCTTTTAGAAACTTTGGATATGCTTCTTCTTCAGAAAGCCCCATACTTCTTAATTGTTCTACAAAAAGCGGATTTTCATCCAAGAAGACACGCCAAATTTGTCTTGATGAAAGTTGTGGAATTTCTAACCTTTCCCATTGTTCCGAATCCGAGTTTTTATAATATGCACTCGCTCCTTCTTCAGATAGAGAAAAGATTGTTAAGGGGAAAATCCGAGATTTATCAGGAAAATGCGCTTCAACCACCAAGTCAGGTTGCAATTCTTTCACCATCATCAGCTGCTTTTTATCTGCAATCGACTCGGTCAATTCGGCTATTAACTTTTTTTAAAGCGAAGTCGTCAATACCTTTTTCCTCTTCTCGCGGCTTTGATGTTTGGTGTTTGCCTATCTTTTGTTTTTTAGAACTCCTTTTTTTCATTTCGCGTCTACTTTAACCTTAGGTTTTTTAACCCATACCTTGTTATCCTTTCTTCGATAGCCCGGCGCAACCACTTCTTTAATATAGAGATGCCTGCCAGCACCGTCGGTTTCTACTATTTCATAGTCCTTTAGAATCGCTTCATCGAGGAATTTATTTAATGCAGGTATCACCTCTTCTAATTTCAAGAGTTCCAGGAGTTTTTCTTTTTCTGCTTGAAGGATTGAATCCTTCCAGATTTGCTCCAATAGGGGCATAAAAGAATTAATTGGCGGTTCCTTAGGGAGGCTATTAAGATCAGTAATTATCTCTTCTATCTTCCTTGCCCAGTATAGCTCATCCGACAAATGTTCGACTTTTCTAAGTTCGGGTTCTTGTAGAAATTGGTTCCATTCAGTCATTAGTCCTGTCCATTTTTTCCCTATCTGTAGATAAACGGGCAATGAGGACATATCGAGCGCGCGCTTTTCGCTCATATCAGAGATTAAGTGGCATAGGGTAAGAATTGGTTGATTTTGTATTTCTTTAAATCGGTAATCAAATTTATGTTGGATAGAATTTCGCTTTCGTCCCATTTCCTCAAGATATTTTTTCATCTCTCTCTCGTCTAAGATTTCTTTAAGATTATGTGCAGTTTTTTGAGGGAGGTCGGTAACCGCTTCAGACAGTTTTTTCAATTGGTTGAGAACGCTCTCGTTAGCTTTTTCCATTTGACTTGACAAAATGCGTATTTTACTCTCAAACAAACTTTGCATTTCGTTTCTAAAGTCGTGAATACTCGGTAAAGCAGAAACTGATGTGTAACCGATAAGCTTCCTTTTCAGGCCAGCAAACGAAATAACAAGAATTGCTATTACAATAAGTGTCAAGATGAATACTGCCCAAATTGGACCGACAATCTCAATTGGAATCTGGATAGGTTGGTTCCCCGGTTGCTCTTCTACTTTTTCAACTTTTGTCCTTACTTTAATTATTTCTTCCCCGGAGAAAATCTGGTAAGATAAAGTGTTAGGTAGTCTTTCAAGAGAGAAATTCTTAAAATATATTGTCTCTTCTTTGTTCGAAGTTAGATTAAGCGGAAAAGAGGTCTTTGGATAGTCCAAAACAGCATCAGTTTCTAAAAATTTGATGCTATCTATTTTGAATTCTTCTTCATCTTTATCAAAGGATGGTGTGAAAAGTAACTTTCCAGTTTTGTCTGCCACATCAATAATCACTTTCGGAGAACGAATCTCTAATCCCCGTAAGCTGCTTGCTGTTATTACCAAAAATAAAATTGTCAAAAACTGGCGGGTAGTCATTATAAACCTCCTTTCGGAATTAACTTAACCCAAGGGTCTTCTTTCTTACACTTATACCAAAGACTGATATCGCCATTTTCTTCTAATTTCACTTTACCCATCAATTGTTGTCGCCATGGAACATCTGGGGGTAAAATGAACTCCTTAAACTTAGGAGTTTTTGGCTTCTCATCTCCGGTAAGTTTTGGATGTTCATAAATGGATAAAGTTTCTTCAATTCTTACCCAAGTGAATTCCTTTTCTTCTCCTGGTTTTGCATTAAAGGGTAAGATTTCTTTGAACTTTTCTTTTCCCTCAAGAATCCCTAATCGGCGCCAGACTCGGTTTATCCCATCCAATCTCACCACTGGACCGATAAAATTACAGTATAAAAAGGCACCCCGTGCTACGCTTTCTTTTAAAAGAGGTTTTCCTTCAAAGTCTCTAACAAAATCTACTACCTTGGCAAAATTTTTATTCATAACCCATTCTTTAACTTTATCGAATCGACAAGACTGACCAGCAAGTAACACGATATCTAATTCTGGAGAACCAATCAATTCAAGCATCGTTTCTAATTCACCTAAGAAAGGAAGGACATTTGCTTCATAAACTTCAATAATTTCTCTATAAGACAATTGAACCCCTTCCGTGACCGTAGGGTAGTCTTCGGAGACCACGGTTATTTCGCCATCGCTCAACAATTTTGCCAATTTTGAAACAATCCCATCCTCGCTTTCGCCCCTGAATAGTTTCAGCCGAATGTCTTCAAATCTTACCGAAAAATCCTCACTTTTGAGTCTTTCTTCAAAAAACCTTCTTGCCTGTTCTTCAGCTTCTGAAACTGCGATATCACCTGGAACTTTTTCACCTAACCAGTTGTCGGCTTCCGCAATCAAAACCTTCGCCTCTTCGGCTTCATCTTCTAATTGGCGAATCTCTTCGCCTGCTGGGCTCCGTCCTCTCCCTTCAACTTTGGCAATGAATTTCTTAGCAAGAATTTTAGCAATATTTTGAGTCAGTTTTTCGCCACCCAAAGTCGGGTCACCCCAAGAAGCGATTATTTCAATCTTCTCAATATTTTCAGGACACGGTCCTTTGTTTTCTACTATGAATACGGTGACATCGGTCGTTCCCCCACCAAAATCTATAACCATCATCTTATAGGTTCTGCTGGGAAAGTCTGTTAGCCCACGGCCTAAGATATAGAAGAGCCCGACCGCAACTGATTCATCAACCGTAATTATCTCTTTCAATTCCCAGGAGCGAGAGCAAGCATCAACGATTTTCCTCCGCTGGTCGATAGAAAAACGGGTGGGTAAACTCAAAATCACCTTTTGAGGTTTTTGACGAATTGACCTCTGAATTCGAATGAATAATTCACGGAAAATGAGTTCGGCAAGTTCATCCGGTGTTACTTTTGGTTGGATGTGCGGGAATGGTAAAGTTATGGACTTAAATCTTGGGTCGTTGATTTTGAGTTTAACCGCTTTTATTAGAAAAGGTCTTTTCTGAACAGTCGTCCCCATCCGCTTTGCTTTTGTACCAATTAAATAGTTAAATTTAGGTTCCTCATTTGGTGTATATCCTAGAATTATGATGTTTGATAAAATCTTAGTATCAATGCCTTCAAGCGGGATACACTCGCCATTATAAACTGCGGCAGAAGTACTTGTTCCAAAATCGAGAGCGATATAGTCAGGGCAAGGCATCAATTCTTCTATTTTTAAGGCCAGTTGAAAAGGACCAAGTAATCCATCAAATTCTGGTAGGTCTTCAACCAATGCTTCCAGATTGAACTCGTATATTATCGGTTCTTCCGAAGGCACTGCCTCTTTACTCAATTTTGATTCAATCGTTACATTTACAGTATTATAAGGCAGTAAGACAAATCCGCCAACTGGTTCAAGCACTTGCAGTTCAAAAAACCGATCGGGTATATTTATACTAATTGGCTTAAATTTGAGAGTGTGAGCACTTTCGTTACGAATTTTGAACTTCCACTTTCTTTCATCTTCGCCAGGGAACATATTCAGAATTAATCCAGCCACTTCGCATTCAACGGTTTCACCCTCCGGAGTTGGAAGGTCTTGAAGCAAAACTACCTTTGGTGGTTCTTGCCGGTCAAGATTTATTCTAACTGAAAATGGGGGTGTAAGTCCACTGCAGTAGATGTTGAGTTGTAAATCACCCCCGGTATAGGGCGGAATTGTAACGGGCAGCAAACATTCCTTAACAACTGGTAATTCAATTGAAATTAATTGCTTCGACACAGGAGTGACAAATTCTTCTCCACTTAAGACATCTATTCTTTCAACTTTTAGTGGCGAGGAGCGAACACGAACCGGGAGTTTTATTGATGCTGATTTCTCTTTTGCTACAACAACACGAAATTTCTCCTGTAGCAACTCGAATTTCGGGGTAGGATAAATTTCACAAGCGATTTCTTCTTTCCGGCGTCGGCAACTAACACTAATCTTAATCTCAGCCATTCGGGTATTGACTGTGCTTAAGTCGAAAGGGATTTTTATTTCTTTTTCGTTGCCGGGGGCAAGTTCAAAACCTGATGGGAATGTTCCTAATTTAGTATAAGAAGGCGCACATTCTGCTACAGCCAGTTCAAGTTTTACCGGAATCTGACCGTTGTTACTAATTGTGAAGACAATGTCGCCTTTGGGTAAGTTGGGGTCAATGTACTTTCGCAAAAATCGAGGGAAATCAAGTCTTAAGAGAGCGTGACCGCAAAGACTACAATAAAAATCATTTTCCTTTAGCTGCCAGGTTTTACATTGAGGACAAGTCGCCATTTCCTAACTACTCCTTTTTTTAATAAACATTACCCTTTCACCCATGGTTTAAGGTCTTTCATTACAGGTAACGCCCATATCCATTTGAATCCTCTTTTTGAACTCATATCGACTCTTTCGCATCTTTTAATTTCCAAAGAGACAAATCTTTAATAACCGGGAAACCTTTTATCCAAATTACGTCGTCTCCAAGACGTTTTCGAATTTCGCCTAAAACTTTATCTCGAATTTCATCATCTGTTCTACGTTTATTCTTCAATTCTTCTCTATAATTATCCAGAGAAAATTCGGGTTTTTTCAAAACAGATATAGAGTGTATCAAAGAATTCAACTTTCGTTGTAGTACGCTTTTCTCGGGCGTATTTTCAGAGTATTCTTCGGATAGATAACAAACTGCCCAGTAATAAATTTCAGCTAATCTTTGACTTGATTCCATTCCATTTTCACGGTTCCTAATTTCATTAAGAATCTGCCCTTTTAGTTCAGTTTCGATTTTTAGCTTTTCTATTGCAATTTTCTTTGAGCCAAGGGGTTGGAATACTGAATAAGGACGCGCTTCTCTTGTGTATCCGTAGGTTAACCTACCTCTCTCATCCTCCTTTATCTCGATAACTTTTAAAATAACTCCAAGAAGCAAACATTCATGGATCTCTATAAGTTGCCTTGCTTCATCTTCTGTGAGGACTCTCAGGGGGGGGAAAATTCCATCCCACCTTTGGTCAATATGTAGCGGAATCTGGTAAGCTTTGTTTACGACCGAAGCTCCAACAAGTTTGGTATAAAATGTAGAATATGCACTATCACAATGTGAAGAAATAGTTGGCTTCACGGAAGGTAGCGGGAAGGCATAGCATGCAGTAAATAGATAAATCGAAGATGGGTCTCCAGTTATTAAGACATCATCCTTATCCAATTTATAGCCCAAATCAATTAGTGCCTTTCCTATTTCAGTTACAAAACTTTCATCAGGTTTGCCGATGCCCAATAGGACTATTTTTTTTACTCTGTCAGTAAGGTCGATAGTTCCTAACCTGTCTTCTCTTTCAAGCCTAGGCAAAGCGCAACGGGCTAACATTCCGATGTACTCTGTCATATTTCTTTGGAAATGAGAGTGTTGAAAAACGTCGACGTCTCTCCGCCTTTGATTAAAATCATCAAGAAAAATCTTTTCCGACCACGAAGTTAATTCTTTTTTCAATATATTCTCTTGATTCTCTTTTTCTTTAGGCTTAAATCTCTTTACGAGATCCAACAATTTATTACATCCTATTCCCTGCCGCAAAAACTTTCCTGATTCAGTTTCCGGAGAAGGTGGTTTGTTCTCTAGTTTATAGAACATTTCCCAATCTGTTTCTGGGTCGAAAAGCCGGATAAAAAGTTCAGAGTCTTTGAAATCGAGAGATTCGCTCTTCCTATTTTCAAAATACCCGTTCAGCGTTTTTAATGAGTTTTGAAATGTCTCCAGGGTAGTTAAAAATTCGCTTAGATATTTAACTGCCCCCTCGGACACTTTTTTTGTTTCTTCCAAAAGGATAGTAGCTTTAGTTTTTTCCTCTAGATAGTTGGCGAAAGCGTCAACGAGTCGAGACTGCAGATTTTCAATTGTTTTTTGTCTCATACCCAGTAAAGCTACTTTTTTACTTTTAAGGGCTCTAGATAGTTCAATTAGAAGTCCTTTATCTCTATTTGTTATATCATTATACAGCCGCTCTGATTTTTTCTTTGCGTCCTCAATTAATGAGTCGCATATTCCTCCAGTGCGATGGTAGTCTTCAAAATTGGCTTTACAAAATGCAAAATAACTCTCCCGACCTAATAGGGCATTTATCCCGTGTTTCTCTATTACTTCTCCAATAAATTCCTCGAGCCGATTTTTGACCGATTCTGTAACTTCGCGAGTTTTCTGGCGCAATAATTGTGTTATATTCCCCCATCTCCAGAAATCATCGCCTCTGATATTAATGAGCGCTTCTTCTATTCTTCCAATTTTTTCGCTAAGGGTAAACACATCTTTGGTTCTTTGTAGGGGAAATTTAGATAAATCCTCGGCCCCCTCCATATTTATTTTTTTATCACCTTTCTTAATTTTCTCTTTCCAATCTCCTCCGAACAGCTCGGATAAATTGATATTTAGTAAATTACGGTTTCTAATTTCGGTCATCGCATGTGACATAATTTCTGTATCTTCAAATGGGCGATTCCAGTATCTAATAATATCACAAGAAAGCTGGGATGCACAGGCTCTTCTTATAAGATTAAAAGGAATTTCTATCTTTGAGATACCGAAAGATGCATAACGCCTAGCGAAAACTTCACTGAAGGCAATCCCCTCAAATTTTGTAGGGTCAGCTTCATTTCCTGCTAAATACTGGGCTATATTTGATTCCAGGGAACGTTTTTGAGAAGCAAAACTTGTAGGAAGGAAATTTAAAAAAATTGATTCAGCAATCATATCGAACAGTGCTTTTCGATCCTTTAACCCAACCGTAGCTTCGCTACTTCTCTCCAATAGAAAACAAATAGAAAATGGAGGGCCTTGAATGCTTTTTTCTCCTTCGTCAGGATTCCAATTCACTATAAATTTTTTACTCCAAACCTCTTCAGTTCCCTCTAATCCGGACCTTGCTTCCCCCATTGTATAATGTTCAATTTCACAAAGAGCAGCATAAGCATTTCCGTAAGACCTACATACTCCTTCCTTCTCCGGAATAAAGTCAAAGTATGTATTAGGAAGTAGAACAATCCCATAAATTTTGTCAACAGTTCGCACATTTTCTGTGAGGTATCTCACAAGAAAAGCGGTGTCAAGAAGAATACCGGCACCAGTTCCTCCAGCAACTGATGAAATTATATAAATTTGAGGTCTTCTATAATCTACTTCGACCTGGCTAATTTTATCCTCTCCATACCTTTTTTTCATAGCTTCCTTCGTCTTTTTAATCACATCTTCAGTAATGAATCCCCTTGCGCCTAAGATTTCACTTATGCGGTCTCGAATTTTTTTATAGTGATAGAAGAAACATAAACGCCCAACTGCTCTGACATTTCCTGCGCCATCTGCGATCTCCCGGCCAAATGTTTCAACCTCAGGATATAACCATGTATGGATGTGTCTATAGGAAGATTTTTGTGAGAAAACGCTGCTTAAATGTTGTCCGACCTTTCCTTCAAGAAGAGGTATCTTTTGATCGTCCTTTAATGCTACTTCTTGAAATATTTCATCTATTTTTTCTCCACGCGCCATAACATCACGTTTATCTGTATCAAGCCAGAGATACCTTACACAAGGGAATTCTGCATCGCCGAACTCTTCATAAAACTTTCGACGAATTCGCAAAAGAATTTCTTTTCCAGTTCCACCCAATCCTATAAAAAGGGTGGGACGGATTGCACCTACCAATCTTTGTTCCGCCATCTTTTCCTCCCTATAGTTTAAAACTGGCAAACAAAAATGTTCCTATGCCAGCAATTATTGCTAAAAGTATAATCAAAAAAGTTAAAAGACCACCTAAGAGTCGCCAGAGAGTGAAAAGTGAAAAGATGAATAAAATGAGTAAGAGAATTGGTAACCAGAACCATGTTAGTGCACCCAAGAAGGCAAATGTCGCAATCGTCAGAAGGATGTAAAAGAGAACAATAAATGATGTATTAGCCGACTCATTTACCGCACATTCGCCTTTAAGCATAAAAGCATAAATCATCCGTGCCAAGAGCCAACTGATTCCTATACCTATCAGAAAGAGAACTATACGGATTCCGAAAGAAATATCAGCCGGAAGAATGAAAAACGCTTTGCCGGCTTTGAGGTTAGCAACGATTCCCAATGTATGAATGATTACATTCAAGACTAAAAAACCGGCAAAAATCAGTCCTATTGCCATTCTGATTTTTTTAGGACTTTTTGGCTTAGCCATTAAGACCTCCCCTTATCTTTCTTCAACTTCATAATCTTTATAATCTTCTTTTTGCCCAAGTAACTCCGGGTGCTCTTCGTTCTCTTCTTTTTTCTTAAATATAAGCCAAAATTCTTGTCCATATTTTTTGAATCGGTATTTAACCCCATCATTCAATGGGAAGTCGCCTCTTGGCGCTTCGTCTTCTTCATATTCTCCAACCGGTGTTATGATTTCTGAAGGGAAGAACCGATTTCTTCGTATCTTTCCAATATCATCACCATCTACAATAACCGTTCCATCTGGTTGCGAATTACAGGAAAGCTCACGTCCCTGTGGTGTCTCAGCTCTTACAGTCCATTTGGGTTTCAGGCCGGGACCACATATAGCCTTACAAATGACATAGGAAATGCCGACTACAGCACCGAGTCCAACCAGGAATAAAATAATAAACAGGAAAGCGGGCCACCAAGGGCGGGCAAAATCATAAACGAGCTTGGTTTCGGTCAAAATTGGATGAGTCCCAGCACCAAGCAAAATCGGGAGATTGGTAAGACCGTAAATTCGTCCGGTATTCCGGGCTTCTGACATCGTCTGTGCGTTATACTTTCTAAGAAAGGATTCTTTGAACCGGAAGTTCCCCTGCTGAACTTTTAAGAAGAACTTCAAATTGACTGAAAATTTCTCATGCGGCTTACTGAAAGCGGCTGCCCAGAGTGAAGCAATATCTTTCTTCATATTAATTTTCCCTAAGTTCAGGTAGACTTTGTAAATCTGTTGGGTTTCCTCAAATGGGTCAAGAGTGGTAATCGTTTTGGGAGTAATTGTCCATTCCATCTTCTCGGGAACAAGAATAGAGCCGGGTTCAAACTCAGTCAGGGTCTGCGGTTCTGTAATTAGGGCATCAATAATTTTCAGGTGTTCAAACTTTGACTTAAAGCGCACTTCCAGAGAGTCTACTAAGATTTTCCCTGCGGAAACTTTTTTGCCACTTTCTGTTACTTTTCCTTTCAAAATGACCAACTCAATCGTGTTTTTATCTAATGGCTTCATTCTCAATGCCTCGGTTTGATATTGGGGATTTAGCACATCCTGAACCTCATCCAACTCTCTCTCAAAAATGGTGTCGTTCTCGGAAAGAAGAATACCATAAATTACAAGCCCACATCTGCCCGGAGGCTGAAGAATTGGGAATATAACAACCTTTTCAACTCTCTCCCCTCTTAGCCGTTGATAAAAAACTTCGGTATTACCAGCCTGAGGAGACCAGGGCTCATCTTGAATATTATCGGTAATCATCCAGGTTAAAGTATATCCTCCATTTAGTGCAAAATCAATAGCTCTATCCAAAAGAGTAAAAGATGCACCTCTTTCGTAATCAAATCTTGGGTCTTGAAGATTTGAAATCTTAACCACATTAGAACTGAAAACCGCAATTTCAGTGGCTCCCTCGTTTTGACAGACCTCCAGAATCTTTGTTGATAAATCCCTTACAACATTTGCTTCGTAATATGGTCTCATACTTCCCGAGCGGTCAATCAAGATTAACTGAGAAGCGTTAAGGAAGTTGAGAATAAATAAGACCCCAAGAATTATAAATCCCATATCGCCACTCCTACCTTTCGCCTCTCCCTGATATAAACTAAAGCGATTGTACCTGAGTGAAGAAAGAATCCCATTGCGGTCAGGAAGTCGTTCAACCTGCCAACATTAAAGTTAGAAACCTCATTACTCCTTCTCCAGAAAAATCTAATAAGTGTAGCTCCTACAGAATTTTGGGCAAATGCTACCGCAAGTGGCGAAGCATAAAAAGGCGTATTTTGACCGGTGATTTCGCCATCGCTCTGGATATTAACCAATCCGGATGCCATCAATTCATCAATTCTACCTCTACTTACAAAAACTGGATTACCTGAAGGGCTCAGTCCATAAACACCAGGAGGTGTCAGAATAAACACTTGACTGATAGTCGGAGCCCCAAAATCAATGTAAAGAAAGTGTGGTTTATTCCTAAAGATTCCTTGAAGGTAAAATGAATTACCCGACACCATATAGGGTGGATTGCCCGGTGCTGGATATAGGCCCTGAAAGTCATTGTTCGATAAACAGGGCGTAAAACCTGGAGGAACATCATAAGACTTAAATTCGGCATTTTCAAATACCAGAAAAATTTTATTTTTGGAATAAGCGATGATATAATTACTGACTTTAATAGGACCCGCGACTCCAGTTTCGTTTAACTCGAAAGAGGTCAATTTTTTATCAGCCAAATCAAGTTGACAAATAGAAATATTTTGGTTTTGGGTATCCCTTTTAAGAAAGTAAAGTTTATTATTCTTCTCGACGATCGAGCAAAAGGTTTCCGTTCTATCACAGATTATTTCTTCGGGTGAGGATGATGGTAACGATAAAAATTCCATAGACGACATTGTTAAAAGATTTAATCCTTTAATTGAATGTGAACTGATTGATATTAGATAAGGAATTAGATAAGGAATTTGATGAGTGGTCAATTCAGTTATTAGAAATGGAGAGTTTCCAAACTCGGGTCCCAATGAACCAATACAAAAAGGATTTTCAGCATAGGGCGAGATAGCATAAACTTTTCCTGATTCAGACAAAAACCAGAGAAACCCTTTATACGACTTTGGAGCAGCAATAAAAAATTCTTCTAAACCAATAATTCGTGAAGTCTGCTCAAATTTATCAGGGGTAAATTGAAGATTGTTCAAAGAAGTATCTGGAAAAGAAACTTCTTTACCACATTCACGACAAAACCGGGCAAAAGAACGATTTATGGTGTTGCAATGTCCGCAAATAAAAACCGGATAACGACATTTTTCACAATAGCCAAAAAGAGACCCTGTCTTTTGCAAATTAATTTTCCCGACGCATGTAGCATATGGGCAAATCTCTTCTGTTATTATTTTATCCTCAACCATCTTTACTCCTTTAACTCATTATAGAATTTATGGCATTAAATCCTTTTCTGTCATCGTCATTTTAATAAACAATATTTCTCCTTCTCTTGTCACCGACATACTTTGTAGACTCTCCATCGCTTCTTTTTCTGATTGCGACATATTACCTTTAGGAACGATTGTTGTCAAGCCTTTTAATAAGTTAAGACTGCCTGAAATAAACTTGGCTGAACTTTCGTCTTTCATTAGTGCTACGAGTTCAACCGGAAATAAATTGCCGCTCCGAGAGACAGAGAAACCGAGTCCTTGGGCAAAACCAATTTTTCCTAATACTTCCCCTAAAGGTCCCAAACCGGCAAAATCCAGAAGACTGGAACCGAGTTCCATTGCGACATCGCCCATATCTTGAAAAACCTGAGGGAAAGCAATTACAGCAGAAATTGGGTATCCATGTTTGCCAAACCGAGCAACGAGTCCGTCATAAGGGACCTTTTTTGAAAACCCTTCTTTGGGATTTAATTCAACATCAATAACTGCTTCTACGCCCATTTTTGTCCCAATTATTATGGCATCTGATTTTAATGATGATACACAATCGTAATTAGTCGGATTCAAGTAAATACAGTAACCTTTGTAAGTCTCTTCTCTCCAGCCTTGGGTCTTTAGTCTTTCAATAACTATTCGCTTATTAATTAAACCGTTGAGGATGATTCCACTACTCCCGTAAGGTGGGTTTTGACCATCACTAAAAACTACAACATCTAATACTTTTTCATTGCCGATGCCTAACTCTAACAGCACCTTTTCAATTTCTTCACCATTCGCCATTCTTTTAAGATAATAATCGTTACATATCTTTTTCCAATTAACTGAAAGCATAGCTATAACATTGGACGGAACTAATTCAACTAATGTTAGTTTTCGAAGCGCAGATAGTTCACAACCTATGATAATCATAATAACAAGGGTAAAAACACCGAGCGTTAGAAGTTTGAAGAAATTGAAACTTATTCTGCCTATTCTAATTTTAAATTCTTTCCCTTTATGGTTGCTCGAATTCAAAACAAGGGCCTGCATCTGTTCTCTCACCTTATCGCCAACTTCATACTATAGGTTATATTCATTTTTTGAAGCTTGTCAATACTTTGTTCGTTGCAAAACGATTCGTTCTTTTTTAATTTTAGTAAGGATGGACCTTTAACCATTTTCATCTTCTTTATGTCTTTACCAACAGTTATCCCTTCCGTTTCTGGGTCAAGTCTTATCTTCCACTCCTGCATTGTCTTTGCCCCAATAACCATCTCTTCTGATAGTCTTTCCGAAATAAGAAGATTATCCATTATCTCCTAACTATTTATCCCGATTATTAATACGCAGACCTCGGAGGTTCCCATCTTCCCTCCGTCGCCAAGTTCAAATTCTATAGACCTTGGTAATTTCGGCGCTGTTGAGACTCTATTCACAATATCCTTCCTTATCAGAGAAGTGGAAGAACCGGTATCAAAAAGTGCCGATACTATCTCTGAACCTTTATCGCCAGAGATTTCAATCTCCTTTATAATAAAACCCATATTTTTTATTATAATTGAAATTTCCGCAATGTCAAGGGGTGGAAATTTGCCCTCCACCGTCTCGCTTTGGCGTAAGGCAAAGGGACCGCCCTTAAAATCGACCCCCATAGGCAACAAACCGTTAAACATAAAATATTATACTAAAATTTTCCAACCCGTCAAGCCTAAAATCTCTCTTATAATAATATTCGGTAAACTCCCGACGGCGCAGACCGGTTAAATCTAACTCCCCACTTTTCGGGTCTAATCTTATCTCCCATTTCTCCATCGTTAGAGCACCAATGATAACTGCAACCCCTCTGCCGTCAATTTTGCCTATTTCATCGATGGGAATCGCTTCGATATCAAATCCTAAACTTTCAATCTTTCCTCGAATGAGACTAACTTCCCGGACCTCTTTTACCTTACCACCAAGTACCCCCCGATAAGGCTCAGGAACTGAAAAAAGAGAAATGTTCGGCAACAATCTTTTTTCAACATAAGTGTTTGTCGAACCAGTATCAAAAAGGGCAAAAACTGGCTTTCCCTCAATTTCAATCTCTTTTATAATTCTACCCATTGTATCAACTCCTTACTGATAATACCGGAATCAACCACTGTGTCAATATTTCGGTCTGTCGCAAGGGTTCAACATCGCTTTTTGGGGAAGTTTTATAAAGGGCTTCCCCATTCTTTCTTCTTAAAGTTTCAATCTCCATAATTTATTTGTTTCATTGTAGTATAAAACTCAAAAAAAGTCAAGTGTTACTTTCTTCTTTTCTTTCCTAAAATCATAGTCAAAAATTCCAAAAAGTAAACACTCCTCTTTTCTTTTACCATATTTATATTATATCAAATAAATTTCTCCTGTCAAGGGCGATTCGTACTGTTTCTAAACATGGTATCTACCATAGGGAGTTCTTTTGACCTCTGACTTGAATAAATTTTTAAAGTTCTATAATCTGCCAAATGAGTGTATTCTATGGCTTTTGCCGAAACTTATTGGGAAAAGTTCCGGTCCGGGTAAGTAAGAAACTTATGGAAATACTCAAAGAGAATGAATCTAACATCGCAAAAACCAGAACGGAAATGGTGGAAAAGATATAAAGAAGAGGGAACGAAAGGATTATTTAACCGCTCGAAAAGACCCTTAAACTCCAATCGGACAAAAGAAGATACAAGATAGAGTTAATGAAAAGATATAAAAAGGCTTTCCCTCTCTACTATTTATCGGATTTTAAAGGGTGCGGGTTTAATAAAGCCAGGAAGAAAAAATGGCAGAAGAGAAGGGAATTAGCTTAATATCGGGGAAAAGAAACCTTTTCCTCATTGGCAGGTGGATACAAAGCATTTAAGGAAATATTAGAGATTTATCTTTTTCTTCTTAACCTGGCGGAAGATACACGGGATTCCTTTAGGGGAAGTAGAGACAACAAAAGACATTGGGCAAGAATTCATTGGGTCTTTTTACAAGAAAAAAGAGCCTGGTTTTTCTCTGGTGGGGAGAGGTTTTGGCAGTCGGCACAGCCCAATTCCAATAAGAAAGCCGGAGTGGAATGGTTGTGCGGAGAATTTTCATGGCAGGATAGAAGCGGAATTTTATGAGGTAGAGTCTTTTAGGCAAGGCATATACTTTAGGTTCATCTCGCCCATTGGAGAATGGTGCGGATTAACTCATCATAGGAGATACCCGCTGTTTCCGCCTCCTTCGG
>Ga0272449_1000828_pt1 | contig 34811 bp, 28 predicted proteins | sample YNPCB0241_FD_198679 | JGI IMG/M metagenome (GOLD analysis project Ga0272449, IMG submission 198679) | Hot spring sediment microbial communities from Yellowstone National Park, WY, United States - YNP-CB-024-1 | ecosystem: Environmental > Aquatic > Thermal springs > Hot (42-90C) > Sediment...
CATCGTAATCATTTAAATACATAGAAAGAGAAATATAAATCTGCCTTAAATTATTCATACATACTGCTTTTCTTGCCCTATCCCTCGCTTTACTTAATAAAGGTAATAAAATTGAAGATAAAATTGAAATTATTGCCATCACTATAAGGAATTCTATTATTGTGAATGCTCTTTTAATGTTTTTAAAAATTTTCATACTTTTTATTATGGATTTATTTTCAAAATTTTTCATTTTTCTTTTAACTCCTTTACCTTTTTATCCTCCATATATTTTCTGTAAAAAATTTCACCAACACATTTTTCAGCGTATTTACACCACTCTATACAATTTGGAATTATTTCTTTAAAAACATCTTTTTTACATTTTGGACACTTTCTTTTTATCTCATCAGAAAAAAATTCTACATCATATCCGCAATTCTGACATCTAACTATTTCTACTTTCAAATTTCTCGTATCCTGACCAGGACATTTCATAACCACTCCTCATTTATAATTTCACCCTTTATACTAATTATAACCCTTTTAATAGGAATTTTTCTTTTTGCTTTCTTTGCTCCTTCTTCAACTATTTTAACAAGACCCATACAGCATGGAACTTCCATTATAACAACTGTAATTGTATTTATTTCTCCTTCATCAATTATCTCACTAATTTTTTCAACATATCTATCAATTCCCTGGTCAAGTTTTGGGCAAGCAATAATTAAACTTTTACCTTTTAAAAAATCAAAATGGAAATTACCATAGGCATATGCAGTGCAGTCAGCAGCAACAACTAAATCTGCCTTTTTAAAATAAGGTGCTTTTGGATTAACAAGATGAAGTTGAATAGGCCATTGTCTTAATTGAGATTTTATTTCTGTCTTTTCACTTTCTTCTATTTCTTCATTTCTTCTATCAACAATCTTCATCCCGGGACAGCATGGAACTTCAAAAATTTCAGATAAATCAATCTCAATATTTTTTTCTTTTAAAACTTCAAGTGCCTGATGTAAATATTCCTTTTCTCCATGTTCATATAAATGTTTTAAATGTGCCTTGATTGTATTTGTCCCTTTTTTAATTATATTTTCCATTGTCTTTTTCTCATCATATGGCTCTGCTTCTCTTTCAACTATTTTTATTGCATCTACAGGACAACTTCCTATGCATGCACCAAGACCATCACAGAATAAATCACTTATAAGTCGTGCCTTCCCATCAATTATCTGTATTGCTCCTTCCGGACAATTTGGAATACACTGACCGCAACCATTACATTTTTCCTCATCAATTTCTATTATTTTCCTTTTCATTTTAACCTCCCAGTATTTCTTTAATATCGTTTTCAGGGTCTTTTATTAATTTTAAATCAAAATTACTTATTAAAATTTTCAATATTTCTTCATTTATCCATGCTGGTAAAATTGGACCTATTCTTATCCCTTTTATTCCTAAATATAATAAACTCCATAAAATTGCGACCGCTTTTTGCTCCATCCACATTAAAATATAGGAAACAGGTAAATCATTAATATCACTTACACCAAATAATTCTTTTAAAGAAGTTATTATATCTATACCAACTATTGCATCATTACACTGCCCTATATCAATTAATCTTGGAATTCCATCAATATCACCAAGTTGTAAGTCATTGAATCTAAATTTCCCACAGGCAAGTGTTATAATAATTGTATCTTTTGGTAAAATCTCAACAAATTTTCTGTAATAATTGTTTTTCTCCCCGGGACTATCACACCCTCCAATAACAAAAATTCTTCTTATCCTTCCATTCTCAATTAAATTTTTAATTTTGTCTTTGAATATAAAAATAGAACTTAATGAAAAGCCAGTATTTAAAATTATGTCTCCTTCCTTATCAGGTAAATCAGGTAATGTTTTTGCTTTTTCAATAACTTCAGAAAAATCAAATCCGGATATATGCTTGACTTCTGGTAACCCAACAACACCAACTGTAAAAATTCTATCCTTATATTCTTCTTTTGGGATTAAAACACAATTTGAACTTGCAACAATACAGGCAGGAATCTCTGAAAAGAGTTTTCTTTGGTCATACCAGGCTTTTCCAAGATTTCCAACAAGATTTTCATATTCTCTTAATTTTGGATAACCATGTGCTGGCAAAAGTTCAGAATGTGTGTAAACATTTATATTTTCTTTTTTTGCCTGCTTCAAAATATCTTCAAGAACCTTTAAACTGTGTCCGGTTACAATAATCCCTTTACCTTTTTTAGTCCCTGTGTAAACCTCAACTGGTTCTGGTTCTCCATATGTCTCAATATGTGCTTTTTTCAGTAATCTCATTGTTTCAATGTTTATTTTCCCTATATCTAAAGCAAGTTTAAGAAATTTTTCTTCATTAAAATTCACATTTGTCAAAGTTGAATAAAGTGTCTCTACAAGAAATTTTTCAAGTTCTTTATTTCTATATCCAAGTTCTGCAGCATGATATAAATAAGCACTTATTCCTTTAATACCAAAAATTAAATTATCCTGTAATCTTGACAAAGTTGGATTTTTTCCGCAAACTCCATAATTTGTACAACCCTTCCCCTGACTTGTCTGACTGCACTGATAACAGAACATTCTAAAATCGCTCATTATCCCTCCTTTTTATGACAAATATAATCATTTTAATAATAATTATACCTTTAAAAATTTTTCTGTCAAGAGGAAGTTAAAAAAAATTAAAATGCTCAAATAATTAAATCACATTTATAATTTTCCTAAAAGATGTAAAATAAAATTTTTCTATATTAAAAAAGAAGGTGAATATTACCTATATGAACATTTTTGAGATATTTTTTTGCCCTCTCATAACACTTAAAAACTATTTCTTTATGTGTAATTGGTAAATCATTCATATAAAACTCTGGATAAAATACAAGTAATGAATAAGGAATTTCAGGGTTTATATCACTTATAAATTTTGAAATTTTTTCTACCTCTATTTCATCAATATAATAAGGGACAAGTAAAGTCGTAGCAGTTAAAATTGGAAAATCACTTTTTGATAAAAATTCTCTTGCTATGAATTTGAAATTTTTATATGTTTTTTTATTAGATACACCTGTTAAAGCAATGTTTAAATTCTCATCAAATGCTTTTAAATCAAATTTAATTATACCACCAGTTTTAAAAGCAATTTCACCTGCCTTCATTACAAGATTTTCATTTCCATTTCCATTCCATTCAAAACAAATCCTTACTTTCTTTATCTTTAATATTTCATCAGAAAATGTTATAGCAAATGGTAATTGAGGTTCTGGAGAGCCACCAAAAAAACATATACAGTAAACAGATTCATTATTTGCCTTTTTGAGCAACTCTTCAACTGATAAAACTGGTCCTTTTTCAACAAATTTGTGGGAGTAATTCTGACAGAAAAGGCAGTTAAATGAGCATCCATAAAAAAATACAGCAAGATTATATAAATTTTTACCTTCTTTCTCTGCATTACAGAACCAACCTGCACAACAATTTGTAGGAATCGGGTCATAATAACAATCACAAATAGAATTACAAGAATCAACCTTACTTTTTAAAACTCCATTTTCATTTTCTCTTAATCCACAATAACCCTTTTCTCCTTTTCCAATTTTACATCTGTTTCCACATATATTACATTCTATTCCATCTTCTGTTTTTGGTGGAAAAACAGGAAGATTAAACCTTTTCCTTACATTCTCATGAATACTTTTAATATAAGATAATGCTTTTTCTGGTTTTTCTCTTATACAATCAATACATACACCTATATTTTCAGAAATCTTTTTTTCTCTACCACAAACTCTACATTTACCCATATAATGAATTTACCATTTTTGACGAATTTTTTAAATTGAAGAAGAAAGAAATATTATTTGCAAAGAGGAATTTTAAGATTTAATTTTGATAAAAAAATGAAAAAGTGTAAAATTTAAAAAAATTGAGAAAAAATGTGGAAAAAAACATTTATTTCAACTTTTATTGCACAGATTTTGTCAATTGTTGGTTTCTCTTTTGCTTTGCCATTTTTACCATTTTTCATTTCTGAACTTGGAATAAAGGATGTTTCACAGCAATCATACTGGGCAGGAATAATTCTTTCTGCTTCTGGTTTTACTTTTACAATCTTTTCACCTTTATGGGGATATCTTGCGGATAAATATGGAAGAAAGGTTATGGTTGTGAGAAGTATGTTTGCTGGAACTTTAGTTTTATTTTTAATGTCTTTTGTTAAAACTGTTAAACAATTATTATTTTGCAGGTTGCTTCAGGGTGCTTTAACTGGAACAATAGTTGCCTCTGTAACTTTAGTTGCAAGCGTTGTACCTGTGGAAAAAAGTGGTTTTACTCTTGGAATGATGCATGCAGCGGTTTCAATTGGAAATTCAATAGGCCCTCTTATCGGTGGAATTATTTCAGACCATTTTGGATACAGAAATACTTTCAGAATAGGAGGTTGTATAATTTTTCTTGGAGGTCTTTTAATTTTTCTATTTGCAAGGGAAAACAGAATAAACAACAAAAAAAATGAAGATATTTCTTACAGGGAGATATTAAAGTTAAAATGGTTTTGGATAGCGACAATGATAATGTTTGGTGTAAGATTGAGTAATACTATTTTAAACCCTTCTTTCCCTCTTGTAATTAAAGAAATAATTACAAATCCTGAAAAATTGAATACAATTACAGGTGTGATTATAGGAATTGCTGCTATTATTGAAGGTCTATGTGCTGCTGGACTTGGAAAGTTGAGTGATAAAATTGGATATCTAAGAATGATAGTAAACTGCTTTATTTTTGCTTCAATTGCTTCAATGGGACATTTCTTTGTTCATTCTATTTCTTCCCTTTTCTTCTGGAGAATCCTTTTTGTTGGAAGTGTTGCAGGAGTAATCCCTTCTGTCAATTCAATGATAAAAAAACTTATAAATGAAAATTCAATAGGAAAAGCATATGGTCTTTTTACTTCAATAAGTATGCTTGGACTTGCATTTGGTCCTCTTATAGGTGGATACACAGGAAAGATTATAAATATAAGAACTCCATTTTTAATAACTTCTATTTTTCATGCAATTGTAGCCATTTCAATTATTTATTTGATTAAAAAAGAAAAGGAGAAAATTTATGAAGATTAAATTCTTTGGTGCAACTAAAAATGTAACGGGTTCAAAATTTTTACTTCAGTGCAAAGGGAAAAATTTACTCATTGATTGCGGACTTTTTCAAGAAAGGGATTTAAAAAATAGAAACTGGGAAGCATTTCCATTTCCAACTGGAGAAATTGATTTTATTTTACTAACTCATGCACATCTTGACCATTCAGGATATTTACCAAAAATTGTTAAAGATGGTTTTTCAGGGAAGATTTTATGCACCAGACCAACAGCAGAAATAACAAAAATTGCACTCTTTGATTCTGCAAAATTGATGGTTGAAGATGCTGAAAAGAAAAGGAAAAGACATCAAAAAGAAGGGAGAAAAGGTCCATATCCTGAGATACCATTATATGATATGGAAGATGTTGAAAATGTTCTTCCACTTTTTGAAGTTGTTTCCTATAATGAAGAAATAAAAATATCAGATGAAATTAGGGTTATATTTTATGATGCCGGTCATATTCTTGGTTCATCTTTTATAAAAATTATCTCAGATGGTAAAGAAATTTTATTTTCTGGAGATATAGGAAGATTTGGTAATCCAATCTTAAAAGACCCATCAATAATTGAAAGTGCAGATGTATTGATTATGGAGACAACATATGGCGATAGATTACATGCGGACAGAAAAATTGCAGAAGAAAAGTTTCAGAATATTATAAATGAAACAGAAAAAAAAGGTGGAAACATTGTAATACCCACTTTTGCTATTGAAAGAACACAGGAAATTTTATATTATATTAAAAAATTGTTGTTAGAAAACAGGATACCTCATTTGATAACATTCCTTGATAGCCCAATGGCAATTGAAGTAACAGAAGTATTTAAAAAATATTCTTCATTCCTTGATGGAGAAGCAGAAAAATTATTAAATAAAAATATATCCCCTTTTGATTTTCCACTTTTGCATTTTACAAAATCAGTTGAAGAATCAAAGATGATAAATCATATAAAAGGCAGTTGTATTATTATGGCAGGAAGTGGAATGTGCACAGGAGGAAGAATTAAACATCATCTTGTTAACAATATTGAAAGAAAGGAATCATCAATTGTTTTTGTTGGTTATCAGGCAAAAGGAACTCTTGGAAGGGAAATACTTGAAAAAGACCAGGTAAGGATTCTTGGTAATTTTTATAAAGTAAAAGCAAAAATTGAAAAGATAGATGGATTTTCTGGTCATGCTGATAGGGAAGAACTTTTAAATTTTCTATCAGGATTTAAAAAATTTCCAGAAAATACATTTTTAGTTCATGGGGAGGAAGAAATAATTAATAACTTTTCAAAAATTTTATACGAGAGATTTAAAACTTCAAAGATTTTTATACCCTCTTATCTGGATGAATATGAGATAAGTTGACATAAAAAGGGAAAGGTGTAAAATAGAAAAAAAAGGAGGCGACAATGAAAATAAAATCAATAAAAAACAAAAATTATAAAGGCAAAAAAGTTTTTTTAAGAGTTGATTATAATGTGCCTATTGAAAAGGGGGTTATTACAGATGATACAAGAATAAAAGCCGCAATTCCAACTATAAATTATCTGCTTTCTCAGGGTGCTTCTTTAATAATTGCCTCTCATCTTGGTAGACCAAAAGGAAAACCAAGTCCAGAATTTAGTTTAAAACCTGTTGCTGAAAGATTATCAGAAATTTTAAAAAAGGAAGTTAAATTTGCTCCTGATTGTATAGGATATGAAGTTAAAAAGATGGTAAATTCATTAAAAGAAGGGGAGATTTTATTACTTGAAAATTTAAGATTTCATCCTGAAGAAGAAGAGGGTGATGAAAATTTCGCAAAAGAACTTGCATCACTTTGTGACTCTTATGTAAATGATGCTTTTGGAACATGCCACAGGGAACACGCATCTGTTTATCAGATAACAAAATTTACTAAAGATGTTGCTGCTGGATTTTTAATTGAAAAAGAAGTTGAAGCACTATCAAAACTACTTGTAAATCCTGAAAAACCATTCCTTTTAATCCTTGGAGGGGCTAAAGTTATAGATAAAATAAATATGGTTAAAAATCTTCTTGATAAAGTTGATACAATTATTACAGGTGGAGTTATGGCATATACCTTTATAAAGGCAAAAAACTGGGAAGTTGGAAATTCAAAAGTCGAAGAAGAGGCAATTCCTGTTGCAAAAGAAATAATTAAAGAAGTAAATAAAAGACATCTTGAATTCCATACTCCTCTTGACCATGTTATAGTACAGAAAATTTCAGAAGATGCAGTTCCAATAATCACAGAAAGAGGGACTGTCCCACCTGGATGGATTGGAGTTGATATAGGACCACAGGCAATTGAGGAATATACTGATTGTATAAATAGAGCAAAAACAATTTTCTGGAATGGACCTATGGGAATCTATGAAATTAAAAAGTTTGCAAAAGGAACTATTGAGATAGCAAAAGCAATTGCAAATTCTAAGGCATTTTCTGTTATAGGAGGTGGAGATTCTGCTGCAGCAGTAAATGAAGCGGGAGTTGCAGACAAAATATCACATATATGCACAGGAGGAGGAGCATCATTAGAATTTCTTGAAAGAGGGACTTTACCAGGAATTGAAGTTTTAAAGGAAGAATAATTTTTAAAATAAATTCTCGCCTTTTAAACAATAAAAGGAGCAAAAATGAAAAAATCTCTTATAGCAGGCAACTGGAAAATGTATAAGACACCAGCAGAATCAATAAATTTTGTCAGTGAACTTGTAAAGGACTTAAAAGATTACAATGATAGGGATATTTTAATATGCCCTCCATTTACATCCCTCTACCCTGTATCCCAGATAATAAAAGGAAGTAAAATTAAACTTGGTGCTCAAAATGTTTATTTTGAAAATGAAGGTGCTTACACAGGAGAAATTTCACCTCTAATGCTTAAAGATATAGGGGTTGAATATGTTATATGCGGACATTCTGAAAGGAGAAATATTTTTAAGGAAACAGATGAAATGATAAATAGAAAAGTAAAGAAAGTTATAGAAACGGGAATGAATGCTATTTTATGTGTTGGAGAAAAACTTGAAGAAAGAGAAAAAGGCCAGACATTTGAAGTTGTTGAAAATCAGATAAAAAATTGTCTTGAAGGTTTTGATAAAATGGAAAATCTTGTTATTGCATATGAACCTGTCTGGGCTATTGGAACAGGTAAAACTGCTTTACCTTCTCAGGCAGAGGAAGTCCATATTTTTATAAGAGAATTAATAGGGAAAATGTATAATAATGAAATCGCTGAAAATTTAATTATTCTTTATGGAGGAAGTGTAAAGCCAGAAAATATTGACCAACTTATGAAGGAAAAAGATATAGATGGAGTTCTTGTTGGAGGAGCATGTCTTAAAATTGATTCATTTTTAAGAATTATTGATTACAGGTGATTAAAATGCTAAATGAATACAGACATATGATGTTTGATTATTTCATAAAAAAAACAAGGAAGATATATTATGAAAGAAAGAAGAAATTGAAAAGTATAAAGAATAGAAAGGAAGCAGAAAAATATCAGGAAATTATTAGAGAAAAAATAAAAAAAGCGTTTTCTCCTCTACCTTTAGCAGAAAAAACTCCTTTAAATCCAAAAATAGCAGGAATAATAAAAAGAAATGGATATAGAATTGAAAAAGTGATTTTTGAGAGTATGCCTTCCTGTTTTGTTACAGCAAATTTATATATACCTGAAAATTCTGAAGGACCTTTTCCTGCTGTTGTTGCACCATGTGGACATTCAAAAGAAGGGAAAGGAGAACCAAAATATCAGGAATTCTGTCAGCGTCTTGTTCATAATGGTTTTTTAGTTCTGATATATGACCCATTTGACCAGGGAGAAAGGGACCAGTATTATTTCTTACCTGAAAAATTGCCAGTAAAAAGAGATTGTTGTATTGCTCATAATATGATAGGCAAACAGATGAATCTTATAGGTGAGTTTTTTGGTTCATATCGGTTATGGGATGGCATTAGAGCAATTGACTATATAAGTATGAGAGATGAGTGGGATAAAAAGGTTCTTGGAATAACTGGAAATTCTGGAGGTGGGACTTTAACAACATGGTTATGGGCAAATGATGAAAGATTGAATATTGCAGGACCAAGTTGTTTTATTACTCCATTCTTATATAATCTTGAAAATGAATTGCCACAGGATAGTGAACAGTATCCTTTAGGCATTCTTGGAGAAGGTATTGAACTGGCTGATTTTTTTATCTCCCGTGTTCCTTTCCCATTGATATTACTTGGACAGAAATATGATTACTTTGATATAAGGGGTTTTAAAGAAATATGTGAAGAAGTAAATTTCTTTTACAGAATTTTTGATAAAGAAGAAAATTTTACATACTTTATCGGGAATAATACTCATGGATATTGGACTGATGCACAGAAAGCAATGGTTTCCTTTTTCTGTAAAATAGCCGGGAAAAAAATTGTCAATGAAAAACCTGAAATAATTATTGAAAAAGAAGAGAATTTATTTGCAACAAAAAAGGGAAATGTTATTTCAGAAGGTTCAAGACCTCTTTATGAGATTATAAGAGAAAAAGCAGAAAATATAATTAGAAACAGAAAAAAAATAAATGAGGATGAATTAAAGAAAAAAATAAGAAAAATACTTTCTATCCCAGAAATCATAGATACTCCAGATTATAGAGTTTTAAGACCTGTTTCAATAAAAGGAGAAACAATTGGTAGATATGCAATTGAAACAGAAGAAAATATCTGGGTAATTTTAAAGAGAAGAAAAGTGGAAAGACCATATTATCTTGAAGTAGAAGAAGAAATAAATTTATATATCCCTGATATTTCTTCTGAGGATGAAATTAGGAAAATAGAAGGTAAATCATATGACTTCTTTGTTGATTTAAGAGGGTTTGGTGAATCAATGCCAGATTTAAAAAGATATTTTTTCCATCCTTACAGGTATGATTATATGTTTGATGGTTTTTATCTTTTATTTGGAGAAAGTTATCTTGGTAAAAGAGTTTATGATGCACTTTCTGTTATAAAACTTCTTGAATCTCTTGGGAGTAAAAGAATAAACCTATATGGAAATAAACAAGGAGCAATTATTTCTATTTTTGTATGTTTATTTTCGGATTTAATAAAAAGTGCTACTTTTAAAAAATTACCTTATTCTTTTTATTCTCTTATTAAAAGTCCATACACTAAATTACCATCTTCAAATTTTCCAAAATCTATTTTAAAAATTACAGATATTCCTGAAATTCTTGACATTGTTAAGAAAAAAACTGAAATTAAACTTTTATAAAAATGATTTCTTATAATTTTTTTCTTGCAAAAAAATTTATTGGAAATAAAAAAGAGGATAGATTTCTCTGGTTTATAAGTTTTTTTACAATTCTTGGAATTTCAATAGGAGTAATTACTTTGCTTCTTGTTATAGGCGTTATGAATGGTTTTTCAAATGACCTCAAAAGAAAAATAATTGGAGCAAATCCTTTAATAACTATTGAAGGAAGGCCCTATATCTATAATTATGAAGAAATAATTGAAAAAGTAAAAAATATTCCTGAAATAAAAGGTGCTTCTCCATATATAATGTCCCAGGTTATTTATAAATCAAATAGGTACATACTCGGTGGTATTCTTAAAGGAATTGATCTGGAAAGAGAAATAGATGTGACAAATATCAAAAATTTTGTTAAAAGTGGTTCTCTGAATGATATTGAAAATGGAATTATTCTTGGAAAGGAACTTGCTGATGAACTTGGTGTTGATGTCGGTGATTATATATTTATAATTGCAGGTCTTATTCCAAAAGAAAAGATTTTTAAAGTGGTTGGAATAGTTGAGTATGGTGTTTACAGTTTTGATGTAAGTATGGGTTTTACCTCTTTAAAAAATCTTATGGAAATTTTTAACATGACAGGAGTTCATGGAATTGGAATAAGAATAAATGATATTTATAAAACTCCTTCTGTTTCAAAAGAAATAAGAAAAATGGTAAGTGAAAATTATAATATTTCAACATGGATAGAAAAAAACAAAATTCTTTTTTCAGCAATAGCACTTGAAAAAAAGGCAATGGCAATTATTTTAAGTTTAATAGTTATAGTTGCTTCGTTTAATATCCTTTCAACTTTAATGATATCTGTTTACAGAAAGGTTAAAGAAATAGGTATTTTAAAGGCAATTGGTTTAACATCTGGAGAAATTAAAAAAATTTTTCTCTATCAGGGAATTTATCTTGGAATTAAAGGATTGTTCTTTGGCATGATTTTTGGTTTTTTACTTGCTGGAATTCTTAAAAAATATAATTTTATAAATCTTCCAGAATTTGTATATGATATTTCTAAACTGCCTATTGAAATTTCATTTTTTGATACATTATGGATTTTCTTTCTTGTTATTATAATTAGTTGTATAGCAAGTATTTACCCGGCACAGAGAGCATCTAAACTTAATCCTGCTGAGGCAATTAGAAATGAATAAAATAAAGGGAGAAAAATTAACTAAAAATTATAATGGAGTTATCGGGATAAAGAATGTTGATATAGAAATAATTAAAGGCGAGATAACTGTTATAATTGGTCCATCTGGTTCTGGAAAAACTACTCTTTTAAATCTGCTTGCTCTTATTGATAAACCAACCGAAGGGAAAATATATATTGATGATATTGATACAGGAACTCTTTCAGAAATACAGATTGCTGAAATAAGAAATAAGAAATTTGGATTTATTTTTCAATTTTTTCATTTAATACCGGAACTTAAAATTGTTGAAAATGTTTTTTTGCCTCTCTGGATTAAAGAAAAAAAATTCAGTCAGGAATTTATTAAAGAGGCGGAAAAATATCTCAGTGCTTTTGGAATTTTAAATAAAAAGGACGCATATCCTTCAAAATTATCAGGAGGAGAATTGCAGAGAGTAGCAATATGCAGAAGTTTAATCTGTCAACCAGAGATAATTTTTGGTGATGAACCAACTGGAAGTATTGATAATAAAAGTGCTTCCATTTTTTTTGAATTTATGAAAAAATTTAATGAAGAAAATGGTACAACCTTTGTTATAGCAACGCATAATGAAAAATTTTTACAATTTGCTTCAAAAGTAGTATATTTAATTGATGGTAAAATTGATAAAGTTGAAAAAAGGGGTTAAAAATGGGAGGAGTTATATATCTTGATGGGAAATTTGTAGATGAAAGTGAAGCAAAAATTTCTGTTTTTGATCATGGACTTTTATATGGAGATGGTGTATTTGAGGGAATAAGAAGTTATAATGGAAGAATCTTTAAACTTGATGAACATATTGAGCGTCTTTATAATTCTGCAAAGGCAATATTACTTGAAATACCAATGACAAAAGAAGAATTAAAAAAAATAATAATTGAAACAGTAAGGAGAAATAATTTAAAAAATAGTTATATAAGGGTTGTTGTCACAAGAGGAGTTGGAGACCTTGGACTTGACCCCAGAAAATGTAAAAAACCAACAGTATTTGTAATTACAAGTAAAATTCAACTTTATCCAGAATCCATATATGAAAAGGGTATTGATGTTGTGACAGTTGCAACAAGAAGAAATTTAAGTGAATCTTTAAATCCTGCAATAAAATCACTAAATTATCTGAATAACATCCTTGCCAAAATAGAAGCAAATAATGCAGGTGCATCTGAGGCTTTAATTTTAAACCAGTTTGGATATGTAAGTGAATGCACAGGAGAAAATATTTTTATTTTGAAAGGAAATTTTCTTATAACTCCTCATATTAATGCTGGAGCACTTGAAGGCATAACAAGAAAAGTGGTTATGGAAATAGGAGAAAATATTGGCCTGAAGGTTAAGGAAGAAAATATTACAAGGTATGATATATATACAAGTGATGAATGTTTTTTAACAGGGACAGCAGCAGAAATTGTTCCTGTAGTTGTTGTTGATAATAGAATTATAGGAGATGGAAAACCCGGTAAAATTACCTTAAGAATAAGAAAAGAATTCCATCTACTCACTGAAATAGAAGGGACTCCTGTTTATGAGTAAATGTTTTATATGTAAAGGCAGAAGTTATCTACTTGTAAAATTCAAAGGCAAAAAAGAAAAAAAAGTTGAATTTAATTTATGCAAAAACTGTCTTGAAAAATATAATTTATTTCTCAATACAGGAAATAAAAGAAGAAATAATATTTGTCCTGTTTGTGGCTATACTCTCAAGGATTTTAAAGAGTATAGATTTCTCGGATGTGACTTCTGCTATGAATACTTTTTCAAAGAGGTCTCTGATTATCTGAAAAAAATCCACATAAACACAATATATAAAGGTAAATATCCTGTAAGTTTTAAAGCAGATGAAAAAATAAAAAAAATTTATTTTTTAAAGGGTTTTTTAATAGATGAAATAGTTATAAATGGAAGACATTAGTAGGTTTTTTCGCTGGAATATAATTGAAAAAGAAACTGACTGGATTTATTCTAAATTGACTGATGTTGTGATAACTTCAAGAGTTAGAATTGCAAGGAATATCAAAGGGTATCCTTTCCCATTTAATATGACAGTTGATACAGGAAAAAAAATTGAAGATATTTTACTTAAACTTTTTTTAAATTTTCCATCTGATAAAGTTTTCATTTTAAATATTTCCTGTTTAAATGAAAAACAGAAAAATTCCCTTATTAAAAAGCATATTATAAGCAGAGAATTTTCAGAAAACGAACTATGTGATAAGGTTGTAATAATACCGGAAAAGAAAGCAAGTATAATGATTAATGAAGAAGACCATTTAAGAATTCAGGTTATTTTGCCAGGTCTTAATTTAAAAAAATGTCTGAAGTTTATAAATGAAATAGATGATTATATTGATAGAAAAATAGAATATGCTTTTTCTCCAAGATTTGGTTATTTAACCGCCTGCCCAACAAATACAGGGACTGCTTTAAGAAGTTCAGTTCTAATTCATATTCCAGGCATTAGATTTTTTAAAAAAGATAAAATGATTTTTAAAAATATTGAAGGAATAGGGATTGCCATAAGAGGATTTTATGGAGAAGGAAGTTTACCTTTCGGAAGTATTTTTCAACTATCTTCAACAGAATCAACTGGTAAAACAGAAAAAGAAATTATTGAGGAACTTGAAAGTGTGGTAAAATTGATTAAAGAAGAGGAAAAAAAATGTATTGAAGAGATAAAAAATAATAAAAATTTAAAAGAGAAAATTAAAAGGAAATTTATGAAAATTATAAAAGAGGAAAAAGAAAATGGAAAATTGACTGACTTTTATTCAATTCTTTATCTTTCTTATGAAACTGGAATTTTGGTTATTGAAAAAAATGAGTTAAAAAATCTCTTTTTCTATATTCTTGAAGATACAGGGAAAAATAAAAACTATATTTTTTATGAAAAAAAGGGTAAAATAATAAAAAGGAAATTATGGGAGAAATTAAATGTTTGAGAGATTTACGAAAAGAGTAAAAATAATTCTTGATATAGCGAGAAAAGAAGCACTCAAATTCGGACATAATAAAGTAGAGCCGGAACATATTTTACTTGCAATGCTTCAGGAAGGTGAAGGAGTTGGGATAGCAATACTAAATTACCTTGGAGTAGAAACTGAAAGATTAAAATATGAACTGGAAAAAACGATTAAAAGGGGTGTTCCTTTTTATTCTGGAGAACTACCTTTAAGCGCATCTTCCAAAAGAGTTCTTGAATATTCTGTAAGAGAGGCACAGTATTTTGGTCATTCATATATAGGAAGCGAACACCTTTTAATTGGTATTATTCTTGAGGCAGATTCATTACCGGCCCAGATATTGAGAAAATTCGGAGTAACTGTTGAAAAAGCAAGAAATATCATGGAAGAGATTTTAAGAGATTTAGAGCCAGGAGTTGCTCCTTATCCTGTTGAAGAAAAGGAGGATTTTTATTACCGGGACTCATCTCATAAAACATCAACAGCATATAAAAAACAGAAAACTCCAGCACTTGATACATTTGGAAGAGACCTAACAAAACTTGCACTTGAAGGGAAACTTGACCCTGTTATAGGTAGAAAAAATGAGATAGAAAGGGTTATTCAGATTCTCTGTAGAAGAAAAAAGAATAATCCTGTTTTGCTTGGAGAACCAGGAGTTGGTAAAACTGCTATTGTAGAAGGACTTGCCCAGAATATCGCTTATGGTAAAATCCCTGAAATATTGAAGGATAAAAGAATTGTTATGATTGACTTACCTTCAATGGTGGCAGGGACCAAATATAGAGGAGAATTTGAACAGAGAGTTAAAGTTGTCCTTGATGAAATAAGAAATTCTGGAAATATAATAATTTTTATTGATGAAATACATACTCTTGTTGGAGCAGGTGGAGCAGAAGGAGCAATTGATGCATCAAATATTTTAAAACCCGTTCTTTCAAGAGGTGAAATTCAATGTATTGGAGCCACAACTTTAGATGAATACAGAAAATATATTGAAAGAGATGGAGCACTTGAAAGAAGGTTTCAACCCGTTATAGTAAATCCTCCAACAGTTGAAGAAACAATTGAAATTCTGAAAGGACTAAGAGAAAAATATGAATCACACCATAAATTAAAGATTTCCGATGAAGCAATAGAGGCTGCTGCGAAATTGAGTGATAGATATATTGCTGATAGATTTTTACCTGATAAAGCGATAGACCTTATAGATGAAGCAGCGAGTCAGAGAAGATTAAAACTTTATAAGGAACCAAAGGAAATAAAAGCCCTTGAAGAAGAAATTGCATCACTTGAAAAGGAAAAAGAAAGGGCATTTAAAGAACAGGATTATGAATTGCTGACATCCATAAGAGATAAGGAAAGAGAACTTAAAAATAAAATTGATTATTTAAGAGAAAATTTCATGAATTTAATTTCTGAAGAAGAGAAAACATTGACAAAAGAAAATATTGCTGAAATTGTTTCTCAGTGGACAGGCATTCCTGTTTCTCAACTATGTAGGGAAGAAAAGGAAAAATTACTTGAAATGGAAAAATATTTGCATAAAATTGTTGTAGGTCAGGATGAAGCAATTGAAACCATAAGTAAAGCGATAAGAAGGTCAAGAGCAGGTTTGAAGGATATAAGAAAACCAATTGGTAGTTTCCTTTTCCTCGGGCCAACAGGAGTTGGAAAAACACTTCTTGCAAGAGCACTTGCAGAATTTCTATTTGGAGATGAAGATGCGCTTATACAGATAGATATGTCTGAATATATGGAAAAATTTTCTATAAGCCGGCTTATAGGTGCGCCCCCGGGATATGTTGGATATGAAGAAGGAGGCCAGTTAACTGAAAAAGTAAGAAGAAGACCATATTCAGTTATACTTTTTGATGAAACAGAGAAAGCCCATCCAGATGTATTTAATCTTTTGCTCCAGATTCTGGAAGATGGTCGACTTACAGATAGTTTTGGCAGAAGTGTAAGTTTTAAAAATACGGTTATAATTATGACTTCAAACATAGGAACAGAAATACTTAAGAATAAATCAGTTATTGGATTTTTAACTCCTGAAGAAAAAATATCTTTTGAGAATTTAAAAAGTGAGATTTTAGAAAAGGTAAAAAAGACATTTAGACCTGAGTTTTTAAACCGGCTTGATGATATAATAATTTTTCACCCTCTAACACAGGAACATCTTATAAAAATTGTTGAAATTGAGATAGATAAAGTAAAAGAAAGATTGAATGAATTGAAAGTTAATCTTATTGTAAGTGAAGAAGCAAAAAAATTTCTGGTTGAGAAAGGAACAAATCCTGAATTTGGTGCAAGACCTTTAAAGAGAACCATTTCAAGATACATAGAAGACCCACTTTCAGAAGAAATTCTAAAAGGAACTTTCAAAGAGGGTGATAATATAATAGTTGAAAGAAAAGGGCTTTTTCTTGTTTTTGCAAAAAAGGAAGGAGAATCAGGTGAAACCAAAAAAAATCCTGTCGGTGTTTCTAATCATTAGTTTTTATGCTTTTTCAATCCCTATCACTAAAATTAACATTACAGGGAATAAAAATGTTTCAAATGATAAAATACTCACTCTTATGAAAACAAAAGAAGGGATTGAATTTGATGAAAGAATTTTAAAAAATGATATTACAACTCTTATTAAAACAGGATACTTTAAGGATGTAAAATATAATATTGAAAAAAAAGATGCAGGCTTAGAGTTAACTATAGAAGTGATAGAAAATCCAGTTATTGAGAAAATTATTTTTGAAGGAAACAGGGCATTAAAAACAAAAAGAATTAAAGAAATTTCAGAATTAAAAGAAGGAGATTTTTTAAATGAGGAGAAAATTATCAAAGGAATAGAAAAAATAAAGGAAGAATATTACAAAATTGGTTTTCATGCAACTGAAGTTGATTATAAAGTTGAGGAAAAGGACGGTGTTTGCAATGTTAAGATACAAATAGAAGAAAAAGGCAGAGGATATGTAAGCAAAATTTTCTTTGAAGGGAATAAAACATTTCCAGATGAAAGATTGAAAAAACTGATAAAAACAAAAGAAAGGAGGATGCCATTTATAAAAGGAACTTATAAAGAAGATGTTTTAGATGAGGATATCAAAAGGATAAAAAGTTTTTATAATGAGAATGGATTTGTTGAGGCAAAAATAGAAAAAGAACTTGAGTATAAAGAAAAAGGAATTGTTATAAAAATTTCGGTTAATGAAGGTAAAAGATATTTTACAGGAGAAATTAAATTTGAAGGAAATTTAATTTTTAATGAAGATATTTTGAGAAATCTGGTTTTACTTAAAAGAGAAGATGTTTTTAATGTTAAAAAAAATGAGGAAAGTGTGAGAAATATTTATAAAATTTATTCAGATAATGGATACATAAAGTGCAATGTTGAGTTTATCCCTGAAATTAGAGGCGATGCAATAAATTTAACATACATGATTAATCCAGGAGAAATTTATTATACTGAAGAAGTAAAGATAAAAGGAAATAGAATTACAAAAGATAAGGTAATAAGAAGAGAAATTAAACTTGAGCCGGGAGACAAAATTACTGAGGATAAGATAAAAAAAAGTTTTAACAATTTAAGGGATACAAACTACTTTGAAAATATCCGTATATATCCTGAATTTGTTGAGGAAGGAAAGGCAAATATAGTCGTTGATGTTAAAGAAAGGGAAAAAACAGGTCTTTTTTTAATTGGAGGAGGTTATAGCAGTAGCGAAAAATTTGTAGGAATGGTAAGCATACAGCAAAATAATTTTGATATAACAAATCCTCCCAAATTTGTAGGAGGCGGACAGAAACTTTCTCTATCTTTTGAAATTGGGTCAATTACAAAAAATTATATTTTCAGTTTTACAGAGCCATATTTTCTTGATAAACCTGTATATTTAGGACCTGATATTTACAGATTGGAAAGAAACTGGTATGACTGGGATACAACTTCTACAGGATTTGATTTAAGAGTTGGAAGAAGGTGGGATAATTTTAATCTTGGATTTAAAATATTGAGTGAAAAAGTTAATCTTTATAATGTTGAAATCCCCTCTTTAATTTCTCAGGAAGGAGAAAAGAGAAAAAATAGTATAACAACATATCTAACATTTTCTAATCTTGACAGCGTCTTATTCCCAACAAAAGGAGACAGGGCTAATTTATCCTTAGAATATGCAGGTCTGGGAGGAGATGTTGACTTTTTGAAAACAACATTTGAAAATCATTTTTATCATCCTGTTAAAAATTTTATATTTCACAGTAAAACACTCTTTGGCTATATAAATAAGGATTTTAATGAAATTCCGATTTATGAAAGGTTTTTTGGAGGTGGAATTGGCACTGTTAGAGGTTATGAAGAAAGAAGTTTAGGTCTAAAGGAAACTGTAGGAGGAACAGTTCATTATCTTGGTGGGAAATTTATATTTGCACAAAATTTTGAAATGATGTATCCTTTATATAAAGATATTTTTTATGGAATTGGTTTTTTTGATATTGGTAAAGTTTCAGATGATTTGAATTTTAATAATTTGAAAAAAGGAATAGGAGCAGGAATAAGAGTAAATATTCCTTTTTTAGGTGCACCTATAGAAATATATTATGGATATGCTCTTGATGCTGAACCAGGAGAACCGAAAAGCAGAGTTCATATTGGAATGAGTTTTGGTTTTTAAAAAAAGAAAGGAGGAAAGTAAAGTGAAAAAAGTTAGTGTTTTTTTGATTTTTATGTGTATGGGTTTGTTTGCACAGAGTGGGAAAATAGGATATGTGGATGTTAAGAAGATTTTTGATAATTATGATGAGGCAAAAAAGACCGAAGAGGCGTTTAAAAAAGAAGTGGATGAAGCACAGAAAAATCTGGATAAATTGCAGGAAGAAGTAAAGAAGATGCAGGAAGATTATGAGAAAAAGAAAGGTATGATGAAACCGGATGAACAGACAAAAAAGGAAAATGAGTTAAAGGTGAAAATACAGGAATTATCAAAAAAATGGATGGAAACAAAACAAAAACTTGATGATAGAGGGAAAGAACTTGAAAATCAGATTTTTGAAGACATTAAAAAAGCAATAGCAGATTATGCAAAGAAAAACGGCTTTTCAATGGTAGTTGATTCAAGATTGATTCTTTATGGAGAAAGTGCGGTTGATTTAACAAATGAAGTTATAAAATTGCTGAATAAAAAATGAATATGAAGGTTAAAGAAATTGCAAAGATAATAGAAGGGGAAATTATAGGTGATGGAGATATACTTATTACAGGTGTTTCTGGAATTAAAGAAGCAAAACCAGGTGATTTGACTTTTATAGCAAACAAAAAATATAAGAATTTACTTTATACAACAAAAGCATCTGCTGTAATAGTTGGTCCTGACATAAATAATTCTGTTAACACCACTTTAATTCAAGTGGAAAATCCATCAATTGCTTTTGCTAAAATTATGTCTCTTGTTGGACCTGAACCAATAGTTTTCCCTCCCGGTATTCATCCAACAGCAATTATAGGAAAAGATGTAAAAATTGGAAAAGATGTATCAATTCAACCTTATGCTGTAATAGAAGATTATGTTAAAATTGGGGATAGAACGGTAATAGGAGCAGGTGTTTATATCGGTCATTATACAGAAATCGGGAGTGATTGTTTAATTTATCCAAAAGTTGTTATAAGGGAAAGAATTAAAATAGGAAACAGAGTTATAATACACCCGGGAACAGTTATAGGAGGAGATGGATTTGGGTTTGCAACTGTTAAAGGAGTTCATCATAAAATTCCACAAATAGGCACAGTTGAAATAGGTGATGATGTAGAAATTGGTTCAAATGTTACAATTGATAGAGCAAGATTTGATAAGACATATATAGGAAATGGAGTGAAAATAGATAATCTTGTTCAGATTGCTCATAATGTTTATATAGGAGATAATTCAATCATTGTAGCCCAGGTTGGTATTTCCGGGAGTACTGTTATTGGTAAAAATGTAATAGTTGCAGGTCAGGCAGGAATAATAGGCCATATAACAGTTGGAGATAATGCAATTATAGGTGGTAAGGCAGGAGTTACAAAAAATGTCCCTCCAAATACTCATGTTACTGGATTCCCTGCAAGAGAAAAATGGGAAGATATGAGGTTTCAGGCATATATAAGAAAACTTCCTGAGTTGATAGAAAAAATTAAGGAACTTGAAAAAAAAATTAAAAAACTTGAAGAAAAAAATGGATAAGTTTCAGAAGACCATTGAAAAACAGGTGAGAATTGAAGGGATAGGCCTCCATACAGGAGAAAAAAGTACCCTTATTTTAAAACCTGCTCCTCCTGATACTGGTATTATATTCATAAGAAAGGACATAGAAAATAGTGAACCGGTAAAAGTAGATATAGAAAACCTTCTTGATACAAATAGATTTCCAAGAAGAACATCCATAGGCAATGACAGATTTCAAATTCATACAATAGAACATTTACTTTCTGCTCTTTATGCAATGGAGATTGATAATATATTTGTTGAAATTTATGGAAGTGAATGTCCAGGTCTTGATGGAAGTTCTTTCGGTTTTGTTGAATTAATAAAAGAAGGTGGAATAAAGCAGTATAATGAGGAAAAGGATGTTTTTTATTTGAAAGAACCAATTTATATTTCAGAAAATAGTTCTCACATAATCGCCCTGCCCTCTAAAGAATTTAAAATATCATATACACTTGATTATCCAAATACACTGATAAATTCTCAATTCGCCTCTTTTGTTATCACTCCTGAAATTTATGAAAAGGAAATATCACCAGCAAGAACTTTCTGTCTTAAAGAAGAAATTGATATATTGAGAAATATGGGCCTAGGAAAAGGTTCAACATATCAAAATACATTGATTATTGATAAGGATAAAGTTATAAATAATGAATTCAGATTTTCTGATGAACCGGTAAGGCATAAAATCTCTGATTTAATAGGAGATATTGCTTTACTTGGAAAATATCTTGTCGCACATATTATCGGAATTAAAAGTGGTCATTCAATCAATACAAAGTTAATAAGAAAAATAAAAGAATTGATAAAAAAAGAAAAAATTAGTGGAGTTGGTTCTCCTGTTTATACTTCAATATCAAGTAATCAACTTGAAATTGAGGAAATAGAAAAAGTAATTCCTCATAGATTTCCATTTTTATTGGTTGATAAAATAATTGATATTACAGAAAATAAGGCAATTGGTATAAAAAATGTAACCGTAAATGAATGGTTCTTTCAGGGGCACTTTCCTGGGAAACCAGTTATGCCTGGCGTTTTAATAATTGAAGCAATGGCACAGGTTGGTGGTGTTCTTATGCTCAGTAAAGAGGAAAATAAAGGTAAACTTGCTTATTTCATGAGTGTTGACAGAGTAAAATTCAGAAGAACAGTAAGACCTGGAGACCAGTTAATTCTTGAAGTTGAGGTTGTTAAATTAAGAAGTAAAGTTGGACAAATTCAGGCAAGGGCTTATGTAGATGGTAAAATTGCAGCAGAAGCACTTTTAATGTTTACAGTTGTTGAACCATAAAATGAAAAAAATCCATCCAACAGCAGTTATTTCACCGGAAGTAGAGATTGGTGAAGATGTTGAAATAGGTCCATATGCAGTTATTGAAGGAAATGTTAAAATAGGAGATAGATGTATAATTGGTCCCTTTGTTCATATACAGGGTTATACTGAGATAGGAGAAAATAACAGAATTTTTACAGGAGCAGTTGTTGGAAGCATCCCGCAGGATTTGAAATATAAAGGAGAAATCACATATTTAAAAATTGGGAAAAATAATACAATAAGAGAGTTTGTAACAATAAATCCAGGAACTTCAAAAGGAGAAGAAACTATAATTGGAGATAATAATTTAATAATGGCCTACTGCCATATTGCACATAACTGTGTAATTAAAAATAATGTTATAATGGCAAATTATGCTGCACTGGCTGGGCATGTAGTTGTTGAAGATTATGTAATTATAGGAGGACTTACAGGAGTCCATCAATTCTGTAAAATAGGAAAACATTCAATAATAGGAGGTGCTTCAAAAGTTACAATGGATATTTTACCATATATTATGGCAGATGGACATCCTGCAAAACCTTATGGAATAAATGTGGTTGGACTTAAAAGAAGAAATTTTTCTAAGGACAAGATAGAAATTTTAGAAAAGGCATATAAAATTATTTTCAGGTCTGGTTTGAATACCTCTGAAGCATTGGAAAAACTTGAAGAGATAAACAATTGTAAAGAAATAGAGGATATAATTGGATTTATAAAGTCATCAGAAAGAGGAATTGCAAAAGAAAGATAATAAATGAAAAAAAATCTTGCAATTTTAGTAAGTGATGATTTTTTTTCTGAATATTCATTTTCAAAATTAAGCGAAGGATATAACCTTTTTCCTTTTTCTTTTTATGAATTAAAAAGGTTCAACACATTTATTGTAAAGGATGCAAGTATTCCATTATTTTTTGATTTTCTGAAAAAAAATAATATTGAACTCATCTTCTTTGCAGGTAAGGTTAAAGCAAATTTAGTTTTTGAAAACTTACATCCTACTGCAAAAAACTTTATATTTCAGATTGGTAAATTGAAACCAGAAGAAATTATGAAAAAAATTGCTGATTTTTTAGAATCTTTTGGTGTGAAAATATTGCCACAAACAGAAGTTTTTAAAAATGAAATAGCAGAGGAGAAAGTTTATGCCTTACCTCTTACTGATGAAGAAATGGAGGATGTTAAATATGGTTTTGCAGTGCTTAATGATATATTAAAATATGGAATAGGGCAGTCATTAATAGTGAAAAGGGGAATGATCGCTGGAGTTGAAGGCATTGAAGGAACAGATGAATTGATAAAAAGGATAGGTTTATATTGTAAAGAATTTGTTCTGGTAAAAGGTTGTAGAGAAGAAAAGGATATAAGATTTGATTTACCTACAATTGGAATTGAAACAGTTAAAAATATGAAGAATGCGGGTGGCAGGGTTATTGCAGTTAAAGAAGGGAAGACAATTATTCTTGAGAAAGAGAAAGTTATAGAAGAATGTTTGAAAAATAAAATTAAATTAATCGGAATAAAATGAAAGTTAAGGAAAAAATTGATGAAATTATTTCTTATCTTGAAGATTCTTCAAATTTCAAAAAAGGTAAGGCAGATAGAGTTTATATACCTGAAAATGAAGATGAAATTTTTGATGTTATTGATATATGCAGAAAAGAAAAAATCCCTTTAACTATTTCTGGAGGAGGAACAGGAACTGTTGCAGGAAGAATTCCTGTCTCGGGTTTTTTAATTTCAACAGAATGTCTCAATAAAATAATTGAAATAAATAAAGAAAAAAAGCAAGCAACATTACAGGCAGGTGTTATTGTTGATAATTTTCTAAGAGAGATTGAAAAATTTGACCTTTTTTATCCTCCCTTTCCTACTGAAAGAACTGCCTTTATTGGTGGAAATGTATCAACAAATGCTTCAGGAGAATATAGTTTTAAATTTGGTTCAACAAGAAAATATGTAAAAAGAATAAAGATGTTGCTTACAACTGGTGATATACTGGAGATAAAAAGGGGAGAAATCTTTGAAAAAAATGGTTTTATTGATTATGGGATTTTTAAAGTACCACTTCCTTCTTACAGAACTCCTAATGTTAAATGTTCAGCAGGTTATTATTCAAAGGATGGAATGGATGGAATTGATTTAATTATTGGGTCTGAAGGGACTCTTGGAATAATTACAGAAGTTGATGTCTCTTTAATAGAAAATTTATCACAAAGATTTATTATTATTCTGTTTTTGAGAGATGAAGAAAATATACCGGAAATAATAAAAGAGATAAAGGGAAGAAAGGATGAACTTGAAATTTTTTCTCTTGAATTTTTTGACAAAAAAGCACTCTTGTTTCTGAAAGATGATTTTAATTTCATTCCAGAGGATACCTGTGCAATATACATTGAAGCAACAAATGATACAGAAAAAATGGAAAAATGGATAGAAATTGCAGAAAAAATTAAAGTTATTGATACAGTTATAGGAGAAGACCCTCAAAATTATAAAAAACTTATTGATTTCAGACATAAACTTCCTGAAAATGTTAATTCTTATTTCAAAAAAATACAAAGTGTAAAAATTGCAGTAGATGCAGCAGTTCCTGAAGATAAATTTGAAGTTCTTTACAGATTTTATAGAAAGATTATTGAAGAAAATTCAGATATTCATACAATACTTTTTGGACATATAGGAGAAAATCATTTACATTTTAACCTTTTTCCTGTGAGTGAAAAACAAAAAGAAAAAGCATATAAAATTTATGAAGAATCTGTAAAGAAGGCAGTATCACTTGGAGGAACTGGTTTTGCTGAACATGGAATAGGCAAATTAAAACATAAATATCTTGAAATAATGTATGGGAAAGAGGGAATTCTTGATATGGTAAAGATAAAAAAAATATTTGACCCTTTCTGCATCCTTGGACTTGATAATATTTTCCCGAAAGAATATCTTCATTATGTGAAATAAAAAAATTAAAAAAGGGGGTAAAAAATGGGGACTGTTGAGAAAATTGAAATAACTCGTAATGGAAAACTAAAAGCAGTTATCATCAAACCAGAAGAAAATCAACTCTCTTATTCTGTGGAAATATTACAAAAATACATTCAACTGATGAGTGGAGTTCAACTTCCAGTAATTAAGGATGATAAAAAAATAAAGGGAAATAAGATTATCTTTAACATCAGAAAAAGAGGAGTAAAATTTGATGGATTTCGTTTAAAAAGCACAAAAGATAAAATTATTATTGAATCTTCAATTCCAATAGGTTGTGTTTATGGTGCGTATGCTTTACTGGAAGAATTGGGATGCAGATTTTATGGGCCTGAACCTTTAGGAGTTGTGATTCCAAAGAAAAAGACACTTTATATTTATTCTGGACTTAATATCTTAAAAGAACCTGCTTTTGAAAATCGTTTACCATCTTTTGGTGGTCCTGAACTTAATGCCTGCTGGGGTTTTAATTTCACTCATTATCCAAAAGACCAGAAAGAGCGAGAATTTATTAAAAGGATTGGACTTAAAACCTGGCAATGGGGACATATCTGGCCTAAACTGATTGAGTATCAATTTTTTGAAAATGGAAGACCTCCTGTAAAAATGGATTATTCAGACAAACAAGATTGGCTACCTCAGGATGAAAAAGGAATCAGGAGACCAAATCCAGGATGGGATTCTCCTTCAGGACAGACACTCTGCTTTTCAAATCCTGATGCCTTTAAATGGTTTGTTGAAAATGCAGTAAACTGGGTTTTAACCAATGCTTCTGATGCTGACTATATTAGTATATGGTTTGCAGATACAGCAGATTTATCTCTCTGTAAATGTGAGAAATGTAAAGAAAGAAAATGGACTTCAACTGACTGGTATATACATATTCATAATGAAATCTGGAAGTTATTGAAAAAACATGGATTTAAAGGTTTTTTTGGCTGGATTGCTTATCATGGTAGTGAAGAGCCCCCTAAGGAAGTAAAAATACTTGAAAATGGGAAAAATATGGATTTACTTTATGCTCCAAGACCAAGAGGCGCATCAATGCATGGTCCAATAACCAACAACCATTCAGTCAATACTGCTTACAGAGAGAATATTCAAAGATGGCTTAAATATCTTAAAAATTTCAAAGGAACAAAAACTGTTTTTGAGTATTATTTTGACCTTGTTCTTCTTGGACATATTCCTTCTGGTAGAACTTTCCTTATACCAAAACCGGAAGACATGAAGGAAGAAATGAATTTTTACCTTTCCTGTGGTTTTAATGGTTTCTTTGATTGCGACCCGCCTTCAGGAGTTTTCTTTCCTGACCCATTGAATAAGTATATTTATAGAAAATTGCTCTGGGATACCAACCTTGATATTGAAGAAATTAAAAATGACTTTTATAAGAATTATTATGGTTCTTTTGCAAAAATTGTCAGAGAAGTAAGAGAAGAAGTTGAGAAATTAATGTTTGAAGAGATGAAATGGCCAATGTGGTCACCCGACCATTACGCTGATATACCTATAAAGAGATTGAGAGAACTCGAAAAAAAACTTGATGAAATAGCAAAATGGAGCAAAGATGAAATTATAAAAAAGAGGATTGAAGTTTTGAAATTATGGGTTAGTTATTGTACCCTTGCCAAAGAAAGTGAATATCATATTAAAATTACAAGGGACAAGGAGAAAGGAAAAGAGGTTGAACAGAAAATTAAAAATTTATTTAAAGAAAACAAAGAATTTCTTGCAAGGACAGGACTGCTAACTGAAGGAGATATTGAATTCCTTGCCGAAAAAGTTACTGATTTTAATTTATCAGTTTATTTCAGTGGAAAATAATAAAATAGGGAGGAAAAATGAAATTCTGGGAAGATTTTTTGCCATTCAGTTTTTTATATGATGGAAGAAATTCAAGAGAAATAATTGAAAAATGGGAAAGAGATGAGAAAAAGGAAGAATTTAAGGATTTAATTTTAAAAAAGGTTTTACTTTTTGACAAAGAAAATGGTTTGAAAATAGAAATTGAAGTTAAAGAATATAAGATTTTTAATTGTATTGAATGGGTTTTAAAATTCAAAAATCATGCGAAGAAAAACTCTCCTTTAATAAGTGAAGTTATGCCACTTGATATTGAATTTAATTCTTCAAATAAAGATAAAGTTATTCTCAACTATTCAAAAGGAAGTCAGTGCAGAATTGATGATTTTTTATTATTGAGAGAAGAAATAGGGATTAACAGTGAGAAAAACTTAAAACCATATGGAGGAAGGTCTTCAAATGGAATTTTACCATTTTTTAATTTACAAATAGATGATGAAGGTATTGTTATAGGAATTGGATGGACTGGACAGTGGAAAATTATTTTTCTGAGAGAGGAGAAGAAAATAAAGATAAAATGTGGAATGGAGAGAACAAATTTTTTCCTTTATCCTGATGAAGAAGTAAGAACTCCTTCAATTGTTATTATAAATTATAAAGGTAATGATTTTCACACAGGAAATAATATTTTGAGAAGATTTTTAATTTATAATTCACAGAAAATAGATGGAAATATTTTCTTTCCCCCGGTTTCCATATGTTCACAGGCAACATATTATAAAACAGGTAAAAACAGTGAAAAATTTGAGTTAGAATTACTTAAAAAAGGGAAAAAACTCGGGACAGAAGTTCACTGGATAGATGCGTGCTGGTATGGAAATAGAGGTGAATGGTGGCAGGAAGTCGGAAACTGGTATGTAAGAAATGATTTTTTTCCGAATGGACTTAAACCTATAAGTGATAAAGTTCATGAAGAAGGACTTAAATTTCTATTATGGTTTGAACCTGAAAGAGTAAGAAGAGGGACAGAAATTTTTAATAAATATCCTCAATTTTTATTGAATAACAAATACGATAAAGATAATTTCCTCTTAAACCTTTCTTTAAAAGAAGCGAGAGAATTTATACTTGAAAAAATTTCAGGAATTATTGAAAGGGAAGGAGTTGATATTTACAGACAGGATTGCAATTTTGAACTTTTACCATACTGGGAAGAAAATGAGGAAAAAGATAGAAAGGGTATTATTGAAATAAAGCATATAGAGGGTCTTTATTTTCTCTGGGATTCATTAAAAAATAAGTTTAAAAATCTTTTAATAGATAATTGTGCAAGTGGAGGAAGGAGAATTGATATAGAGACATTAAAAAGGTCATTTCCTTTATGGAGAAGTGATTTCTCTGATTTTCCATCATTGACAAGAGAAAAATGGCTTACAGAAATTGGTAATCAAGTTCAAACTTCAGGTCTTTCCCTATGGGTTCCTTTTCATGGAGGCGGGATATGGGTTTTTAAGTCATATGAATTCAGAAGTGGTCTTTCTACAGGATTTACTTTTTCAATTGAAAAAAGAGAGGATTATCCACCTGATAAAGATGGAGAAATAAAAAAAACAATTGAAGAAATCAAAATTTTAAGGAATTATTTTCTTGGAGATTTTTATTTACTATTCCCTTTAACTGTAGAAAAACATGACTGGTGTGCTTATCAATTTCATAGAGAAGACCTTAATTCTGGATTTGCACTATTTTTAAGAAGACATCAAAGTCATTTTCCTGTAATTGAAGTTCAACTTTATAATATAGACACAAATAAAAAATATGAGGTTATTTTTTCAAAAAAGGTTGGCAATTACAGAAATAAAAAAATTATTTCTGGAGAAAAACTCAAAAATATTAAAATTAGTATAAAAGAAAAACCAGGGAGCCTTCTTTTAATTTATAAAAAAATTTAAAATTTTTTGACATTTCACTCTCATTTTTGTTCAAAAACAGGACTTCTTACTGAAGGTGATATTGACTTTTTTGGAAGAAGAGTTACTGACTTCAATATAAATGTTTATTTTGGTGGAAAGTGAACATCTTGATAAAAATTGAAAATTGGGTATAATATATATAATTCCGGTGTAGCTCAACGGTAGAGCAGGCGGCTGTTAACCGCAAGGTTGTAGGTTCGAATCCTACCACCGGAGAATTTTTACCTTCCAAACTAAATTTAAATTTGACCTGATTTAAAATTTTATGTTTTAATATTAAAAATGGAAAAAATAAGAGAGCCGGTTGTAAGTGGTTATTTTTATCCATCTGGTAAGGCACACCTGTTAAGGATGCTTGAAACTTTTATTGAGAGAGACACTCAAAAAGAAAAGGTAATTGCCTGTATGGTTCCACATGCAGGATATATTTATTCAGGAAAAACAGCAGGAATTACATATTCAAAAATAGAAATCCCAGAAAGTATTATAATTTTAGGACCAAATCATACAGGTTACGGAGAACCATATTCAGTTTCTGACCATGATAAATGGCTAACTCCTCTTGGTGAAGTTGAAATTGATAAAGAAATAAGGGATTTACTTGTTGAAAAGAGCAGATATTTACAGAAAGATGAAATTGCCCATATTAGAGAGCATTCAATAGAGGTTCAAATTCCATTTTTACAGTTTTTAAGGAAGAATATAAAAATAGTTCCAATTACTCTGATGGGATATGTTGATAATCCTGCATGGTTTGAAATAGGAGAAGATATTGCTGAAGTTATAAAGGAAGTAAATAGAGATGTTTTAATCGTTGCAAGTTCTGATATGACTCATTACCAGCCACATAAAGTAGCAGAAGAAAAAGATAATTATGTAATTGAGGCAATATGTATGCTTGATGAGGATGAAGTTATAAGAAGGATAGAAGAAAAAGATGTAAGTATGTGTGGATATTCAGGAGTTATTGTAAGTATTGTTGCCTCAAAAATTCTTGGTGCTAAAAAAGGCCAACTCATTCATTATACAACAAGTGCAGAGACATCAAAGGACTATTCAGAAGTTGTTGGCTATGCCGGTGTAATAATAAAATAAATGAGTCGGAATGACCTGCCCTGCTTTTAGAGGATTGCGACAGGAATAGTGCCATAGTGCTAAAAGCGCTGAAGTAAATATAGAGCTGAAGCGCTGAAGTCCTGAAGTAAAAGTATATTTTCTTTAATCCCTTCAGTTTTAATGAATGGAATTGCGACAATTGATAGAAATTGAAAATTTACAGGATAGAACTTGACAAGGAGGTATGTTTATGTGGGAGAAACTTGTTGAACTTGATAAAGGATCAGACGATGAAGAAAAGAAAGATATAAGTTTCAGGGCTAAACTGCTTGGTTTAATATATGAGGATTTATTAAAAGTGTGGTTTGAAAAAGAAGGTTATGAAGTAGTTGGTAAAGATGTCAGAAAGGGTAAATATAGAAAGGAAAAAGTAGCAGTGGATTTTATCTTGAAAAGGGGATGCAATTTATATGCAGTAGAGGCAAAATGTTGGCTGGCATATTTAAATGGCAAATTTAAAAAAAATCACTTTAAATAACATTGAACCAATTAAAAAAGAATTTAAGAATCCTTTTCTTGAAGAAAATTTTGTAAAAGACTATACATTTGAAGGGAAGCATATTTGTGGTAAAATTCTTGTATGGTGGGATGTTGAGGAAGTACAATCCGAACAGATAAGAAAATCATTAAATTTAAGCGATTAATATCAATTAAAGAAGTCCTAAATGACTTGAAAAGACTACATAGCGAGGGAATGAAGAAAATTGTTGAAAAATATAAGAAGATAGCAAATCAACTTTTTGATGAGTTTCTAAATGAACAATTTGAAAAAGCACACAATTGACAAATTTTAGAAAAGTAAATCCTTGTTAAAACCCGTTAAAAAGAAAAAATTTAAGGTGGTTCCATAACCAGATTGTATTTTATTCCCTTAAAATTGAAAATAAGTTTGAATAGTTATAAAATTAAAATATGGGCAATCAAACTATAATTTTTTCAAAAAAGAGAACAAGAAATTTTAGAGATTCGGGTATTCCACGGGAGGCGAAAATTTATGTGCTCTTCTACAATTATAAAACAAAACCGAAATGCTTTATTGTTGATTCCTTGCTGTAAGCAAAAAAACGTTGTTGCCTTTCAAGGACAATCTCAGGGCATTCCCGGGATACAACTCTTAAGAAATCAGTTATTCCACTATATCCAAAATACACAGGTTCTTGCTAATAGGGCAGAGAATCAGAGAGGAATTTTGAACATCGGTGCACCTTTAACTCAAGCTATAGACCTTTACGCAGGAATTTTTTATCAAGTTGCTAACAACTCGTTACGGGCTATTATGACCGGCAAATATCCCTCAATTCATGTCTTGATAGTTTCGGCATTTTACGGTCTTGCCAAACTTGATGAAGGGCTCAAAGAATACGAATTGCAAATGGGCGATACACTTCATACTGGAATAAAAGTGTATCAATTCTGGCAACAGAATAGATTATGGCAAATACTGCAAAATTATATTATTCAGAATAATATTACTCATATTTGGAGCATTCTGCCAGATTCACTACCATCCTTCCCATATCATCGCGTATTTAATCCCCTATGGAAAATTCTAAGAAATACCCAGATTCGATGTTTCCACGTTCAGGTTCCTGATGCGAGAACCGGCACTGGTTATAAAAGGGCCCAATGGTTAGTAGAAATTTTAAATACTAATCCTGGTTACCTTGTGGGTTTGCCATCGTATCCACCTCAACAATTAAGAAGTATACCGGGATACATTTTTAATTATGCACCTTGCTAACATAAATGACAAAATGATACAGGCATATATTCCTCACCGAGAGCGTATAGCACAGTATTAAAGGTTTATGCTCTTTGGGGCACTCATCTAAATCTGCCTGCGGCGGACTTCTTTTATGCATGGAACGTTATACGCCATTGAAAAAATTTTTAAATCCTTGTTAAAAAGAAAAAATTTAAAGTGGCTTCACAATCAGATTGTTTTTTATTTCCTTTTTTGCCCAATTAACACCAAGTGACTATTCAAGGTTTTCATTTTTCACTTAACAAAAAGTTATTTTATTACCCTGCCTTTTTTTTCAATTTTTTGAATACTTTAGGGATTAAAAAGGTAGCCGATAATACTATTTTAAAATCTATTGTGTATCACTAGCCTTTACATCTATTGTCAAATTCTTGGGGAGGGGTATAATAAAATTGTGGTTTAATATATAACAAATGGAAAAATAAAGTTAGAGATAAAAACAAGTGAGATTAGATGAGGTAAATTAAATGAAAACGCAGTTCACTAAATATTTACGTTATAAAAGTGGTTTAATTATTAATTTAATTTTTATTTTTCTAACTCTTCCTTTTGTCTCTACTTCTCATAGTCAACAGGAAGCAATAACGAAAGGAGTCAACTGGTTAATTTCTCAACAAAATCCAGAAGGTTCATGGAGTAAAAAAATTGATTTACCAACAACTACTTTTTCTATTCTCGCACTTGAGAGATTAGGAATAGATGTAACAGCAGATAAAAATCATTTATTGAGTAAAAAATATACTACTACTTTAGATCTTGCTTTGCAATTTTTAGCCACAAAAGACCAAACTCTTTATTTTAGGCTACAACCCTTACAAAAAAACGATGGTTCTTGGGATAATGATATTTTAATCACCAGTATTATTCTTATTGCTCTTTCAGAAATAGGGAATTCAAATCCTAATGCTGTTGCATACATAAAATTCTGTCAAAACTCTCAGAATGGTAGTTGGCAGAATTCAGTATTTCTAACATCTCTTTCTTTAACTGCTTTACTTAAGTCAGGAGATGTAAGCCAGTCAGTTATGTCAGGAATAAACTGGCTTATTCGTACTCAGCAACCAAATGGTTCCTGGAATCAAAATTTAGTAGATACTTCTTTTTCTCTTCTTTCTTTATACCTTCGTGGAGGGCAGGAGCAACTTATCGCAAGAGGAATTAATTTTATAATTTCTTCTGTTAATTCTGATAACGGCTGGCCTGTTGTAAAAGGTAAAAAAAGTTCTCCATATCCAACCTCTGTAGTTCTTTATGGTCTTTCTTATTATGGGAGAACAGTGCAGGGAATACAGGAAGCAATAAACTATCTTTATGCAAACAAAAATAGTGACTTATGCTGGTATGAAGATAGTGTTGCCGTGAGAGATACAGCAGAAACCCTTCTTACCTTTTACACTCTTGGGATAACAAACCTATCAATTTCAAAAGAAATAAACTGGCTTTACAATAAACTGCCAAGAAACACATTAGAAACTTCTCTTAAAACTTTTATTTTGTCAAAGTATGGTATAGAACAAACTCTTGATTCTATCTTAATTTCTCAAAATTTAGATGGAGGTTTTGGTGTATCTTTAGGATTTTCAACTCAGGTAGATGACACAATTTCTGTTTTAAGAGCCATAAATTCAGTTGATATCACAAAAGCGACTTCAACAATTGATTATCTTCTTTCAGTCCAGAATAGTGATGGTGGTTGGGGAATAAAAAAAGGAGAAGAAAGCAATATATACATTACAGCTTTTACACTTATAATTTTGAAAGAATATGAGGACAGACTTGGTTCAGTAGATACAAGAATTCTATCAACAATAACAAAAGGAGCAAACTGGCTTTTGAGTCAGAAAAACCATGATAACGGCTGGGGAAAACCACAAAGCACAATTCTTGAAACTTCACTTTCTTATTCTGCACTTGCAAGGATAATACCTACAATGGTTAGTTCAGATACAATAAACTTTCTTATTTCAAAACAATCTCCTAATGGAAGTTGGGAAGAAAATGTTTATGTTACAAATTTTGCTATAAGAACAATTTATGATTTCTTACATCCACCAATTCCATCGCCTCCAGATTTAGTAATTACCCAGAATGACATAACATTTACAAAAACGAGTTTAGAGCCAGGTAGTCCGGTAATAATAAAAGCAGTTATACATAATAATGGGGACAAAGTTGCGAAGAATGTAGTAGTGCAGTTTTACGATGGAGACCCGAATAATGGAGGGAAACAGATAAACAATGACATTCTTATATCCAATATTTATGGTCAATCAAAAGCAATAGCAAGTTTAGTCTGTACCCTTGCATACGGCACTCACCAAATATATATAGTTGTTGACCCATACAATACTATTATAGAATCAGACGAGACAAATAATATTGCATTCAATACTTATATTGAAACTAATGAGGTTTTACCTGATTTATCTATTTCTTCTAATGATATAAGTTTTTCCAATACACAACCAAAAGCAGGAGAAGAGTTTACAATAACTGCAATTGTGAGAAATTTTGGTAGTGCTGATGCAAGGGGAGTAGTAGTTCAATTCTACGATGGAGAGCCTGCATCAGGAGGAAAACCTTTAGGTCAATCATTTATTGTTCCGAGTATTCCCGGAGATTCCTATGCTCTATTAAACCTGAAATTAGGATTGGATGAAGGGCTACATAATATAGTTATAGTAGTAGACCCAAGCAATACAATAAGAGAAACAAATGAAACAAATAACAAATCTGAAAAACTTCTTTCAGTATCTTCAGGCCCAAAAACAGATTTATCAATATCTTCAGAAGACATAACTTTTTCTATTACAAATCCAAAAGCAGGAGATACAATAACAGCGAAAGCAATAATTCATAACATTTCTTCTATTGATGCAAAAGATGTAGTTGTTAAATTTTATGATGGAAATCCAAAACAAGGAGGAATGCAATTAAATAAGGACTGGTATATTTCTTCAATTCCAAAAGGTTCTACTGCATCAGTTGAAATTTCTTTTTCTTTATCTTCTGGGCTTCATAGAATCTATGTTTGGGTTG
>Ga0272449_1000830_pt1 | contig 34789 bp, 30 predicted proteins | sample YNPCB0241_FD_198679 | JGI IMG/M metagenome (GOLD analysis project Ga0272449, IMG submission 198679) | Hot spring sediment microbial communities from Yellowstone National Park, WY, United States - YNP-CB-024-1 | ecosystem: Environmental > Aquatic > Thermal springs > Hot (42-90C) > Sediment...
CTCCAACTTTTTCAAATAATAATGGATATGCTGGCGGCTCATCCCAAGAAGCTTAGCAACCTTCGTAGGATAGTTTGCGTCAATTAACTTCAGTATCGGGATAAGGCGATCCCGAGCACTCCAATTGTAAAATTTTACTTTTGACAGCCCTTTTACACCAAACACACAATTCCAACACAAAACCACAATAATCTTCTGCCGCCAGCAAAGGACACTATCCTTTGCGAGGCTCAGCAAAGGACAGTATCCAAAAACGGACATATCAACACATTCAAAAGGAAAGAGTGCTGCGTTATTTGTGAAATACTCGCAATTCCCAGAATTTATACTGAGTTTTAACAACACTCACGCTCGCTTAAAAAGTAGAATGCAAAGATGTGAACATAGAAAAAGGGGGTTGAGCGGGAGATGTCTCCAGCTAATATTAGAATGAGCTACCTCGGCATTTGTAATTGAAAATGGTTGTTGTTTGCTTTTAAGTTTTCTGAATTGGGATTTTGGTTTGGCGGGTGTCGGATTCAGAATCGTATTTTTAGATACATCGGGGTGAGAAACATTTCTTAAAAACTTGTGTGGGAATTTCAGGTTAGAGGTTTAAAAGAGGCTTGAAAATGAAAGTTAAAAGGGCTATTATAACCGTTGGGCTTGTTCCGGAAAGTCTGTCGGAGGATAATAAACAGATTATCAGTGAATTGGTTAGTTGGTTTAAGGAAGAAAACGCTTTGATTCCATGGGTTAAAAACGTCAAAGAAGTGGTAATCGAAGATTGCTAGGCGAGATGAAGCAAAAACTTGGCTAAAATGTAGCCTACGAAGGCTGATTCTAGAAAGCAAAGGACAATTAAGGCTCTTTCAATTTTTCTTTGTTCACGCAAAAACACTTCGTCTTCCATTTCTATAACATCCTTCCTGCATTTTAAAACAGTTTAAAGGAAAGATTTTATGAAGCAAAGATAAATATCTAAAATTCTAAGCAGCAATTCACAGAAAAGCGGGGCCCGTAGTCTAGCTGGTTAGGACGTCGCCCTCACGCGGCGAAGGTCGCCGGTTCAAATCCGGCCGGGCCCATTATTGTCGGGCTATAGTTTTAGTTTTTGGGTTAGGTTTGCTACTCTTTTTCCAAGTGTTTTGCATGACTCAAGTTCGTTTTTGTTTGGCTTTTCTACGGCTGCGGCGCCATAATGTTTGTCGTTTGCTCTTCCTTGTATTATCATTCCGTGGACTAGCATGGCTTGCAGTATGGATAAGAGTGTTGTTTCTGCGCCTGTTGATGTTCCGCCTGAGCTTGTGAAGGCTGCGCCGATTTTGCCCTCAAGTTTTCCGTGGATTTTCACTGATTCGTCGATTAGCGCTTTTATTTTTGCTGACATTTGCCCGTAGTATGTCGGTGAGCCAATTATTATGCCGTCCGCCTCCAACAAGTCGTCAAGGTTTGTCTGCTCAACCCTTTTAACGGTAACTTTAACGCCTTCTATTTGCCTCGCGCCTTCTGCTATTGCAAACGCCATTTTCTCGGTGTTTCCAGTCCGTGAATCATAAACAACCAAGATTTTCGTCATATGCCAGACCTCAAAGTTATATTCTTGCAGTTCCAGTTTTAACTTTAACCTTATCAGTTAACTAGAAAAGTTGAATAGAAGATTTTTCCACAAAATATAAGTGTGCATAAAAAGAAATTTCATGAGGAGAATGGTGGATTAGGCTCGAAGGAAGAAAGGAGAGAAGGGAGGAAAAATATTTCTCTCCACCATTCTCCTCATACATTCTTCATTATTCACATTCATGTTAGATTTAAACTTTTCTTTGAATCTCAACTACAACTCTTTAGAGTTTTCCTTAAAATAAGCTTTTAGCAGTTTTAGGCACATAGCCCACCGTTTTAATAAGCGCTTTTTACAATGCGCATTTTAGAGATGCTTTTAGGCTTTGGCGAACTGCTTGATAATCTCGTCTGCGGTCAATATTTTTGCGTTGTAAACGTATTCCAAATACTTTAAGCCTTGTTCATGGTCTTCTTGTGTGAAGGCTTCAACGCAGTCCTTTGCCACTATTATTTTGTATCCTCTGAAGAAGGCGTCTGCTGCAGTGTGCCTAACACAGATGTTTGTATGTAAACCGCATAGGATTACTGTTTTTACGCCTTCTCCGTTGTATAAACTTCTAAGCAGTGGGTCTAAACCAGTTTCGTAGAAGCCGCTGTAAGTTCGCTTTTCAACAACATAATCCTTTTTTGATGGTTTGAGTTCTGGTACGACTTCCGCGCCTTTCGTGCCCTTTATGGCGTGTTTTCCCCATTTATGGACAACTTCAGCATCCTGCGGATAATGTGCATCATTGCTGTAAATTACTGGCACGTTGTGTCTGCGGGCCGCCTCAACGAGCCTTTTGATGTTTGGAATTATTTTTTTGGCGCGTTCGCATTCCAAGTCTCCAGTAACAAAATCGTTGAGCATGTCAATTACGATTACTGCCATGTTCTCCAATTATTAAATCCTCCATCAAGAAACTATGTTAAACTAGCCTATTTAGTTTGTCCTTTGTTCAAGACGCTCAAATTTCTAGGAGGATCTCTGCTTTTACGAAGTTGCTGCATCCCCTTTTAGTCACTTCGACGGTGTCCTCTATTCTTACCCCGCCCACTTTCGGGTCGTACAGTCCAGGTTCCACGGTTACAACGTTATGTTCTTCTAGGGCGAACTTGTAGAACTCGTTTAGGCTTGGTCCTTCATGTACTTGTAAGCCTACGCCGTGTCCAAGTCCATGATTAAAACCCTTTGTTATTTGTTTTCCGCCTCTTGTTGTGGCGTATCCAGCCTTTTCCAGGACATCGCAGCATATATTGTAGGGTTCGCTTCCCAATACACCCGCCTTTATTGCGTCGATTGCGGCGTTTTTTGCCTCAAGCACTACTTCAAACATTTTTTTGATTTCTTTGGGGGCTTTTCCCTTCACAATTGTCCGTGTCATGTCCGTGTAATATCGACTTCTTATGCTTTTTGGGTAAATGTCTAAGATTATTGGCTGGTTTGCCATTAGCTCGTCTTCTGGACTGCCAGAATAATGTGGGTCTGCACCTTTTGGTCCACACGCGACTATCGGGTCTCCTGCTTCGCATCCACCATCCAGAAACTCGTGTCCAAGAATGGCTTTTAATTTGCCAACTTTTAGGACTTCTTTTCTTCCGTTAACCCTTGTAACTAGTCTTCCTTTATCGTCAACGTCAGCGTCTGCAATCAAGTCAATAACCTTTTTTGTAGTTTTGTCGACGATGGTTTGTACTTCCTTTATTGCTTGTATTTCGTCTGGCTCCTTTGTTTCTCTTGCCTTTTCAATCAAGTCGAACATGGGAGTTATGGTTAAGCCTTCTTTTCTTAACGCGTCTGCAATTATCACTGGAAAGTTTGGCGGTACACAGATTTTTGCGCCCTTGCCTAACTCTTTTTTAGCGACGTTTGCAAGAAAGTTTAGGTTGCCAATTTTCGGGTCTGGTGCTGACTTCATTATTTCATGGAGGTTATAGTCCACGTATGAGCGTACATCCTTTACTATTGATTCCTTTTTTGCGCGTGAATACTCCATAGGGTTTACTATTAGTATTGGTTTTTCGCCAACCCTTTTTATGTATATGAAGGGGTCTGGAGCCAAAAACTTTGTTAGATAGTACATGTTCGCCTCTTTCTCGCTTTCTGAGTAGAGGAAAATTGCCTCGGCGCCCTTCTCCGTAAGTATTCTGTCAATGTCTTTTCTCAAAGATTTGTGACGCTCCTACACACTTTACGGAGCTTTTTCATTTATGTGGTAAGTTAAAATAAGTTTTTGGTTATCCGCCGCTTACGATTGGCAATAAAATAACGTGGTCTCCGTTTTTGAGTTTGGTTTCTACACCCTTCAACTGGTTTAGCAAATAACCGTTCACCGTGACAATATAATTCGGCTTTACGTCAGTACCCATCCTTTCATAAATTGCCTTTTTGAAGGTTTCTCCATACTTTTCCGAAAGCGCCATCAGCAGGTCGGCAACTGAAGCGCCTTCGCTTATTTCCACTTCCTCTTCTCTCACGGAGCCAATTATGTTTTTTATGTGTCCAACATATTCAACTTTGACTTTAATTGTTGGCATTTTGCCTTCCTAATTGTATAATGTGAAATTGGTTTCTAATAATTCTTTTATTTCGCATAAACCCTTTTTGTCTCTAGGTGCCTTAAAGTGTTTGACCCAAAGAAGCTTGAGGAAATTCAAAAAAGCAAAGAACAATGGGAAAAAACCACGGTGGCTCAAAGTTTTGGAAAGCTGCCCGAAAGAGAAGCGTTTTCCACAAGCTCTGAAATTCCAGTTGCACGTGTTTATACGCCAGTTGACGTTGCCAATCTTGATTATTTACGCGATTTAGGATTTCCAGGCGAGTATCCATTTACGCGTGGCGTTTATCCAACCATGTATAGGGCGAGATTTTGGACCATGAGACAGTACGCGGGTTTTGGAACTGCCGAACAGACGAACAAGCGTTTTAAGTATCTGCTTGAGCATGGGCAAACTGGATTAAGCGTGGCTTTCGACTTTCCAACGCAAGTGGGCTATGACTGTGACCATCCAATGGCTGCTGGCGAGGTTGGAAAGGTGGGCGTGAGCGCGAGTACGCTTCGCGATATGGAGATACTTTTCGACGGCATACCGTTAGGCAAGGTTACAACTTCCATGACAATCAACGCGCCTGCAACAGTACTGCTCGCCATGTACATTGCTGTTGGACAAAAGCAAGGCGTTGACCAAGCTGATTTAGGCGGAACTGTTCAAAATGACATTTTAAAGGAGTACGTTGCAAGGGGCATGTATATTTTCCCGCCTAAACCTTCCATGAGGCTTGTTACAGACATTTTCGAATACTGTTCTAGGCATATGCCAAAATGGAACACGATAAGCATAAGTGGCTACCACATACGCGAGGCAGGAGCAACCGCCGTTCAAGAAATCGCGTTCACACTTGCGAATGCTATTGCTTATGTACAAGCAGCAGTTGACAGAGGCTTAGACCTCGACCAGTTTGCGGGTAGGCTTTCGTTCTTTTTCGCGTCACATAACAACTTTTTTGAGGAAATAGCCAAGTTTCGCGCAGCGCGGAGGATATGGGCAAGGATAATGCGTGAGCGTTTTAAGGCTAAAAATCCAGCTTCTTGTATGCTGCGTTTTCACACTCAAACTTCTGGCGTTTCTTTAACGGCACAACAGCCCTACAACAACATTGTCCGAGTTGCCCTTCAAGCACTTGCCGCAGTTTTAGGCGGAACACAGTCCTTGCACACGAACTCTTTTGATGAGGCTTACGCTTTGCCAAGCGAACAAGCTGTGACAATTGCGCTTAGGACACAGCAAATAATTGCCTACGAAAGCGGTGTTGGTGACACTGTTGACCCATTGGCTGGCTCATATTATGTTGAATATTTGACGAATGAGATTGAGGAAAGAGCCCTAAAATACATAGAAGAGATTGAAGCCATGGGTGGGGCTGTTGACGCCATCGAAAAAGGTTTTATGCAAAGGGAAATAGTCGAAAGCGCCTACAAATTCCAAAAAGAAGTTGAATCCAAAAAGCGAATAATCGTGGGCGTAAACGAATTCATAAGCGAGGAGGAAACGCCAATAAAAATTTTGCAGATAGACCCCGAAATTGAAAAGACTCTTGTTGAACGCCTTAGAAGGCTGAAACAGCAGAGAGACAAAGCGCAAGTAGAAGAGGCTTTAGGCAAGCTTCGAAGAGCCGCTGAGCGTGAAGATGAGAATCTCATGCCCTACATAATTCAAGCTGTGAAGGCGTATGCCACATTAGGCGAGATATGCGACACGCTTAGGGAAGTGTTCGGCGAGTACAAGCCTTCAACAATATTCTAGTCAATTATGAATAGCGGTTCGCCCTCGCTTACAGATGAGCCTTCAGAAACAAGAACTTCGCGGATTGTTCCAGCTTTAGGCGCTGCAATTTCGTTCTCCATTTTCATGGCTTCAAGTATGCACAATATTTGACCAGCCTTTACTGACTCGCCCTTTTTCACTTTCACTGAAAGAATTTTTCCAGTCATAGGAGCAAACACAGCACCTTCAACAACTTGTCTTGTAGCAGTTGGAATTTTTGTCGGCGCAGTTTGCAGTGGCACGAAAGCTTTCAGTTCTTGTTTTTTAATTGGAGTTTTCACTTCAACCTTGAATGTTGCTTCTTCCACCTTAACATGCAATGGCTTATCCTTTTCAGCCTTTGGCAGCGCAACCCCATAGTTTTTTCCGTTAACGCTGATTTTGAATCCTTTTTCAAAATCCACTTTTTCAGTTTGCAGTTCCACGTTTATTGATTTGCCATCAACTTTCGCAGTGAAAACTTTTTCTCCAATTTTTGCCAGTTCAACTTTTTTGGGTTTTCCGTCGACAAAAACTTCGTATGCCGGCATCATAACGCACCATCACTCGGTTAGACTTTGCCTTCCGGCAAGCACCCATGGCGATGCAACGCCCTTCATCCTTCTCGGTATTAACGCTTTCACCCCGCCGATGCTTGTCATGTATGTTGCTAGTGCCGCTGAAACCGCTGCAACTTCTTCCAGCTCTGTCACGCGTTCTGGCGAAATCCCGGTTTTCGCCTCTTCCCTTTTTGCCTTTCTCTTTTTGAAGAATTCTAGGGCTACTTGTGGGAAAAGCGCGTACGTCAGCTTATCTTCCTCGCTTTCAATGTACGGCTTAACGTCTTCTGGAATCTTGTCCAAAGCTGGTTCAAGAAGGTCTGCTGGGCGGCAAGTTATCGGCTTCTCTTCGCCAATAATCTTCTTTCTAACTTTGGGGTCTATGGGTGCTGGTGGTTTCCCATAAAATCCCTTGACGTAATCCTTTATTTCCTTCGGAACTATGCTGTAGCGTTCGCCAGACAAAACGTTAAAAACGGCTTGTATGCCAACAAGCTGGCTTGTCGGCGTAACAAGAGGCGGATAACCCAGCTCTTTTCGCACCTTTGGCACTTCTTCCAAAACCTCCTTCAACCTATGAAGCGCATTCTGCTCCTTCAACTGCTCAAGAAGATTCGAGAACATTCCGCCTGGTATCTGGTGAATTATTATCGAAGCGTCAACCCTCTCCGCCTTCGGGTCTATAAGCCTCAAAGGGTCATAGTATTTTTCGCGGATTTCCCTAAAATACTCGCTTATCTCGTAAAGCAACTGCATGTCCAAGCCCGGGTCGTATGGCGTGTCTTTCAAAGCTGCAACTATCGACTCTACGGGTGGCTGCGAAGTGCCCCACGCCAAAGGCGAAAACGCCGTGTCAATTATGTCGACTCCAGCGTCGCATGCACGGAGATAAGTCATCATAACCATGCCGCTTGTGCTATGCGAATGCAAATGCACTGGCAAGCCCACCTCCTTCTTGAGTGCTTTTACCAGATTATAGGCGGGTTGTGGCGCGAGCATTCCAGCCATGTCCTTTATGCATATCGAGTCACATTTGAGCTCCGCGAGTTTCTCGGCAACTTTAACATAATATTCTATTGTGTGAACCGGGCTTATCGTGTAGCATATCGTGCCTTGCGCGTGTTTGCCCACTTTTTTGACGGTTTTTATGGCTGTTTCCATGTTGCGGACATCGTTTAAAGCGTCGAAAATGCGAAATATGTCTATGCCGTTTTCCGCCGCCTTCTCGACAAACTTTATGACTACATCGTCTGGATAATTGCGGTAACCAACAACGTTTTGTCCGCGAAGAAGCATCTGAAGAGGCGTCCTTTTCACATACCGCTTTAATATGCGGATTCTCTCCCAAGGGTCTTCACCCAAATAGCGTATGCAAACATCAAAAGTTGCGCCTCCCCACATCTCAAGCGAGAAAAACCCGACCTTATCCATTTTCTCCGCTATAGCCGCCATGGTGTCCGTGCGCATCCTCGTAGCCATCAAAGACTGATGCGCATCCCTAAACGTGGTGTCAGTGATTTTAACTGGTTTCGAAGCCATAAATTGCCTAGCCCCTCTAGTATTTTCTGGAGTTTAAAGAATAAGTTAAGTCCCCTATTAATTTGTAATGGCGAGTCTAGACTCTTTCCGGAATGCCTTGCGCACTTTTCTTTTTAAGCCTTCAAAGAATTTATAGTGGTATGTTTCCGTGTTTTCTTGCTGGTCTAGGCTCACGTTTTGTTGCCAAGCTTTCTAAGGCACTTATCAGTTTTGGCCTTGTTTCCGCTGGCTCTATAACCTCGTCTATGTAGCCCTTTTGCGCCGCAACATATGGATTCGCAAATTTCCTGCGATATTCGCTTACAAGTTCCATGCGCTTTTTCTGCGGGTCTTTCGCTTCAGCAATTTCTTTGCGGAAAATTATGTTTATCGCGCCTTGCGGTCCCATAACCGCAATTTCAGCAGTTGGCCAAGCATAGTTTATGTCTGCGCCAGAATGCTTCGAGCCCATGACGTCGTATGCGCCTCCATAGGCTTTTCGCAGAATAACCGTTATTTTTGGCACGGTGGCTTCGCAGTACGCGTACAAGAGTTTTGAGCCGTGGCGTATTATTCCGCCATGTTCTTGCTCGGTGCCTGGCAGAAAGCCTGGAACATCAACGAATGTTATTATTGGTATGTTGAAGCAGTCACAGAACCTTATGAACCGCCCGGCCTTCATGCTGCTGTTTATGTCCAATGCGCCAGCATAATGCGTAGGTTGGTTTGCGACTATGCCTACGACTTTGCCGTTCAGGCGTGCAAAGCCTATAACGATGTTTTGGGCCCATAACTGTTGGATTTCGAAGAATTCGCCGTTGTCCACAACGCTTTGTATGACTTCTTTCACGTCGTAGGGCTTGTCTGGGTCGTCTGGAAGAACTTTCGCCAAGGCCTCGTCTGTGCGATTCGGGTCGTCTGTGGGCTCAACCGCTGGTGGGTCTTCCAGATAATTGTTTGGCAAATAACTTAACAGTTTCTTGATGATTTGTATGCAGTTTTCCTCGTCTTTCGCTATAAAGTGGGCTACACCGCTTTTTGTGGAGTGCACCATTGCCCCGCCCAAATCTTCAAAGGTAACCTCTTGTCCCAAGGCGGCTTTAACCACGTCTGGACCAGTGATAAACATGTGGCTTGTCCTGTCAACCATTATGATAAAGTCGGTTAGTGCTGGCGAATAAACGGCGCCGCCTGCGCATGGTCCCATTATGGCGCTTATTTGTGGAACCACGCCAGACGCTATTACATTTCTAAAGAAGATGTCGCCGTAACCAGCGAGGCTTGCAACGCCCTCTTGTATGCGTGCTCCTCCGCTATCGTTTAGGCCTATGACCGGCACGCCAGTTTTTATAGCTAAATCCATAAGTTTGCAAACTTTTTTCGCGAACATCTCGCCAAGCGAACCGCCGAAAACCGTGAAGTCTTGACTGAAAACGTAAACGAGTCTTCCATCGATTGTGCCATAGCCCGTTACGACGCCGTCGCCTAGAAACTTCTTTTCAGCCATGCCGAACTCCGCGCACTGGTGGACAACAAAGCGGTCAAGCTCATTAAAACTTCCAGCATCCAGCAACAAATCAATGCGTTCACGAGCGGTTAATTTGCCTTTAGCATGCTGCTCTTCAATACGCTGTTTTCCGCCGCCAAGCATAGCCTGCTCATTCAGCTCACGCAAACGCCTAATCTTCTCCTCAACACTAGGCTCTCCAGCAACCGACATACACAACACCCCAAACGAAACACTAGTAAACACAACCAAATATTTAGAACCTATGGAAATCATCTCGCCTAAATGCAGAAGCCGATACAACAACAATTATAAAAGGACATGGCTAAAAAATAAAACTAATTTTAGAAAACCGTTAAACAAACTTTTTGCTCATAGAAGTTGGAATCAAACCGCATATACGAAACGAATGGGTTAACCTTTAGTAAAATGGTGGTGCGGCCGCCGGGATTTGAACCCGGGTCGTCAGCGTGGCAGGCTGATGTCCTAGACCAGGCTAGACTACGGCCGCGTTTTTGTTAATGAGAATTTGTAAAGGTTCTTATTTTTCTTTTCCTTAAACTAGCGGTTGACTAATGGATTTTGCCTAAGCACGTTTTTAATTCTTCAATTTTTTTGATGATTATGTCTGAATGGGTTAATATCCATGGGCTTGGGTTTTTTATTTTGCATATGCATATTGTTTTCTTTCCCTTCTGTTTTGCGTAGAAGAGTTCCATGCATGTTCCAGCCGAAAGCTTTGGAATGTAAGCAACCAAGACATCGCATCGTTCAATATCCTCTAGGTCTCTTTTAATGAAGTCTGCTGCGGGGACTTTTTTCCACCATCCAAACTCTGAGCCTTTGTAGATTATTTTTTCTCTTTCCCAAGGATCAAGAATCTCATAGCCGCATTGAACGCAAATTTTGCGTATAACTTTTCTATAGCTCTGTTTTGTTTCCATACCTTGAATTGGACCCGAAATGAAAACCTTTCCCGTCATGGTCTGGACACGCAAGAGATTGCCTATATTTTGCTATTAAATTTTCTTTGTTTGACAGGGGAAAAGTGTTAAAAACAAGCTGATTAACCTTAGCTTTTCTGTAAACCCACTTGGAAACGGAGTGCATAACTTGGGACTTGTTGACCCAGCAGTAGCGATAATAATTGCGTTCGCCCTACTCATCATTTTGCTTTACAGGCGCGTGAATTTGGGGATAACCCTAAACGTAACAGCCATAACATTGGCGCTGCTTGCCCTCGAATGGACAAAAGTGCCAACAGCAATTTATGAAGCAAGCATCAAACCTGAAACTGTTTCTGTTGTCATTGCGACTTTTGGGATAATGCTGCTTAGCCAACTTTATAAGGAAACTGGAGTTATCAATAAGCTAAGCGAAAGCATAAGCAGACTAGTTAGAAATCCGAAAATAGTGTTGGGACTCGTGCCAGCCGTCATAGGACTTTTGCCCGTTGCTGGCGGAGCATTGATGTCAGCGCCTCTCGTTGACATCGAGGCTGAAAAACTCAAGTTAAAACCTCAAAGAAAAGCCTACCTAAACTTGTGGTTTAGGCACACTATTTTTCCAGTTTATCCATTAAGCCTACCAATAATCGTAACAGCGATGCTTACTGACGTCGCAATTACGCTTATCATTCTGCGTCAAATTCCAACGGTTCTGGTAATGATAATAGTTGGCTATGTAATCGGATTTTGGAAGATAAAAACGTCGGGCAAAGAAGAAAGTAAAAGCGAAGGAAGCCCTAATTCGAATTTTAAAGCCTTCCTATTGTCTTTTAGTCCAATTTTAGCAACAATCGTCTTCGCGATAGCCTTGGGCGCGACTGGAATCGAATTCTTTAAGCGAAGTCGCGACATTGTAATCGCTGTTTTCATAGGAATCGCTGTGCTAATCGCAATATCAAAAATGAAATTTGCAATGTTTGCCAAACCATTCAAAAACTGGGGAATCTATGGCATAACCCTCGCAGCCTACGGTGCCTTCCTATTAAGAGAGGTTATGATTTCTCCAGAAATCAGCCAAGTTTTTTCTCAGATGGTTGCAAACGGTAATAGTTTATATAGTGGTACGGTTCTCTTAGCAACGCTTCCAGCAGTTTTGGGAGTGCTCACAGGCTCGCCAGTGAGTGGAGTAGCCATAAGCATTCCGATACTTTGCGGAGATTCACCAGTAGCCGCGAACACGGCAGCACTAATCTACATAAGCGCATATTTGGGATACACGATAGCGCCAACACACTTGTGCTTTGCATTCACAGCGGACTACTTCAAATGCCAACTAGGAGAGGTATACAAATACGTAATTCCATCTTTCATACTAACATTCCTAACAGCGCTGCTTGTTTACTTTTTGCTTTAAAATTGACAAAAAAGCTTTTGTGCACTAAACATGAACATTGCCTCTCCGTGGTGATTAATTGGTAAATTTAAGGAAAACTCTAACGATGTTGTTAGCAATTAGCCTCGTAACTCCAATTTTGAACAGCTTTGCATGGTCTTACGCTGTTGATACACCCAACTCTGATATGTCAGCGGCTAAAAACTTAAACGCGCTTGACACATTTCGAAGCCTTTTCAAGAATCAAGTGCCATACATAGACCCAGAACTAAAAAATTCTAAGGGTCTAAACAGGGTCATACTTGTCGTCAAAGAAGCTAACATTGTTCAAATTGCAAGTCACATGGTTTCATGTAGGGTGACTCCGCCAATTGGTGGAGTTAGACTTGTGCTTGGAACAGTTGATACAAGTAAAATCGAGTCGCTTACGCTGGACCCCGCAACTTTTGCCATACTAAAGGACAGGGAAATTGAATTCGCTGAGTCTCCACGCTCCAGACTTTCTCAAGGCAATTTCATGAAAAACATTAAACGTACACAATCCGACGTGAGCGGACGCGAAGCTGCGGGCAGTAATCCTCCTCATAACGTGACCATGCGTGAAGTTGTAGAAATAATGAATGCAACTGGCGTGTGGACAGATTATGGCTTTACTGGAGAAGATGTAACGATAGCAATTATTGACACTGGAGTCGATTATGGTTCTCTAGGTTTGGGCTACTGGGATGTAATAGCAAGAGATGTGTTTGGTTATCCAGCTACATTTGACGCTGACGCCGCGTGTTTTGTTTATACAAACATAACGCTGACGGCTTTTACTAATGCAAACGGAACATTCATACCAACAGCCGGCATAGACCCACCACTATACATATTCAACAATGTAACTCCATTTTCGAGACTTTTTGGTGCACCATTCCCATCAGACATGAACGTCACTGGAATTCTAGATGCGGAGCAAAGTTGCCATTGGGGAGTAATGTTCCAATGGTTATTCGGCTTAGACTTGTTCCCAGTACTAGTGTTGGATGGTGATACCGACGGAGTGTATGACACTGTTTACGTGGACTTATCATTCGACTGGTGCTGGATACCCTACCTGTACTCGCTAATCGGATTCCCTTGGTATTGGTCTGCTCCATGGCCCCCGGACTACAGCTTCACAGACGAAACACCGCTGGATATCACGTCACCTGTAGGAGCAAGAGACTTCACTGGCGACGGCATATTCGACATTTCAGTAAGCTCGTTGGGCTATTTCCTAGACGTTTGGGGCCTATCTCCAAACAGCGAAGACAGAGGCTTAGTTCTAAAACCAATTGACCCAAACGGCAACTACGTATGCTTCGTATACGATTTTGATGGCCATGGCACATCCTGTGCTTCCTGCGCCGCTGGAAGAAATTTAGGCCATCCATTATTTGGTAACGGGATGGCCTATAACGCAAAAATAATGGGCATCACCGCACTATTCATCGGCGACGTGATAGAAGGCGAACTTTGGGCTGCAGGGTTCGACCTTATCCCCGGAACCGAGGGATGGTCTTACATTCCAGGATATGGCTACGTTTACGGCCTATGGTCATACACAGGGAACCACAAGGCAGATATAATAAGCAACAGTTGGGGCGCGTCAGCTTGGGCCTTCTGGAGCTTGATGGAACAGTCTCCATGGTACGACGTTCTAACAATGTTAGAGGACGCCTTAACAATCCCAGGATATCTTGACCCCCGTTATCCAGGAACAATAATAGTTCACGCTGGAGGAAACGGCGCTGCGGGTTACGGAACGTTCACTGAACCCGGATTTTCAACACTTGCCATAAGCGTTGGCGCCTCAACATCCATGAATTGGACGCAGTACAAATGGGGATTTGCTGGAGGCTACTATGACGATGTTATCTCTTGGAGTGCAAGAGGACCAACCGCACTTGGAACAGCCAAGCCAGACGTGCTTGGTGTGGGCGCCTTTGGATATGCGCCAACCGCATTGTTCTGGGGGGCCGGCGACGGAACAACGGCTTTTGATGTCTTTGGTGGGACAAGCATGGCAACACCTGTTGTGGCTGGCGCTGCGGCATTGGTTGTGCAAGCTTTCAACGAGATTGGAGTTTACAATCCACCAAACATGCTTGTTAAGAGTGTGCTGAAATCAACTGCTGTTGATTTGGGCTATGACCCGTTCGTTCAAGGCGCGGGACGCGTGGACTGTTACAGGGCAGTTTCACTAATAATGGGAGAAGAGGGGGTACTAACAGTTTCAGATGCCACGTGGAAAAACGCTTTAGAAATGATACGGATTCCAGAAATAATAAACTATGAGCTAAGCGACGGCTTAATTCCACCGTTCATGCCAAGCGCGATTCTTGACACAAGCTGGTTTGCGGGAACAGTCAAGCCAGGAGAAAACACAAAAGCAGACTTTCACGTTTTTAATCCCACAGCTGAAGATGTAACCGTCAGCGTTTCGCCAGTTACCCACAGACAAACTGGCTCAACAGTAGTTCTTGAAGGCTTAACCGCTTCCTTGCCCAACGACTGGCGAAGCGTTGGCTGGACATGGGGCAACATAACAGTTCTCAGTATGGATACAATTCCAGAAGACGCCGATTTGATGACTGTTACATTAGTCTTTCCATATGACTTCTTTGATCCAGAAAGGGACTACGTGTGGAATAACAGGTTCCGCGTGATGGTTCAAGACTGGGAGGACGAAAACGTTGATGGGAAAGTTAATGTCGATGAAGTTTGGCAGATAAACTATGGATACAATTATGGAACAAGCTGCGAGGCAACTGTTGGATTTCCAAGATCCAAATTTAAGCACACGCCAACAATATTCATATCCCAAGTGAGCGAGACCTATGAACCAATACCATTCAAAGTTTACATAAAGTTCTATAAGCGAGCCCCATGGGACTGGATTGGACTTTCGCAATCAGTTTTCACGGTGAATGCAGCTGACACAACATTTTTCAATGCTACCCTAACAGTGCCAGAGGGCACGCCTCAAGGAGTTTATGAAGGACAATTAATCATCGACGCGAATGGCAGAAAAAAGGCGGTTCCAGTTTCTGTGAACGTGCCCACAGTAGTGCCTTCCGGGCAACTTGTATATGAAGTGGGAACGCCCGAATATGACTGCCCATATAACCCATTTGAAGTCAAAGGATACTTTGATTGGGGCTGGCGGTACGAGGCCGGCGATTGGAAGAACTGGCTATTTGAGTTCGCTGACCAATCAACAATAGCAGCTTTTGTTTACGCAGACTGGCATGGAAACATGACAGACGTGGACATGTTCGCCATTCATCCAATGGGCATGATAACGGATGGAACTGGCGAAAACTGGATGAGAGACGGCATATTCAACTGGACAACAAGAACAGCTTCAACTGAAGAGTACGTGGTTCTCTGGACTGGTGATTTGCCCTTCATTCCTCCAAACATACATGTCCCAGAACTTCACACTGTTCTGCTTCACAATGTGCTCTTCGACGGTTCAGTCTTTCCAGAAAACCTTTCATGCACCATAAAAATGATAAGCGTGAACCCAGCATCTCCAATGCATCTCATTATGCAACCAGGAGAAACCAAATCAGCAACATTTACCTTATCAACTGGAATTAGGCTTACAAACGTGCGCTTATACCCAGACGGAGAATTCCCAATGGAAGTTGAACCTTCTAATGTGCATGAAATACCAGAAATGGGTTCACAAACATTCAATGTTGGGATACAGGTGCCTTCATATGCGCCTCCTGGAAGATATTTGATGGCGGTTTATCTGACGGCTTCGGAGATTCCGTCAAATGTGCACATCCCAATATTCATCTACGTTGACGTCCCAAACCTTGAAATAGTCGATGTCAAGGTGGATGTAGGCAGAGTTCACTTTCCAAGCGAATTTGCCCAACTATACATCATGACAACAGTCAACGCGTCATTTGTTAACATGACTGACAGCATCACAGTAACTTTATGGTATCGAACGACAAGCGGTGCTTACCTTTCATTAAACTTGAGCACTGCAGTTAATCCCATACAGGTAGGCTTGTACGTGGTTGAGTTTGAAGTTCCAATAGACGCCACTTCATGCTGCCTAGTTGTTCAAGTCGATAAATACGTTGAACCTACAAACGTTTTGTACAAGGGCGCGGCAATGGCAAGTTTCGACATATGCTCCACGCTAAGCACAATGAACGCCGTGCTGATAAGCGTTAACGGGACAACAGCAACTATAAACACAATCGTAGGAACAATTTCGGCGAACTTAACCAATTTAGACGCCAAACTAACCGAGTTAATAACGAATAGTAAAGACGAGATAATCGCAAAAATAGACACTGTTCTAGGAACCATTGAAGCAAGTACGGAAGCGATAGGACTGAAGGTTACGTGGATAGAAGGCAACGTAACAGCCATAAGAACAAGCCTAGGAGACAACATAAGAGGCATAATTGAAACACTTGACGGCAACGTAGCCACGATAAAAACCGACGTGGGAACAATCAAAGTTAAAGTCGGAAACATCGAAGGTTACACGGCAAACGTTCCACAAGCAACATGGACGATATGGGCAACCACAGCGCTATCTCTAATCGCCGCGACATGCTCAGCAGTCACACTATTGCTTTTAAAGAAAAAACCCAAAACATAAATTGTACAATCATACACCCATTTTTCTATTTTACATTTCTAAAATCTATGAAGTGGTCATCAAAATCTCAAAGTCTAAAAATCTATAAATTCACTATCTTACCGTAAGGTGAAAATTTCTGTCATAAAAGAGAAAAGAGAGGCTTCATAGATTTTGCCATTTCTCTTGGAGGAACTTGGGAATTTCTGAAGAGTCTCTTGGTCCTACCAGTACTTGCCATCCGCTTAGTTCCTCTATTTCTCCGCTTAGGCGTGCCGCCTTGCCGGGTATTATAAGTTTTCTGTGTTTTACCTTGTTTTCTATTCCTGACGTCTTTATTGCTTCGGCTACTTTTTCTGCTGTAAGTTTGCGTCCTGCTACTGCGCTGTCGACGGCTATGCCTTCTGTGTCTACGACTAGTAGGTAGGCGTTTACCTTTGCGTTTTCGATGTCTGACGCTACTGTATAGTATGTTAGTGCAAAGTTTGTTGTGAACATTACTGGCGAGTTCTCGTCTGGGTTGCCGAACACTTTTAGTCCTGGTTCTACGGCTACTGGTTTGCGTGGGTCTGTGTATATGTTTTGTCGCAATATCACGTTTGGTAGCAAAGCCCAACCGTCAATGTTGTGCATTATTAGTATGTCGGCGAAACGCACTATGAGCATGCCAGCCAAACACGCTTCTTTCCACTTAACAACCTCTTCTGGAGCCTCGCCTTTAGCCATCCAAGCGGTCATGGGCACGCCAATCAACGGTAAGCCCAAAACTTCGTCTCCACGCTTACACGCGGCTCTACGGAGCATGGTGAAGTTGTTTAAGGTTTCAGCCAAGCCTTCATCTGGAAAAGTGCCAGGGTCAAGGACAAGGTCGCTGACGCCATATTCGATTAGGGTTTTCGCTAGGGATCTAAGCGTTTTAAGGTTGTTCGGCGCGAAAACTGTTAAGGGGCAATTGTAAGCAAGAGCAAGTTCAGCCATCTCCTGCCAGTTTTCTGTTGTTGCCGCATACAGTAATGGACGGGCTTTTGGAATCATCTCTAATCCAGCTTTTAGGATGCTTGGGTTCAGCGAGCATAATATTAATGGTAGGTTCGTGTTCTGGGCAACCTTCTTGACCGTTTCTTTAAACTTTTCTGGGTTGTTTGATGTTGAGCGTACAGCTATCATGTCAAGTTTTAACGTCTGCCCAATATATTCAAATTTGAACTGTTCAGTCCTTTTTATGCGGCTCAGGATTTCCTCGTCTGCCATTTCATCTGTTACGTCTATGGCTATCGCCGTTGGGTTAAAGTACGTAAGTTCGTGACGGTACATTACAAGTTTGCCGCCGACTTTGACGGCGCGGTCTCCAAAGCCGATGACAACTTCTTTTACTGCTGGTTTAAGCATCTCCTTAAGTTGGCTGTAGGCTTTTTCAAACTCTTTAGCTAAAAGCGGAGAACATTTCTCTATTTGAACTTCGCGGTTAACAACTTTTGTAGCGAAAGCCATGCAGTTTTCTTCGCCGCAAGCCTTACAGTTTGTGCGCGGTAAAAGCTTGTAAACGTCTATTGGGCTGAGCTCCTTTATTCCAGCCTTTCTTTTGGTTTCTTTCCCACTCATAAAGCGCCCTCCAAACCTAGACCTTCATTGAAACCCATTCAACAATTCTCTCGGCGTTTCCGACGCTGCCGCCCAAAAGCTGCCCTATAATGTCCTTGATGGTTTTTACGGCAGCTGGATGCATCATCATGAAAAGGTCAACGCCAGCCAAAAGAAGTGTAGAGGCAGTTAGAACCTCCCACAGTGGACCACGCAGTTCGCGGGGCTCCCACTCAGGCGCCATTTCAAGCCAAGCTTCACGTGCCGCCCAAGCGTTTGTTGTTCCAGAAGACATTGGATGCGCAAGCTCTGGGTCGCCCATAAGCGCTGCTATTCTAGCGCGTTCCATGTTTGTAAAAGCGTAATCTAAACCATAGCCCAAAGCGGCTGTAGTCAAGTCCATGACTATGTCTTCTTTCGACAGAAAATCGTAGAGTATTCGGTTCAATTCCCTTGCGAGGTTCAAATCCATGGGTGTAAACGATAAGGCTACGTGCCCATACTTCTTTATGAATTTCGCGCACCTTTCAACGTCCATGTCCCTTGTTATTGAGCTGATTAGGAAGCGCTCTCCAGCAAAGGTTTCAGCAACAGCCTCGAAAACGTCAGCGTCCTTCTTCGGGTCTCCGCAGCCTCCAATAATTAGGGGCACATCCACTGCTTGCGCAACCTCCTCGATGGTTTTGACAGCCTCTTTAGGCGAAGCGTCTTTAACAAGCGGGTCGACGCTTATCAAATGCACAGTTAGGAGGTCAGCCCCAAACTTTTCAACAGCCAATTTTGCCCAAGCAGCAGGGTCCTCCATAACGTCCTTCACGTGCATTTTAACAGCCTTGGGTAATGGAACCTTCATGTCAAAAACGTCGATCGCTATTACTGGGCGGTGGGGCATTGGTTTCTCAAAGGTGTAGAAGGCTGGTGTTGTCTCGCCGCCGATGACTATTGATTCGCCGCGGGTTCCACCTTCGCTTTTGGTTGCTCCTAGTTTGACTTCAACAACTTTTCCAGGGTAGGTTTCAACTGGCGGAACAAACTCCATCTCTATTATCTTGGTTGGTTTAGCTTTTAGTGGTGGAGCAAAAATTTGCGGCGCAGCAACTGGCGCGGCTACGGCGCTTGGTTGTATCCAAAGCTCTAAATCGCCTACTTCCATCTCAAAATCTTCAAGCTCAACTTCCTGAATCTTTGCAAGAAGCTCAAGCAGTCGTGAATTAAACTTTAAGCCTAAGGCTTGCTCTTCCTTCTCTGTTTTTGGCAAATTCTTTCACCTTTTCTCGGCTTTCTCGCTTTTCAATGAGCGGATAACAACTTTTTTGGCGTAGATTTTCGCGTCTTTCAAGATTATTTTGAAGCCTCTGGAGGTTATGGGCAAAGTTGCAGCAGTAATCACTGGTGCTGTCGGCGCTTCTTCCTTCGCTTCTGCTGGCGCAGCCTCTTCTACGGCAACAGCCACCTCTTCTTTCCAGCGTTCTACAACTGGATGATTTCGCTCCTTAAGGAACGCCTTTAACTCGTCGATTGTTTTTGCGTCTTCTTCTGTGGCGATTTTGTCGACAAGTTCTGCTGGTATAAAGCTTTTCACTCTTTCCTTAACCTCTTTTGGAAGCCAAACAACGCGGCTCCACCCGCCGTCTGCCTGCAGAAACTTTGGAGAGCGCATATACTCAATTGATATTCCATGGAACCCGTCAACTTGACGTCCGCCAGCAGTTGAATCGGCAAGCGTTGAGAAAGCCAAACCGTTCACGGCTAAGTCCCTATAACCTCTGTGCACAATGCCGAAACCGTCAACCTCTGGGATGTAGAAGGCTACACCCTCAAAGCATCCGCACGACGTGTGCGGATAACCGAAGGCTGTGTAAAGCCAAACGCGGGTTATTTCGCCCAGAGACTTCTTTTTTACGACTTCGTTTACGCCAGAAAACTCGCCTTTGACCGGGTCTAGTAACTCGCCCTTTTCGATTGTGAACACTGGTCCTTTGGGGTCTATGCTTGCTGCTGCCCTTCCGTCAAACCAGCTTATGGCGCCGCAGTTCGAGTATCTTTGTGGCGTTATTACGCACACGTGTGTTGGCGCAAAGGATTGGCATAGGATGCATCCGTAAAATTTGTCAACTTCCTCGTCTTTTAAGCCTCTTGCCCTAGCGTCTCTCGCCTCATAAATTTTCAGCGCCTCTTCGTAAAGCGGTTTCACTTCGGCAGCATCTGTTATGAATGTTACCTGCATTTTCTCGATTATTGGCAGTTCGCTCTTGAAAAGCCTATGCAGGACTTTTCCAATGAACTGGAAGGAGTTTAAGCCCTTATGGAAGGATTTCTTGCTTAATCTAAGCCAAATGTCGTAGCGCTGGTTTAAGTGCATGAAGCCTTCAATGAAGTTGCAGTATTCGTGTATGCGTCTCTCAATGACACCTTCAAGTTCTGGTTCAAGCTGTGCGCCAGCAACCTCTATTAGAATGCCGAACGGGTAACTTTTGCCTTCCTCCATGTCCTTCAAGTCGGGTCCTATTATGGTTACTTTTCCATCTTCGACTTCTTCTGGCTTCTTCACTCTTGCTAACTCGAACTTTTCCTTTATGTCTGGTCCGCCGAGTTCAACATGCATGTCGCTTCTGCGTATTCTCTCGCCTTCGTAGATTACGCCCACGTCTACGGGTATGTCCTCAAACATTGACATTTTCTCATATTCCTCCTTCAACTTTTTCAATTATTACTTTAAGATTTTCAAACCAATCTTCTAGGGAGATGTTCGGGAAAGACCAGCTTGCGTTAGGCTGGTAAACATTATCTAAAGTCACAGTTTTGACATGCGGAGCAAAATGTTTCAAACCGTTAAGAATCGTCCACTCCATGTAGTAGGGCAGTCCCAAAAACAAAGCCAAATCGTAAGGTCCATTACCATCAAGTCCAGTCCAAGCGGGGTCGGTAAGCCTATTTCCAATGTCAACTGCGGGCATCCACCCGTCTGGCTTATAGCCCCTAATTAAGAATTCGCTTGTTATGTGAGCTGTTGCCACAATCGGGATTTTGGCTTTCCTCGCCAGTTCTATGACGAAATCAATTAGTTTTTTGTCTTCAAAGGCTATTTCCGCGGCTTTATGCCCAACTATCATTATTGGGCGTTTAGCCTTCTTTATCATGACAGCGGCAACTTCGGGCTTTGTTATAACCATAGCCTTTTTGGGTCCCGGAATCTCCGCGGTTTGCCAAGGTTCAGCAGCCATACGCTTTCACTCCTTCCTCTTCCTAATCAATCGTGGAAGAAGCGTCGGGTCTGGGATGACTGTTTCCTTCCACCCCTTCTCTTCGAGTATTCTTATTATCTCGTCTTTCATTGTTACTGGTATGTCGGCGATTGTTCTCACGAATAAGTGTATGTCTTCAGGCATTGTTCCATAAAGCCTCTTGTGCAAGTCTATGTAATGCGTGAGTTTTATGGCACGTCCCTTCGTTGTGTCATTTGGGCGCATACAAAGTTTTGCTATCATGACTATGGCTTCTTCCTTCGTTTCAGCCGCGTAGAAAAGGTGTTCTGGCGCTGGTCCAACATACACTTTTTCGCCTGTCCTAGCATCATAAACGTACCAGTCTTCTTCGCGGTCAGCCCTGCCAAGAAGCATGCGCCTATACTTTGTGCCATGCGGACCGACGACAACTGGAACACCTAAACGCCAGAAACCGCCCGCAATTGACGCTGCCTTCTGGGAGTAGGCACCCCAAGCAACGCCGACAGCGCCAACACGATTAAGTATGTAATCGGCTATTTCCTCGTAATTAGCTCGTAAATTCCTCTTTGCAAATATATTTGCAATTTTTATGGCTGCCCCAGCAATATGAGCGTTTGAAACACATGAACCGACATTGACTAGGCATCCAGACGAGAACTCCCCAGTAAACACCTCGTAAAGCGTTTTTCCTTCCTCGTCCTTATACATGCCAGCTGACATCGCAGCACAACCAGAAGTCACAACTATGTAGCGTCTGTTTGCGAATTCACGGCATATTTCAGCCACTTCCAATCCGCCTTTCGGATAGTTAGCGCATCCTACAACGGCTATTACTCCTGGAATTTCGCCGAGGACTATTGGACTGCCAACATTTCGGATTTCCACGTCTTGGATTGCACCTCTCCCAGCCCTTACCTTGTAGGTTTCTTCCTTCAGCTTTTTCTCCCCAGCCTTGACAATGAAACTGTGAACTGGCAAACCAACAGGACAAGCTTCTTCACATCTGCCACAACCCACACATAAATCGTACAAGTCTGCAAGTTCTTTTAGGCTTCCTTGCGCCGCCGCCTTCATAGCCTTTGGAATCTCAAGGTCTTGTGGGCAAGCCCTTCTGCAGTCGTTGCATTGTCTACACTCCTTTGACCTTCGCAAAACTTCGTCAACTTCTGGTATGACCTTAAACTTTTTCCGCAGCGGAGCAACCTTCAATGCGACTTTAACAGCTACTTCACCAACCTTCTCTGGGTCGAGGATTAAGGCGCCTGGAGTTTTTCCGCTTACAAGGTCTTCAACTATTTGGTCCGCTGGGTCGTTTGTGCAGTTAGGCAGACCCATACAATTCTTTTCTGAAGCGACTATAACTGGAGCTTTTATTCTTTGAGCTTCGTAGAAAGAATCCGTCCTAATGCATTGTTCGTCTAGCACAACAACGTCTGGGACACCACTTCTTATGAAACGCAGCTGCCATGAGATTGGGCCGATTATTTTTCCACGCTTGTAATAACGTGTTATGTCGTGGGATGTGCAGCATAACCCGCAGACTTCAATTTCGCCGTCGAAACCGTTATCCTTCATGTAATCTATTATTCCAACTGATGGAACAACGTTGTGACCGATGCATAAAATAACTGGCTTTTCGACATTTATTGTTCCAAAACCTAAATCCACAAGCGGTGCTTCAGGGTCAGCCTTTGGAAAACCGTAAGCGGCTATTTGTGCTATGTCTGCAACTTCCATTCCAACATGGTCAACCATTCCAGCATGCAAAACCTTTGACTCAAAATCCAAATTGTATCCTTCCTGTCCGGTGTGAACAACAGAAAGCAGATGCGTAATCTGCGTTTCAACATAATCCAAAATCTCCTCCAAATCGCCTAGTGTTTCAGGTTTTATTCCGCAGACAAGCCTTGTCACCGGAGCCTCAACTTGAACGTTTAATCCGCCAACATCCAATGGATAATTGCGTCCATATTTTTCGATTAGGTGTTCAACGAGGTGGCGTGCATGTCCAGTGTGCGTGGCTGCGCCGATGCAGCATGCGAGAAGCACGATGCGGGATTGTTGTCCAGCCATGTCGATGCCGCAGGCTCCACGCTTGTTTCCAGTTAGGTCGCATTTGCCAAATGTACATAAACAGCAAAGGTCGCAGAGCGGCATGTAAAATGGCTTATATCTTTTAAGAAGCTTCATGTCCCACTCTCTTAAAGTCGTAAGTGAAGGGAAAGGTGTTGGTCCCATTGGTTCAGCCCATTTTTCTTCAAAGAGTTTGCCGATGGAAATTTCAAGGTTTTTGATTGCGCCAATATCAGTTTTCAACTCGTCAATCTTCACGTGTACGCCTTTTCTGTTCAAACCTCACCAACCCAAAAGGTTTAGAAAATGTAAATTTAGTTACGTGTTATTTTAAGCTTTTCTAGAATTATTTTCTATCAAGTTTGCGCCAAGAATGTCGGAACGGCTACTACTGCTTTAAATATCCAACCTTTTCCATCAGACCCCTAACAGAAACATATGCTGGAGAATCATACGGTAAATCCAATAGAGACTTTCCAGACAAAACATATTCCTCAAGCTTCTCATCATAAGCTATTTTTCCGAGATAACAGAACTTTAAATCTTTCAAGTCAAGTTTTTCTGGGATTCTAAAGCCTCCGACGACATAAAAGTTTTTGAACTCTATTTTGACTTCCTTTGCAATTCGATATGCACGTTCAATGTGGAGAAATGACTTTTTAGAGGGGTCAATTATGTCAAAGATATCGTCAACCTTTGATGTTATCCGCCTATTTAAGTGTTCGAGACCTGCTGGCGAATCTACAAGTACATACTTATAATTTTTTGTAAGTGATTCCAAAGCACCTTTCAACGCCGCGTTTGGTAGGCAATAGCACCCCTCAACCCACTTTGTTCCAAGGGCTATGAAATCGAAAAACTTTCCCTCATGCATCCCGTAAGCCAAAATCTTGTTTTCTATTCTCTGCGTTGGTGGAACGCCGACTACTGTGCCACCCTCTTCCAGAAAAGTTTCCACAAGAAGCTCTGAAATCGTCTTTTTGCCTTCCTCCTTCAAGTCTACGCCAACCATCTCGCCTAGGTTCTGGTCTGGGTCGGCATCAACAAGCAGAAGCGGAGTTTCGCCAACCTCAACAAAATATTTTGTCATCAACGCCACGAAACTTGTTTTGCCCGTTCCACCACGCCCAATCGTTACGAGCATCTTCATATTTTACGCCTTCCATTTTCATTTAACAGTTTTCAAACCTATTAGTCATTCCATAAGTTTTTCACATAATCCTTGTACTGCATTTAAAGCCACGGAATCCTTGTTTTTTAGCGGAGTTTCTCCGCGCATTTCAGCCTCAACAACGGCTAAATCGAAGGGTACAATGCCCAACAATTTTAGGTTATTTGCATCGGCAAACTCTTCGATGGTTTCTCTCTGCTTTTCATTTTCAACCTTGTTTCCAACGAGGAAAACTTGTTTTATGCTGGCTTGCAATGCCAAATCGTTTATGCGCTTGGCTGTTTCAAGAGCCTTCAAATTAGCATCTGCAACAACAAGCATGGTGTCAATGTGCTGGACTGTTCCCCTTCCCATGTGCTCCACACCAGCTTCCATATCCAACACTACAGCTTCATCACGCTCAACAACCAAATGACGAAGCAAGGCGCGAATAACAGCGTTTGCTGGACAAGTGCACCCAGAACCCATCGACTTAACAGTGCCCATAACGATTAGTTTTACGCCGAAAGGAGTGTCCACTGCATAGTCGCGGGCTACATCGTCAACGCTGAACGATAGACGAAAGACGCCAGCATACCCCGTGCTTGTTTTAGACTCAATTAAATCCTTGTTTTCAGAGATTGGCAATATTTTTCTAGCCTCTTCCAGTGATAAACCCAAAGTCAAAGCGAGATTCGGCGACGGATCAGCATCAATCGCTATGGTCTTTAATCCCTTTTTGAAAAACGAGTATGCAAGACCGCCAGCAATCAGGGTTTTTCCAACACCGCCCTTGCCAGAAACAGCAACTTTCACGCGTAGTTCCTCCTTTCTGGTTAATGCCCGCACACTTATTTACTTTTAGTCTCCCACGAAACAGTGCTTCTGGCGAGTTCTGCTCCCAAAACCATGTTTTTGAGTTTTGCAAAGCTTATTTCCCATGTTCTTGTCCTTAAGCCACAATCAGTGCTCACGTAAATTCTACTTGGGTCGCTTACAACGCTTACAGCGTGAAGTATTCTGTCTCTTATAAGCTCTGGCGGTTCAACAAAATCCGTGTGTACATCCACCACGCCTAAACCGTATTTTCCACGGAAGCCATAGTCCTCAAAAAATTTTAACTCCTTATAGCCTATTCGCTTTTCACCTATTCCTGCTTGTCTGCTGTCTCTGTTGGCGAATTCGAGGGCTAGTTGACTGCAGTTTCGCAGTTGACTTGCATACTTCGCTAACACTCGATAGTTGCTGTAGCAGTTGTGAAGGCTAAAAATGCAGTTGAATCCCCTAACAGTTTCATTAAAAGCTTCCACAAAAAGTTCCATCTCCTCTGTGGAGGGGTTTGTTGTTGCCGCTGGCTCGTCTATCTGAATCCATTTCGCTCCAGCCTCTATTAGGCGGCTTATTTCTGGTCGCACAACCTCTTTTACCAAGTCAAAGAGAAACTCTCTCCTCGCCGCGGCTTTCCTCTGCTTGAAGTCTTTTATTTTGTCTCCAGCTTTTCTCTCGTAGTATTCATTAAATGTCCAGTCAACAAGCGTGTATGGTCCAGTGAAAGGCACTTTTACCATTTTCTTAGCATTCTCTCTCACGAAAATGAACTCTTCAACATAGAAAGACCTCTCATATTTTGGCTTGTCTACACACGCGGCCTTGTTAAAGTACCTATAATCAAAGGATTTTACATAGCCCAAAAACTCGAAGCCACTAACGTTTCTTATGACGTGCTCATACATTTCCGAACGCCATTGTTCCCCATCAAAGACTACGTCTAACCCAGCAGCCTCAAAAAATCGGATAACAAACTTGGCTGACCACTCAAGCAAAGCGCGCTTGTCTCCAGAAGCCCGCTCTTTCTTCCTCAAAATTTTAACAAGTCCATCTAAATTTTCTATGCCCAGCTTTTTCCCCCAGTTCACCGCTTCCTCAATCTCTTCCTTTGAGAGCGGTTCTCCTCTGTACCCTTTGATTCTCCATGCTGGTTTGGCAAGACTTCCTATCTCTTGTGTTGGAAAAAGCTTATCCATTTAGGTTCAACTCGCTTTGGAGGTTTTTCGCTACGTTGGCTATAATTTTAATTTTCTCTTTCGCTCTTTCCCAAGGTAAAAACTCCAAGTCGCAGTTTGGACAAACGAAAACGTCACACGTTTTTGACGGATAAATTGATTCTATCAACTCCCTAGTAACCGCCGTAATTTCCTCCTCTTTCTCCAGCAAAGAACTGCGGGCATCTACAAGCCCCAAAGCCACACCCTTGTCGAAGGCGTAAGACTTCAACTTTTCCAAATTTGTCTCGTACAGGTCTATGCCCAAATCATCAACTGGAAAGTCCAAAGCTTCGGGGAGAATTTGAGTGAAATCTCCAAAAAACGTCTGCAAACAAACTCTTATCCCTACACCCTTCACCACGGTTTCTAATGCACTTTTAACATCAGCCAACGTGTCTTTTGAAATCGATTCTTTGAAGGGATTGTAGACAAGCGCCGGATCGCTTAGCTGAACATACTTGAAATTCCTTTCAACCAAACCCTTGATCTCCCCTCTAAGAATTTCGGCATATTTAAACAGCAATTCCCTCTCGCTCTTGTAAAAGTTGTTTTCAGACAACTTTGTAAGCGTGTAAGGTGCTGGCAAAACGGCTTTCCATGGAACATCCTTTGGCAGAAAATCCATGTTCACCATCTCTGCGGTAATGTCTTTTTTGCGTAGTATTTCACCTGAAACTATGGGTTTTCTATAAAAGGTGTTGTTGTTGAACCATCTGGCAAGGGCACCAGTTTTTACACCCTCTAGATTTTCGGCGAATGGTCTAAGAAGGTCTTGCCACTTAAGCATACCATCAGTAACGTAACTTAGCCCCGCAGAGGTTTGAGCTTCTATGACTTTTATTGTCGCTTCTTTGAAGGCTTTCTCCAGTTCTTCTCTTCCAAAGCGTTTTCTGTCGTAGGCTCTGGTTACTTCAACAAGTTCCTTCGGTCTGGGAAGGATTCCCGTAACATAGCAACCAAACATTTTCACAGCCAACTTCGTTCTTAGGTTTTACGCAGTGAACAGTAAATCCAAAATGGGATATTAAAGGTTACAGTTTTTATGTGTATGATGGAAAATTTAATTAATTATGTGTCGTAAATAAATTAAATTTCTGTTAAATGTGAGATGATGCTTGAATGAAAATATTACACGAGTTCGTTCCCACACGTAAATTCCTCAGACTTGCCGAAGAAGTTAAGGACTTGGTTGATGGATGGAACATAACTGACAGCGCTGCTGGAATGCCCGCGCCAAGCGGAACGGCTGTGGGTTGCGTTCTTAAAGCCAAATATCCAGACAAAATAGTGATACCAATATTCATACTCCATTATAAGGGGCCAGTTGAGGTTGGTGGATTGGCTTTAGCTGCAGATTCTGTGGCGCTTGATGGACTCGTGCTTACCATGGGGGACATTCCAAAGTATGGAGAACCAATAAAAATGTTGAAATCCTCTGAAGAAGCTCGGGATTTTCTACGCACAGCAATACGCCTAAAAAACGTTAAACTAGGATGCTTACTCACCGCACGCCGAACTGTCGAGGAAACAATAGCACGAGTAAAAGATCCATGGGACTTCGTCTTCTTCATGCGACTTGAAGATAAAACTTTTCCAACACTGGAGCATGTGGCAAAGGAATGCAAACGCCTAAACAAACCCATATACACATACTTCCTAGTGGGAACACCTAAAAACGCTGAAATGGTTAAAATGATAGGGTGGCCCGTCACAGCCTCCATGGAACAAGTCGAAGAAGTTGCAAGCAAACTTAAAGGGCTTGTGGATGGCATAATTGCAACATGCGCTGGAGACTATGAAGGCGACAAAGAACTGTTAATGAAACTTCAAAAGTTCAGAAGTTAAATGCCATCCGACTAGCTAGAAAACATTGCGGTTTATATTTCCCTAATTTCGCATTGAAGCTTCTTTATAACCTCTTCAGCCTTCGAAGGCTCAACCTTCAAAGTGTAAAGCCTCTTCGCTGTACGAAGCTTAAGCTTAACAACATCACGCAAACGCTTAACAGCACAATACTCAGCACGCCCACTAATCTCAACAAACTTCTCAACATCAAACACTTCCGAAGGCACCAAACCACCACACCCACAATCTGGTTAAGACACACCCTTTTATCCGTTTTGGTGGGCCGGACCGGATTTGAACCGGTGACCTTCCGCACGTCAAGCGGATGTCCTAACCGAGCTAGACTACCGGCCCACTGAGATATTCTACTTTCTTTTCCGATATATAGCCAATTCGTCTTTTTCACTGTAACGGACAAATTCAAACCCCGCTTCGATTAGTTTCTTTTCCTCCTCGAGGTTTCTTGCTGTGGCTACATGCCATTCATCGCTTTCAAAGTTTACTAAGTGCGTGTAAATATCCGTGTTTTCAAGCTTTTTATGTCCAAGCAAATATTGAACATATTTTATGTTCTTTGTCCTATAGTATTCCATGGTTGCCTTCCAATGGCGAAACGTGTGCAAGTGAATCTGCTTCAATCGTGGGTTTTGCAGTTTATCTGCAAGTTTGTTTCTCTGCTTAATGAAGTTTTTACGAACACTCGAGACGTTCGTGTTGAAGATGAATTCGCCAGTTTTCGGAAGGGCATTTAACATGGCAATAGTTTTAGACGATACTTTGATAACTCTCGCCAAACTACCTTTCAATGGATTATTTATTCTTACTGTGTTTGTTCTCTCGTCAACATCAGCCCATTTAAGCCTTGCAGCTTCCCCTCCTCTTGCACCGGTATCTTTCAGCACTTGTAAGAAAGCGGCTGTCTTACGTCCACACCCAGCTATTAATGTGTCTATCTCCGCCTCCGTTGGAATAAATGGAACTTTTCGTTCTACCCTTATTTTTGGCGGCTCCCACTGCAAATTTAAACTTTTAGCAAAACTTTTGTAGGCAACAATGTAGCCCTTTTTGTTTATCGGCGTCAGTTCACTAATAGCTAACGCTGTTGAAACACTCTCAGGGTTCAGTAGATCAGCGCCCATCTTAACAAGTCGTCTTAGCTTACTCACTCGCTGTTTAATGGTTAATTCTGAAAGCCCATGTTTTTTGGCCTTCCATAAATATTCGATGAGCCTGCCTTCAATGTATGGAAGCATTAGTTTAATCTCTGTAGCTCCCGCAGCCCGCTTTTCATTTTCTTTTTCTACTTCGGCCAAGGTTTGCACCGCCTCAGGGGCGGAGGGCACTCGCCAGTCTGGGTCACTGTTCCCTTGGCAAGAATAACATGAGGCGGAAGGTAGATTTAAGCCGGATGGAGGATTCTTCCATTCGGTTTTAGGTTTATGGTTGGGTTCTGTAAAGCGATATCCACAGTTTCTGCATAGCCAACGCTGAACGCTGGTGCCGTCGCTGAGGTATCTTAGTCCGTCTTTGTAAAGGCGATCTGAACCGCATGATGGGCAAGCGGAAGCTGCAGCCATCACTATTTAACTCCGATTTTTCCGGGTTTGCCAACATCGAAAAGCAAGCCGTCATTTTTCAGAAAGTTTATAATTTTACTCGGTTCCTCTTCTGTTAAACTGGCAACATATTCTGTCAAGGAGAAAAGGTCGATAAGGCTGTCAGCATCTTTGTTTTTGAGAATCCAGTCTTTGGTTTTGATGAGAATTTCCTGTAGCGTCTGCCTTTCCTCTTCAACGCCAAGTTTTCTTAAAACCCTTTCAGTGAAAACGTTGCAGAGTCGAGATTTCGGTTCCAAGTCGCCTGGAATGGGAACCTTCAATTTTGTTCTGTTTAAAGCGTCTGTAAAGCCAAATTCAAGCATAAACTCTTTGAATTTAACCGGAGAAACTCCCTCTCCATACTCTTTTTTCAAAACTTGATTGTATTTGTCATAGACTTCCTTGTTGCTGATTTTAACAAAGCCTTCTTCAGTAATGTAATCCTCGTTGCCCTTCTTTTCATTCCAAAGATCCATCAAAACCTGTTTCAGAATGCCTCTGTAGCCTAACTCTGTTCTTTCACTTTCCTCGGTAATTTTTTGAGTGAATGTTTCAACAATCTCGTCGTCGCATTCGATTTTAACCATATTTGAAATCGCGAAACAGAGAAACATGAGCTCAGTGTTTCGGCCGCTAAGTTGACTAAGTTGACATAGTTGACCTTCTGTCACGAGTGTTTTCTTCTTCTCAAACAATGTTTGACGAATCTGTTCAGGTGAAAAGTTTATGTGATTGTCTCTAAGAAACACGTCAACCGTGTCAACCATGTCAACTCCGCTGATTAAGTGGATGTCGTTACCTCGAAGACCCAAAATGTTGTCCAAATACCAAAGGAAGTTCTCCGTGTAAACATGTTTTCCAAAGCCAGCCTTATCCAAATTTACAATTGGAAACTGAGGGTTACTTGTCTCCCTTACATGTATCGGAATAGTCCTCGTCTGCAGTGCTTCCTCAATTTCCGCGTAGACTGTAAAAAGTTTAGGTCCAAAGATTTCGTAAGATTCTGTCTCGAGAGTGTCAGGGTTAACCCTACTGTATTTTAGTCCTCTTCTGTAACCTTGCCTAAAAATGCAGTTTAGGTCGGAATCCTTTGTGCCTGCAACCGCGTCAAGCTCATCAACCATCAACGTTATTTTATGATCTTGAATGGCCCTAGCTACAAAGGGTGGGCTCAAATTTCCCGTGAAATAGCCATGTCTACATGCTAAAACTACTGTCTCGCCTGTTACTGTTTTGCCTCCGCCAAACTCTCCCTTAACACCTAAATAGAACACAACGGGCAATATCTCGGCAAGCCAACTTTGCTGGATAAACAGTTGAGTAACGCTGAACTCAAATTCGCGGGGAAAATCTAGGAAAGTGCGAAGGTAAACTTCATTCAATCTCCAAAGCTGTTCCGTTGTTAAACTTTGCTTTTCGCCTTTCACCCACTTCTCAACAGCCTCCATAGACGGCATGCTAAACAAGAATTCCTTCGAAGGCTTATCTTTGAAATAGTATTGTTCACCTTCTACTTCTATAAGCCAGTGAGGCTTCCTCTGTTCTTCCTCATCTTCATATTCGATTTTTAAAGTTGCAAAGCCTCTTTTTCCCTCGTCAGTTCTGTAAACATATTTTCCAAAAGAAACAGGTTCATAAACAAACTTTTCAGTTAATCCGCCTGCCGGATGCAGAATGTGAGGCGCCTCTCTCAGTTTTTTGGCTCTTTCCTCAGCCTCAAGTTTTTCAAGCTCCTCGCCTATGCCCACTCTAAAGCCTCCCTTACGACCTCACGCAGACCAGAAACAGCGACCAGCTTATTTCCGAGGCTTCGCCTATTCTGGTAATGATAATCCACAAGCCTAAGCCTCGATGCCTTCTCCTCATCACCTGTTAAGTCGCAAACGCGCGCTATTATCCGCCTTGCAGATTCGTGGCTTACACCGCGTTTGAGACAGTAGCCCAAAAAAGCCAATTCAAGCCGATTCCGCTGACCTTTCCGCCAGTATTTCAGCAGAAACTTGACAGCCTTTTCTTCTTCCTTGCCCCTTAACGGTTTGCAGTTTTTTGGCAATTCAAAGGTTGCTTGAACATTCTTTTTCTCCTCAAAACTCATTATTTTAGCCAAGTCAGATTCAGAAAAACTGATTCCTTGACAATCGAGCAGAGCCTCATTTGGCAATAGTTCAAACGTTGTTGGATTCAGTAACCGGCTCCACTTCTTTTCCACTCGATGGAAGCCTAAAGGCAATTTGACAAGGTTGCCATAGCTTCGTGCAACGTCAAGCGCGTCTTGTTTTGGGAAAACTTCAACCTCTCTTGGATTTAAGTTGGCAAGTTCAAGAATGCGCAAGCCAATCCACCTCGCAACTTTGGCGGGTAAAGGCAAACTGAAAAGTATCCAAATATGGTAGCTTGAATCTGGATATCGACTTGCCTCCAAAAGCACGGCTGTGGGCCAAACACGAGGCCTCTCAACTCCATCCTCTTCCTTTTTCTTTGCGAATAAAACTTCAATGATTTTCTTTGCTACCTCACCTGGATCAAGAAGCTTTTCAGGGTCTAAGTCGAAACACAGCCACTTGACATTGCTTTCCCTTGTTAGCTGATATACACCAACCGTGGTTTCACCCGTCAAATGGGTTTCTAAGATTTCCTTTGTCAACGGTTTTTCAATTTTAATATAGCCCCTTTTGTCAAGCTGAACAGCATAGCAGTCATCGCGCACTACAAAAAGCGAATGTAAATAAAATGGTAGGGCAGACTCTTTTTTGACATCAGCAGCCATTTTTCAGCCCCTGCTTTTATTGCTTCAACGGCACTCGAAAGTGTGATTCTTTGTCTTTGGCAATGTATTCGCCACCTAACTTACGCACCACACTTGCAATTTTGGCAAAGTTTTCTGAGCCAAGAAACTGCCGAGGCTGAATAATGAAAAATTTGCCTTCTTTCTTAAACGAAAGAAAAAATTGCAAATCCTGGGGAAAGAACTGTTTGACATAAGCTTCATCTAAACTGGTCGGTTTAGTTTCCTTGCCCTGAAAAGCTTGTTGCAGCCGATCGTCGATAACGGCTTCAAGTTGAGCTTTGGCAACCTGCAGCTCTTCTGGAGCATCCAGTTTAGCTTTCAAAGAGTATTCTATTCGTTGCCAGTCTTTGTCACTCACCTGTTTAGTCAAACCCTTAGAAACTTCAATTTCAACGATTTCCCCCAAAAGCTTCCACCCAATCACCTTATTTTTCTGCTTTGTTTTTGCTGCACAGCAATGTCTTGTCTCTTTTCTGCATTGCTACTCTATGTTTAATGTCGGCCTCAATAATTTTGAGCGAAGCTAACACGTCCTCGTATTCTGCAGTTGCAGGAAAGAATACTGCGGCAGTGGCATTAGGAATGATCTTCATGGCTCGAGAGAAACATTGTCGAATTTCTTTTGGAACATATAGAACGCCAGACTCTGTAATTTTGGTTTCCAGTTCAACCATTTTACGTCCTCTCTTAGAACTTATAAAAATAGACTTATATATAATTAATAATAAATTAATTATAAACACTGAGTTGATAGAATAATGCGAATGCATGATGAAATTAAATTTGAAGCGCTAAGAGTGTTGCTTGAAAACGGTGAAATGCGTTTTTCCGAGCTCTACGATGTAGTCTTGAAATCTATTGCAAAAAAAGACGTTAGAATTAATAGGGACTCGTTTAGGGTGATCTTAAACCGCACCTTGGACTCGTTGATTAAGCAAGAAATCATTAGCAAAAGGACTATACGCCACAAAAATGTCAGATACTCTATCAAGAACGAAGATGAAGCGCGTTTAATTGTTACATCAAGTTTCTACTGGCTTAAAGATATTATCATTGAGCTTCTTCGTCAAAATCCCCAAAACATTGACGTCTTGATCTTCCTCCCTGGAATTTTTCCATTTCTTTTTTATGAACATAAAGAAAATGAAGATATTGCATCGTATTATGACAAATTAACAACTATTATAAGCAGTTACGGTCAAACCCTCTCAACAATATTAAAAGATTCGAAGGTAAGAAAATTGATTAATAAAGTGGAGCCAACGATCTTTGATGGAGACGTAATAGAGGCGTTTCGAAATATATCTGAAGATTCAGATCCAGAAGTTGTTCAATATCTTATTAATACAATTAGAGAAAGGCTTCAAGTAAAACAACATTCTGGGAGCCATGTGTAGACCAACCTTCAACATTAGAATGAATAAACAAAAGTCGCAAACTAAAAGTTCCATACCTTTCAAGTTTACGAAAAATGTAGCAGTAATATTCACAAACATCTCATAGAAAGCATAGAGAGACGTAGTAAAACCTATGATGTGACTAACACTATTGTCACATTTTCCCAGCTACGAACACAGGGCAAATTCGTGAGCGAAGAACGTTAACGCTTTTCTTAAGAGGCGTTTGGTTGAACTTGAAGGTTCACAAATCTGCTATCCCTGAAGTTGCAGAAGATGACCCCGCGTTTTGTTTGGACGCTACAGACAAGCTCTTCCTAAAGGAGGGCAAGTTTGCCATCAAGTCCAAAACAAATCATTTTCATAAGAACCATAGAGCCATTAAAACCGGTAAAACAACCAATCAAAACAATGAAAAATAAGCTACAAAACTGTCCTCCCCAGAAAAGCCTTTATACATGCAATTTTTCAAGTTTTTTGAAATTTTTCTAAATATATAATGTTTCTGCGGGCTTCTGTTAACATTATTTAACAGAACATAATCTATCATGACAGAAAACTTGAGGGGCGGAATTTTATAAATGTAAAAACTTTTCAAAAAGGCAAAAACGGCGAAACAGTGAGAGTATAAGTAT
>Ga0272449_1000831_pt1 | contig 34760 bp, 27 predicted proteins | sample YNPCB0241_FD_198679 | JGI IMG/M metagenome (GOLD analysis project Ga0272449, IMG submission 198679) | Hot spring sediment microbial communities from Yellowstone National Park, WY, United States - YNP-CB-024-1 | ecosystem: Environmental > Aquatic > Thermal springs > Hot (42-90C) > Sediment...
TTTTTCATATCAGAAAGCACCCTTGAAAGTCCAGGAAGTGTGGCATTTCCTCACATTGAAGGCAACAGGGTGTTTCTTCTTGAAGTTCAGGCTCTGGCATCTTACACCCCTTTCGGGACGCCGAGGAGGGTTTCAATAGGGATTGACTACAACAGGTCTTCTATTTTGCTTGCGGTAATTGAGAACAAATTGGGAATTGACCTGAGGACAAAGGACATCTTTATAAATGTTGTCGGTGGAATTTTTGTGAGAGACCCTTCTGCGGACCTTCCGGTTCTTCTATCAGTTCTCTCAAGTTTGAAAAACAAAAAAATCGGACCAAAAATTGTAGCATTTGGAGAAATAGGTCTTACCGGGGAGGTAAGGAGGGTTACGGGTGCCGAAAAGAGGCTTCTTGAAGCAAAGAAACTGGGTTTTGAATTAGCAATAGTTCCACCATTGGAGAAAACTAAAAAATATGGAATAGAATTAAAGGAGGTGAAGAATGTCAAAGAGGCTGTTAATCTTCTTTTTGGGTAGCCTTTTTTTAAATTGCAATCTCTTCATCGCTGAGGAAGACACACTTACCATTCTATTCACAGCAGATATAAGGGGGAAATTGAAGTCAGTCCGGACTTCTGAAGAGTATCTTGGAGACCTCGCCATTCTGAAAACGCTCGCACTCAGGGAGAAGGCTTTTTCAGAGCACGCTCTCCTTGTAGATGCAGGAGACTGGACCGGACAGCAGGGGGATGACCTTTTCATTCATTTCTTGAGGGCGAGATTGATTATGGATGCCTTCGGAAAGATTGGATACGATGCCATCACTCCCGGAGAGATGGATTTCCTCTTTGGTCTTAAGTTTTTGAAAAACGAAGCAGAGAAGAACAATGTGCCCATCGTTCTTGCAAACCTGTTTGATGCTAACGGAAATAATCCGTTTATCCCATATATCATAAAGAAATTTGAAAGGAGAAAGGTTCTTTTAACCGGCGTTCTTCACCCCGGAGTAGTGGTGGAGGGATATTTTCTGGAGCCTCCAGTTCTCACACTTCAAAGAATAGCAGATGTAGCCAGAAAGGAAAATGTGGATGTAGTTGTGGTCCTTTCCCATCTTGGTTATTCAAATGACCAGGGTTTCTTTCCAATGGTTGAAGGAGTTGATGTTGTGGTCTCAGCCCATTCTGAAGAATATTTGACTGCTCCAGGAGTTGCTGGCAAAGCATTGATTTTGAAATCAACTATAAGGGGACAGCATCTTGGAAAGCTTCAGTTGAGGATTAGCGGTAAAAGACCTTTTAACTTCGTCCAGATGGGGCTTGTCAGTCCCACTACTGTGAGGTATGACCTCATAGCAGTAAAACCTACTGTGGCACCCCCAAATCCGGTAATGGAGAAGTTCATAGCAACCTATTTTGATAAATATGCAGGATTGAGTGAACTTTCCTCTAGATGCCTTCCCTGTCATGCCGAGAGAATAACAAGATGGCTTGAGGGCCCTCATTCTAAAAATCGTATAGGATGCACCTATTGCCACAATGTTCCGGATAAACACCTCACGGATAAATCAAAATTTTTGAACAGAGATTCCGCAAGGGCTGTCTGCTCATCCTGCCATAATTATTCACCGGAAAAGGTAATAGAAATCCTTAAAAATATGGGGTGCTCAAAATAAAAGATGGGTTTCGCGATTGGCATGATGTCGGGCACATCCGTGGACGGAATAGATGTCTCACTTATTGAAGTTAAAAGGAGGCCGAAGTTTGTCAGAGGTGTCTTTTACCCGTATCCTTCTGAAGTAAAGGATTTTATTTTAAAAATTACAACCCTTGAGGATTTGACATACGCGAACTTTGCCCTGGGAGAAATGTTTGCCATCTCTGCAAAAAAATTTATAGATTCTCTTGGAATAGAAAAAAATAAAATTCTCCTGATATCCTCACATGGTCAGACGATAAGGCATCTTCCTAAATCTATTAAAGTTGGAAGCCTGAAGGTAAGGGGGACCCTTCAGATAGGTGATATATCGGTGATTGCGGTAAGAACAGGTATCATTACGGTTGGAGACTTCAGACCCGCCCATATTGCAGGAGGGGGAGAAGGTGCTCCTCTTTCCCCCTTTTTCCACCGGGAATTTTTTTACTCAAAGAATGAAAAGAGGGCTGTTGTGAATATAGGAGGAATTGCAAATATAACATTCATAAACTCACAGCCAATGCTTGCCTTTGATACAGGTCCCGGGAATATGGTGATTGATGGAGTAGTGAAAAAATTTTTCGGAAAGGAAATGGATAAGGATGGGAAAATCGCTTCAAGAGGAAGGGCGAATGAATTGATAATAAAGGAACTGCTTTCTCATCCCTTTTTCAAGAAGAAACCCCCTAAAAGCACTGGCAGGGAGGATTTTGGTATGCCGTTCATACAGAGATTGATTTCTCAATCACAAGAAAGAAATCTTTCACCGGAAGATATCGTTTCAACTGCTTCAGAGATAACGGTAAGAAGTATAATTGATGCAATCAAAAGATATTCCCCTTATAAACCGGAAAGGATTATAATTTGTGGGGGTGGTGCCAAAAATCTCTATCTACTAAACCGGCTGAGGGAGGAACTTAAAGTGGTCACGGTTTCCGATGAATTCGGGTTTCCGGTTAAATCTGTTGAATCTGCGGGTTTCGCACTTATGGGTTATTACCTTTTGAAGAAAATCCCTAATGACCCGGAAAGAAGGCTTCTCCTTGGAAAGGTGGCTTTTCCTCCTTTCAGAAGAGTGAATTCATAGCATAATTTTTGCCATCTATGAGAATGTATTTCAAAGATTTTTTAGTAGCTCCTGTTTTTAAAAGCTGATTCACATTCTTTATTTTGCTTTCCCTTCTTATCTCCACTATCCTTTTTGCTGTTTTTATTCCTATCCCTGGAATAAGCATGAGGATTTCAAGGGGCGCCCTGTTCACTTCAATCAATCTGTCTCCGAAAATTTTTTTGAAAACCCCTTCCTTTGGGTCCGTCTCCTCTTTCAGGAATCCATTCTCAAATAAAAAATCCTCGGGCTTAACACCGTAATTTTTTATAAGGTAGAATGCCTGATAAAGCCTGAATTCCCTTCTTTTAGAGACCCTTTTTAGATTTTCAAGGGGAGTTTGAGGAACAGGATAAAATGCCGAGTAGTAAACCCTCTGCAGTTGAAAAGCCCTTCGCAAGAGGAAAGTAGTTTTTAAAATTTCAAAATCGCTCTCTCCACTAGCTCCAACGACAAACTGTGTGCATAAACCCGTTCTTTTTTCCTTTTTTGACCTCATTTCATGGGCTTTTCTTAAGACATTGAATAGCTCCTCAAATCTTTTTTCGCCCGCTATTTCCACAAGCCTTCTATGGGATGGGGCTTCAAGATTTATAGAAACCCTGTCTGCCAGCTCCACCGCCCTTTCTATAGAAGGTGTGTCCACTCCGGGAAGGAGCTTCAGATGCATAAAGCCTGTATACTTGTATTTTTTCCGAAGGATTTCTGCAGCGTCAAGGATTTTTTCCATTGTTCTCAACGAATTGTGGTGAATTCCGGAACTTATGAAGATTCCTTCCACATATCCTTTTGTATAAAGTTCGTAAAATGTTTTCGCAAGACCTTCTGGTGTGAAGGAAAACCTTTTCACATCCCGGTCCCTTCTGTTTGCACAATAAAGGCAGTTCTTCTCACAAAAGTTTGTGAACAGGACTTTGAACACAGGCATTTTTTTATTTCCGCATTGGACAGAGGAGATGAATTCATAAGGGTCTGTTCCTTCAAACTCAGCCAGGGAAATAAGGGTTTTAAGCCCCTCATCATTCATAAGATAATTTTACCACCTTATGATGATTTTTTCATCCTTTCCCTTTAATTCTTACTGAGCAAAAAGGATTATTCCTCTTTAAAAGCGTATTTTATGGCTTCTTCCAGAGTATTAACAAAGTGGAAGTGAAGACCTTCTTTTGCGTCCGCAGGTATTTCTTCCAGGTCCTTCTTGTTCTTGTCAGGAAGTATGACCTCTTTGATTCCCGCCCGTTTGGCAGCAAGAACTTTCTCTTTTATTCCACCTACAGGAAGGACCGCTCCCCTCAAAGTGATCTCGCCGGTCATCGCCAGTTCACTTTTTACGGGCTGGTTTTTGAAAAGTGAAACGAGTGAAATCAAAATGGCAATTCCTGCAGATGGACCATCTTTTGGAATAGCACCTGCAGGAACATGTATGTGAACATCCGTGTTTTCAAATACAGTCTCGTCAATGTTCAGTTTTGAAGCATTGGCTTTTACATAGCTTAATGCTGCCTGTGCGGACTCCTTCATCACATCTCCAAGGTGTCCGGTAAGAATTATGTTCCCCTTTCCTCTCATCTTCGTGCATTCTATGAAAAGGATGTCACCTCCTGTAGGGGTCCATGCAAGACCCGTTGCTACTCCGGGCTTCTGAGTTCTTTCTGCAACCTCTTTATAGAACTGCTCAGGACCCAGAATTTCCCTCACTTTTTCAGGAGTTATAACTTTCTTTGTTATATCACCACTTGCAACACCCTTTGCCACCCACCTCATTATGTTTGCAATTTCCCTCTGAAGATTCCTCACCCCCGCCTCTCTTGTGTAATACTCAATAATATCTTCAATAGCTTCCCTTGTGAATTCTACATGCTCGGAGGTGAGCCCGTGTTCGTTCAACTGCTGCGGGATTATATGGTTGAAAGCTATGTGAACCTTCTCATTAAGTGTATAGCCCGGAATCTCAATTACCTCCATTCTGTCTCTTAATGCAGGAGGAATTGTGTCAAGGATATTAGCAGTCGTGATGAAGAAAACTTTTGAAAGGTCAAAAGGCACCTCAAGGTAATGGTCTGAGAAAGAATGATTCTGCTCCGGGTCAAGAACCTCAAGAAGGGCAGAGGCTGGATCTCCTCTAAAATCCAATCCTATTTTATCAACCTCGTCAAGCATAAAAACCGGATTGTTTGTTCCAGCCTTTTTTATCCCCTGTATTATCCTTCCTGGAAGGGCACCCACATAAGTTCTTCTGTGCCCCCTTATCTCCGCCTCATCCCTTATTCCACCGAGGGAAATTCTAACAAATTTTCTACCCAGAGCCCTCGCAATTGATTTACCGAGAGAGGTTTTTCCAACTCCAGGGGGACCCACAAAGCAAAGGATTGGTCCTTTCATGTCCTTTTTGAGTTTTTTTACCGCAAGGTATTCAATTATCCTCTTTTTCACCTTATCAAGGTCGTAGTGGTCTTCGTCAAGAATCTTCTTTGCCTTATCAAGGTCAATCTCATCCTCAGTTGATTTTGACCAGGGAAGTTCAATTAACCAGTCAAGGTATGTTCTTGAAACAATGTATTCTGGAGATTGTGTGGGAATTTTTTCCAGCCTCTGAAGCTCTTTCAAAGCCACCTTTTCCACATGAGGAGGCATGCCAGCCGCTTTTATTGCTTTTTCCAGCTCTTCTATTTCCGTAGTTTTTTCGTCATACTCTCCGAGTTCCTTTTTTATGGCTTTCAACTGCTCTCTCAGATAGTATTCCCTCTGGGTTTTGTCTATCTCCTCCTTAACATTGGATTGAATCTCCTTGCTTATTTTCAAAATTTCATATTCTCTATTAAGATGTTTTAGAACGAGCTTCATTCTTTCCTTTAAATCAACTTTTCCAAGAATTTCTATCTTTTCCTCTACTCCAATTCTCAAATTGGCTGCAATCATATCGGTGAGAAGAATGGGATTTTCCACATTCTGAACCACGCTTCCTGCTTCCGATGGAATATTGGGAGCAAGTTCTATAACTTTCATGGTCAAATCTTTTATGTTTATTTTCAATGCCTCTATTACAGGGTCAGATGGGTCATACTCTTCTTTTATGTAATCTACTTCCACACGGACATAGGGAGTTGTCTGTTCAAAATTTTTAAGTTTTATCCTGTATAAACCCTGAACCACTATGTTCTGGGTTCCATCTCCCATTTTCAGGAATCTCAGGATTTTTGCTGAAACCCCCCATTCGTAGATGTCATTGATGTTAGGGTCTTCCACATTTGGGTCCTTCTGGGTAAAAAGGGCTATGATTTTGTTACCCGAAACTGCGGTTTCCACTGCCTTTTTTGACTTTTCCCTTCCCACTGAGAGGGGGACAGGAAATGCAGGAAAAACGACCAGATTTCTCAGCGGAAGAAGGGGCAAAACAGCCGGTTGCAGTTCTTCGGTCTTTTTCTCTTCTTTCATCTTTTATAATTTAATCAGATTTTTTATTATGGTCAAATGGAAGTTAGGGTTTAATCTAAAAGAACAAAAAATTTCCTGATTTAAAGAAAAAATGCCTGTGAAGATTGGATTGTTTTCTTCAATTTAAATAACTCACAAGCGATTTCAGTTGAAACTCCTCTCGGAGCGGTGGGATGAATAACCCAGAACCCCTTGAAGTTTTGCCCCTCTACGCCAAGTTCATAGAAACCACATCGCTGAGAATAGGAGACATCTTTTATTGAAAAGGAATGGATAACATTTGATGCTTCTTTTAACGCCTCAAAAACCTCTTTACCAAGTATAAGAATAACTTCGGGTTTTAAAACAAGAATCTCTTTCAGTAAAAAATACTGAGGGCAAAAAGTTAACATCTCCCGTGTAGGACAAGAACGGTTTCCTTTAGGAGAGCATTTTACTGCTTCAACGAAGGCTATTTTTTTCACAGTCCCAACTAATACCTCAAAGTCATCATAGATATTTTTCCCATTCTGCGAAATGACAGTTTTTCCATACGTGTTTAAATGTTTTTCTAAAATAATGCTTGCATAAACAGCCAGTCTGTGGAAAAAAAGTGTGCCCCGGTAGTTTTCAACACCAAAGTTCATCCTCTTTTTATTTTTTTCTAAACTTTTTATAACTCCATTTTCTTCACGGAATAAATTTTCAAGTGCATTCCATCCTCCCCAATCATAGAGATTTATGCCAATGCATAAAACCTGATTTTTGTATTCTTCCCCTATGTAAGGATATGAAATTCTGTTGTAATCAAGTTTTTCCTTCCCACTATTTTTCTCTTGCTCCCCAATATTTTTCCAGCATTTTTCATGATGTAAACATGAATTATGTAAAAGGGGTAGTATGTCATTAAGTTTGTCATAGTTGTCTAAATCTATCTCATCATGAGATGGAAAAACAGCGTTTTCTTTGTAAATTTTAATTAGTTCATCTCTGTAGATTTTCTCCATCGTCTTCTCCTTTTTATTCAGTTTAAAAAGGCACAATGCAGGTGTCAAGGAATTTTCAACTTTAAAAACTTAAATCAACAGGTTATTTTTATTTTTTCGCTTTTTAAAAAATTAAAAAACTTGAAATGAATAAAAACATGTATATATTTGTATAAATAAAATGAACTTAAAAAATTTTTTCAAAAGGAGGAAACATGGCGTATCAAATTCAGGAGATTGGGAAAAACTTTTATCTTCTTAGAAGCGACGAAGAAGATTTTCACAGAAACATTTATGTGAAAATTTTCAAAAAGGAAAATAAAGCGATAAATCTCATAATGGATCCTGGTTCACGAGTTGATATAGACCCGTTGACTAAATCCCTGGAGGAATTAATCGGCGGAGTTGATAAAATTGATTTAATTTTCTTATCACATCAGGACCCGGATGTTTCCTCTGCAACCCCATTTCTCCTTTCTATAGCACCAGGGGCTGTTGTGATAACATCCCAGGATACCATGAGATTAATAAAAATGTATGGAATACCTGCTAAAAGATTGAAGGCAGTGGAAGATTTCAGAAGCGAAACAGTTCACATAAAACATACAGGACACAGAATTAAATTCGTTCCAGCATATTTTTGTCATTTTCGCGGTGCCATGATGCTTTACGATTTTGAAAGCAGAGTTCTATTTACAGGAGATTTTATGGGTGGTCTCAATACAGTAAAAGGACGCCCTATCTACGCTACGGAGGAGGCATGGGAAGGAATATCTTTGTTTCATTCAATATATATGCCTTCCAATCTGGCTATCAAACACACTATTGATAGAATATCCCTTTTAAACCCCTTCCCAGAAGTAATTGCTCCACAACATGGATATGTTGTCAAATCAGACCTCATTGTAGAATTTTTAACCAGGCTATCAACCCTTAATGTGGGTATGGACCTTTTGACCCATAAAGAGCCAACCGAAGAGCAATTTCTTCTTGCTCTAAATGAATTTGTGGGAAGAATTAGGAAAGAATATTCCAGTTTATATTCTGCAATGTATGAAAGATTATTTACCCCGGGAAATTTTTCATCGCCTTTTATTGCTAAGGGAGGCGAAATAGTTAAATTGAAAATTATTCCGTCGGATGCGTTGAAATTCGTTTTGGATGTATTGAAAGATGAGACAGATTCCGCGCTATTCAAAAAACTTTTAACAATTCTTCTTGGATATTTAGAAAAATACAACATTTCCCATCTTCTTCCTTCCGCCGAATTAGAGGGTCAACACGAAAAGATTGACATCAAAGAAATTTTTGAGGAATAACTAAAAAGTGTTTTAATCATTCTACATAACAAAGGTTCTCGGGGAGTTTTAGGATTATAAAAATAAAAAATCAACGGAGAAATTTATCTTTTAATTTGAAAAAGAATGGGAATTTTCTTAAAATAGTTTTTGCCGGGTTCTGCGGATGGAAAGACCTGTGAACCCCGTCAGGGCCGGAAGGCAGCAGCGGTAAGCAGGGAATCCATTGCGCAGGTGACCCGGCAATTTTAAAAAGATGGGCTACCCGCTTGCGAGAAAATATAGACCGCTTACCCTTTCAGAGGTAGTGGGACAGACTCACATAGTGCAGACACTTTCAAACATTATAAAAAGCGGAAAAATTTATCATGCCTATCTTTTTACAGGACCAAGAGGAATTGGGAAGACAACGGTCGCAAGGATTCTTGCAAAATCTCTAAACTGCGTTAAAGGTCCCACGCCAGAGCCATGTAATTCCTGCGATGTATGTGTTGAGATAAATCAGGGGACTTCAATGAACATCCTTGAAATAGACGGAGCAAGTTATACCGGTGTGGATGATGTGAGGGAAATAAGGGATAATCTGCAGGTTTTACCTACAAAGGGAAGATACAGGATGTATATAATTGATGAAGTCCACATGCTATCCATAAGCGCGTTTAATGCGCTTTTGAAAATTCTTGAAGAGCCTCCATTGCATGTGATATTCGTCCTTGCTACTACAGAACCCCACAAACTTCCTTCCACAGTGATATCAAGATGCCTAAGATTTACTTTTGTTCCTTTATCAGATGACGAAATAATCAATCATTTAAAGAAAATTGCGAAAAAGGAAGGAATAGAAATAGAGGATTCAGCATTAAGGTTGATTGCGGTGGAGTCAGAAGGGAGTATGAGGGATGCGTTGAGCATGCTCGATCAGGTTTCAAGTTTTTCGGAGGGGGTAATAAAAGAAGAGGATGTTATTAAATGCTTCGGAATACTTCCTGAATCAAAAATTCTTAAAATTGCTGAACTCGTTATTAAAGGAGAGGAGAGCCTTTTAAGCGAGGTAAGGGAGCTTTATACCAAAGGAATAGATATCGGAAAATTCTGTGCCCATCTTCTCCAGGTAATAAGGGATGCTCTTGTTTTATCACTGACTGATGACAGGAACATCATATCCGGCACCCCCTCTTATAAAGAAAGGGTGAAAGAATTTACAAAACTTGTTCCAGGGGAGCGCCTTCTGAGACTGTTTGAAATACTTTCCAGCGAGACAGAAAGGGCTTTGAGGTCTCCCTTTACCAAAAGCATGCTTGATGTGACATTTATGAAAATATGTGCGTTAAAGGAGAGAATCCAGTCCGGTATGGAAAAAGAAAAGGAAAAAGAAAGTAAAAATAATTCCGTCCATCCATTCTTAAAGCCTCTTTTGAAAGAATATGGGGGCACCCTCGTCAATCTTGAAAAGAAAAAATGAAAAAGAAAAATCCCTTTTTCTCCCTTATAGAAAGTTTCAAGATCCTTCCAGGAGTGGGAGAAAAAACTGCCATGAGGTATGCAGTGCATTTGATGAAAGAGAAGCCAGAAAAGGTGATGAAACTTGCTAAAGATATAATTGATTTGAAGGAAAAATTGAAGCTCTGTGAGGAATGCGGATTTTTAAAATCAGATGATATATGTCCTTTATGTTCCGATGAAAAGAGGGAGGAGGTTCTCTGCGTTGTGGAAGATATTCCATCGGTCATTGCGATTGAAAAGGCAGGGATATATAAGGGACATTACCATATTCTTCACGGTGTAATTTCAATAGAAAAGGACGAAGAGGTTATGAACAGGATAAAGGCGTTGATGGAAAGAATTAAGAGTAAAAGGTTTAAGGAAGTAATTATTGCTACCAACCCTACCGTTGAGGGTGATGCAACCGCTTTTTATATAAAGGAGAAAATCCGGGAAATTTCGGATGTAAAATTGCTCAAGATCACATCTGGAATTCCTGTGGGAGGTTCCATAGATATGATGGATGAATTGACCATCTCCCAATCATTTAAGCATAGACTGGAGTTCTGAAATTTTTTCTGCGGGAACCGGGGGAGGAGCTATGTAATGGGGTGTGAGTGAAAAAAGGTCGTCTTCCCCCTCTCTTTCATACTCAAAGATTGCAAGGGCGCAGAGATTGTGTGCCAGAGGATATTGAAGGTGGGATTCTAAGACCTTTTTGTTTGAAGAGAATACACCTTCAAATCTTTTAACTCCATTTCCTACAAGAACTCCATCCATTGCGAGTTTTGAAAAATCTTCTGGTATGAATAATCCGTCTTCCATTTCTCTGAAGAGCAGATTTCCCTTCCAGGAGTAACATCCGCCGTAAATATATCCTCTTTTGGCGTCAAGAACAGGATAGATTTTTGACTGAAGATAGATTCCACTTGCAAGGACTTTTAAAGAGGAAACCCCTTTTAAAGGTTTTTTGTGAACAAAGCATATTCCCTTTGCAAATCCTAAACCAATTCTTAACCCCGTAAATGAACCTGGACCTATTGAGACCGCAACAAGGTCTATGTCCTTTATAGAAAATCCAGTTTCTTCAAAAAGATAGGAAAAAAATTTTGGTAGAAGCGATATGTGCCCTTTTTGAGAAAACCAGATGCTTTCCCTTACTATTTCATCCCCATCTACAATAGCAATGCTTCCCTGGGGAGTGGAGGTTTCTATGCCAAGAACCCTCACTTTCCGCGAAGTGCGTGGACAATGTCGTTATAGAGGACAAAGAGAAATATAAGGAATAAAAGAAAAAAGCCGAAAACCTGAATTGCCAGTCGCAATTTGTCAGGCACATCTTTTCTTGCAATTATTTCAATCAAAGAGATGATAATCAATCCGCCATCAAGAGCAGGAATTGGCAACAGATTTATTATTGCGAGGTTCACAGAGATGAGCACGAGAAGGTAGACAAACTTTCTCCACCCTTCTTTTCCCGCTTTTCCTGCTGTCTTCATAATGAAAATTGGACCTCTCAATTCGGAAGCCGGGATTTGTCCGGTGATAAGTTTCCAGAGTGCCTTAAATGTAGCTCCCGAAATAACAAAAGTGGTCTTCGTGCCACTGACAATTGACCCGAAGAATCCTTTTCTTATTCTTCTGGTTTTCTCAGGCGAGGACTTTATCCCGACTACAAACCTTTCCCCCTCTTCATTTTCATCCTTTTCTTTAACAGGTTTTATTTTGAAGGAGATGATTTCTTCACCTCTTTTTACTAAAAAATTCAGTTCCCTTTCTCCATACTGGTTTACAACCCGATGTATGTCGCTCCAGACTTCTATTTTGGTCCCTTCTATTTCAAGGATAAAGTCTCCGGGGAGAATTCCAGCTTTTTCGGCGGGATACCCATTCATGACTTCTCCCACATAAGGAAGGGGAACATCAGAACCGATCATCTCAAGCATTATGCATAAGAATACCGCGGAGATGAAATTAAAAAATGAACCCGCAAAGGCAATCAGTGCCCTTGTGGAAGGAGGTTTTGATAGGTAAGAATCGGGTTGGTTTTTTTCATCTGGAGTTTCTCCGAGCATTCTCACATATCCTCCAAAGGGAATTAACGAAATGGCGTATTCTGTTCCCTTCTTTTTTATTTTCAAAATAGATGGTCCAAACCCTATTGAAAACTTTTTTACTCTCACCCTCATAATTCTCGCTACCAGAAAATGACCCATTTCATGAATAAATATGAGAATTCCAACAAAGATGAGAGCATATACAAATGTCATTTTTTCTCTAGAGTTTTTATTATTCTTTCTGCCTCTTCCCTCGCTTTCCTGTCAGCGGAAAGGATGGAAGAGAGGTTTGAAATGGGTTCCGGTTTTACTTTTTTAAGAACTTCTTTCACGACGTGAAGAATATACACGAATTTCAATCTTCCTTCAAGAAAAGCTTGCACTGCTACCTCATTTCCCGCGTTCAGGATTGCTCCACAGGTTCCTCCTTTCTCAAGGGAGTAATAGGCAAGGTTCAGGGCTTTGAGAGGAGTTCCAGAAGGTTTTAAAAAATGGAGTTTTCCGATGGAAGAAAGTTCCAGCTTTTTCACATTTATTTTAAGTCCCTGAATGCCAAAGGCAAAGGAGATGGGGATTCGCATATCTGGATTTGAAAGATGTGCGAGTATTGAACCGTCCTCAAGTTCAATCATAGAATGGACTATTGCTTCGGGATGGATCAGAACCTCTATTCTTTCGGGAGGTATGTCAAACAGGTAGTGCGCTTCAATTACTTCAAGCGCTTTGTTCATGAAGGAAGCACTGTCCACACTTATCTTCTTCCCCATCTTCCATTTAGGATGTTTTAAGGCATCTTCCACTTTTACCTTTTCAAGTCTCTTCCTGGAATAGAAAAGGAAAGGACCCCCCGAAGCAGTCAGGATTATTTTTCTTATCCTTTTCTCCCCTTTCATCAACCTGTAAACAGCGCTGTGTTCGCTGTCCACTGGAATTATTTCCGTTTTTTTTTCCTTTATAAGATTTTTTATAAACTCCCCGCCAGCCACCAGTGACTCTTTGTTGGCAAGGGCAATTCTATTCCCACTTTCTATTGCAGAGATGGTAGCAAATATTCCGTTGAATCCAGATATTGCGTTTAAAAGGATGTCCACATTTTCCGCAGCAATTTCTTTCAGCCCTTCTATCCCTTTGAGGACTTTAACGGTTTTGTCCTTTATTTTTTCCGCTTCCTCCTCCCCTTTTACCGCTACAATTTTTGGGTGAAATTCTTTTATCTGTTCGATCAATTTTTCTACACTCTCCCAGCAAGACAGCCCCACAACATTGAAAAGATGGCGATTGTTTCTTATAATTTTTAAAGCGTTTCTTCCTATTGAGCCAGTTGAGCCAAGAATAGTGACCCTCATTTTTTTCTTATCTGCTCGCTCGTTAATCCGAACCTTCTTTCTCTTTTTTGATAATCAATTATTGCTTTGTAAAATTCCCTTTTTCTAAAATCCGGCCAGAATGTCCTGGTGATGTAGAATTCCGTATATGCTATCTGATATAAGAGGAAATTGCTTATTCTCATCTCTCCTCCTGTTCTTATTAAGAGGTCGGGGTCCGGAATTCCCGCAGTGTCTAAATATTTTCTAAACTCTTCTTCCGTTATCTCCTTTTTCCCTTCCTTTAGCACTTTGTTTACTGCCCTCAAAATTTCATTTCTTCCACTATAACTCAATGCAAGGGTGAGGACCATGCCATCATTATTTCTTGTTTTTTCCATCACTTCTCTTAATCGTTTTCTCACATATAAAGGAAGGTCATCCAGATCGCCTATAGCATTTAACTTTATGTTATGTTTCATAAGATTTTTGACCTGACTTCCAAGGTAATTGTAGAGGAGTTTCATCAGACCGTTAACTTCTTTTTTCGGTCTTCCCCAGTTTTCCTTTGAGAAGGAATAAAGGGTTAAAAACTTTATGCCCAGTTCCTTTGCTGTTTCAACAATTTCTTTTACAGATTTTGCACCTGCTTTATGCCCTTCTAATCTGCTTTTATTTCTTTTTTGAGCCCACCTTCCATTACCGTCCATTATGATTGCTACATGTCTGGGGAGGTTTGAGGGGTCAATAAGCTTTTTTAAGTCCCTTTTCATTCATAAAAAAATATCAGAAAGGTTTATTCTTATCAAATCCCATCTATTACTTTTATCGCTTCGGGTGGTATTATTACAAAAACCTTTTTTGATGGAATTATGTTTTCACTTTTTACTTCCTGAGGGGAGAGATAGGCTGTGATTTTTATTTTCCCCTCTATCCCTACTTTATAAAAGTTCCCCATAAATGAAAGGGAAGAGACAACTCCTTCAACGATATTTTCTTCGGGGTTTTTCGGTTGAAAGGGATGAGAGGAAATTATGAGGTCTTGCGGGCAGATGATGATCTGGCAGGGTCCATCTTTAAAATTTACTGTTTTGCCCAGAAAGAATTTGAGATTTTCACGCACAAAGAAAATCCTTTCCCCTTCAACCCGGATATTTCCCGCATAAATATTTGGATTTCCGGTAAACCTCGCAACAAATTCATTAGCAGGGTTTTTGAAGATATATTCCGGTTTGCTATCCTGAACCACTTTGCCATCCTTTATAATTATAATCCTGTCAGCAAGGGAAAGCGCCTCCTCAAAATTGTGGGTCACATGGATGACAGGAAGATGGAGTTCGTTTGCAATACTTTTCACCTCACCTTCAATTATTTCCCTCGTCTCCCTGTCAAGCCAGGAAAATGGCTCGTCAAGAAGAAGGAGAAGCGGATTGGAGGCGAGAGCCCTTGCAAGGGCGACCCTCTGTTTCTCACCCCCGCTCAAAGAATTAACATCCCTGTCAGCAAAAGCAGAAATTTTTAATTTCTCAATGAGAGATGAAATATCTCTCGTTCCTGCCCCAAACTTTATGTTTTCAATCACATTCTTATGGGGGAATAAAAGGGGGTCCTGCATCAAAAGTCCAATCCTTCTCTTTTCAGGAGGATAATTCGTTATTTCAACCCCGTTTAAAAAAATTTTTCCCTCACATTTCCTGAAACCTGCAATTACTTCAAGGAGCAGGCTTTTTCCCGCTCCACTTGGACCAAGAATTATGAGATATTCCCTTTTCATTTCAAAAGAAATTGGACCCAGAACAAATCTCCCTGCGGATGTCTTAACTTCCTTTAGAACCAGCATTTTTAAAAACAGTTCTTACTGTTAGGAATATTACAAGGCTTACGATGAGAATAAGTGCTGCTGCTGGCTTTGCATAGCTTAATCCAAAACTTTCAAATCTGTCAAATACGAGGACCGGAGCGGTCATGGGATGATAAGCAAGGATTACAACTGCTCCGAATTCACTTATACCCCTTGCCCACATTGTGACAGCTCCGGTGAGTATGGACCTCCAGCAAAGGGGAAGAGTAATTTTGAAAAATACCTCAAAGGGAGAGGCTCCGAGCGTCCTTCCTATTTTCTCAAGTCTTGGGTCTATGGAGGAAATTCCTTCCCTTACTACATTTATATAAAATGGAGCACTTACAAAAGCCATTGCAACCATTATTCCCCATTCAGTTCCAACAAAACTGATGCCAATTTTGTCAAAAATTTTTCCAGGGAAGAATTTTCTACCGAACACGAGGAGGAGTGCGATACCTGCAGAAGAATGGGGAATTACTAAGGGAAGGTCAATCAGGCTTTGAAGGAGTAACTTTCCCCTGAAGTCAAATCTCGCAAGAAGGTAGGCAAGGGGTGTTCCAAAAATAATTGCAAAAGCAGAAGCACCAGCTCCACATTTTACAGTAAGGAGAATTGATTTTAAAACCTCTTCCTCCAGCATTGTAGATATGAGCCGGGAAGGAGGTGTTCCAAAAATGAGTTTCAAAGCGGGAACAATGAGAAAAAACCCCATTATCCCTCCCATCAAAACCAGTATGAAATAGAAACTTTTCTTCAAAAAGATCTTATTAATTCCTCCTCACTATGTAATTTTTATGAATAAGATATTCTGCTACTGCTACAGCTCCTTTTGCAGCTCCAAGCTTTGTATTATGAGAGAGAAGCACATACTTGATTCCGTTTTCAAGGCATTTATCCTCTCTTATTCTTCCAATTATTACTGACATTCCTCCATTTATATTTCTGTCAAGCCGAGGTTGTGGTCTCATGGGGTCATCGTGCACTACAAAAAGTGAGGGAGGGGAAGAGGGAAGTTTGAGTGAGAGATATTCTTTTCCGTATTCAAGGAAAGCTCTCTTTACCTCCTCAACGCTCGCTTTTCTTCCGAGAGAGACATAAACTGCTTCTGTATGTCCGTCAAGCACATTCACCCTTGTGCATGTGGCTGAGACATCAATAGGTGCAGGATAGATTTTTCCGTCTTTGAATGTGCCAAGAATTTTAGCAGTTTCCCTTTCTACCTTTTCTTCCTCCTTGTGAATATAGGGAATGAGATTGTCAAGAATATCAAGTCCTATTACTCCCGGTGACCTTCCAGCACCGGAAAGAGCCTGCATGGATGTCATTATCACCTTTTTGAGTCCAAATTTTTCCTGCAATGGTTTTAAAGAGGCAGCAAGACCTGTAGTTGTGCAATTGGGAATAGGAGTTATAAAACCTTTCCAGCCCCGATTTTTCCTTTGAACATCCAGAAGTCCGATGTGGTCCATATTTATGCCCGGAATAAAAATTGGCACATCTTCTTCATACCTGAAAGCAGAGGCTGTGCTTATTACAGGCACCTCTTTTGCATACACAGGTTCTATTTCTTTCGCTACATCTGCTTCCACAGCAGTGAATATGAGGTCAATTTCATTCATGGGAAGGGAATCAGGGCTTAAAACTTCCATGTTTTCCGCCCAAGATGGCATGGGTTCATCTACATACCACCTCAGGGTGAGGGTTTTGGGATCAGTCAGTGCTTCCTTGTATTTTTTCCCTGCCGACCTTTCTGAGGCGGCAAGGCAGATGACCTCCATCCAGGGGTGATTGTCAAGAGAAGGTAAAAATTGCTGTCCAGCTATTCCTGTTGCTCCTACAATACAAACCCTTATCTTCTTCATTTTAACACCTCCGCTATTCCATCTTTTACAACAATTACTCCATTCTGGTTTTCAACAATGAAACCAAGAACGGTTATGTTGCCCTTTTTCTCAATTATCCATCCCTTTGTGGTGAGCGTCTCTCCATTGAGAACAGGTTTTGAAAACCTTACCTTCAGCCTCTTAAGCCGGGTAGGGTCTCTGTCAAGAACTTCGTCTATTACTGCTTTCTGAGCTATCGCCATGGTGCAGAGACCCTGTAGAATGATTCCAGGGAGCCCCACCATTTTCGCAAAATTTTCATCAGTATGGATGGGATTTCTATCTCCCGATGCCTCTGCGTAAATAAGGCTCTGATTGTCTTTAAGTTTCATAGTCTGGGAAAACACAGGTGGAGGATATGTTTCTTCCTTTTCTTCTTTTTTTACTCCTTTCTTATCTCCCCTTATGAAGAAAGTATATTTTGCTTCAAGGACCAGTTCATCTTTTTGATTCCAGCTTCTCACATTTACCGAATAAATTTCTCCTGTTTCTTTCTCCAGGATTTCTGTAATTTCGCCTTCGCTTCTAATTTCATCTCCAGGTCTCACTACATTGTGAAAATACATATCCTGTTCCCCGTGGACCAGTTTCGGCATATTTACATTGAGCTCTTCATCAAAAAAGGTTAGCGCTACAACCGGACCCGAATAGACCACTCCAAACATGGGTGGCGCAATTATCCCTCCCGGTCTTGATTCGTCAAGAAACCACGGGTTATCATCGTTATAGGCGAGGGCGTATGTCTTTGTGCCAAAAGGGACTTCAGGAGAGGGTTCCTTCAAAACCTTGAAAACTATTCCTGGGTTATATTTTTTCCCCAGACACGCTTTATTCAAGCCCATCTCTCTTCCTCCTTAAATTTTTTTTGATTATCTCCTTTTTTGGTGAATTTTCAAGAGAAGTTAAAATTTTGCTACTTAAAAGAATAAAACGCCCCCTCTTCGGGGGCTTGCAACTATGAAGGAGGTGGGAAGGGGATGGAGAGAGGTTACTTACTTATACCAGATTTCAAAGTAATAATCAAGGGGAAAAGCAATTTTGTTTGCAAAGATAGAATTCGTTTGTTAGAATTAATAAATAAGGAGGTATTGATGAAGAAGGGAATTCTGATTGCAGGGATAATTTTGATTTCCTCCTGTGCAAAGGAAAAATGTCATCCTCACTTCCTCGCGCTTTATCCTGAGGAGGACAGCATTACAGTGGATGAGGGTTCTCCCATTGATTTCTCAGCGTCTGTGACTGGATGCGTTGGTGATGAAAAGTTTGAACTCAAATGGTTAATAAACGGTAAAGAGAGAGAAAGTGGTTCATCAATGAAAATTTTTGCCTGTCAGAGTTTGATATCAGAGACTCCTGTTGAGGTTAAGGTTGTAGCAAAGGAACTTATAAGCGGTTACGAGTTTTCCCATACCTGGAAGATAAAAATAAATGACCTTCCTCCAAAAACGCCACCACCGGAGGTAAAGGATGCGATAAATCTCATAAAGGGCTTCAATCAAACTGAGGCAAACCACTTCGGCTTTGATGCCCAATATAACCCGGATACGAAGACTTTCTATTATCCTGAGGATTCAACAACTCCGAGAAAGATAAAGGCTTTTCAGGAAGCAGTTAAGACGCTCGATGACTATCTATCTCAAAACTACTGCGATGTGAATGCTCATTATGCCTCTGTTTTTGGAAAGGGGGTTTTGATTTTAACCACAGTTGAGGAGAGATACTACAACAGAAAAATGCTTTCTCCAGAAGACCTCATAAAAATTGTGGATGAAGAGGTTGAACCAGTTCTGAATCATCTCCTCCTTGTGAAACAGGAAGCAGATGAAAATTTTTCGTTTAGAATCAAGGACCTATGGGTTGTAATCTTCCATGACAATCCTGAAACATCTCAAAATGAAGTAATAAAAATAAACTTTTCAGGGGAATACGACCTCACAGATGTCTATTTTGCCACTGCTGGACTTCAGGCGGGTCTTGGATATTTCAACATAGCAAGGGCTTTTAAGGGAACATTTGATTTTGGTTTGAAGGTTCCAGATATAGGGAAATTTGAGGTTTTTGCCCTTTTTGCAAGTCCTCAAGCCCAGTTTGTGGTTGAGAAGGAAATTATAAAGGAGATGGAAAAAGACCCATCTTTTCTGACCCTTGCAGGAGCAGGGGGAGAAGAGGGGAAGTCTTTCCTTCAGACAGCAAGGAGTTATTTTCTGAAAGCAATAGATGATGCCCTGAAAGCAATTGACCTCCTCATGAAAGAGAAGGATGACCAGTCAGATGATGTAATAAGGTTCTGGGATTGCGGTCCGGATGGAGTATGCCCTGGAGATGTGGACGAAAGGCTTGATAAGACAAAATCCTGTGATGAGACATCATATACTGACTACAACCTCAATGGAAAGTGCAACAGAGCCCATTGTTCTACTCCAGGGGCTAATCCTGATGATTGCGAAAAACCGGATTCGGGAGAGGGAAACGGAGCCTTTGATTACAAGGAGCCCGTTGGAACAGAGATGCTTTACTTCCATACGGACAATAAAGAAAGATACACATTTCCTCTAAACGATGTTGTTTTGAGGGGTTTAAATGAACTTAAGAGGAATCTTATTGGTCCAGACCCGTTTGACTTTGATGCGGTTCTTGGTGTTAGAAAGGGAACAGTAAAAACCCTTCTCACATCCCTCGGTATTCCATATCCGGAGATAAGGCTCTATGAATTCTTTGATAATCCCACATCCCTGAGGAATCTATTTCCATTATACAGAAAATCAACCTCAACAATTATAATTGAATCAGAAGAGGAGCCGTTTGAGGATATAGGAATTGATAAAAAGAGAAATTCTGATGAAAAACCGGGGCAGTCATGGGGAAGCCCTGCCTCTGTATGCGATGATAAAAACCCCTCTGACCCATGCCATGACAATTTTGACATTGATTGCGACCCTGTTTGCAATTCAAACGATGGATATGACAACGACGGAGATGGAAAATGCTCTCCTGATGACTGCAAGGTTCCGGATTCTCCCTGTGCAATTCAGAGCGCAGCAGGAAATGTTACATGTGATGATGTAACGAGATATGGAAGCGTTTCTTTTAATGCAGATAATGGCGTGGAAGGGAATTTTCGTTTTGATTTTATAGACTTAAACAAAAATGGTGAACACGACCCCGGAGAGCCATCCGAGCCATTTGATGATGTGGGAATAAGGTCCGGAGATAAATACTTTGGCGGTGCGAATAACAACAAATTTGACAGAATGGATATTCCTCATTACTGGCCAAAAGGTTCAGATGTGGGTGGGAATCATCCAGGAATTGAACTTGACCCGAAGAACGGGACATCACAGGACAAGAATGGACAGCTCATAGACCTGTATTATGCGTTTTTCCCTGACCCGACATTCAGCGGTGTGATAACATTTCCAGACCCTGTCAGGAATACAGAGGGTGAAACACTCAATAAAAATGCAGTCCTTTTCAGATTCATATTCAAGACCATTGAGATGATGGGAAAGCTCGCACCGAGCATTCTTTCAATGGCACAATGAGAAGGATTACTTTTGCAATTTTTCTTCTCATTATCCTTTACGGATGCGGGGAAGAGGGTAAAGAGCTTCCACCATCTCCTGTAACAACTGCTCAACCAAAAGGGGGTGTTTATCCCTCAAGTTATACACTAACAGTCACCCTTAAAGCAGACAGGGAGGCGGTTATTTACTACACCCTTGATGGCTCAACACCTGAGCCAGGAAAGGGGAACACATTGAAGGGTAAGAGCCCTGTTGAGGGGATAAGAATAACAAGGGATACAGTATTAAAGTTTTTTGCAGTTGACAAAAATGGAAATGTTGAAAAGGTCAAGTCTGAAAAATATACAATTGACCTTCCTCCTGTCTTAAAGGCTGACCCTCCAGGAGGAATATACAATTCCCCTCAGGTGGTCGTGATATCAGCAAATGAGCCATGCGACATATATTATACAATTGATGGAAGAACACCAACAAAGGAAGATTACGATGGGTTCGGTAAGGACAGTGTAAGCATAGATGTTTCTTCCGACCTTGTTTTAAAATTCTTTGCCGAGGATTATGCAGTCCTTCCTGATGGAAGGGAAATGCCAAATAAGACAGAAATCCGGACAGAGGAGTATTTCATTGATACAATTTCTCCAACCCTTTCAATAAATCCAGAGGGAGGGTGGTATAGTGGAAAAATCTCTGTGTCAATAAGTGCCTCTGAAACTGCAACCATTTATTACACCACAGATGGGTTTGACCCATCAGATGACCCTCAGGACGATGTGAGGGCTGGGGGTCATACACATACCGCAGATACATCCACAACCGTTCATATTGACGACCATACTGTTCTAAAGGCTTTTGCTGTTGATACCGCTGGAAACTACTCTCCATTCTATACGGAAATCTATCGTATAGGACCAGCTCCAATGGTTTTCGTATCACCTCTACCGGGGCTTTACAATGTGAATCCACTCATAGTTGAGGTTTCAACAGAACCTGCAACATCTTATGTTTCATATACCACCGATGGAACGGACCCGCAATTTCCAAATCCCCCTTCTTGCCAGGCTCCCTGCACAGTTCCGATAACGGCAGAGGGAATAACAGATTTAAAGGTGATGGCTTCTGATGGAACTCATAACGATAAAGTGAGGACATTCAGATATGAAGTTGATTCAATACCTCCATCCACCCAGGCTGACCCTGCAGGTGGGGTTTTTGATAAACCCATCTCCCTTTCCCTTACCGCAAATGAAGACGGATGCACAGTTTTTTATACCCTTGACGGTTCAAACCCTTCTCCATCAAATCCCTCAACTGTATCAGCACCATCCCCTGTCACAGGAATATCAATATATAAGGACACAACAGTTAAGTTCTATTCTGTTGACAGGGCATATAACAGGGAGACGACAAAGTCTGTAACATTCCAGATATATGGCTCATTCGTAGAGGAATTCAGGGATACTCAGTATATGGACCCTGCAAATACAGATGCGGAATGGGATACAAGGTGGAGGGACCCCAACTCCGGAGAGATAAAGGGAGCCCTTCATTTGCCCAGAGGGGAGCCTGAAGAAGAAGGAAGTATTACACTTGCGGGTGGAATAAACGATATTGAAATCTACGGAAATATAGCAATTTTATCAACAAACGCCCAGATTGTGATGGTTGGTATTCAGGACACATCCTTTCCATCAATCCTCGCCACATACAATGCCTCAGCCACTGAAGCACCTATTGGAAAAATTTTCGTAAAGGGAAAGGAACTGTTTGCATCAACGAGCCTCGGCTTCATAATTTTTGACCTCTCCGGTATTTCATCAAATCCGTCTTTCAAAAAGATAGGTCAGTATAGAAGGCTTCAGAATCCTCAAAACAATGAAAGGGGGAAGGATGTATATGCAATGAACAACGCCTTATTCCTCGCCGATGGGACCCAGGGAATTATTTCATACGATATATCATTTCCATCATCAATAACAGAGAAGGACAGGGAGCCAGTTGTGGGAGGGGATTCGCAGGCAATCTCAGTATATGGAGATTATCTGTATGTGGCAGCGGGTGCTCAAGACATTGTTATAATTGATATAAAATATCCGTTTAATATGACCCAGAGCGGAGCAATTTCAACAATATCAGGAGACCCTGTTTCAATAAAGAGATTTGGAAAATTTCTATTAGTTGGAACAACCCTCGGAGAACTACACATATTTGACCTTTCAAATCCAGTTTCACCATCTCTTTTAAAAACCATAGCCCTTTCCTCTGATTCAATTACAGATATGGAGGTTGACGGAGACTACTTATATGTGGCGAACAGAACAGGAGGGCTATATGTATACAGGTTTGAAAACCCAGAATCCCCGGAATTGTTAAAAAGAATTACCAATCTCGGAACTGTCATTTCGCTTCGCCTCTATGGAAAGAGGCTCCTCGTGGGAACAAGTGAGGGAAATTTGAGAATTTTGAGGATGGCGAATCCAATAGTTCCTCTTGAAGAGGCTTCTCTTTCTAATTCTTTTTACAAAATCTCTTCAGAATTTCCTTTCATATCTGCTGTTAAATCCGATGGCATTTCAATCCTTTCTTACTCAAACGGGAGGATAAACGAAGTATCTCAAATTTCTCTATCCGATGTAAGGGATTCTGCATTTATTCCGAACCTCCTTTACATCGTTCGGAAAAACTCCCTTGACCTCTATGACATTTCAGACATCTCCTCTCCTTCCCAGATAACCTCTGTTTCTCTCTCTGACGGAAGGGGAATTGATGTTGAAGGAGACATACTCGCTGTTGCAGATGGAAGCGATGGGTTAAAGCTCTTTGACATATCAAATGTTACCCAGCCTGTTTATATATCATCATTCCGCCTTCCAGCTCCATACAGCGGAATTGCCCAGGCAGTTGAACTGAAAAGGAACATCGCCTTTGTGAGTTTCGGAACCAGCGGGATATGGTTAATAAACATAAATGACCCATATAGTCCCTCAGAAATTGGAAGATACGATACCCCTGGCTCAACCTATCACTCAAAATTTGATGGCGACTTTATATTCCTTGCGGATGGGAACAACGGATTTGTCATATTGAAGGCTCAAAACCTTCAAGCCCCATCCCTTTTATCATCCCTTCAGACAACCCTTGCCCGCTCACTTTCCCTTTATGGAACCGATTTATTCCTCACAGATGGAAGCGGGGGGTTAAAAGCAATTGACATAACATTTTTAGAATCACCTGTTATTGTGAGGACAGTAAGTTCTCCGGATGCCAATTTTGTTTTAAATATCGGGCACAGACTTATATATTCTGATTCAACAAATGGACTTAAGGTTCTGAGGGCTTTCAGAAGCTCACTTTCCTACCAGACTCCAAAAAAGGCTCAGTCTCTTGATGTGGTTACATCGGATATAAATATAGTAAAGGCGAAGATTGAAACAAACCCATCGGTTCAGGAACACGGGAGGATAAGTTTTCAACTTTCAAATGATGGTGGAAGGACATGGGAGGATGCGAAGTTGGGCGAAGACCACATATTCAATTCAAAAGGGAAGAACTTGAGGTGGAGGGCAATTCTTTCAACGAATGACCCGGATTTCACACCTTACATTGACAGTTTGAAGATAATATACAGATATGCGCAATAAAATTTTAATAATTTTACTATCTTTGGTTCTTACAGGTTGTGGAAAGGATGGTGATGAAAACAAGAATGTGGGACCGGTAGAATATAACTTCATCCTCACAGAAAACACATCCTGGCTGAATACAGGAATTAAGCTTCAAAGGGGAAAGGTCGTTACAATAAGCACGAACGAAGAAAGGGCAATTGGTTCTCCAGTAGTTGACCCGGATGACCCGATTCCATTCTTCGGGCACAGGGGGCTTATAGGAAAAATTGGCGAAAAAGGCTTGCCGTTCATAATTGGAATGAAATACACCTTCCTGACAAATACCCTTATGGAAGGAGAGAATCTTTTTATAGGCTGGAATGATAAGGATTTTGAGGAAAGAGAAGAGGGATTTCCATCCGAGATCTCAGTAACAGTAAAAATTGAGGATACCGATGCCCCTCCCCTCATCTCACCCATTGACGGAATATGGGTGACCACTGCAACACCTGTCTTTGAATGGGAGGACCTTGACAATGCTGTTCAGTATGTCCTTGAGGTCTCTCTCTTCCCCGATTTCAGAATAATTGAGACATCTGTATCGGTAACAACCTCCTATGTCAACCTCACAGTCCCATCTGTGCAGGCTCCAACCCCATCTCCCCAACCGCAGGTTCAGCTCCGGGAAGGGACCCATTACTGGAGGGTGAGGGCACAGGTAAATGTTGGAAGGAGCCTTTCCCCAATCCTTCAGTGGACGAAATGGTCTCCACCTTATAGATTGGGAGTTGAACTCGGAGCATCCCCATCAGCACCGACATTTCTATCTCCTGTAACTACAACTGGTATATCCGAGGGAGAGAAGGTATTTTTTGAGTTTAAAACAAATATGGATCCATCATACACCTTCTGGAGGTGGAGGGCAGTTACAACAGCCTGCGGTGAAACCCCTCAGATTGACCCTGATGACCCTACAAGCGGAAATCCAACCCCGTGGATGGTTCTTCAAACAGTCCTTTCATCCAACAATCCCACAGAGCCACCATATTATTATGGCTATTTCACATCCCCTGAACTTACAAGGGGAGAGTGGCTCATAAGGGTGGAGTTGAAAGATATGAATGGAAGCACCTCCTATTCCGACATGAACCTTTCAATTGGATGTGCAGAAGAGTCTCAATAATTAAATCCTCACCCCGTCAATCCTCTTTATTCCGTATTTTAAGGCAAGGCGAACCACCTCTTCCCATTCTTTATTGGTGATTCTCCTTGAAAGCTCTGGATACTCATCTGCTCTATAACAGGGTCTATACTGATCCATAATGTTTAGATAGGTATTCTTTGATATCTCCTCAGCGATAAATTTTATAACCTTTTCAGAGTTTGCAAGACCATTTGGCAAAACGAGGTGTCTTATTATCAATCCCCTTCTTGCAATTCCCCGTTCATCTATTATCAAATCACCTGTCTGCCTGTGCATCTCTTTCACAGCCCTTTTGTTTACATCAAAATATCCTTCTATTCCGGAATACTTGAATGCTGTTTCGTTATCTCCATACTTCATGTCTGGCATATAAATATCAATGATTCCTTCAAGCATCCTCAGGGTCTTTATGGAATCGTATCCGCCTGTATTATAGACAATTGGCAAGTTTAATCCCTTCCAGGCAGCAATCCTTAAAGCCTCAATAACCTGAGCAATCACATGGGTTGGAGATACAAGGTTTATGTTATGACAGCCCATCCTCTGGAGGTCAAGCATAATATCAGCGAGTTCATCTGGAGTAACTTCAACTCCCTCTCCGAGCTGACTTATTTCATAGTTCTGACAGAATACGCACTTGAGGTTGCACCAGGTGAAGAAAATTGTCCCTGAGCCTCTATATCCCACAAGGGGAGCTTCCTCTCCAAAATGGGGATTGTATGAAGAGACCCTTGCAAACCTCCCGGTCTCGCATTTTCCTTTTTCGTTTTTTAACCTGTTTACCCGGCATGCTCTCGGGCAGAGTTCGCAGGAGGAAAGGGCATTTAAAAAGTTTTTCACCCTCTCCTCAAATTCTCCCCTTTCAATCAGGTTTAGATAGGAAGGGAACATTTCAGTAAACTAATTTTATACCTCTCAGAAAATTTTGACAAGTTTAAGAAAGGAGATTTGATTTTACCGATGGTTCAATATAGAATTTTAAAATGAAAATATCCATAATAGGAGCAGGAAGCTGGGGCACCGCTTTGAGCATTTATTTCGGGAGAAGGGAATTTGATGTAAAAATATGGTGTTACGAAAAAGAAGTAGAAGAAGATATAAATAAAAATAGGGAGAACAGGACATACCTTGAAGGATTCAGGATTCCTGAAAAAGTTTCCGCTTCCACGGACTTGAGGAGTGTTTTAAAAGATGCGGAGATAATAATATTTGCCACACCTTCCCATGTTACAAGAGAGGTTCTTATGGAAGCTGCACCTTACCTTCCACACGATGCTCCCCTTATAAGTGTGACAAAGGGAATTGAAGTAGAGACCTTGAAACTCATGTCTCAGGTTTACGAAGAGATTATTGAAGATGTGAGTGAGAGGTTTGCGGTAATTTCTGGACCAACTTTTGCAAGAGAGGTAGCAAGGGGTCTACCTGCTGCAGCCACAATTGCGTCAAAAAATACAAGGTTATCTAATCATCTTCAGAGATTGCTTTCAGATACCACATTCAGGCTGTATGAAAGTTCGGATGTAATAGGTGTGGAGGTAGGGGGCGCTGTGAAAAATGTCATAGCAATAGCAGCAGGAATTTGTGATGGGCTCAAGCTGGGCTTGAACGCAAGAGCTGCTATTATTACGAGGGGTCTTGCTGAGATGACAAGGCTCGGTGTAAAGATGGGAGCCAATCCCCTCACATTTCTCGGGCTTTCCGGAATTGGTGATCTCGTCCTCACATGCACAGGAGACCTGAGCAGAAACAGGATGGTTGGGGTTAAGCTGGGGGAGGGCAAAAGATTGAAGGATATAATTCTTTCCACGCCCATGGTAGCAGAAGGGGTAAAAACCTCCATAGCAGTAAAGGCACTCTCCGAAAGGGAAGGGGTGGAAATGCCTATTTCGGAGACTGTGTATCGGATACTTCACGAAGGGATGAAGCCCGAGGAGGGAGCAAGGGTGCTTATGGCAAGAAGTTTGAAAGAGGAATTATATGGGATATCATTAAACAGATGAAAGAAATACATCAGGAGTTTAAGAGGCTTATAAGGATAAGGGATGAATGGATTTCAGGACTGTCCGTTGAAAACAAAGAGCTTCTCTTTTTTGAACTTGAGATGCTGTTGAAGGCAGTGGAGAGGTTCTTCAATATAAACAATCATCCTCTCTGGACAAGAGAAGAAGCATCTGCAAAGAATTTTTCGCAGGAGGTGAAAATCCTGAAAACCGGCGTGGAAAGAATAATGGCTATTACAAGGAATATACTGGAGAACGATTCAAACCTTATTCACTTTCAAAAGTATATAGAAAACAAGATTTCAAGGGACAGTGCCAGAGATAAGATAATCCTTGAGAGTATGGAACAAAAAGACCCTAAAAGTTCCCTCTTCCTCTTGACAATAAACTTGATGAGCCTCTATGAAATAATAAAATTCATTTCCGAAATGCCAAAATGCGATTATCTCCTTTTTAACAATCTCGGTCACATAGCCATCAGGTTGATCTCAACAAATCTTTTTTTTGACCCCATAAAACTTCCAATTTTTTCTCCCCTCTATGACAGGATAAACAATCCAAAAATTTTGAAGATTGTGAAAAAGGTGAAATCGGATAGAGAAAAGAAGGTAGTTTCTGTCATATTTCTTGCCTTTTTCAGATTTCTCAAATATTTGAAGTTTATAAATGCTGAGGATCCGGAGGAAGTCAAACTGAAGGCAAATCTTCTAATTTTTTCCCTTCTGAAGAGCGAATTGAGAGAAATCATAAACTACATAGAGAATGAAGCCCCTTATGAACTGAAGGGTGAAAAAGGAGCGGAAGACCTTCTTTCATTTCTAAAAGGAATCAGGTTTCAACTGGAACTGGAATTGAAAAAGGTTTATAAAAATGTGCTAAAAGACTTCGTCGCCATTTCCAGCACAGGAGCGCTGAGGGCTAATGTGGATACCGCAAGGGGGGTTCTCACGAACAATTTTCAACAGGTAATTGTAAATCTCGCAAAGTTCCTTTCACCGGATGTAGAAGGGAAAGAGATATTTGTTGATTTCGTTTCAAGGCTGGAAAATTCCTTGAGGCTGAGGGAGGACCTCTGGATATACAGGGAGATATTGAATTATGCGGAATTATGTTTAAAAGCAGATGAAAATTCGGAACATTACAGACCTCCCAAAAATGTAGTTGCTATGCTGAGAGATTTTCTTATCTACTTTCAGAACCTTTCTTTTACCCTCCTTCGCTATGCGGACCTTGAACCCTTTGAGGAATTTGCCAGATATATCTTCAACCTTTATGCAGATTGCGTAGAAAAGAAAACCGGGGAAGTAAAAGTTGATGAATTAAGGGAGAAAATTCATTCCTTCAGAATATATGTGGAAACAACCCTTTCACATGTTAACAACAGGGCTGAATTGAGAGATGTCCCATTTCATATAGAGAGTGCGAAGGAGCTCCTTGAGCAGTTCATAATATGAGGGGGCTTTCTGGTTTTGTTCTGGTTTTTTCCTCCAGTTCTATCCTCAGAGAATTTCTCATCTACCAATGGCAAAGAATATACAAAAAAACTATCATCCTTTCAGAAAAAGGCTCTCTTTTTCCTTCCGAAAATGAAATTGAGGGGGTGAGAAAAAGAAAATTTGCAGACCTTGCAAGGGTTCTATACGAGAGTGACGAATTTATTATGACAGTAACCCCGGATTCCTTTTTCAGCTCCTTTCCTTCAAGAAATGAATGGGAAAAACGAAAAATCCGCTTACAGAAGGGAGAGTTAAATCTGGAGAGATTTCTCGTTTTTCTGTCCGAAACGGGCTATGAAAGGGTTTCCATTGTGAGGGAAAGAGGAGAATTTGCAAGGAGGGGCTTCATAATTGACATCTTCCCTTCTGGCACAGATTTACCTGTAAGAATAGAAACAGATGGCAACGAGATTTATTCGTTAAAGAGGTTTAACCCTGTAAATCAGGTAGCTATGGATGAGATAGATGCGATAGAAATTTTTCCTGCAGAAATAGAAGGAGACAGCAAATTTGCAGATGAGATTCCTCAGGGCTCATCAATTATCGTCCCGAGCGCTTTCATTCTGAATGACAGGATTATTGACTGGATTATCTCAAAGAGATATCCAACCCTACTTCTTTCAGAAAAGGGAGTTATAAACGAGAAGATTCTGAAATCTGCGGATGAGATTTTAGAGCCGGAACCATTTGAGTTTGACCCCCTTTCCTTTCTCCGTTCAAAGGCGAATCCCCTTTATGCCCTATCATTATGGACAAAGGACAAAATTTACAGGGGAATGGATGTTTTCTTTTCATACACAACTGAAAGTGGATTTAAGAGGGTTAATGATTTTTTAAAAAATTTCGGATTTGAGCCATTTGTAAAGGGTGGAGCCCAAAATTTTCCTAAAATATATCTCGTCAGGAGCAGATTCAGTTCTGGATTTTTTGATGAAAAACTCAAGATAGCACTTTTTCCGTTTGAATCAAAAATCCCGGTTTCAGAGAGGGAAATAAGGGAGGATGAAGGGTTAGAAATTTTTGAAGAAGGAGATATTGTGGTCCACAGGGATTACGGATTGGGGATATACAGGGGTGTAGTGAAAAGGGAGGTAAATGGCAAAGAGGAAGAACTTCTTGAAATTGAATACAGAAATGGAAAAAAACTATTTCTTCCCAAAAGCAGTTCATACCTCCTGAAAAAATACAGAAGCGGTGGTGATTCCTTCAGAAAAATCTCCCTTGATACAATTGATGGAAGGACCTGGAGGAGAAAGAAGGAAAGGGTGATAAAAAGCATAAATGAACTTTCAGAAGTTCTTCTTGAAAAGTTCAAAAAGAGGCTTTCCATAAGAAGGGAGCCTTATAAAATTGATGAGGGATGGTTGAGAGTTTTGTCGGAAACTTTTGAATATGAAGAGACTCCCCATCAGATAAGGACTATGGAGGAGATTGTTGAAGATTTGAAGAGGGAATATCCAATGGAAAGGGTTGTATGCGGAGATGCGGGATATGGAAAGACAGAGATTGCCATAAGGACAGCCTGCATAAGTGCAATGAATGGAAGACAGGTTGCAGTCCTTGCACCAACAACAGTTCTTGCAGAACAGCATTACAATTCATTTGTCAAAAGGTTGAAGGGTTTTCCTTTAAATATAGCCCTTTTAACAAGGTGGACACAGGATGCTCAAAAAAAGGAGATAAAGGATGGATTGATTTCGGGAAAAATTGACATAGTTATAGGAACCCATTCACTCCTTCAAAGTGGAATTTCCTTCAAAAACATAGGATTGTTGATTGTGGATGAAGAGCATAAATTCGGTGTTATTCATAAGGATATAAGGAGGAACTTTCCAGATGGAATTGATATCCTTTTCCTTTCAGCGACTCCAATTCCCAGAACCCTTCAATTGACCCTCACAGGCTTAAGGGACCTTTCAAGGATTGAAACACCTCCTTATGGAAGGCTTCCTGTGAGAACCTTCATAATGGAGTTTGATGAAGAGATTTTGAAAAGGATAATTGAGGAGGAAATAAAGAGAAAAGGGCAGGTTTTCTTTGTCCACACATCAATAGATGAACTCCCGGAGATTGCAAATAAAATCAAAACCCTGATTCCATCCTTAAGAGTTGAAATAATTCACGGAAGGATGGATGGGAAAAGGATTGAGAGGGTTATGAAAAAGTTTCTTGAGAGGGAGATTGATTTGCTCGTTGCAACAATAATTCTCGGCGTTGGAATTGATGTCCCGACTGCAAACACAATCATAGTGAACAACGCTCATCTGTTCGGGCTTGCGGACCTCTATCACCTGAGGGGAAGGGCAGGAAGGAGCGACCTTCAGGGCTATGCCTACTTTTTCGTCCCAAAATCTCCACTTCCTGCAGATGCGATAAAGAGGCTCAAGGCATTTTCAGAGGCTGTAGAGAAGGGCAGGGGGTATTACCTCGCAATGAAGGACCTTGAGATAAGGGGAAGTGGTAATATCCTCGGAAGGGAGCAGTGGGGGCACATATATGAAATTGGCTTTGACACATACATGGAGATTTTGAAAGATGTTTTAAAAGACTTGAAATCAAAAATTTCCGAAGGTATAAAATTTTAAAAATGGGGCTGTAGCTCAGACCGGGAGAGCGCTTGAATGGCATTCAAGAGGTCGGGGGTTCAAATCCCCTCAGCTCCATAAAGGAGAGTTTTATGAAGGAAAGGGGATTCACTTTAATTGAATTAATGATAGTGGTGGTGATTATTGGCATCCTTTCTGCGATTGCTGTTCCAAGCTTTCTTGGTATTCAAGAAAGGGCAAAGAAGAGGGTTATAGTATCGGATGTGGAAACAGGAGCAAAGGAGATGAGTGGCTGGCTCATAATGCTGGCATCGCAGAGGGATGTTCAGGAACCAGTTGACTGTGATGGAGATGGGATAGTAGATGATATGTTTGATAATAATGGATGCCTTGTTGATGGCTGTAATGGTGGAACCTGTCAACCCGGTTTTCCATCAAACAGAGCAGAAGCTGTAGCCCTTGCCTGGGTTTATTTAAAGAGAGATGACAGGAGCATATATAATTCATCTCTTCCCCAATGGATTTATGGTGGAAACAAAAATGAAGGATTTACCCCTCCTGAAAGCGACCAAAGCCATGCAGGGCAGATTGTAGTTTACAGTGTTGGAAATAATATGATTTATCCAGTTGGCTATGATAAAACAGGCTCTCAGATTTTATGGAAGAAGATTTTGGCATCAGAATGACAAAAATTGTCCATGATTACAAAAATTGTAATTGTGTTTTAATGAATTTAATCTTTTTAATGGCACAAAAATTGTAATTTAAATGGACAAATAAAAAAGAAAGGAGGTGAAAAGAGATGAAGAGATTCACACTAAAAAGAGAAAAGGGTTTTACCCTCATAGAGCTATTGATTGTGGTCGCCATCATCGGAATCCTCGCTGCAATCGCTATCCCTAACTTCCTCGGTCTTCAGGAGAGAGCAAGAAAGAGGACAATCATTTCATCTGCTGACAATGCGATATCGGAGATTCAGGGGTGGATAAATGCAACCTTCTGCAGACCTCCTATGAATAGACTTGAGGCTGTGGACTGTGATGGAGATGGGCAAGCTGATGATTGTATAGACGCAAGCGGGTGTAATACAGGTTGCAATTGTATCCAGGGATTGTGCGACTGTACTAACCCTGTAGATGCTGCTAATAGAATGGATGTGGTGATTAGAGCGTGGATAAACGGGCATAATGGAGAAAATGTAACTACTTGTGACAGAGGGGCGGCCGGTAACATTCATCAGCAGGTTTCTCCATACGATCCTACAGTGGGATTGTGGTGTTATAGAGGCACTCTTACTACATGTGATGCTGCTACCGTCCAGGGAGTTGCTCAGCCTGGAGCTATTATAATGGCTCCTCTTCAGCCAGGCGGAGCCCCTGCTCCAACTGGTATATGTGTGGCAGGATTTGATACAGCCACACCTCCGAATGTGCTTATTGTGAAGACTGTATCTGCCGAATAAAAAAAGGGGGGATTCCCCCCTTTTTCTTTTTTGGAGGTGAAAATGAGGGGAATAACCCTTATAGAATTGTTAGTAGTTTTAGTGATTATTGGGATATTAACAGCAATTGCAGTTCCAGGATACAGAGGAATTCAAAGAAGGTCTGCAATAAGAAGCGGTGAGGCATCTGTCAATTCAATAAAGCTTGCTGTTGAGCAATACAGGACATTTCAGAGGACCTATTTAAATCCCGACCAGGCATGTGCCTCACCGGTTATTCAGGATGCAACCCATCAGCTCATTGATTACTGCTACAGAGGAGCAAATATTGGAACCAATGTTAATCCCTGGACATTCAGGGTTGAGGCAAATAATACAGATTACAGGATATGTGCCATTGCAGTGCCCGGTTCCATTGTGGATGGGTTAACCATCTGTGTTGATGAGAGGAATAACTGGGGCGATGTTAATACAGTTACATTCCCATGATTTTTAATCTTCTTTTATTAATTTTATTAAATCAGGGAGGAGAAAAGATGGATTTTGTAAAGAAGATTCACTGGCTCGGACATGCGAGCATGAGGATTGATGCAGAAAAAATTATCTACATTGACCCCTGGAAGATAAAGGGAGGGAAGACAGCGGATTTAATCCTTATAACCCACGACCATTACGACCATTGCTCACCAGATGATGTCAGAAAAATTCAGGGAAAGGATACTGTGATTGTTACAATAAAGGCATGCGCCGAGCAATTAAAGGGAAATGTAAAAATTGTCAAACCTGGAGATACAATAGAACCGATTAAGGGGGTAAGGGTTACAGCAGTTCCTTCCTATAACAGAACAAAGCAGTTCCATCCGAAGAGCAAGGGTTATGCTGGTTATGTGATTGAAGTTGAGGGTGTAAAGGTATATCATGCAGGAGATACAGACTTCATAGATGAAATGAAATCCTTAAATGTTGATATAGCCCTTCTTCCTGTTGGAGGAACATATACAATGGACTGGAAAGAAGCAGTTGAAGCTGTTAAATCCTTCAAGCCAAAAATTGCAATTCCAATGCACTGGGGAGATATAGTTGGTTCAGAGGAGGATGCTAAGAACTTCTGCAACTCTTTGAAAGAGAATTGTGTTATTCTGAAAAAGGAATAAGCTTCCTTTTAAAAACATTTGATTTTTAAAATAGCACTCGTATAATAAGTTGTGAAATGGGGCATTAGCTCAAGAGGTAGAGCAGCGGACTCTTAATCCGTTGGCTGGGGGTTCAAGTCCTCCATGCCCCATTTATATCTTTCCAGCTGGATGGGAAGGAAAAGATACACAATCATTGTAGGGGACCTTCATCTCGGGACAGGAAAAAGTGGAAGGGATGGTTTCAACCCGTTTGAATCATTTTATCAGGACGAAAGGTTTATTGAATTTATTGAACATCACATGAAAGGAAAATACGAAGATGCTTATGTAGAACTTATTTTCAATGGGGATACATTTTCCATGCTGGGAGGGGATGAGATTCTTCCACCTTTACTTGAGGAAAACACATCTGCCATGGTTCTTACCAGAATTATGCACGGGCACAGGGATATGATTGAAGCATTGAGAAAATTTGCTGAAAGGGAAAACACTCTTGTGACCTTTCTTGTAGGTGAATACGACATAGGGCTTCTCTGGCCAATATGTGAAACACTTCTGAAGGATTCAATTTCAAATAAAATAAAGGTGATGTTCGGTCCATACGAAGTATCCGGATTTAGAATAGAGCACGGGAATCAATTTGAGGTGATTCATCGGTTTAATAAAGATGAGGTCAAATTCGCAGTAGAAAAAAAGGGTGTGTTGAAGCTCCCCTATGGACCATTCTTCATCCATGGTTTCGTAAATGAATTGAAAAGGGAA
>Ga0272449_1000833_pt1 | contig 34725 bp, 32 predicted proteins | sample YNPCB0241_FD_198679 | JGI IMG/M metagenome (GOLD analysis project Ga0272449, IMG submission 198679) | Hot spring sediment microbial communities from Yellowstone National Park, WY, United States - YNP-CB-024-1 | ecosystem: Environmental > Aquatic > Thermal springs > Hot (42-90C) > Sediment...
CGAAAGGAGATTGGAGCATGAAAACGTCCCTGTTCTCGGTGCGTGTAGCGATGGAAATGCCTCAGGCAAGCGGCGATGGTGTGCGGCGTTCTCCTCAGGCGAGTGGCGATGGTGTGCGGCGCTCTCCTCAGGCGAGTGGCGATGGTGTGCGGCGCTCTCCGCAGGCGAGCGGTGATGGTGTGCGGCGCTCTCCGCAAGCCAGTGGCGATGGCGTTCGGTAGTCTTTGATTGAAGAATTGTGACGAGTGCTTTCGCGCGCGTAATTGCTACTTAGCGCCTCAACAGGGCGTTGAAAATAACTGCGGGGTTGATGATTGGTCCGAAAGGACCCCAACCCGCAGTTTTTGTTTTGGATGTGTGATCAGATCATCAACCCAGGAAGGAACCTTTGATTTTAGGCCAATGGAGGTAAAAATGCGTTACGCGATGGATTTTGGATCCCAAACCGTAACTTACAACCAGACCACAACCGAAGCCGAAGTGAGCCGTCTCTTCTGCGCTGCGGTGGTCAGCAAGCGTTTTCGTGATCAACTGCTTCAAGATCCCGCCTTAGCGATTGCTCAGGGTTATAACGGTGAGTCGTTTACATTTACCCCTGAGATGATGGAACGCTTCAGCAGCATTCGGGCGGAATCGCTCAGCGATTTTGCGGCGCAGTTCCTGGCGCACGAGATGCCGCTACAGGTTGAGATCCCCATTCCTGTGGTTGCACGTTGAGCCGGGGTGTTGAGGTGTAACCGGGTTGCGACAGGATAACGAACACGACACAAGGATGCCCCCTATGGACTCTCGCCTTCCGGATACGGGTGAATTGCGGCGCTTGGTGGCCGAATCGGTTAACACAACCGGATTCGAACCCAATACGGCGTCGTTTGCACCGGCCATGCCTACCTACGAGGATGCGGTGGGAGTGGCACTATCCGGTTTGGCGGCATGTGTGGTCAGCGTGACACGGGTGGCTTTTTGCAAGGTGGTTGTGTTGGGCTCGGAATGGGGGTTTGAAACCCGGGCTGTGGTCTTTGCAGATGGCGGCGGTCATTTGCGGCGGATGGCAGAACCATTCTATGCACAGCGGTTGTATCACCAAGTGGTTTCTTCAGGACGTCCGCTGTTGATTTCACGGGAACAAGACTCTTTGAGCCTCGATGAAGGGCGAACGTTACGCTATCATGATGCGAATGCTTTATATGTCGCAGCCATTGGCGAAGATACTTCCACCGTGAAAGGGGTGTTGATTATTGGACTTAAGCAGTCCGCCCATTTTCATGACGGTCAATTGAGATTAGCCGGCTTACTGGCACGTTATGCGCAGTCTATCTTAACCTTTGCATTACACCCGGAATTGCGCCCACCTTTGTATAACGATGTCGTCATGCTCTCCAAGAGTATTGAGAATTATGATTTGTCCATCACCCAGCACAGCCTGACCATGGTTCAAATGGCCGAACGCCTTGCCGAACGTCTGGGGTGTTTGCCCACAGAGGTTAAGACGATCGGGTTGGCGGCATTGTTACATGACCTAGGCAAAGTTGGAATCCCATCGGATATTCTGCAGAAACCCGAACCATTGTCTGAGGACGAGTGGATGCTGATGCGACGGCATCCTGAAATTGGGGCGCAGATTGTGCAAACCGTTACCGGTTTGAACGGGGTTGCAACGATCATCCAATGTCATCATGAGCATTTTGATGGGAGTGGTTATCCTCACGGCTTGAAGGGATATCAAATTCCGTTGGGATCGCGCATTCTGGCGGTTGTGGATGCGTTTGAAGCCATTACCGGGGGACGCATTTACCGTCCGGCGCGTTCTGCAGAGGCGGCTTTAGATGAGATTCAGCGCTGTGCCGGCACTCAATTCGACCCGCAAATTGTGGAGGCTTTTGTGGCGCTGATCCATGAAGAAGGGTTTAACGCGAACCAGGGGGAGTAAAGCGTTGCACCAGAACCGGGGTACTGTCGGGCGCAGGTTCTCCTGCGCTCGACGGGTTTAACCTTAATTAAAACGAGCATCCGACAGAACGTGTGAACGCTGTCGGATGCTCTTCGTCATTAACTAACCAAATGGGATTCACCTTTAGGGTAAAGTCCCTACAACGTCAAAGGTATTTAAGGCCTGATCGAGGGCAGCCCAATCGCTATCGCTCATTGCGTTGAAAATGAAAGTTACTAAAAAGGCGGTCTTGTTTTGCTTGGGTCGTGCCGTGAGCACAATGAGGGCATTACCGGCACCATTGCAATTGATATAGTAGTCATAAGCGCCCTCGAAAGCGCTGTCTTCGTAATCATATCGGCCTTGCAATTTACACTCGTTGCGGTAACTCTCGCGATAGGCGTCAAGTAACTGTATGTAGCCTGCCAATTGGGCCACACGATCGGAGGCGGCAAAGAAGATCCCCGGCTCATCCCAGTAACTTGCAAAGTTGCTCAAGCTCGCCGCTGCCGTGATGCTTGCGCCAATCACCTCGTTGTCTAATACCCATGGTGAACCATCCACCTCGCTCCAGGTGGAAGGAATGGCAACCTGAATGGCGCCGGAATCATCTTGCACCAAAATATAATCGGTATTTGCAGTGCCTTCATTTGCAGTGTCTCCCCCCAGTTCCTGGGCAAAGGAAAATTTGGTTTCTAGAGGGCGACCGTTGAGTTCGCCGGAGAGAACTTCCTGGGTATCAAAACGCAAGACTTCAATGGCGATTGAGCTGTCAGCACTGCGGGTGCGCAGAATGTCACAGTAATCACCCATCGTGCCATCCGTGGCTAGAACCAACCCTTCCATACGGGTGATGATATCTCCGCCCTGAATGCCGGCTTTACTCGCTGGAGAGCCTGATTTGACTGAAGCAACCCAGATTCCACTCAAACTTCCATCTTCGCTCATCACGGCCTGTCCATTCACCCCAATCGATTCAAAGTCTTGACCTTTGCGTAAGGTCTCGATGATTTTCATTGCATCTTGGGCGCGGATGGCAAAATTCATATCGTAAACGTTGTTGCCAGCGTAATTAATCCCTACAACGCGGGCCTGGTTATCCACCAATGGTCCTCCTGAGTTTCCACCTCGAATGCGTGCATCATGTTCAATGACCGCGGGGATAGACGCCCAAGAAGTTTTCCCATCGGCCTTGGCCTTGGAGACAATGCCTTTGGTTAACGTGTATTCGGGGTCGCCAAGCGGAAAACCGGCGGCGTAAACCTCCAACCCGGGATTAATCTCACCTTCGTGAAGTGCTAGATAAGGGAAACCATCTCCCTCGATATCAATGACGGCCAGATCCCAGCATTCCGAAACGCCGAGGATCCGTGCATTACGTGCCTCAGTCTCACCCCCTACCCATACCTTGATCAACGCAGCGCCGGTGACAACGTGGTTGTTCGTTACTGCGATGCCAGAAGGATCAATAATGAAGCCGGAGCCGCGCCCGGCCACATTTAACATCAATCCGACCTCGGGATCCACAAAAGTGCCCTGGGCTTCAATCTGGATGGTGGCCTTTTTTAGATCTTCGATATTGCTGACTGGTTGGGGGCCCTGGGGGGTAGGAGTGTTTTCTAGGGTGGGGGCTGGGACGGTTGGGGCTGCTGTAGGGGAGGACGGTGGCGACCCTGAACAGGCCGCAAGGATTAAGGCAACAATAAGGAGTATAGTAGCCCTCTTTAGAAACATGCTCATATCCTTTCTATTATTTTGGGATTAACGCACACCTATAAAAGCGCCCCCATGATTGCCCCCTATGGTCAGATCACCCAAGGCATGCTGATTTATATTTTATCTTAATTGAGGCAAAATTCAACTAAATTTATCATAAAATAGAACGTCTTTTGGGACGCTATCCGTGAACTTATTCTCATACATACTACTGTTGCTATTTCAGGCATAGCACTTGACGATTCTGCGCCCTCGCGGTATATTATGAGCGCATGACGCCCTCGTAGCTCAAATGGATAGAGCGTTTGCTTGCGGAGCAAAAGGCTGCGTGTTCGAGTCACGCCGAGGGCACAGATGGCGGAGCGGTCGTTCAAACCGCTCTTTTTCATTCCGGTTATTTTCATTCATCCAAAAGGGGTCAGGACATGCAAAAGCCCTTAATCTTACTCACCAATGACGACGGAGTCGAATCACCGGGTTTGTGGGCCGCCGCCTGTGCTTTAGCCACTGTGGGGGATGTTACCATCGCCGCACCGCTGACGCAATCTACCGGTGCGGGGCGAAGCATGCCCCATTTTATGAATGGGCGGATTGAACGGCGGGAGCGATACTTATGCGGTCGAACTTGGGATGCGTACGGGGTAAACGGTTCACCTGCCCAGGCTGTTGATCATGCCATTTTGGAACTGATGCCCCGTTACCCCGATTTGGTGGTTTCAGGAATTAATTACGGCGAAAACGTGGGTACCGGTATCACGATATCCGGCACCATAGGTGCTGCGATGGAGGCGGCCTCTTTCGGTATTCCGGCGCTGGCGGTTTCCTTACAAACCGGGATTCAGAATCACCTATCCCATTCGCCCGAGGTTGATTTCTCGGCTGCCGCTCACTTTACCGCGTACTTTGCCCAGCGTATTTTGCAATATGGTTTGCCCGGCGATGTGCAAATTCTCAAGGTTGAGATCCCTGCCTCGGCCACCCCTGAAACACCCTGGCGAGTGACGCGGTTGGCGCTCCACCGCTACTACGTGCCTTATTCTACCCGCCGTGGCGGACTAGATGAGGAAGCCCCGCTAGGTTACCGAGTGCAGGTCTCACCCGAAGAGGTGCCAAAAGACTCTGATATTTACGCGTTGCTATACGAGCAGGTCGTGTCTGTTACCCCTCTCACCTTGGATATGACGGCACGTTATCCTCTTAACCACTTGGAGGCGCACTTGCGTCAGGGGTAGATGGGTCAACCAGCGGCTGGAGCGGCAGCGACGTTGGCAAAAGTGGCGCGGCGCAGACGCTCAACCAATTCGTTCTTGGCTTCGCACCAGAGCGGGCGCAATGCACAATTCTCGCCAAAGGGACAGGCATCCTGTGATTGAGTGCACTCGTTGAGCATAATAGGGCCATCAATGGCTTCAACAACCTCAAGCACGGTGATCTCATGAGGCGGTTTAGCCAGGGAAACACCTCCACGCGCGCCCCGCGAGGTGTGAATTAGACCGGCAATGGAAAGTTGCGAGATAATTTTGGCGAGAAAGGATGGCGGGATATTCTGCTGTTCGGCGATCTCGCTGGTCGCGGCCCGCTGGTTAGGCCCTAATTGGGCGAGATAATAGATTGCGCGTAAGGCATAGTCGGCTTGACGTGTGATTTGCATTGTTGCTATCCCTCTTTTCAGAAATACGGGTAGAAATTATCTACTTATTATTTAGTTTATGCATTTGTGCCACTTTTAACAAGTGACTAAGGTCATCCTGCCAGGATGACCTTTGACGTAGTTAGGGTCTTGCCGTTATAATGCGGGGCATGAGTGAGCAGTTCCGTTTCTATTATCCGATCCAAGTGCGCTACGGGGATTTAGATCCTCAATGGCATGTCAACAATGCGCGCTTCCTCACCTACTTGGAACAAGCACGTTTGGCTTATTTGATTCACCTGGGTTTGTTTGACGGCCATTCTTTTCTCGATCTGGGTTTGATCGTTGCCGATATCCACATTGCCTATCGTGCCCCAATTGCTTTGATGGAGGAATTAAGGGTTGGGGTTAAGACTGTGCGCTTGGGAAATAAGAGTCTGAAAATGGCTTACGTGATAGAGAATCCCGCAACCGGACAGGTAAAAGCCCAGGCAGAAGTCGTTATGGTGGCGTATGATTATCACCGTCAAACCAGCGTTCCTCTGAGCCAACATTGGCGCGAAACGATTGCAGCCTTTGAAGGCATTCCGGCTTACGCTGAAGGGTAAATCCTTATGAAAACTTTACCGGATGTTAATGAAACTAAATTGGTTGAATTCCTTACCGGTTTGTTGAATACGCCTAGCCCCACCGGGTTTACCGATTTGGCTGTAACCTACCTCGAACAAACGTTGAGCGGCATGAGTGGGGTTCAACTCGAACACACCCCTAAAGGTGCGCTATTGGTGTGTTGGGAAGGAGAAGATAAATCGGCACCGCGAGTGGTTGCTTCACACCTTGATACCCTCGGGGCCATGGTCAAGGAAATAAAACCAAACGGGCGTTTGAAATTGACCCCGATTGGAAGTTTTGCCTGGAATACGGTTGAGACAGAGGGTTGCACCGTCTTTACGCGTGACGGTCGCCGTTATCGAGGTAGTTTGCTGGTCACTGCCGCTTCCTCTCATGTATATGGAAAGCGCACCGCCGAGTTGCCGCGTGAGGCCGAGAACATGGAGGTGCGCTTGGACGTTCGTACCAATAGTGCTGATGAGACGCGCGCCTTGGGCATTGAGGTGGGCGATTTCGTGGCGTTTGATCCTCGGGTTGAGGTAAACGAAGGGTTTGTGCGTTCACGGCACCTCGATGATAAGGCGGGGGTAGCCTGTGTGGTCATGGCCCTACAGACGCTGGCCGACGCGCGCCTAAAGCCGTGGCAAACGGTTTATGCTCTCTTTAGCACCTATGAAGAGGTTGGTCATGGAGCCTCAGCGGGGCTACCCGCGGATATAAAGGAAATGGTCGTTGTAGATATGGCGGCTGTGGGTGAGGGTCAGACCTCGGATGAGTTTCACGCCACGTTGTGCGTCAAGGATTCCGGAGGGCCGTATGATCGGGGGCTGAGCCTGCGACTGCAACAACTTGCCGAGCATTACCAGATTCCATACAAAGTGGACATTTACCCCTATTACGGTTCCGATGGAGGAGCGTTTTGGCGCGCAGGTGGAAATGCACCGGTCGCCTTGATTGGCCCAGGCGTGGATGCCTCTCACAACTACGAACGAACGCACGTAGAGGCACTGATGGCGACTACGCGTTGGCTGTTGGCTTATTTTTTGAACCCATAACTATGATCAACACAAGGGATAGTAACCTTTTACGTCATTTTAAGGAGGCTCTCGACAAGCCTATAAACTCTGGTAGAATTACACATAGGGTGGAGCAATAAATGCTCCCTCGATCTTAAAGTGTCGTTTCTGGTGACGCATGTTTGCGCACCGTGATAGGTTGAGAATTAAAGTTATTTGGAGAGTTGGTTTTGTATTGAAGGAGGATTGCCTTGTCTGGGATGGAACGTTTCACACAGCGGGCGCGTAGAGTGTTGAGCCTGGCGCATCAGGAAGCCGAACGCATGCACCAAAGCACCATCAACACCGAGCACCTGCTGTTAGGCTTAATTCAGGAAGAAGGCGGTATTGCCAGCCGCGTGTTACGCGATTTAGGCCTGGATCCCGAACGGGTACAGGAAATCGTAGATCGTATCAGCGGTTATGGGACGTACCGTGGAGGTCGGATTGATCTTTCACCGGGCGTGCAGCAGGTGCTGGAATATGCCATTGAAGAAGCCCGCAATATGGGGCACTATTACATAGGCACCGAGCACCTGCTCTTGGGGTTGGTTCGCTCCACGGAAGGGAAAGCGCTGGACGTGTTGCGCAAATTGGGCGTAACACCGGAGCAGATCAAGCGTCAAACGCGGCGTGTGTTACAAGAGAGTGGTAGTACTTTGCAGGGCGCCTCAGGGCGAGCGCCGTCCCAACGCCAAGAGCAGAAAAGCCAGCAGAAAACAACGCTGATTGATCAACTGGCGACCGATTTGACGGCATTGGCCGAGGAGAATAAACTCGACCCGGTGATTGGTCGCCAGATGGAAATTGAGCGTGTTATCCAAATTCTGGCGCGCCGTACTAAGAACAACCCAGCCCTGATTGGTGAACCGGGCGTTGGGAAAACGGCGATTGTCGAAGGCCTGGCGCAACGCATTGTTGAGGGCGATGTGCCGGCGCCCCTGTTGGGCAAGCGGGTTCTGCAATTGGATGTGGGTTCGTTAGTAGCAGGAACGATGTACCGTGGCCAGTTTGAGGAACGCTTGAAGCGCGTCATTGAAGAACTGAAAGCCTCGGGCGCCATCCTGTTCATTGATGAAGTGCATATGCTGGTCGGTGCGGGTTCTGCGGGTTCATCTGTGGATGCGGCCAACATCCTGAAACCTGCCCTATCGCGGGGCGAGTTGCAGGTGATTGGTGCCACTACATTAGATGAATATCGCAAATATATTGAGAGCGATGCCGCGTTGGAGCGCCGTTTCCAGCCGATCATGGTCAACGAGCCTACGGTAGAGGAGACTATTGAGATCCTGCGCGGAATCCGCAGTGCCTATGAAGAGCATCATCGCTTGGTCATTTCGGATGAAGCACTCGAAGCGGCGGCCCGCCTTTCGGCGCGGTACGTCACCGAGCGCTATTTGCCGGATAAAGCAATAGATCTAATTGATGAAGCGGCCTCGCGAGTTCGCATGTACAAGAGCCAGTCGGCGAAGACGGTCAAGGAACTCATGACCCGCCTGCGGGCTTTGCGCCAGAATATTGTCTTGGCCAACGAGGACGGGCGTTATGAGGAAGCCCAGGAGTTATCCCGAAAGGCTCAGTTGATCGAAGAAGAGATTGAGCGTTTGCGCAGTGGTTGGGACCGCGAAAACAGCCCGGTAGTCACGGCCGAAGATATTGCCGAAGTGGTCTCCATGTGGACGGGCATTCCGGTTAAACAGATGGCGCAGACCGAATCGGAACGCTTGCTCCACATGGAAGAAGAACTGCGCAAGCACATTATCGGACAGGATGAGGCTATCGAGACCATTGCGAAGGCGATTCGCCGCGCTCGCTCGGGCTTGAAAGACCCGCGTCGCCCGATTGGGTCGTTCATGTTCCTCGGACCAACCGGCGTGGGTAAGACCGAGTTGACCAAGGCACTGGCGCGTTTCCTCTTCGGCAGTGAAGATGCGTTGCTCCAATTGGATATGTCGGAATTTATGGAGCGCCATACGGTGAGCCGCCTGGTGGGTGCGCCGCCCGGTTACGTGGGTTATGAAGAGGCGGGTCAGTTGACCGAGGCGATTCGTCGCCGACCCTACTCTATTGTGGTCTTTGATGAGATTGAAAAGGCCCATCCGGAAGCCCACAACATGCTTTTGCAGATCATGGAAGAAGGGCACCTGACCGATGCACGTGGCCATCGGGTGGATTTCCGCAATACCATCATTATCATGACCTCGAACATCGGCGCGGACATGATCAAACGCCAGAATGTAATGGGCTTCCAGATTAAGCGCGATGAGACGCTTGAAGAGCAATTGGCGTACGAGGAGATGCGCAAGAAACTTCTCGAATCGCTGCGTCGCGTCTTCCGACCGGAGTTTATCAACCGCCTGGATGGTGTAGTGGTATTCCGCGCGCTCAATCGCGACGACTTGCTCAAGATTGTCGGCTTGGAGATTCAAAAGGTCTCCGACCGCTTGCGCGAGAACAATATCACACTCAAAGCCACCGAAGCGGCCATCCGACTGCTGGCCGAGGAGGGATACGATCCGGAGATGGGCGCGCGGCCATTGCGCCGAGTACTGCAGAACCGCATCGAAGACCGCCTTTCGGATGCGCTTCTGGCCGGCGAGTTCAACGAGGGTGATGTCATCGTCGTGGATGTAGTAGACGGCGAGATTGTGCTACGCAAAGAAGAAGGCTCGCCAACCGAGGCTCAAAAGACGGTTGAAATGAGTATCTAAATGGGTATAGGAAACCCATGAAGGTGTGCATCCTATTCTAGTGAGGACGGGGTTGGCAGGCTGGATGCTTGCCAGCCCCTTTTCTTTGCGGCTATGGCGAAAACACAAACCCGTTATGTCTGTCAGCAATGTGGTCGAACCTCTCCCCGCCCATTAGGGCGTTGTCCTCAGTGTGGAGCGTGGGATAGCATGGTGGAAGAAGTCATTGCGGCGCCCAGTTCGTCCACCGCGGCGGCGGTCTCTCTGCGCGGTTTGACCAGTCGTTCTCGGCCTCTGCGCTTGGAGGAGATTCCCGGCGCGGCGGAGGATCGCTGGATATTGCCGATGGTGGAATTTGCCCGCGTCCTCGGCGGTGGCATTGTGCGGGGCTCGGTGGTACTGCTGGGCGGTGATCCGGGGATTGGAAAATCTACCCTGTTGCTCCAAATGGCGTTGGAGATGATCCAGCAAGGTCAGATCAGTGCCGCGACCGGGCCGGTGCTCTATGTATCGGGTGAGGAATCAGAGCGCCAGATTAAGATGCGGGCGCTGCGGTTGCTTCGCCAAATGGAGCAGGGCGGAGAAAACGAACATAGAGGCGATTCTTTCCCCGAGCATCTTTTCCTGGTGACGGAAACCAACCTCGATATCATCTTGGATCATATTAACGACATTAAACCCGGTTTGGTGATCATTGATTCCATTCAAACTGTTTACCTGCCGGCTTTGCAATCCAGCGCCGGTTCGGTAAGCCAGGTACGGGAATGTGCATCGCGTCTGCGGGAGTTAGCGAAGACCTCAGGCATGACCGTTTTTATGATCGGCCATGTCACAAAAGAGGGGATGATTGCCGGCCCGCGCGTCCTGGAGCACATTGTAGATACGGTTCTCTACTTGGAGGGGGACCGCTACCAGGCCGTGCGCTTGTTGCGCTCGGTTAAGAATCGTTTTGGCGCTACCTCAGAGGTGGGGGTCTTTGAGATGCGTGAGACCGGTATGGCTGAGGTACCCAATCCCTCTGAAGTCTTCTTGGCTGAACGTATGGTAAATGCGCCGGGTTCAGCCATCGCGGTAACCATGGAAGGCACGCGTCCGTTGTTGGTGGAGATTCAGGGGTTAACCAGTCCATCGAATTTGGGCAATCCCCGCCGTACGCCGAATGGGCTTGATGTCAACCGTTTACTGCTGATTGTGGCTGTGCTGACCCGCCGCTTAGGACTGCGGTTGAGCGATCAGGATGTCTTTGTCAACGTCGTAGGAGGATTGCGGATTGCCGAACCGGCGGCAGATTTGGCGGTTGCGGCGGCGATTGCTTCGTCCTATCGCGATGTGCCGATCCGGGCGGATACGGTGCTCATCGGCGAAATCGGGCTCTCGGGCGAGTTGCGGTGGGTGGCACAGATGAATGCACGACTGCGCGAAGCCGCCAAATTGGGCTTCAAGGCGGCCATTGTGCCACGGCGATTGCGTCGCATTGATCCCTGGCCGGAAGGGATTGAGGTTCTAGAAGCACGTTCTCTACGCGAAGCCTTGCGCCTGGCACTTCTTGATTCCTCTGCTAAATCTTCTCCATCGGGTTCATGAGGTGAAGAGATGGGTTTCAAACGTTGGCAATTGGCGTTCATTCATGCAGCCGTAGCGATTACCCTGGTGCCGATTAATAGCACCTTGAACCGAGTCATGATCAAGGAACTGGGCATTTCAGCGACATTGGTGGCGTTGCTGGCTTCTTTGCCTTATTTATTCTCTCCGGTTCAGGTCGCGATCGGGGCCTACAGTGATCGTCATCCCATCGCAGGATTGCGCCGCACCCCTTATATCTTAGCCGGGTTGCTTCTCTGTGTGGTGGGCCTTGCAGTTGCGCCGATGGTGGTGTTTATCCTGCCCCAAAATTTCTTTTTAGGGCTGGTGTTTACCGTGCTCACATTTGGGGCATGGGGGATGGGATATAACTTAGCCGCAGTGTCTTATCTCTCGCTGGCTACCGAACTCTCGGGCGAGCGGGGGCGGACACGTACGGTGGCGACCATGTGGTTTCTCATGATCGTGGGAATTATCCTGACTGCGGCGGGCTTAAGTCGGCTGTTGGCCGATTATTCCCCTGAGCAATTGCAACGTGCTTTCAGTTCTGTTGCAGTGGTGGCCATGGTATTAGGCTTATTAGGGCTAGCGAAATTGGAGCCACGGTCGAATATACGCTCAAGCCAAGCCACCCTTGAAGTGCCGGCCTCTTGGGCGGCGCAACTCCGCTTAATCTGGCGTAACCCCCAGGCACGTCTCTTCTTTGTTTATTTGAGCGCTTTGCTGGTCGCGATTTTAGGGCAGGATATTTTACTCGAACCTTATGCGGCAGAAGTATTTGACCTCCCCGTTGCCGCAACCACACGTATAACTTCAATATGGGGCACATGTTTTTTAGGTGCGTTACTGGCCGCAACTTGGCTTGAGCCGCGTTGGGGCAAGCGCCGGGTGGCCTTTTGGGGCGCAGTGACCGCGCTACTCGGCTTTGCGCTGATGATCGGAGCGGGTATGGTCGCTTCGGCCCATCTGTTTTATGTGGGCGTTGTCCTTTTAGGCATGGGGAGCGGTTTGGCCACCGTCTCAAATCTCTCTTTAATGTTGGATATGACGACCAAAAGTGTCGGCCTGTATATGGGTGCGTGGGGAATGGCTAGTGCCTTAGCGCGCATCTTGGGATCGGTTCTCGGTGGAGCGGTACGGGACATTATCCTGGCGATAAGCCAAAATGCCTTGTTGGGCTATGGGGTGGTATTCGGTATTCAGGCAATATTATTAGGGGTATCCATAGGACTTTTGCGTCGTGTGGATGTGGAAACCTTCCGTGCGGCATCCCAGCGTCTTTCTCTGGGAACCCGTGTTGCGATGATGCAAGAACTCGATGCCGGATAAAAGAAAGGATGCCTTATACAATGCGAAACTCGATTTTTGAATGGATTGACCCAAATGGGTGGCTGCGCACCCGCCGCAATCACGCCCTTGAGCATGCAACGATTCAAGTCCTGGCAGCCAAGCGTCCCGACGTGCGCATGGCGGGAAATTCAAATGCGCGCGGATTCTGGATCATCGGAAATGTGGATATTGAGACTTTTCAGGCCGGGCTCTCCGAGGCATTGCAACGTTTACGGGCCGGAGAGCGTGACTTGGCCATTCACCCTCATTGTGGCACCAACTATGCTTCAATGGGGTTGATGGCGGGCTTGGTGGCCTGGCTGAGTATGGTGGGTGTAAAAGGCGGTTGGCGGGAGAAGTTAGAACGCTTGCCCCTTGTCATGTTCCTGGTAACTTTGGCGCTCATTCTGACGGCGCCGCTTGGGCCGTGGCTCCAGCGTACTCTGACCACCGAAGCCGACTTGGGGAATTTGCAGATTGAGCAGGTGGATTGCTTTGAACGCAAAGGCTACATGATTTATCATGTGAAGACGCGTTAAGTGAATTGGGTTTAGGGGTGCCCAATGACGGATATGACCGAGCCTCAGATCCATCTTATATATGGTGAAGATCTGCCGGGGATGCAGGCTTATCTCGAGACGCTCGCTCACCGGGTATTGGGTGAACAGGGGACAGGGGATTTTAATTTTGTGCGTTTAGATGCTCAGACTGACGATGAAGAACGCCTATACGCCGAATGCATGACCTTACCGTTTTTTGGCGCTCAACGTCTGGTCGTTTATAACAATCCCCTCCAACGTTTGCGCTCTGCTCAGACTCAGAAGCGTTTCCTTGCTTTGTTAGAGAGCCTCCCAACCAGTACCTATCTAGTGATCTGGGTCGAAGATCACTGGATTCCCAGCGGTAGGGATAAGGGGTGGTCAGCGATGAGAAGCGCCGGGAAATGGTTACTAGAATGGGTGCATGACCACAATGCGCGGGCAGTTGAGAAATCCTTTCCTTTCCCACCTCCAGCCCAAATGCCCACATGGATTATTCAACATGCGCGTGCGTTAGGGGGCGTATTTACCCCTGGTGCCGCCAGAGTTTTAGCCAATCATGTTGGGAATGATACCCACTTGGCGCACCAAGAAATTCTTAAACTATTGACTTATGTGGATAACCGCCGTCCCGTCTCTGAGGATGATGTGCTTCTGCTCACGGCACCCATCGGACAAGCCAATGTGTTTGAAATGACAAACGCTGCCGCCCAGGGGAATGTTAAACAAGCCCTACAGCAGTTAGAAATCCTGCTTACCGAACAAGATCCAATCGGGTTATTGGCCTTGATCGTGCGTGAGTTTCGTTTGCTATTACTTACGCGCGAATTGATCGAGGCCGGCGAACGAAACGCACAGGTAATCAGTGAACGGTTGAAGGTGCAGGATTTCATTGCCCAGCGCTTGATGGAGCGGGTACGCCGGTACACGTTGGCGGAACTCGAAGCCATATATCAGCACCTGTTTGAGACCGATTTGGCTATCAAGAGCGGGGGAGTGGAGCCACGTTTAGCCCTGGAGCAATTGATTGTGAGATTATCACGATTCCAAGGGGTACGGCCTTAATACGCACGAATCAGGGGTGAGGGCGTGGAGAATTCAACCAGTGTCTACCGCATTCGTGATTTAGAAGACCAGGAACGCCCGCGCGAACGCTTGGCTCAGTTAGGTCCTGAAGCCCTGAGCACGGCGGAATTACTGGCGATCCTCTTGCGGGTAGGCGTTCCAGGGGAGAATGCAGTCCAATTGGGAACACGGTTGCTCCAGACGTTCGGAGGCTTGAGCGGCTTGCATCGGGCTTCGTTTCATGAATTGCAGTCCCAACATGGTGTCGGCGTTGCTAAAGCGGCTCAAATCAAGGCAGCCATTGAGTTGGGGCGGCGGATGGTCGCCGCCGCGCCGGAAGAACGACCGTCCATCCACAGCCCAGCCGATGCGGCGGCATTGGTGCTCTATGAAATGTCTGCTTTGACGCAAGAACATTTGTGGGTGATTCTGACCGATACCCGCAACCGCGTCTTGCATATCGAGAAAATGTATAAAGGGTCACTTAACGCCTCTACCGTGCGTGTGGGTGAGGTGTTTCGGGCGGCCATCCAGCGCAACGCGGCGTCTATTCTGGTGGTGCACAACCATCCCAGCGGTGATCCAACCCCCAGTCAGGAAGATATCACCTTAACCCGGGCGTTGATCCAAGCCGGCCATCTGCTGGATATCGAGGTGCTGGATCACCTCATCATCGGGCAGGGTCGTTACGTATCACTCAAAGAGCGTGGGTTGGCTTTTGGGTGAAAATTTAGCGCGAGGGCAGTGGCTCTAACGCGATATACAGGCGTTTATTGGTTTTGCCCTTGCTCTTATAATCTACGACGCGGATGAGACCTACCTCGGCGGTATTGCGCACATGGGTGCCACCATCGGCTTGCAGATCTAATCCCACAATCTCAACCGTGCGAACATGGGTGATTTCCGGTGGGAGTAAATTGATCTTGGTGCGGATAAGATCAGGGATTTGAAAGGCTTCTTCGCGGGGCAGGATGGCCGTGCGAACCGGGTGTGCTGCTTGTACTTCACGGTTTACGCTTTCCTCGATCACCGCGACCAGATCCTTGGTCAGGGATTCGAATTCAAAATCCATACGCCCCTGTAAAGGCTCCATATCGCCCCCGGTGACCAGGGCGCCGTAATCGCGAAAAACCACACCGCACAGGATGTGAAGCGCCGTATGGGTGCGCATGAGGGCATAGCGGCGTTCCCAATCAAGTTTGCCCTGAATCATGGTGCCTGGTGTGGGCAAGGGCGCTTCAGGCGGCAGGTGATGCCATAGACCTTCGGGGGCTTTGCGCAGGCGAATGACGGGATAAGATGCGCCAGCATAATTTAGCCAACCATGGTCTGCCGGTTGGCCGCCACCGCCGGGGTAGAAAGCGCTGCGATCGAGCAAAATGGCATGAGTAGTTGGATCAATGCTCGTTACAGAGGCTTCAAATTCGTGTAGGTATGGGTCTTCAAGGTAAAGTAACGTGGTCATCGCTGGTCTCCAGGATTGGGATTGTGAAATTTTGGCTCAATGCCGGTTGACAAAACAGCCCGCTCATAGTATTATTTTGGCGCATTGGCGAGGTAGCTCAACGGAAGAGCAGCGGACTCATAAGCCGTTGGTTGTGGGTTCGAGTCCCACCCTCGCCACTGAGTGTTTTAAAAGGGCTATGAATTGTGGTTAACCTCATCATTTATCTAACACAATACGGCAGTCCAGAACCAGCGCCCCTTGCCCTTTGGGTCGCACCAGCAGGGGGTTGATTTCGGCTTCTTGGAAAGCGGGAAAGTCTACCGCCAGGAAACTAAACCGAAGCAGGATATCTACCAGTGCGTCTAGATCGGCTTCCGGTTGGCCGCGGAAGCCGGCCAAGAGGCGCCCGGCATGGGTCTCGCTAATCATTTGTAACGCGTCTTCACGGGTCAATGGGGCGATCCGAAATGAGACATCACGAAAGAGTTCAACATAAATCCCCCCCAGGCCGAACATCATCAGCGGGCCAAAATTAGGATCGCGCCGCATCCCAATAATCACTTCGTAGCCCTGCGGTGCCATGGGTTCGACCAGCACACCAACCAGTTCGGCTTGAGGTAGCTTGGCTTTGACGTGGGTCATCATGTCAGAGAAGGCTGTGCGCACGTCCTCGGCGTTGTTTAAGTTCAAACGAATGCCGCCAACATCCGATTTGTGTAAGATGTGTGGCGATACAATTTTCAATGCGACCGGATAACCCAAACGCGCGGCGATTTGAACTGCATCGTGTGGGGAGCGCGCCAGTTCGGCAGGGATAAGCGGAATTCCATAAGCCTCTAAAATCGGGCGGGTTTCGAATTCTCCCCAAACCGGACGCTCAGGTTGCCCTTTGAGTGCGTCCACCACCTTTTGGGGGCGGCAGTCCTCGGGCCGCTGGGGGGTAAGGGTCGGTTTTTGACGCCATTGGGCATAGTCGGTCATGGATTGCAGCACATAACCGACCGATTCCGGGAAGGTGTACATAGGGATGCCCCCTTGGTGTAAAACCTCACGGGCTTGTCCTACACTATGCTCACCCATGAAGCAGGCCAAAACCGGTTTATCCCTCCGAATCTGAGCGGTTTCGACAACGCGCTGTGCAACCTCAGCCGGATTGACCAAGGCTTGCGGCACCAGGATGGTGATAACAGCGTCCACGTTGGGGTCTTGTAAAGTGTGGGACAGCGCAAAAGCGTAATCTTGGGGTTCGGCACCTCCCAGCATATCCACCGGATTATCCACCTGAGCCGCCGGGTTGAGATGCCCGCGCAGTGTTTGCCGCGTCGTGGCACTCAGCGTGGCCAGAGTCAACCCATGTGCGGCAAGGCTGTCCGAGGCCAGGGCCGCCGGGCCGCCGGCGTTGGTGACAATGGCGACGCGGCGGCCTTTCGGCAGGGGTTGGGTATCTAAAGCCGCAGCCATATCGAAGAGTTCGGCCACGGTTTGGGCTTCGATGACGCCACTTTGCACGAAAGCAGCGTGATAGGCTTCGTTAGCCCCGGCCAGCGAGCCGGTGTGCGAGGATACAGCGCGCGCGCCGGCCTCGGTACGCCCGGCCTTGAGCATCACAATCGGTTTGTGGCGGGTCACCTCACGGGCTATGCGGAGAAAGCGCTGACCATCTCGAATTGATTCAACATAGGCTGCAATGACCCGGGTGTTGGGATCAGTAGCGAGGTACTCGATCACATCCGTTTCGGTAACATCGGCCTCATTGCCCAGGCTGGCGAAGGCAGCAAAGCCGATGCCTTTATTGCGTAAATAATCAATCACTCCGCCGCCTACTGCGCCGGATTGGGAGACAAAACTGATCCCACCCCGGGCAGGCACGCCTTGGATAAAAGTCGTGTTTAGACCGGTATAGAGATCAAGCGTCCCGACACAGTTGGGGCCAATGAGCCGCATCTGATAGTGACGGGCAATTTCCAGGCAGTGCTTTTCCAGAGCCGCACCCTCAGGGCCCACCTCTTTGAACCCACCGGAAATGATGATCGCCGCACGGATTCCGCGTTCCCCGCAGGCTTCTAAGGCTTCAGGCACGAGCGGCGCCGGGATGATGATGACGGCCAGATCTACCGGATCCGGCACCTGGCGGATATCTGGATAGCATGCCAATCCCAGAATGCGAGTGCTTTTCGGGTTAACCGGATAAACGGCACCTTGGTAGCCGTAAGAGACCATATTTTTTAAGATGCCATGGCTAAGTTTAGAAGGATTGTCAGAGGCACCAATAAGAGCCACACCTTGGGGAGCGAAAAAGGGGCGCAGATTAGATGTCATGGCTGGCTGGTCTCCACTTGGGGGATATGAGACTGTCCTTATTGTACATGAGGTTGCCTTTAGCGTCCAAAAATTTTCGGTATAGCGGTGAGGCCTGCACGGCTGTGTTAGAATAGCGGGGCAATGACAAATCCCCAGATTGGTGTGCGCAATCTTTACTACGCCTATCGCGCTCCAAACGGTGAGGTTTGGCCCGCCTTGCAAGGCGTTGATCTGGAAATAGAAGCCGGCGAATACGTTGCGATCATCGGGGCGAATGGGTCGGGTAAATCCACCTTGGTGCGCCATTTTAATGCCTTGCTGTTGCCCGAGCAGGGGGATGTGTGGGTAGAAGGTTGGAATACGCGGGATGTGACCGCACACCCGTTAATCCGCCAATCTGTGGGGATGGTTTTCCAGTTTCCCGAAGATCAAATCGTTGCCAGTGTGGTGGAAGAGGACGTGGCATTTGGGCTGGAAAACCTGGGATTGGCAGAGTCGGAGATACGCCAACGGGTAGCGGAGATGCTCCAGGTGTTGGGGCTGTGGGAACATCGGCAGCGTCCGTCGCACTTGCTCTCGGCGGGACAAATTCAACGCTTAGCGTTGGCCGGGGTGCTGGCCGTGCGCCCGCGTTGTCTGGTTTTGGATGAAGCCACCACAATGCTGGATCCCCAGGGGCGAATGCGTTTGCTGGCTTTGGTGGAAGCGCTCAATCGTGAGGGGATTACTCTGATCCATGTCACGCACCATATGGATGAAGCGGCACGTGCACGGCGGGTGATCGTCATGCATCGTGGGCGCATTGTTCTTGACGGCTCGCCCGAAACCGTGTTTGCCAATCTGGATGACCTTGAATCTCTGGGGCTCGAAATCCCACTCACCCTGCGCTTGGCTCAACAATTACACATAGTCTATGCGGGCTTCCCGGCGAGAGCGCTCCAACCGGAAGACCTCCTGAACGATATCCCACCCTTTCCGGGCACCGCAAAGGAAAATCCTATCGTTATCAGTGAAACCACGGGCAGGGTTGATTCAACCCTGATTGAGGTCAAGGGGTTAGCCCATACCTATCTTGCCGGTACCCCGATGGCTCATACGGCGTTACGTGACGTGAATTTGCAGGTGGGCGAAGGTGAGACAGTGGCCTTAATGGGCGCTACCGGTTCGGGTAAATCAACCTTGCTCCAGCATCTGAATGGGTTACTTCTGCCACAGAGGGGAGAGGTACGGGTAGGTCCTTTTAAGTTACCCGCCAACCTTGATCTCCGTCAAGTGCGTCAATATGCCGGCTTGTTGATGCAGAATCCTGAGGTGCAGTTTTTTGAGGCCTATGTTGGGGACGAGGTGGCCTTTGCGCCACGCCAAATGGGGGTAAAGAATTTGCGTGAGCGCGTGCGATGGGCGTTAGACATAGTAGGACTGGATTTTGAGACCTACAAAGATCGTCCGCTTTTTGCGTTAAGTGGTGGAGAGCGGCGAAAAGTGGCATTGGCTTCGGTGTTAGCCATGCAGCCGAAGGTATTACTGTTGGATGAGCCCACGGCAGGGTTGGATCCGGTGTCTCGGCGGGGGCTTTTGTTGAGTTTACGCCGATTGAAAGAAGCCGGTGTGACCCACGTGATTGCAACGCATCATTTAGATGATTTGCTCCCCCTGATCGAGAGAGTGGAAATCCTGGTAAAAGGTACGCATTGGGCAGGCGGCACCCCCCGACAAGTCTTTTCCGACAGCTTTCCCCTGGAAACCAGTGGCCTGTTGACACCTTTGTTTTTCCGTATCGTACAACGTCTTCACCAACAAGGGTGGCCGGTGCCTTGGGTAAACAGTGAGGCTCAATTAATCACCGCCGTGCAAAAGGCCTTAGGGATAGGTTCATGAACGAGTCGTTTGAATATTTGCGTTTGATCTCTTTGGGGCAGTATCTCCCTCTGGACACGGTAGTGCATCGCCGTGAGCCGCGAGTTAAAGTTTTGGCCTTAACCGGTATTGTATTGGCGGTGGTGTTCAGCCTGCATTTGAGAGGGCTCCTTCTAGCTTTGCTGAGCGCGTTTTTGGTATTGCGTCTTGCGCGCATAGGCTGGGGCTATCCATTGCGAAGCCTGATTTTGCCGTTACCATTTCTTCTGCTTCTAATGTTGATTCAAGCGGTTTGGGTCTCCTATCGTTTGGGCGGGACCTGGGTGGTGCAGTATGGATGGTTGCGCATCAGCCAGGGGGGCGTAATGGCCGGGCTGATGTTAGGAACCCGGTTCGTAGTGTTATTGCTCTGGTTGCTCTTGGGTTCGTATTGTATTTCAAATACTGAGATGGTGCGGGCATTGCGTCAGTTGCTGTATCCGCTCAGGTATATTGGCATCCCTGCGCGCGATGTGGCCATGGCAGTTCAAATTGCGTTGCGCTTTATTCCCTACCTAGCGCTTATTCTGGAGCGCATCGCCAAAGCACAGGCCTCGCGGGGGGCTATTTGGGGCAGCGGACGAGGTGGCTTGGTCGCACGGGTGCGGCAGCTGTATCCCCTGCTGATTCCGCTCTTCTTGCTGACTTTGCGCAAAGCCGAAACCTTGGCATTGGCGATGGAGGCACGGGGCTACAGCAATCCTGCGGCGGAACGCCCCCGCAGAGGGCGTCCGTGGACGACCGCAGACGGGTTGTTTCTATTGGTTGCAATCGGTTTAGCAGGTGGAATCCTGCTCCTATAAACGCGCACCTTGGGCACGTCGGGGAAGCCGGCGATAAGCACCGACGACGGCTAAGGTGAGTAGCGCCGAGGCAACCGCTTCGGGGATTCCGTTGAACGCTACAATCGGAAGCATCGCTGGCCAGGGAAGCAGGCCGAGCAGACCTATAGCACCGAGTACCAGAATGGTATTCGTCAGGCTACCTGCAACGCCAGCGATGAGCAAAGAAATCCCAGGCCAGCGTTCCAGGGTGTGCCAAACCCACCAGGCTACCGGCCCGATGAAGAGTCGAGGGATCACAGAAATGAGCGGGTTGGTGAACCAGACATCTGCTGGTCCGGTGGGGGCAATGGCAGCCTGAAGCATGCTGAAGGCGCCAAAAATAAATCCAATCCCTAGACCTACAACCGGACCTTCGAGGACGGCGCCAATAATGACCGGTACATGCATAATCGTCAGCGAGGCACCGGTGAACCAAGGGATGAAGCCTAGACGGGTTAAGCCCAGGAATACGGCAATCGCACCCAGAACACCGGTAACCACGACCTTACGGGTTCGTTCGTTTGGCATCGTTTGCTCCTTATGGTTCAAAGGCTGGCACTATTTTACCTAACCCACATCATCCGTAAAGGTTGCGGCTGAAGGTACTTCTTGACGGAGAAGCACTTAATGCGCCCTTTTGCTAAAATGGAACCATCCTGATCACAAAAACCATAGATGAGGTGTTCCTGTGTCCGCATCACATCCTCGTTGGTACGATTACCTTCGTTACAACCTCTACTGGTTTGCTCTGACCACGCGTGGGCAAACTATCTCGCCGATTATCGTTCCCCTGTTGGTACAGCAATTTGTAGGCGAGGCAACCAAGGGTACCTATTTGGGCACGATACGTCTGTGGGCGTTAATGGTGGCCTTGTTGGTGCAGGCACTGATGGGCATGCTCTCAGATCGGAGCACCCATCCATGGGGAAGGCGGCGCCCGTTTATTTTATTAGGGACGGTGGGGGAAGTGATTGCATTTATCTTGATCGGTATCGCGGCGGGTTTACACGGGTTGGAGGGCTTTTGGGTGCTCTTTGGACTGTATATTTTCTCCATGATCAGTTCAAATGTCGCCCATGCGGCGACACAAGGGTTGATCCCTGACCTGGTGCCCGAATCACTGCGGGGACGCTTTTCAGGGGTTAAAGCCTTTTTGGAGTTGCCTCTGCCTCTTATCTTTGTTTCTTTTGTGGTAGCACGTTTGATCGGCAACGGAAATTTGTGGGAGGGCATCGGTGCCGTCATTGGGGTTCTTGTGATATGTGCTGCGGTAACGATGACGATCCCCGAACAACGCCTGACAATCCCTCCCTTTCCTCTGGATTGGCGTCCATTTTTGCGCTTGCTGCTGATGACGGCGTTATTCACGGCGATTATTCTGGGGGGTGGTGCAGCCATTCGCTGGGGAGTCACAGCCACCCAAACCATAGCATTGGAGTGGCGGCGCTGGCTAATAGGCGCCCTGGGTTTGTTGATGATCATGATCGCGGTTGTGGTTGGCGTTCTGGGAAGTTTGCGAATAGGGCTGGGTCAAGATTGGAAATTAGCGCCGGGTTTCCCGTGGTGGGTGGTGAACCGTTTGTCCTATCTGGTAGGCTCAACCAATTTGGCCACTTTCCTCATTTACTATCTGCAAGAGCGGTTTGCGGAACTGCAAGGGGAGCGGGCGGCGGCACCGGCGGCCAGTATTGTGATGATGGTGGGGATTTTCGTTTTGCTTTCGACGCTCCCCAGCGGTTGGTTAAGCGACCGCTTTGGTAAGCATCCTATTCTACTGGTGGCGGGAAGCGTGGCGGCGCTGGGAGCAGGGATTGTGGTGTTGGCGCCTGATTTGACGTTGTTACGTGTTGCCGGTGCCATATTAGGCGCAGCAACCGGTCTGTTTTATGCGGCGAATTGGGCGCTGGGCACCGAAGTTGTGCCGGAAAAGCAGGCTGGGCGTTTCTTGGGGTTGTCTAACTTGGCCGGGGCGGGGGCTGGTGCCATTGGGGCTTACATTGGAGGGCCGATTGCGGATGCTGTGGGTTACACCCCGTTGATGTTGATCTTCGGTCTTCTGTTTCTTTTCTCAAACCTGGCTCTGATCGGTATCCCTAGGACTCGCCGAGATCATCCAATACCATAGATGTAACCTTTGAGGATTAAATGCATCCAAGTTATTAGGAAGTAAATTTTTTCGGTTATGGGAGGTAAACCATGCGTGTAAATGAAGCCGGTTGGGATCGCATTATGCGGGTCATTCTGGGCTTGGTCCTACTCGTTCTAGGTTGGGGTGGTATTGTCGGTGGTGGTTGGGGCACAGCCTTTAAGGTTTTGGGATTTGTGCCCTTGCTTACCGGGTTGGTGGGATGGTGCCCACTGTATGCGCTTTTTAAGGTCCGCACCAACAAGGCTTAGCATCTTCCGCTATTCTGAGTTTGCGTGGTTGGCTTGCCGGAGTCGCTACCGGCAAGCCAATTCGTGTGTTGTATTCGTTATATGAGGGACATTGAAATGAATCTTGAAGAATGGCAAAGCACGTTTAACCAATCATCTTTACCCCTCGTGGTTGAGTTTTGGGCGCCCTGGTGTGGGCCGTGTCGGGTTATGGCACCTGCCTTTGAGCGGGTGGCACAAAAATATGCCGGCCAGGTGACGGTTGTGCGCATTAATGCCGATGATTCGCCGGAAGTGGTACAGGCCTTAGGAATTTTGGGTATTCCGACGGTGCTCGGTTTCAAAGATGGACGGGAGGTTTTTCGCCGGGTTGGTTTGCAATCGGAATCGGCTTTGAATCAATTGTTTGCGGCATTGGTGCAGGGACGAGTTGACGTTGGTAACTCGCTGGGAATGACCGAACGGCTGTTGCGCTTGGTCAGCGGAACGGCGCTTCTGGCTTGGGGATGGTTTAACGAATCGTCCGTTATTCTAATGGTTGTCGGCGCTGGGTTAATGTTTAGCGCGGTATATGACCGCTGTCCGGTTTGGCGGGCATTAACGACTTGGGTTAAAAGCCGATTACAGTCCCGAACGAGTTAATTTCTCTTGGGGCCGCCTCAATCTAATACCCCTTATGAAGTACGGTATTGGGGGATATTATGTTATTTTTTATCAAAATTATCACAAAATAGGTTAAAATAACCTTGCGTGCATCGTTACCTTTGGGACATTATCTCAAGGGTAATGGCATAGATTCTGGTCGAGTGGAGGAACCGATGTTCGCTGCGTACTTATTAGCCTTGCGGGAAGGGCTTGAGGCCGCGTTGATTATTGGCATTCTCATGGGGGCATTGGCAAAATTCCAATTGTTATCCCTTAAGCGTTATGTTTGGTTGGGGTTAGTCTCGGCGATAACGGCAAGTCTGCTGGTTGTGTGGGGGTTGGACGTGGTGGGCGTGGCATTAGAGGGTCAGGCCGAGACCATATTTGAAGGGGTGATGATGACCCTGGCCGCGATTCTGTTAACTTGGATGATTTTTTGGTTGCGTCGTCAAAGCAGGACGATTCGCCAGGAACTGGAATATGAGGTACGTGTGGAAACACAACGCCGTGGTACCTGGGGGCTTTTCCTGGTAGCCTTTACGGCTGTAGGACGCGAAGGTCTGGAATTGGCAATCTTTTTGTCGGCAACGCGCTTTACGGCTGGCGCATTACCCACTTGGGGTGGGGCGCTGCTGGGTTTAGCGACGGCCGTTTTTCTAGGATGGGTCATTTTCACTACGACGTATCGTCTTGATCTCAAACGCTTCTTTCAAGTCAGTAACATAGCGCTACTTCTATTCGCGGCGGGATTGGTGGCCCACGGAATCCATGAGTTTAACGAGATTGGCTGGATACCGACTTTAGTGGCTCCCATATGGGATCTGACTCACTATTTGCCTGAAGACACGTTTGTGGGCCAAATATTGGCAACTCTGTTCGGCTACAACGCTAATCCTTCTTTGACCGAAGTGATGGCTTACCTGGTTTATCTGTTGGGAGTTGGGGTCCTGCTACTTCCCAAACCTTCCTGGCGGGTTGTTCGGACCTGATCAACCTCATTTAGTTTTTTTCTTTTCTGCCGCACCTCTAATGCAGAGGTGCGGCTTTTCTAGGGAAAAATAGGTATGGCTACGGTAGAATAGGCCGTAAGAATGACTCGATGTAAAATCGGTGCTCGGTTATGGATGCAGACGTGATTGTCGTTGGTGCGGGACCGGCGGGGGCTTTGTGTGCCTATCTACTTGCTCACGCTGGAGCCAAGGTGATCCTGCTGGAGAAGTCCGTGCTTCCACGTTATAAGCCCTGTGGAGGCGGATTAACCCTTCGGGCGCTTAAATATCTGCCGTGGGATCCTTCAAACGTAATCAGGGTTTATGCAGTCGGGGGAGAACTTACCTGGGAGGGTCGGCTTATCTTGAAGAAAAACCGCGCGCCGTTTGTTGCGGCTATGGTGAGGCGTGACCACTTTGATGCTTGGTTAGTGGCTAAGGCGCAAGAGGCGGGGGCTACTCTAATGGATGCGACGCCGGTGTTGGGCGTTGAGGAATTGGACAACAGGGTTCAGGTTGAGACCCCGGGCAGGATATTTCGGGCTGCCTACTTGGTGGGGGCGGATGGCGTGAACAGCATCGTTGCGCGTCGCTTTCCGAATTTCCGGCGCGCAACCGGCGTGGCGTTAGAAGCCGAGATAGACGTGCCATCTGCTGAGTTGGAGGCACAAGGATGTTATCTGACGTTTGATTTCGGGATTTTGCCCCATGGATATGGATGGATTTTTCCCAAAAGGGATCACCTTTCGGTGGGGGTGTTTGCCGCGCATGAGGGACGAATTCCCGACTTAAAGGCTTACCTCATGCGTTTTATGGCGTGCTATCCTCATCTGGTCAAAGGACAGGTGCGTCTCTTGCGAGGACACCGCATCCCTTTGGGAGGTCAAAGGCAACCCTTGCATACCCGGCGGATGCTTTTGGTGGGAGATGCCGCGAACCTGGCCGATGCGTTCTTGGGCGAGGGCATCTCTTATGCATTGTGGAGCGCACACTTAGCCTCGCAGGCGATATGGGCTTGTTTAACCGATCCTCAGGTCGGTTTAGCCACCTATACAGGGAAAGTGCAAAAAACTTTAGGGCGGGAGTTGCGTTTTGCGGCGCGCTTGGGGCAATGGGTGTATTCCCATCCTAAGCAAGCGGCAATGATCTTGGCGACGAGCCCCAAATTGCAAGCCTTGTGGCTGGATACGCTGACCGCACGCCAGTCCTTTGCGCATCTGGTCTCAACATTACCTCTCTACCTACCCATCATGACGGTTCAATATTTACAAAACAAGCCCTATCGGCAGTGGTGAAAGAAAGATGCGAAGGTTGATTTATACAGGCTTACAATTGGGATTGATCATCATAGGGGGGCTTCTGTTGGGACTGGCCTGGTGGCCTTCTCGTACTACCCAGACCATTTTGCATCTCAATTTGGCATGGTTATCAGATCAACCGGAGAGTGAAGAAATCCATCGCTTTGCTAAAGTGCTTGGCGATGGACAGGTGATATTACATTGGCCTCAGCGCTTGCGACCCGGAGAGTGGGGAAAAATCTCATTAAGTTGGAGACCAGGTGTCGCAACTCCCTCCCCGAGCCATCAAGACACGTCTCCCTTGCGTTCGATATTAGCCGCGCGGTTGGAGGTAAATGGAGGACACGTTGAGCCGGTGGGTGTTTGGCGTGAGGTCGTTGATCTGCGCAAAGCACTCACCCTGACCTGGCGAATTGTGGGTCAGACAAACCAACCCCTTCAAGGAACGCTTTGGATGTATATTCACCCTTCGTCGGTAGGGGACAGCAGTGATGTGGATTTACCTATTCTGGCCTGGCCGTTTACCATTACTGTAGCATATCCCTTGGGAATACCCGGATGGGTTTGGGGCGGGCTGGGTGGCTTAGCGTGGATAATTGCTTGGGTGTGGCGAAGCCGGTGGATGAAGCGTTTACCCCACGCTAGAAAATTGTGAAAAATCGCACTATTTGGATAACCACACTCATGTTGCTTTACAAGATAGCAACCCATTGATAGAATTGAAATCACAGGCGGGGATGTATAAGTTCCTGCCAAGATAGAAGAATCCTGACATCCATGAGGCATGACATGTTAAGCACATGGTTATATGTCGGAATTTTTACCCTGGTAGCGGTTGCTTTGCCTGCCATCGCTATTTTCTTGGCCGGTTTGCTGGCACCCAAGAAGCCTAATCCCATCAAAGAAGCCACCTATGAGTGTGGTGTTGAAACCGTTGGACCAACATGGACGCAGTTGCGTGTGCAGTATTATCTGTTTGCCCTGGTTTTTCTAATTTTTGACGTAGAGTCGGTGCTTCTTTATCCCTGGGCGGTAGCGTATCAACAGCTACCGCTTTTCGCGATTGTCGAAGCCATCATTTTCTTGGCCATTCTTCTGGGTGGCCTTTTTTATGCCTGGCGCAAGGGGGCTCTCAACTGGCAGTGAGGCCTTGATCGAAGTTTTTACACGGGAGGGGTAATGACCGCGTTTTGGCAGGATCCGATCACGTTTTTGCGCTTGTGGCTGGAAAACCTTTTGCTCTCGTGGGGTGTGTCAGAGAGATGGGTGCTGTTGATTCGTTATGCGGTAGGGGCTATATTGCTTGCAACGGCAGCTCTGTTGTTCGTTATCTTACAACTGTGGTTAGAGCGAAAATTGATTGGACGGCTACAGGATCGTCTGGGCCCGAACCGGGTTGGACCATGGGGATTGCTTCAGCCCATTGCAGATGTGCTCAAAATCTTTACCAAAGAACACATCACACCGGCAGGTGCAGATCGGGTGCCCTTTAACCTAGCGCCGGTGCTTTCGGTGGCGGCGGCACTCATGGTTTGGGCGGTGATCCCCTTCTCGGCGACAGTGTTTGGGGCCGATCTCAATGTGGGCATTTTGTATCTCTTGGCCGTTGGCGCGGTGGGGGAAATTGCTATTATCTTAGCCGGTTGGGGTTCGAATAATAAATATGCCCTTTTAGGGGCGTTGCGCACGGTAGCCCAATTGATCTCTTACAGCGTGCCAATGACGCTGTCGGCGCTGGTTCCGGTTATGTTCAGCGGAAGCCTCAACTTGAATGCCATTACGCGGGCGCAAGAGGTATGGTTTATCGTCCTTGCCCCCTTGCCAGCGCTGATCTTCTTTGTTGCCTCGGTGGCTGAGGTGGGGCGTGCTCCCTTTGACTTGCCCGAAGCCGAATCCGAACTGGTGGCCGGATACAGCGTGGAGTATTCAGGTTTGAAATTCGGTTTCTTCTACGTGGCAGAGTTCTTGAAAGCATTTACAGTTTCGCTGATCTTTGCGGTGTTGTTCCTAGGAGGATGGCGTGGTCCGGGCGCAGAGGCATACCCGGTGCTTGGGTTTGTGTATTTATTCCTCAAAAGCGGTGCGGTATACCTATTGATGATCCTCTTCCGCGGGACATTGCCGCGCTTCCGTATTGACCAGGTGATGGATTTGAATTGGAAGGTCTTTACCCCGTTGGCCCTAATCCTTTTAATGGTCATCGCACTGGTGGACTACTTCTTGCGGGGGGGATTGCCTTTGGTACGGGTTCTAGTGTTATTGGGTGTCAATACCTTAGCCTACATTGTTTTAGACCGCTTATTATCCTCGCGTGAGCGTGTGCGCCGCCAGCCGGTTGCTCAACCGGTGCGCCCGGTAGCACGGCCCGAGAATCTGATCAATCCGACCGAAACAGGGGTGGCTTCATGAATGTCTTGCAATGGGTTTTTGTTATCACCGCTTTCCTGACCGTGGGAGCGGCGGTGATGATGGTGCTTTCGCGCCGCATGATGCACGCAGCCTTGTGGTTGGCGGTGGCTCTGTTGGGGGTTGGGGTGATTTTCATCACCTTGGAAGCCAGTTTCTTTGCCATCGTCCAACTTCTGGTTTACATTGGGGCGATTTTGATTTTGATTGTTTTTGCGATTATGTTAACGCAGCGAACGGATGAGAGCGGGCCTCGCCTAAACGCATATGCCTGGGCTGCCGCAGGTGTGGCCGCATTGATCGGGGCTATTCTTACATTTTCCATGGCCGGCTGGATGCTCGGGAATACGGGATTGCTAGAGTTAGGTCCAGCGTTTGACGCCATCTTGCCCCTAGGGCAGGCACTGGTAGATACAGAAGGGTTTGCGGTGCCCTTTGAAGTGGCTTCGGTGTTGTTGCTGGCTGCGCTGATCGGAGCAATTTATATTGCCTTTGAACGGAAAGGGGAACGCTCATGATCCCACTTACCTGGTACCTCATTTTATCTGCGGTTTTATTTAGCATCGGTTTATTTGCGGTATTGGCGCGCCGACATGCCATTGCCATTTTGATGGGAGTTGAACTGATGCTTAACGCTGTCAATATTAATCTTTTGGCTTTTTGGCATTATTGGTCGCAAGTGCGGGGGGCGCCTCAAGTGAATGGAATGGTCTTCGCGGCGATGGTGTTTGTGCTGGCCGCTGCCGAGACAGCAGTTGCTCTAGCATTGATCATCTCGGCTTATCGCCGCCACCATACTGTAGTGGTAGATGAGATGACCTTGCTCAAAGGTTAAATCCAAGGACAGAAGGGAAAGCAGTATGCCGTTTGAGACCCTGATCTGGTTACTACCTCTACCACCTTTGTTGGCGTTTTTCTTGATTATGACGTTTGCCCATCGGCGTAACGGCCTCAGCCATGGATTGGCAATTGGGGCGGTGAGTCTTTCATGGCTGGGGAGCATGGTGGTGTTTGGGCGTGCACTGCAGACGGAACACCTCGCCGAACACCCCTGGCATGCGGTGTTAAATTGGATTCCAACCGGAGATGCCTGGTTCCAAATCGGGGTTCAGGTTGATCCTTTAACCGTTGTGACCCTGTTCTTTGTGGCTTGGACCATCCTGATGATTTTCATTTACAGCGTGGGGTACCACAACTACGGTCAGCCCCGTGGAATGCAAGATCGGCCTGGTTTGCCCCCCCAGGGCGCCGAGGTAAAAGACACCCATGGCCATCTTCACCGCGTACCCTCAATTGAGCCCATGTACGCGCGGTTCTTTGCGTTGGTGAGTCTGTTTGCCTTTGCCATGTATTTATTGGTGGTCAGTGATAACTTGCTAACGCTCTATATCGGTTGGGAGGTCATGGGATTATGTTCATATCTGTTGATCGGTTTCTGGTACGCCAAGGAATCGGCTCGAAACGCCGCGGTTAAGGCTTTCCTTACCACTCGCATTGGGGATGTCTTCATGCTATTGGGGCTGGCGGCGCTTTACACGCTCACCGGCAGCCTTAACTACCGTGTGATTTTGAACAATCCACAAGTGCTTGAAATTCTGGCGTCTACGGCTTCGCCGATTGCCGGATTGTCCTGGGCCGCTCTGATTGGTTTATTGCTTTTTGCCGGCACGGTGGGTAAGTCGGCACAGTTTCCCTTACATGTATGGTTGCCAGACGCCATGGAGGGCCCAACGCCGGTTTCGGCCATGATTCATGCCGCGACAATGGTATCGGCGGGGGTATATTTGATGATCCGCTTCTTCCCCTTACTCTCCGCCGGTTGGATGCCGGGAGACCCGCTAACGCCCCCTATGGCGGCAATGGCATTTATCGGCGCGTTTACTGCGCTCTTTGCGGCGACCATCGGTTTGGCCCAGCGGGACATTAAACGCGTTTTAGCCTATTCGACGATTTCGCAACTCGGGTACATGATTGCCGCGCTGGGGATCGGTGCCTATGTTGCCGCTACCTTTCATCTGGTTACCCATGCTTTCTTCAAAGCCCTACTCTTTTTGGCCTCCGGCTCGGTTATTCACGGGATGGAGCACGGGGTTTACCACACCGGTGAGCACCTGGATGCCCAGGATATGTTCAACATGGGCGGTCTGCGCCATAAGATGCCCTTGACCTTCTGGACATTTCTGGTCGGCGGGCTTTCGCTGGCCGGTTTCCCGCTGATCACCGCCGGTTTCTGGTCGAAAGATGAAATTTTGACCGCTGCTTTCCAAAGTAATTTGCCTGTTTTTATCACCCTAGGTGTGGCTGCGTTGCTGACGGCGTTTTACACTATGCGCCAATTGACGTTGGTCTTTCTAGGACAGCCGCGCACTGCGGCGGCGGCACAGGCACATGAATCACGACCGGTTATGACCCTTCCTCTGGCCATCCTAGCCGTTTTTGCGGTAACTGCAGGTTGGGTGGGTATTCCTGCCTATTTCCCGCTGGTAGGGGGAATGCTTCCCAATTGGTTTGAGATTTTCGTGGGCAGCATGTTGGGACACGTTGGCGAGGGAACTCATGCGATCTTTACGCCCACGCCGTTGATGATTTCTGTTCTGGCCTCACTGGGTGGGCTTTTCCTGGGATGGTGGGTTTACCAATCCCAGCATGATCGTGTTCAGGATGTGTTGGCCAAACCTTTGGGAGGGCTTTATCGGTTGTGGCAGAACAAATATTACCTTGACGAACTCTATCACGCAGTGTTTATTCGCCCCGCTCTCTGGGTTGCAGAGGTCTTCACCTATCACTGGTTGGATCGGAAACTCATTGACGGCATTCTACATGGGGTTGGACGCTTGGGGTTGATGGTTGGCCACGGCTTCCGTGAACTCATTGATCGTCCGTTGATTAACGGCGCCGGGGATGCCTTGGCGGAAGGAACACGTGAGGTTGGGGCGCGCTTGCGCGTTCTGCAACCAGGGCGGTTGCAGGTTTACCTTCTAATCGCACTGGTGGGTATCCTGCTCATTGGGTTGGTGCTCTTCTCCATCGGGATGGTATAAACTCGGCTTTTAGGAGCAAAGAATGGCCTGGTTGGAAGCACACTGGTTAACCCTGATCTTATTCGTTCCCACAGCGGGAGCCCTCATTATGCTCATCTTACCTTTGCGCACGGAAAAAAGCCTGCGCGGTTTCGCAGTATTCTTTTCTCTCATTCCCTTGGGGCTCACTCTGGCTTTATGGGCGCGCTTTGAGGCGGCGCCCATTGTAGAAGGTTTTCGATTTGTGGAACGGGTGGATTGGTATAGCGCGATTGGGTCGTCTTACCATTTGGGGATTGACGGCCTTTCGCTACCGCTTGTCTTGCTAACAACATTACTTACGCCACTGGCCCTGCTGGCCTCGAGCAGTATCAAAGAGAATCTTAAGGCTTACCTGGTACTCTTTCTGTTGCTCGAGACGGGCATGTTGGGCGTCTTTCTGGCGTTGGACTTGTTGCTCTTCTTTGTTTTTTGGGAAGTGGGTTTGGTGCCCATGTATTTTCTGATCAGCCAGTGGGGAGGTGCCAATCGGCACTACGCGGCCCTTAAGTTTATCCTCTATACCATGGGCGGCTCATTAGGATTGTTGCTGGCGATTCAGGTCATGGGGTTGAGCAGTGGGACGTTTGACTTGGTGACGTTGTTTCAGCGTTGGCCGACCCTGGCGCGCTTGGATCTCCCATTGGGGCTGTCCATGAGCACGGTTAAGGCCATTACCTTTTGGGCATTCGTGATCGCATTTGCGATCAAAGTCCCGGTTTGGCCGTTTCATACATGGTTGCCCGATGCCCACACCGAAGCCCCGACGGCAGGTTCGATGATCCTGGCAGGTGTTCTGCTCAAATTGGGAGGTTATGGGTTTATCCGCTTGGTATTGCCTCTATTCCCTAACGAAGCCCAGCAGTTTGCCCCCTGGTTAGCGGCGCTGGCAGTGGCGGCGATCATCTTCGGTGCGTTGGGGGCGCTGGCGCAACAAGATTTCAAGCGTTTGGTGGCTTACTCTTCGATCAACCACATGGGATTTGTGATCTTGGGGGTAGCGGCCGCTGCTCTGACCTGGCGGGCTGTAGATTCTCAAGCCCGTCTGGATGCCAATCTGGCCTTGAACGGGGCCATGTTGCAGATGTTTAACCATGGTCTAAGCGCGGCTGGCATGTTTTTCCTGGTGGGTGTTATTTATGATCGTGCTCACACGCGCGATCTGCAGGATTTTGGCGGCTTGTATGCCATTCTTCCCGTTTACGGAACGATGTTGGTCTTCACCGCCATGGCGTCCTTAGGACTGCCGGGGCTGGGTGGATTCGTTTCGGAATTTCTGGTCGTGCGGGGGGCATGGCCGCAACTTACACTGGCTACCGCCCTAAGTATGATCGGATTGTTTTTCACAGGGGCATATATCCTGAAAGCCTTGCGTTTGGTGTTGCATGGGCCGCTTAATCCACGCTGGCAAGGTGTGCTCACGGATATGAATAGGCTAGAACTGGTGGTTATTTTGCCTCTGATTGGCCTTAGCCTGCTGACCGGGTTATGGCCAAGTTGGCTTCTGGGAATGATCAACCAAGCCATTGCGACATTCTTCTAATGAGGTGAGGAATGAACTTTCCCATTCTGAGTGCCATCGTTCTCATACCCCTCGTGGCCGGGTTGATCTTACTATGCTTACCCGCAGATCGCCGCGCTTGGGTGCGCGGGACAGCGCTGACCGCCGCTACTCTGGTTTTAGGGTTAGCCCTGGTGCTTTATTTGCGCTATGACGTTCGTGTTGGCGGATACCAATTCATTGAACGTTACCCCTGGTTACCGGATCTGGGCATCTCTTACGCGGTGGGGGTGGATGGATTTAGCCTGCCGATGGTTCTACTGGGCGCCCTGGTGTTATTTTCAGGTGTGCTGGTTTCCTGGAATGTGGAAGAACGCCCGCGCGAATTTTTTGCTTTTATGATGTTTCTGGCCACCAGCATCTTGGGGGTTTTTATTTCTCTGGATCTCTTTCTCCTGTTCTTCTTCTTTGAGATCGCCGTCTTTCCAAAGTATTTGATGATTGTCCTGTGGGGATATCCCAAAACCCGCGATTATGGCGGCATGAAACTAACCTTATATTTATTTATTGGTTCGGTGCTGGCTTTGGTGGGGGCGCTGGCCTTATATTTCAATTCGGGCTTGCGCACTTTTGATCTTCTGGCTTTGGAGAAAGCCGGTTTTGGGGTGGATTTTCAGCGTTTCTGGTTCCCCTTTATTTTCTTGGGATTCGCCGTGCTAGGCGGTATCTTCCCCTTTCATAGTTGGGCGCCGGACGGTCACGTTGCCGCCCCCACCGCTATCTCCATGTTGCTGGCCGGGGTTGAGATGAAGGTGGGTGCCTTCGCGGCGCTGCGGACAGGGATCATGCTATTGCCGGAAGGGGCACAGTTTTGGTCACCGCTGATTCTGATCCTGGCTACCATCAATGTGGTCTATGGGGCGGCGATTGCCATGGTGCAGACCGATTTCAAGTATGTGATCGGTTTCTCATCGGTTTCCCACATGGGGTTGGTGCTAATCGGTTTTGCGACCCTTTCCCGTGAGGGGTTACTGGGGGCCGGACTGCAGATGTTTTCGCATGGGGTGATGACAGCGCTTTTCTTTGCCATTGTTGGCATGGTGTATGATCGCGCGCACACCCGCGACATTCCTGCTCTAGGTGGGTTGGCGCGGGTGATGCCCTGGGCGGCAGTTGGGTTCATTATTGCAGGTTTGGTATCCATGGGAATGCCCGGCTTCTCCGGCTTCATCGCGGAATTTCCGGTTTTCCTAGGCGCCTGGCAACGCGCTCCCTGGGTGGCCGTTATTGCCGTGCTGGGCATCATTATCACGTCGGCCTATATTCTTCTGGTTGTTCGGCGCGTGTTTTTTGGTGATCTGCCTGCGGCGCTGGTGGGACAAGTGGGAGATGCGAGCGGTAAGGATAAGGGGGTGATCTTACTGCTTTCAGCCATTATGGTCCTATTAGGGTGGTTCCCTTCACTGCTTACCCCGCTGGTTGAGTCGGGGGTGCGTCATATTTTAGCCCTGGTGGGAGGTGCGTGAGTGACGACGTCAACCGTACCGATTGACTATATTCATGCATTGATGCCCGAAGTTGGCTTATTGATCTTGGCCGGGCTGGTGTTAGGATTAGACTTGTTCACCTCCGAAGCCTCGCGCCGGCGTTGGTTAGGCGGTGTGGTGGCGGTTGGGATTCTTGTAATGGGGGGATTAAGCCTTGCCTTCGCCTTACCCTCGACACCGCGCCTTGTGTGGGGAGGAACGCTACGCCTGGATGAGGTGGGGTTTGTTTTTCGGATGATCTTCCTGGCCGGCGCGGGATTGACAGCGCTCTTTGCCATGCAAGTGAAGA
>Ga0272449_1000835_pt1 | contig 34668 bp, 26 predicted proteins | sample YNPCB0241_FD_198679 | JGI IMG/M metagenome (GOLD analysis project Ga0272449, IMG submission 198679) | Hot spring sediment microbial communities from Yellowstone National Park, WY, United States - YNP-CB-024-1 | ecosystem: Environmental > Aquatic > Thermal springs > Hot (42-90C) > Sediment...
ACGTGGCTGCGGCTCCGGCGGCTCCCACCGCCAGGGCGTATGCGGGATGTGCGGGGGGCTGTTCCCACCAGAGCCACATCTCGCCCGCCCCGAAGACCAGCCGCGCGGGCATGGACAGAAGGCCGCCCACCAAGTTCCACAGGAAGATCCACACCACCGCCACAAGCCAGCTGTAGTGGAAAACGCCGCTCCGCACCCCAAAGAACAAAGCCAAAACCACAGCCACGAAAAACCCAGCCAACGCCAACACCACGAGCCCAGGCGCTGTCATGGAGAGAAAGAACAACAAAAACACCACGCCCCCCGCCGCCACGTAGACAAACGGAAGCCTACATGCGTAGTAGGCAATCTGCAACAGCAGAAACATGTAATGTCCAAAACCCATAAACCCAACCCACAACCTAAACCCCCACCACAAATCCAAACCCACAAAAACCCCATACACAAAATACGGAAAAGAAAAAACGACAGGAGACAACACGAGAAAAAGAAAGGGAAAAGAAAAAACCACCCTCATTTACTCACAACAACAGACAGCATATCAACTCACAAACGGGACATTAGCCGTCACCCTCATGCCAAAGACCCAATGACGCATTTTCTGCGGGTCATCAACCGACGGCGGAGCTACCTCGGGCATCGGCGAGGTGAGGGGCGACGACAAGCACGAGAGTGCAGTATCAGTCCCCACTCTGACGTCGCCGATCTCTATGACTCTGTCTCTTACAGAGACGCTTATCTCAAATGCCACTTGGTAAAGCTTGTCGAATATGCCGGCGCGCCAATGGACATACACGTACTCCGCGGTGGTTATTGTATTTATGTCTGGTTGCGTCAGTTTCCGCAGACCAAACACCCTGTCGATAAACCAACTCGCCGGGCCGGGTATTGCGCCGACAAAGTCCGCCGCTGACTTCACGACTTGAGCCGCCCTAAAGAACCACGTCAACCACCAAGGCTCCCGATATATATCTCCCTTGACATACACATTATCAACTCCTCTAAAGGCACTCGCAGGCCTGACTCTAAACCACACTTCTTTAATTACGTAATCACTCGGAGCCCCCCTAACCACGGCGAGGAAGTCAGCCTCCTTCACGGTGGCCGCCGCGCTGTATGTCTCTATGTTTGTCAACACCACTGTATAGTTCACCTGAGGCACCCTAGCAGTACCGCATGCTCTTTGCGTCAGAGAGAAGAAACCTCTTAAAATAAGTTCTTGCCATTGATCCACGTTTTTGTCTATGAAGTTTTCAGCGAATCTGCGGCCTGATATGTCGACTCTGTATATCACCACTTCGGAGGCGGAGTGGCTGAAGGAGACTTTTATCGCGACAGCCTTATCTCTGGCTCTGGCCTCGTCGTACCAAATCCCCACTGTTCCGGTTGAGCTTAGCGTTACCGACCTCCGCACTTCATATGCACACAAGCCGTTGTTGTAGTTAGAGGCGGTGAAGGAGGCGGAGTCTCGAATGAATTGGGCGAACTCTCCCACGTAGGTGGTGACTGTCAAGGTGGGGCATGGAGGCGCGCTCCAAGGCACGTACACAGTCATGTCTATGTTGAGCGTCTCGCCGTAGTAGCCGTCTGCCAAAGAAAACGGGCCGAATATTAGATTCCTAATAGGCGGTCTTAAGACGTAGTGCCGGACGACTCCGCCGACGTGTAGTGATCTGTCCACCGGCGCGGTGCCTAGGAAGTAGGTGCCGCCTGCGGCGGGTATTGCGTTTTTTCTAAATCCTAGAGTTGCGTTGGCGCCCACTACGTAAGACGCGCTGTAATACGGCACAAAACACAACTCCACCCCAACAAACTGGTTAGGCCACCTGAGAGAAAAAGAGTTTGTGAATGTGACGTATCCATTTCTCAAATCCACAGCCCACTGCCCTAGCAGACTCCTCTTGTCTAAGGTGAGTCCCGGATCCACGGCCCACACCTTCACGACCCCCCGCCCCACCACGACGCCGCGGCCGTAGCTGTTTGTGTAGACATACCACGCAGTCCTCCACACATGCGTAGCGTTGTAACCCACAGCAGCCACAGTAGGATTCCCTCTAGGGGCATAGCGTGGAGAATCTGGCATCAATACGTTGAGACAGACCTCGTTGTTTGCATTTATCCAGCCGGCGTACTGCTGGTAGATAAAAGCCCCGTTGGGGAAAACCACTGGTGTAGATTGGGTAGATACCTGGTGTGAGGAGGACTGGCGGTCCTCTTCTCCTCTATCTAATGGTTTTTTGGTGGGTGGTTTTATCCATTCGGCTCTGGCTTTGAGGGCTGTGGGTTTGTAGTCTGGTTTGTGGTAGCTGTATGTGGCTACTACGTCTGGCGGCGCCTCTACGAGTTCGACTACCGTCTGGTTGAGGTAGATGCGTAGGATTCCGCCTTTGGCGTGTTGCGGCGCTTTTGCCCTCAGCGCCTCCCGCGGCAGGTATATCACGGCTTTTTTGAAGTTCCACGTGGGTATGTCTACTGTGGCGTTGGCCTCGACCCAATACGCCATGTCCCACTCGCCCACATAAGCCACGTGCACAGGCTTAAACCCCCGCCCGTCGTAATATGCGAGGGGTGGGATTTCCAGATCCACCTCTACAAGCACCGCCACGTCGGACCCCCTCGCCGGTGGCTCTACGGCGGCTCCAGCTAGGGCAGTCATCAGCGCCGCGGCCAAGAGGTATGCCGCCAGTCTGAGACCAGCCATGTGTCGACTGGCAAAATCGTATTTTTTTTTACGTTCGGCTTTTTCTAGAAAGTTGTTTTTTGTTTTTCCGGGAATTATAATTATAGTTGAGGTTCTTGGCGTGTTGCGGGTTTGCCGCGTGCAGATGGCAGAGGAGGGTTGTTTTAGACTTCGGCGTCTTACCTTATAAAACGTCGATGTAAATATATACGTCGGGACGGGGGCTGGGCGTGACCGAATTGTGGGTCGCCTACAGCCCATAACCTGAAGATGTAGTGGTTGTTGTGAGAGCCCCTTAATCTCTCATGTGGATGTCCGCATCGTGGCGGAAAAACACGCCGAGGACTAGTAGCGCAGAAAGAGAGGCGGTAGGCGTAAAAGCGGTCGGAAGTGTGGGCGTCGAGAACCTCCTCATTGTTTACGTTGGTTCTCGCCTCTGTATCTATGCGTCTGTCCTACGGGGAGAGACACTTCACAAAAACTTTCAAGCCGCATGTGATACATTTCTATATTGTGTTTTGAGGAAGTTTTGGGGAAGTGCGTCTTATCTGTGTTTAATATAACTAGTGTATTTTTTTAGAGAGTATTTACTCGGCGTTGTGTATGTTCATGCGCCGCGGCGCGTCTGCGCTGAGGACTGCGAAGCCAGCTGTGTTGCTGTCGGGCAAAGTCTCAACACACGCGGGGTTATGGTGTGTGAACCCGACATAGACCCCTCTATATTGATCCACCGCGACCCCCGCGCCTGGGAGGAGCTGTTGGGCTGGAGGTGCGTAGAGGCGTTTCTGGAGAGGGCTAGGGAGGTGGGGGTGAGGGATCTCCCGGGCCTTGTGGATTACAGCTTCAGCGCGCCGTCTACCATGTGGATTCTGCTGGCAGGCGTGGAGTTTGTGGGGTCATACGCCTCCTGCTGGGAGGACTACGTCCGCCGGCGGCGCGTCGGCATGGGCGCCAGAACCCCCTTCCCCCGGGTGGAAGTGGGCGCAGAGCTAGACGTGGACATAAGAATCTCCCCGGCCTACCTCCTCCTCCCCTTCGACGACGTCAAGCGGAGCTGGCAGAGAAACGCCCCCACCCTCGTCAAGTACATCCCCGAGATACCCACGGCCCTGGACCCCCACTTCTACATCTCCAAGTTTTTTCCGCCTCAGCTCAGGGCGCTTTCTGCGCGGGGCTACGTCTGGGTGGCTAACACAAAGAGCAGGGGCAGGCGCAACGCCCCGCTCGCCGAGTGGCTCTACTGGCTCAACACGAGGAGGATGCCCCACATCGACATAATGCTCGGCAAGTTTGAGCCCCGGTCGCCTATTGACATGATTGTTGCAAAAGACTGCGGAGGGGCTTCGGCGGGCTGTAGGCAAAATAAGCGCCGCTTAAAATGCCTACACTCCGCCGGGGTATGACAGAAGCAACCAATGTAGAGGCGGTTAGGCGGTGGCTGGCGGAGCGGGGCGCCGTCTGGACTGAGCGCTGGGGGCCCCCGCCGCAGGGCATATACGCGCTTAGAGATATGCATCCCCCCAGCCACGCCGAGGACGCATGCAGGCAAGGCCTCCCCCTGGTCTACATCGCGGCAGTCGACCGCAACGGGCTTTACTACATCTTCGGCGACGTGGCGTGGACGCCCCAGCTGGAGAAGATCTGCAAGGCGGTAACCTTCGTCGTGGAGACCAAGCCCCTGAGGGAGGGCCTCAACGCCATAGTCAAATTCGTAGCCAAGACAAGGCACTTGCCCTGGGTCAGCTTCCGCCCCGAGGTTCTGCGCCTCGCAGGCATCTGCGACGAAGTTAGAATTGAGTGTGAGCCGCGTGAAGCCTGGAAGAAGATGGTGGAGGCGGCCAAGTCAAAAATCAAGAACAAGACAGAGGCGGCAGGCGGCGGGCGTACGGTCCCAGAAGCCGAGGAGGCAGGCGGGGGGTCTCCGGAGGGCCCGGGGCAGGTCGGTGCGAAGACCGCCAACCGCCTTGTCTACGTCGGCGGCGTTGGGGATGGCGGCGGGAAGAGCCTTGATCACGTCGGCGGCGCGTCTGGGCAGATCCTCCACGCAGAGATGCGCCGGGATCGTGGGGACGGGGGGTCGGGGGGAGGGGCGCGGGGCGGTTTAGATCCAGCCGCGGTGGCCGCTGTGTTGAAGGCTGTGGAGCGTTGTCTGGGTAGGGAGGCTGTGGAGAGGCTTACGGCTTGTCTCTATGTCTGAGAGGCCGTTTGCCTCAGTGCGCGAGTTAGCCGAGGACGTCTTGAAGGACTGCAAGTATCCGGAGGTGTTGAAGGCCTACGCCGAACTCTGCATCCACGCGGCGTTTATCCGGCATCTGCCTATGGGCATGGGCGTCAGCCCTAGGCCCGACTTCGTCCGCCGCGCCGTTGAGGAGCTCGCGGCCGGCTTCAAGAATAAAGACGGAGTTGTAAACAGCTTGATGAAGAGGGCAGGCGAGCTAGCCGCCGAATTGAGGAGGAGGCTCGGCGAGACAGCCCCCGAGGAGGCCGTGCTGGCTGAGCTAGCCGACAGAGTCGTCAAGTTGCTGAAGCTCGCCTAATGCCGTTATCTTCAGGTTTTATCAAGAAGCCCTTTCCTCGCTTCGTGGACATCCCACCTGCAGTTAAGACGGCGTGTGTAGAGCTGTCTAGGCTCGCGGCGGGTTTTTCGACGTATTACGTCCTCTGCGGCGGCGGCACTCCCTGCAGATTCGCCGAGGTGTTGGAGGCCCTCTTCCTCTACGCCGCGCGGGCCGGCGGCGCGAGAGAGGCCTTGAAGGCGATGAGCGAGAGGGTGCCGCTGGAGGCGCTGGAGCTGGAGCACGGCCAGGCGCTGGCTTTTTTGAGGAGGAAGCTGGGGCCGCGTCCCTACTGGCTCGACGCGGTGGCCGCCGCCCTGGCCCATGCGTATCTGCAGACGTATCGGCGCCCCAGGCGTCTCGACGAGAGACTTCTGGCCTTGGCTCTCTGCGGCTGGGCCTCCAGGGCGTATAGGGAAGACCCGCAGAACCCCCTCTGGAGGATTGTGGAGGGGGTGGAGCCCGAGAGGGTGTACACTTTTGAGGAGTTCGCCGAGGCTCTCCGCGACGTGCCGCAGGAGACCCTCCGCCGCGTCTGGGAGAGGGCTGAGATCTTCTACAGAGACGAGAGGGCGTACGGCCACCAGCTCATCCTAGCCGCCCTCCACATCTTGATGGACCCAGACAACTCCCCCTAACGCCGCAATACGCCATCAATAGATGTAGTCGAGGCTTCTGAAGCCGGAAATCCAGCAGAGGCCGAAAACCTGCTCTCCTCCGGCCCTCCTGGTCAGAAAGCTGGCGTAACACATTTATCTCTCACCCGCCTACGTCGGCATGTTCTCCAAGGCTGTGGAGAAGGCCTGCGCGGAGCTCGGCGCCGTCGCCGACGTCTTCGCCTTCTACTCCGCCCTCCGCCACACGCCGGCGTACAAAGCCGTGGAGGCGGTGGAGGCGCTTCTGGAGGAGGCCGACGCCAGCTCCTTCTTCAAGACGGTGGATTGGGACGCGCTTGGACAAGTCCCCCCGGCCGTTAGGAGGCTTGCTGGTGAGCGCCCCAGCTGGCGTAGGGCCGTGGCGGCGGCTTTCTTCTCCGCCTTTATTTCTCATGCAGAGGGGGAGGAGGCTGGGCGGGGAGGTGGGCTTCGTGCTGTGTGCCTGGGCCGATGAGGAGTGGCAGAGGAGGCCCCGGCACCCGGCTTGGAGGGTAGTGGAGGCGGTGGATCCAGACGCAGAATACCGCCTTGAGCAGCTGGAGGCTTTGAGACTGCCTAAGCTGTATCTGAGGAAGGTGTGGAGGAGGGCCTCGGCCTTCGGCTGGCCCGGCGAGACTAGATACGGGACGCACCTAATCCTCGCCGCCCTCACCACACTACTCAAAAACGACGAGACACAGTGACGCGCCGTTCCTCAAGGAGCTTGAGGCGTAGGTTTATATCTCATATATCCTCTCCCCCTCATGGATAGGGCTGTGGCTGTTATCTGCAACGAGTTGATGCATATCTCTCTAGCCTTCTCCGCCTACTACCCCCTCTGCCTAGGCGGCCCGCCGTGCGCCTTCGCGGAGGCTGTGGAGCGGCTTATACACAGAGCCGCCTCTGCGAGAGGCGCGGAGGAGCTTCTCGAGGCGATAAACGGGAGGGTTAAGCTGGAGGAGCTGAGCCTGCCAGCCCCGGCGCTGGAGGTCCTCGCGGAGGAGCTTGGGCCTGAGCCGCCTTGGCTCGACGCCTTGGCCGCCTCATTCTTCCGCCTCTACCTCGGCCTGGGCAGGAGACGCCGCGTAGACGGGCGGGATCTGGCCCTCGCCCTCTGCCTCTGGGCGCAGAAGAAGCGCCGGGAGGACCCGAGGAACCCCCTCTGGCGCGCCGCCGAGCTGGAGCCGGACAGGCTATACACAGAGGAGGAGGCCCGGGAGGCGTTGAAGATGGAGGAGCGCCTCTTTAGAAGGCTGTGGAGGAGGGCCTTGGCCTTCCACCGCGGCGAGAAGGCATACGGCTTCCAGCTCATCTTAGCCGCACTCAGCCTCATGGCAGTCCCGACGCGTTCTGTATAACGTCAGACGCCTGACTTGCACTACGCCGCAATACAACACGGCGCGTCCTATGCCGCCTAGCGCCATAATACAAGACTCCACGCCGGCTCTAAATCGCCACGGTTTATCCCCCCAGCATTATTATGCGTCTGTGAAAAGAGCGAAGTGCGTCACCATCAACGTCTCCCTCGTGGCCGAGGCGGAGGAGGCGGCGGCTAGGCTGGGCACCACCTTTTCTGCGTTGGTGGAAGAGGCGCTGAGACGCCTCCTCAGACAGGCAGAGGCGTGGAGAGACGTAGAGGAGAAGCTCACCAACATAGAGACCCTCCTCAGACGATGCCTAAAAGAGGCCCGGAGCCGGCGGAGGCGCAGAGGCAGACGCCCCTAGGCGGCAACGTCTAGGTGGAGATACTGAGGAGGCGGGGCGAGGGTTTATCCGCACCCCACAGCGTTGAGACCCGTGATCATCTTAGTGACGTCTCTCGACGGCGGCGTTGGAAAAACCACACTGGTCGCCACTATGGCGTATCACGCCGCAGTCTTCCGCCGCCAACCCGTCCTGCTGATCGACGCCGACTGGGAAAAGGCAGAACTCTCCCAGCTCTTCCGGGCGGAGTACGCCCCCGGCTGGCTATCGCCGTTTCTAAAGGGAGAGGAGCCCGCCGTCTACAAGATACGCGACGGCCTCTACCTAGTGCCGGGGTACGACGCCGCCGAGGCCTACCAGCTCTACGACTTCCAAATCTCGGAGCTGGAGCGCGCGCTTGAGGCTTGGGTGGAGAACCTGCCGGTCTTCGCCGCCTCGCGGGGCCTGCCCCCCGCGGCCATCATCGACACTACGCCGACGCTTAGGCTCAGCTTCTTGACCAGACTCAAGGAGAGGGGCGTCAAGATAATCTTCGTCGCCGACGTGAGGGCGCTGGGCCGCGTCTCAGACGTAAAGGCTGAGCATTACGCGTCGTATTTCAAGCTGGCAGACGCCGTCGTCGTAAACAACACGTCACTCTTCACTCGCAACACCGCCCCCTACACCATAAGGCGGGTGGGCACCGTGAAGGACCTCCACTGGGAGGCCGTGGCGAAAAACATCATCCGCAACAGACACAACAAGAAGACAATAGAAGCCCTCCTAGACAAGGTTTATCCCACCACCCTACAAGCGGGGGTATGATCCTGAACCTCAAAAAAGGCTCCCAGATCCTAGGCAAGAAAATAGCCGACCTAGACACCGGCGAGCCGACTCAGGCGGCGCAACCAGCGGCCCACCCTGCGGCTCTCCAGCCCGCGCCGGCGTTGGCCACATCGGCTCCAGCCGCCGAGCCCGAGGCTCCTCAGCCTGGGGCTTCCGCGCCTCAGCCTTCTGAGGACTGGGGGGAGCTTTTGGTGAGGCTTCTCGCCTCTGCGCCTGAAGACGTGGCGCAGAAGCTTGTGGGGTGTCTAGACAAGGAGGTGATCATAAAGGCGCTTGAGAGGTGGAGCGACCCCCACCTCAAGGTGGCCTTGATGCTGATCACGAAGAAATGATAAAGATAGGCTTCTGCTTCATAAAAGGCGGGACTGGGAAGACCACGTTGGCTACTTCTACAGTTCTTTATTTAAACGCCGCCGTGGCCGCCGCCGGCCTCATCGACACGGCACCCGTCCCCGTGGCCTCCCTCCTCCTGGCCGCCGGGACTCAGCCCGGCGTCTACGCGGGGAGGGAAGACGTGCCAGTCGCCGTCACCCGTAGCCCCGAGGCGCTGGACGCGGCGATACGCGCCTTGGAGAAGATGAAGGTGTCTATAGCCGTGGTGGACCTCCCGCCCATGCCCAAAACGCCCCGTTTCGACATCGCGGTGATAGTTGCCGACCCGCCCGGCCTTGAGTTCGTACAAGAGTTCAAGGCCGACGCCGCCCACAGCATCCTCGCCGTAAACATGGCCGAAAAGGTCGACTTAGGCAGATACAAGGGGCTGGCCAACTCAGCCGTCGCCCTGCCCTACTCCTCCGCAGTGGCCAAGGCATACGCCAAGCTGACGCCGGCTATATTGCCGCATCACCCCAAAGCCGCGTCGCTTGGCCGCTGGAAGAAGGCGTTTCTCCAGCTCATGAACAAGGTGGCGGAGCATGTGAAGAAATGAAGCACCTAGACATCCTCAGAAAAATGAAAAGAGAAGCTGATGAGGCGTACCGGAGGATAGCAGAGAGGGAGAGGGAGGAGAAGAGGAAGATGAGAGAGGCGGCTAGGCGCTTCAGAGACATCATCAAGGCTGAGAAGCTGAACAAGGAGTGGGAGCTGGAATACGTCGAGCTGACGGTGGAGGACTTCCTCAGGATGTACAGGGTGAAGCCTCTGTTTAAAGACCTCTGGGAGCTGGCTAAGGCCTGCACAGACCAGCGGACGTGCTACCGCATGCTCGCCTACTTCAAGCTAGAGGGCCGCACAGCCGATTTAGAGCTGGTGAGGGAGGCGGAGCGGCTCGGCGCAGACGTGGAGATGTTGATCATGTTGTTGTATCAAGATAAGAGGGAGGAGGCGGCTAAACTGCTGAGGCGATGAGGAGGCCCCACATCTACATCTACGCCGCGCTCTTCGCCCTCGCCGCGGCGCTCCTCGCGCCGCACCCCCTCACGGCGCTTATGGCAATTGCAACAACGGCGCTGTGGGGGGAGTGGCTACTGCTGTGGATATACGGCCACAGGTGGGTGATTGAGCCGTATAGGGAGAAGGTGCAGGTGGGCAGATACCTAGCCGCCTACGACCCCCGCCGGAAGATATACCACATCCTCTGGAAGGCTGAGCCCACCAGAAGCGAGTTCGGCATATCGGCGGCTCAAGCCATCCACGAGATGTATGCATCCCTCGCCCTCCAGCCGTCTGAGTACCTGGCTATTGTGCAAATCGGCAACGAGCGGTTTGTGAGATTCACAACCAAGGCGCCGGATGAATCCCGCATCGCCCACGTCGAGTCTGTGCTCCGCACATACTTCGTGCTACACCCGACCACTTGGGTGTCTCTGAGGGTGGTGCCGGACCGCTGGATTATGTACGTAGCCGCGGCGCCGCTGGTCTTCGGGCTTTTCAACCCGACCTTCTTCCTGGTGGGCGCCTTGTTGCTGTACCACGCCCGGAACGTGCGTAGGTGGTACCGCCAGGCAGACATAGAGCTGGCCTTTGAGGCGGTGGGCACGAAGTGGGACATAGGCACGGCGCGGCAGACTCTAGAGCTCTACGCGTCGGCGGAGGCAAGCGCCATTGCTAAAATGAAGAAGTGGGCAGTGACCTTCGCGCCGAGGCCGGAGGCCGCGGTGGAGAAGGAGTTCGGCAAGGCCTACGAAAGCATCTCGGAGAAGCGGGGCGTAGTGGTGAAACTGCACAAGACAAGCCAGCTCTTAGAAAGGATGTTGAAATACGACGAGAGGCCTATATACATGCAGGTATTCGGCTCGCAGGACTTGGCCACACAGCTGGAAGTTAAAAGAGACTCCTTGGCTAACGTGTTGTTCTGGGTGCCCAGCGGCTCGTACATGACTAAGGCTTTGTCGCATGACTTGGCTAGAGCCCCGATATTCTACGGCGGGAAGCTCATGAGTAGCGGCCGGAAGCTGTTTCTTGGCTACGACAAATTCGGGAGGCCTGTGGAGGTGGATATAGACTCTCTGCCTGTGGCGCATGCGGTAATTTTAGGCCCGAGCGGGATGGGTAAGTCGTGGACGGTGGGCACCTTGGCCTTTAGGCTTGCGCAGTTTGACGACTTGAGGCTTGTGATCGTTGACCCACACGGCGACTACGTGGCCTTGGGCAAGCTGATCGGCGCCAGAGTCTTCAGAGTGCCTCAGCAAGTCCCGCCTCTCACGCCGCTGGAGCACAATAGATACTTCCGCATGCTCTTGATAGAGTTCGGCTTGGCGTCTCCCGCCGGAGACGGCTCCGCCGTAAGCGCCAAAGCCGCCGTGGAGGCTATGGCCAAGGCGGCGGGGGTGGAGGAGCCGGAGGAGGCCGACTTAACCGGGGTGAGGCATGTGGTGTGGGATCTCAGAGCTCTTAAGCACGACTCTACGGCGCAGGCCTTCTTTGTGTCTTTAATCCTGTTGTGGTATTTGGTTCAGCAGAGCGAGAGGCCGTTTGCCGAGAAGGTGGAGACCGTCGTTATTGTGGATGAGGCGGCTCTCCTCATGCACTCTGCGAGAGTCACCGAGGTCGGCGTCGCCACCAACGCGGTGCTTTCGCTTATACGGCAGTTCTCACTAGGCGGGCGTAAATACGGCTTGGCCATCTGGCTGATTGCCCAGCTGGCGGACCACCTCCCAGACGACGTCATTAAGTCGGCGGGGTTTGTCCTCCAGCTGGGGGGCACTCTGCGTGCGCTTGAGCGTAGCGTTAAGGTGCTTATGCTTGACCGAGACGACGTGCAGTATTTAATCAGCGCCACAACGCCGCGCGAAACCGTCGGCGGCCTATCCGCAAGCCCCGGAAAAAAGCCCTACGCCATGGGCGTCATCGAGCTCTCCCCAAGACAGATCAAATACCACGTCAAAATCCCGCTAGACACCGCGCTGAAGGAGGCTGTATGAGCGAGAGGCCAGACTGGACCGAGTGCTTATACCGGCCCTCGATGTTGTGCGGCGAGAAAGACGAGAAGCTGGGGCGCGGAACTGGCACGGTAGACATGCGCGAAATCTGGCGCATGATGGAGGCGCAGCCGCCCCCACAGCCGCAGCCCCAGCCCCAGAACGGCCAGCCTCCACAGACAGAAGAGGCGCCCCCCGCAGAGGTGCCCACACAGCCGCCTCCGGCGCCTGAGCCCACTCCGCCGCAGACTGTGGAGATACCCATTAGACGTAAGGGCCTCCTCTTCTCCAGTTTTTGGCAGATAGTGAACGAGCCCTACGCCGGCGTGGGGGACGTGGTGGTTGTTAAAAACGCCAGCGACTACGTCGTCATAAGGCGGGCTCCTAAGAGCAGACACTGGATTGACGATACGCAGTTGCGCATTGCTGGCTACGTGGAGAGGAGGCTCTGCATATACGGCTTCGTGTTGCAGAGAGATGTGGAGAGGATAGCGGCTGAGCTGAGGAGCGGCAGGTTTGCGCTGGTGGCGGCCTGCGACCCCCGCGCCGTCGTGAGACCCCCGCGGCGTGAGGAGCTCTACGGCATATGGCGCTATGAGGGGTACTTAACCAACACGGCGCCGGCGAAGATGGCCTTGATACGGCTGGACCCGTCGAGGAGGCCCAGATTCGCCGTGGACTACCTCAAGAAGGGATGTCCAATACATGGCCACCTCCTCAATCAAATCCTCCAGCTCACAGGCATACCGATACAGCTGACCTGCTGATGCTGGAGATAGTAATCGGCGGGTTGATAGAGCCCCCGGCCGTCAAGGCGAGATACACCTTCTGCCAAGTCGAGGAGGCCGGGGAGACTGGCCTAGGCTTCGAACTGACGCCGGAGGGCTCTCTCGCTGCTACGGCGGTGTTTCAGCGGCTTCAGAACTCCGCTCCCCCCTTCGCCAAGACGCAGGACTTGGCGGGATGCAGCGCCCCCTTGTGCCACCTCTTTAAATTTGTAGATTATTCAGAGCTTCAGCTCGGCGAGGGGACGTGGTGGTTCAAGGCGCACACGGCGGATCCGGTGCAACTCACCCTAGGCCTTGCGCTTGCTTTCAAGCTAGATAAGGAGCTGGACGGCGGCTGGGCTGTGGAGATATACAGCGACGCGTGGCCTCAGTTTACGGATCTGCTGGCCATGGCCAAGGCTCTTAGAGGCACCCTGCGCATCTACACGTCGACCTTCGACAGCCGCGTGGTGGTGGCCGACAGAGCCGTTATGGCGGTGCCGGGCGTCACCTTTGAGTCTCTGAGCTTGAAGAAGGAGTGGACTGGCGGGAGGCTATGCGCCGTGGAGGTGCCGATGCCAGCTGTCGAGGTGTCGGAGGACGTGAGGGAGCTTCTGCGGGTTATCTTCGAGGCGGGGGGTTTCGTGACGTTGAAATACGCCGTGGAAAACTTCGGCCAGGAGGCCGTCGCGAAGGCCCAGAAGCTGGGCTACGTCAAGCTTGACCCCCTGACCATGTCGCTTAAACTTACCGAGCTTGGGATGTCTGTCTTGTGATATGACTCTCCACGCCATGCTCTTCTGGCTGGCGGCGGCCGCCGAGGGCAACGTGCTGGTGACGGGGCTTCCCGGCTCGGGGAAGACCAGCCTTGTCAAGTGGTCTCTGCGGAATATCCCGCCGCAGTACGCCGTGATGGTGTACGACACAGCCGGCGAGTTCAGGGAGTGTGATTTTACTGGGCAGTTCTCTGTCAACCCCCTCGACCTCCCGCCTCAACGCGTCGTGGAGATCCTGGAGGAGGCACTCGCGGCGACCTATGGCGAGTATCCGTATCTAATGACGCCCGCCATGGCTGAGCTCCTCCTGCGTGCCATAGAGAGCGGGTACAAGACGCTTTCGGAGATAAGGGCAGGCGTGTTGAAAATCGCCGAGCCCCACGAGGTAGACACAGCCTATGCGCTTCGGCGCAGGTTGGCGCATCTAGACGTGCCGCAGTTCGGCAAGACCGACGTGCCCATCCAGCCGGGGAAATCCACCTGCATCGACCTCTCCCAGCTGGACAGAGTGGGGAGGATAGCCTACGTCCTCACCCATTTAGAGCTGACACGCGGCACTAGAAACGTCATCTACGTCATAGACGAGGCGCATAGGTTCTTGGCGTTCACAAGCCGCTACTCATTGTTGACAGACCACCTCCGCACGGGCAGGGCGTCTAGGAGGTTCTTCGTGTTAATTTCGCACTCATACCGGGAGTTTTTGAGACATCTAGGCTACGTCAAGGTTGTGATTAGGTTTCCGGACTGGGACATGGACGAGAGCAGAACCGCCCCCCTCAATCCCTCGGAGGCTCTTGTCACCATCAGGGCGGCCTCCGTCAAGGCTCAGCAAGAGCTGGGCAAGACTATACCGCTACGCGGCACCTGGGGCCAGCTCCGCATGGTCGTGCCGCCGTATGCGCAGAGAGGACCCGCTTAGGCGGGCCGTGGAGTCGCTTAGAGAGAATTTCCCCGGCAAGTCCTACTCGTGGATAAAGAGGGCCCTTCTGAGGCTGGGGGACGTTAAGGAGGTGAGGGAGAACCTGTATCTGGTCTACGGCCGGAGAGAGCTGGGAGACTGGAAGCCGCTGTATCAGGTGTGGTTTTCGGAGAGGGAGGGGCGGTGGCTCTGTACTTGCTACGCCTCTGCCTTTGGGTTCCGGCGTAGGCGCGAGATCTGCACCCACATCGCCGCCGTCATGCTGTACCGCAGGTACAGAAAGGCGCTGGAGAAGCTGGAAAATAAACGCGTGTACGTCGTGGAGGCTGAGGTGGAGTGCCGCGGCCGCCTAGAGGCAGACGGCGAGCTCTACGTAAGGCCTCTAGTCGAGAAAAGCGGCGGGGTGGCCAAGCTGACGTCTTTCGCCAACCCGAAATACCGCATAGTCGTCGTCTCGGCACATAGGCGCATCGCCGTGAGGTGCTCAGGCCACGTCGTTTACGAGGCGGAGGGGGAGGAGGTGCCCCTCGCCGTGGCCAAGTTCCTCGTGGAGAAGCTGTATGAAGGTGAAGAATAGAAAGGGACGCTTCGACCTACGGCCCGACTCCATCGCCAGCTACCGCAAGATCTACGTAGACGTCTTTTCCATAGCGGCCTCGCTCAGCGAGCCGGAGGAGTTGTTTTGGTCGGCGGCTGAGGCCGGCGTAAACGCGGTGTTTGTGGTAGATGCCTGGCACGAGTCGCATATGCCGCTGGCGAGGCGCTACCTTGAACTTTGTCAGCGTTATGACTTGGACTGCCGCCTCTCTGAGCAGAAGCCCGCCGAGGTGTACGCCGTGGAGCTCTGCGAGACGGAGTGCGGCACTGGATGCGCCGTGGTGACAAGAGACTACGACGCTGTAAAGGCCGCAGAGAGATGTGCCGTGTTAATATTTCAGCGTGGGCGGTTTTGGCGGGCGGAAGATTTATCCCGCGGCGCGTAGAGGCGCATATGGACGTGGTGGTTTACGGCGCGGAAAAGGTCCCTCCCGGCTTCCGCGTGGTGAAGAGCGTGGAGGAGCTCCGCCGCCATCTGCGTAGGGCTTTTATCGTCGTGGTGGGAGACAGGGGTCTGGCGGAGGAGCTGGGGGTTGCTTATTTTTCAGAGGAGGAGTGGGGGGATTTCTTGCGGTGGTATGCGGGAGTCTACAACCTCTGAACGCTTCGACTTGTACACGCCGGAGGGTTTTCTGCTGGGCGAGTTCCGGCTGTATAGAAGGGTTTCGGAGCGGGGGGTGGAGTTCTGGGCCCGCGTCAACATCTACGGCGGCCCGCTCGTCACCATCGCGAGAGACGCCTTCCCCACCTTCCACGACGTCTTAGCCGGGAGGAGGTCTTTGGAGGCGCTGGGGAGGGTGGGGGAGTGGATTTGGTGTATGCCGCTGTGCCGCGCCGAGTTTGTAGATGTACGCAGGAGGCCGTGGGGCGCCGCCATGAGGATCCACACAGAGATGCATGGCGAAGCCGGCGCCGTGCACCACCTCTACGAGGCGGTGCTAACGGCGAGAGACCTGAGGCACATCGAGAGGAGGGTAGGGTTTATCCGCCCCCCGACGCGTTGAGACATGCCTCCCAGGAAGAAAGAGGCTGAAGAGGCTGTGGAGGTTCAGACACCTGAGGAGTGTCGGCGGTATGACGGGCCGTGGAGGGAGGACGTGGTTAAGCTGTGTGGCGAATACGGCGTCAAGGCGTTGGCAGCTATGAACGTTGTTGAGTTGGCGCAGTTGCTTAACAAAGAAGACGAGCTGGAGAAGGCTGAGGTGGCTCTTGCAAAGATTAGGCGGCTGGTCGGCATAGCGCCGAGGCCCATCAGCATATCGGAAGCTCTTAAGGCTCAGCAAGCCCTCCCCGTCCTCAAGACCGGCGTGGCTGAGTTCGACGAGAAGACGCCGTGGGGTGGGCTTAGGCGCGGGCTGATATACGGCTTCGCGGGGGAGTTCGGCGCGGGGAAGTCTATGTTTGCGATACAGTGCTCGGTGAAGGCGGCTGTGGAAGGCTGGAAGGTTTTGTTTATCGAAACCGAGGGGAGTTTGAACCTCGCCTTGTTCGAGCGCGTCGCCAAGAGGTTCGGCGCAGACCTGAACTCGCTGGTGGACAGACTAACCATCACACAAGCCACCGACGTGTTGGACGTCAAGGAGATCCTTCTGTCTCTTTTTAAACAGCCTGTGGATCTCGTCGTCGTAGACTCCTTCGTGTCGCATGCACTTAGGGCGCAGTTTAGGGGTAGGGAGAGGCTTGCGGCGCGTCAGCAGTTTTTGGCCTACCTCCTCGACATCTTGCGCCGCATGGCTAGGGTGTACGGCACGGCTTCTATCTTAACGGATCAGGTTATAGACGTGCCGAGTTTCTTCTCTGACAAGAGGCCGGCGGGTGGAAACATCCTCCTCCACGGCACCAACGCCATATTCCTAATGTATAGAAACAACAAGAAAGACGTCAAAGGCGAGATGCGCCCACTAGACGTCCCCGGCATGGCGCCAGACGTAAAGATAGCATACACAATAAAAGACGACGGGCTATACTGACACTTTCAGCCAACACTGTAGTTTCAACGAAGCGATATTCTTATAAGCACCTGAAGGGTTGTAGACATGGAGTTGTACCAGGCGGTGGTCATAGCCATCGCCTTGGCTAACCTGGCGGTGACTGTGTGGCTTCTTCGGCTTCTGTTCCCGGTGTGGCGGTATCTGCAGAAAGTGGTTTTTGTGGTGGATGAATACGACTTCGACAAGCTGGCTAAACAGTTTCTAAACGGCGAGAAGCCTCTGGCCGAGACCATCGATGTTAAGGTCTCCGAGAAGAAGGAGGAGGGGTATAGGGAGATAACAGTCACCAGGGTCTACAAGAAGCCCCTCGACGCGAAGGAGATCCAGGAGGGGTTTGTGCGGCAGATGGCTGAGAAGCTTCAGTGAGATGATTGAGCTCCTCGCCGTACAAGCCATAACCACGGCGGCGCTGGCGTTTTTTGTCATTAAGCTGAGGAGGGAGTTGTATCCCATGATCGCGGCGGCCGGCCCAACGTACGCAAGCTTCTGGATACGCTCCGTCGACGTCATGGTGGTGGAGGCGCCTCAGTTTGAGGTGTCCAAGACTGTGATTAGAGTCCGCTGGCTTTTCACAGAGGAGCTCTACTTGATACACAGCCTCAGGGTCTATGACGTGGCCATGCACCCCCTCCGCCGGCACCACTATGTGAGATGGAGGGCGTGGATGCAGGGCGACGATAGATACAAGTGCGAGGTGGAGAAGCCGCGTGGGTTGTCTAGGATTTATTCTAAGGCGATTGACGTGTTCTGCAAAGAGAAGGAGGTCCAGAAGAAGGAAGTAGAGATCATCCCGACTTGGGCGCGTAAGTGGAGGTACAAACACTGGAGACAAGAACGCGCCACCTTGTAAATCCCAAATCGAGTAACCCCTTTTCCCCTCCTCCACCCTTTTCTTTCACCGAGTCGTCCTCTGCTGTCTTACATCGCTCCGCCGAGCTAACACGCCGTTTTAAACTGCGTCTAGCGATGGCCTTGCACAAGCCCATCTTCCCCAACTGCGTCGTTTTAATCTACGTCTAACGCAGGGTGGTGAGGTGACGTCGTCTTAAACTGCGTAGGGCAAAACGGCGCGCCGTTTTAAACCGCAACGATATAACTGTTAAATACTCCCCTCCCCCCATAGACGTGTACTTCGTGATCAACGGCGCCAAATATTGGGTCATGCCGGGGCCCTCCGGATTTCTACTCTACAGGAGGGAGGGGTCGAAAACGAAGTACCTCGGCCGCCGGCCGCTGGAGGAGGTGAAGCGGCTACTAGCCCAAGCAGGCGCCGAGGCCCTTCAGCGGATTAAATCCGACGTAGAGGCCGTGAAGCAAGCTCTAGAGAGGCAGAAGCCTGCGCAGACGGCGCAGACGCCCTCTCTGACGTGGAAGAAAGACGGCCACACCTACTGGATCCTCCAGTATAATACATCTTTCTACATCTACGTGAAGGGGCCTTCGACTAAGCACAGGCCGCGCCTCATCGAAAAGACCGACGTAACCGGCGTCATAGGCCGCGTGGTGGCGGCCGGCGCGACGCATGTGCTGGAGGCTCTTAGGGCAACGGTAAACGGCCTGCACGCCGCCGTGGTTGACTTACTGATGCCTCGGTCTGCGGAGGCCCGCCGAGAGGCCTCGCGTAAGGCCGAGGAGGCGCAACGTAGGGAGGCTGAGGAGGCATTTAGGGAGTTGAGGGGGGAGCTGTCTAGGGCTGTGAAGAAGTGGGACGAGAGGTGGAGGCGGGAAGCCGAAAAGAAGGGCTACTGGGGCGGGCCGGATAGGGAGTGGCTGAGGGAGAGGCTTTCGGAGTTCATCAACGATAATATGCACCTGCTGGAGAAGATACTGCCCTATAAAGACCTAAAGGATAGATTCGTAGACGCGGTGGAAGAGGCCGCGTTGGGCCACCTCACCAGATCCGACGTCTTAGAGGCCCTTAACCAGCTCTAAACCGCCGCGGAGGGAGACAATACCTGAGGCGCTCCGCCACGCGCCAACAACAACCTGAGGCTACGCCTGGAGCCCACAGGCCGGACCACTGCGTCGTAGCGTCTGCTCTCAGCCGGCGTAGGGCTGGGCGGGGGGCAACTCGGCGGAGTTAAGGTTTTTCCGGCCGGAAACACGGCGTCTCATGCCCCCCACAACTAAACCACAGATAAAAACCAAGGGGGCTGAGGAGGGCAAAGAGAAGACCGGGAAGAAGGCTAAGAAGGCGGTGGCGGCGGCGCTTCTGTTGTTTGTGGCGCTGGCGGCGTTTGTGGAGGCTCAGCAACAACAAGGCGCCAGCGTCACTGCGGAGCAGGCGTTGAGTGGGTTTAGGCAGTTTCTAGGTCAGGTCATCCTCGGCGTTAGGCTGGCAATCGCCATGGCCTTCTGGGCCGCGATTTCGATCATCACGGCTCACTTCGCCCTCGGCAAGGTGTCGCCGACGAGATTTCAACGCATGGGCGCCTTCTGGGACGGACTGGAGCGGGCGAAGGATATTGTCTACGGCTTCGCCTGGCTGTTTCTGCTGATCTTCTCCATATACGCCGCCATTGGAATAATCGCCAACGGCGGCAGTATGGATGTCAACACCGCCGTCAACGTCGTGAAGTGGATAATGGTAGACCCCATCGCCGAGGTGGCAAACCAGCTGGGAGTCGGCGGTCAGAGAACCGGTCCGTAATGCCCACCCCCGAAATCCCCCAGTTTTTTTCCGACCCTCTTGTGGCCGCCGGCTTGATGGCCCTGGCGGCCCAGGCCGGGTATTATGCCCTTTACTGGTTTTTGGGAGACAGGGCGCATAGGGAGAGGGCGATGGAGGGGTTTGAGCGGGTTTTGGTGTCGGGGGTTATCTTCGGCGTAGCGCTGATCTTGGTCAACCTCTCGCTGTGGGGGTTGAACACATACCTGTCTGTGGCAGGCGTGAGGCTCCCAGACAACTCAGCTATCCAAGTGCTTAACCAGACTAAGAGCTGGCAGGACTTCGGCGGAAACGTGCAGACGGCGCTTAACATAGCGGCGTGGACGTATCAAAGGTATGTGGGGGCGTCGTGGGACATATTGGCAGGCTACATGGCTTCAGTCGTCGGCACAGGCATACTGCCGTGGACCAGCCCCATATCTATGGCCATCATGAATGGGCTGGCGTACATCGTGACTGCCGCCACCACCATCCTCATATCGGCCGCGGTATACGGAGTAGCCGCGGCCATGGCATACGGCTGGCCCGCATTCCTGTCCATAGGGGCTGTCCTCACGACCTATGAACGGACGCGGAACCTGGGCGCCTGGCTCCTCGCCGTCTCAGTAGTGGCGCCTGTGGTGCTGGCGGCGGGGGCGGACGTGCTTAAGTCGCTGGTAGACCCCGACAAACTCCCCGACATACGCACAGCAACGCCAACCGGCGCGGTGCCGCTGATACAAGCCATGGTTCTGCTTGGCTTCATAGGGCTGACGCTGGGCGTGGTGACGTACGCCGCGTCGCGGATCTTCGACCACGCAGGGGCATCCCTCTCGCTGGAGTGAGATGCTAGACGTAGGTCTAGTCATCTTGATAGTCCTCGCCGCCTCTGTGATGTTAATAAGAGGAGACCCCAAGTGGATCTACCCAGCGATTATAGGCGCAGTTGCGCTCTTCCTAGTACCCACAGTGACCATGTTGACAATAGCCTACTTCACACCCCAGGGGTCTCCCCTACCGCCCCTCTTTGAAATTAGGCAGGGGGAGTTCTTCCCATACTTCTACCCCGCCGGGTCGTTGCAGGAGGCGCTTGAGAGGAACTACAAGGCCATACACGAAACCTTTGAGGCCCTCTTGACGGTTCAGCAAGCCTCTTACTCAGCCCTCTTCGCGGTGGCGTCTGCGGAGACTGTGGTTAACATAATCGAGTCGCTAGTGCCTGGAGGCACCCTCGTCCAGCTATCCAAGTTCGCACTCTACGTCTCCAAGGTTGGGGACCCAGTTCTGCAGATCTCCCTAACCACATACAACGCCGCCACGGCCTTCGTCATGATCTTCCACTTCCTCGACTTCATGGCTGAGTTAGCGGTGAAGATGGCTGTAACTCTGCTGGCGTTTTCGCTCCTCGCCGTCGTCTTCGGCCCCACCAGGGCGCTGGGAGGCGCCCTCCTCTTCTTCGCCCTCATAATGATAGTGCCGTCGTATATCGGCTACTACCTGGCACCGCTGGGTAAGGACTTCGCCACGTGGAGCCTGGAGACGGCGAAGTGGCTCAACGCCACGGCGGCAAACGCCACCGGCATAGCGCCTGTGCCTCTGTGGGCGGTTGAAGGCGCTCCACACATCCTCATCCTTGCGCGTTACAACAACACCTTCGTCAAGCCAAACGCCACGGAGCTGGGGGTGAAGATGCGGGAGGTGTTGAACCTCACCGACGTGCCGCTGAACTCCACCCACGTGGAGAATGCGGCGGCCACCGCCCTGGAGCTAGCCGAAAGGTACAAAGTCTTCGAAAAGGCGGCCTTCAACGGGACCGACTGGGTCGCCGCCGCGGCCGGCTCCGTAACGCCACTGGCCTACGGCAACAAGACCTGGCTCTACACAACCGCCATAAACACCTGGCTAGACTTCCCCGCGCCTAGGCCGGAGGAGGGCGGGTGCATATCTTACGGAGACTTCCGGGAGTTTATAGACTACTTGATGCCCCCCGACCAGGCGCAGAGGCTTAAGGAGCGGGCGGCTAACTTGTCGAAGGCCATCTGTCAATTCCACCAGTGGCTGGGGTATAGGAGCTACCACCTCCAGATAGACGTCCCGGCACATTGGCGGTTTTTGACAGTGGCCGTGAACTACACCGCCAAGGATAGACACGGCGTGGTGGATAAAGGCGTCACGTACGCTCACAACGGGGTGTGGGGGTGGCTGGCTGGGCCGGATAACGAGACATGTTTTGACGCCTTGGGCAACAAGACGGCGTGTGCCGTGTTGGACACAACGGTTAGAGTCGGCCGCTACAACTTCTCCCTGTGGTCTGGGGAGAAGCGGGTCATCAACCCCGTTACAGACGCAGTGCGCTCTGTGTTTAGCTTCGCCGTGCAGAACTCCAGCCAGCCTGTACCCAACAGGTCTGTGAGGCTCCACCGGTGGGTGGAGACTTGCGAGTGGTGTTGTGAATACGTCAACGACACGTGCGTGCAGTGGTGCTCTTCGTCAAGAGACGTCTGGCAGAGGGCCACGGTAACCAAGACGCTGGGCTCCGGCCGCTACGAGTACAACGCCACAATCTACGCGCGGCCTTGGGTGCCTGAGGAGGAGCGGAGCTACGCCGGACAGATACCCGTCGACACGCGGACGTGGGACGTGAGGATTTGGCTTGATTACGGGTCGTGGTGGGGGGACGGGACGCCGCCAAGCGACGCCTACTGCTACAGCCACGACAACAGGACGTACATGATATTGTCTTTCTTCAGAGCCGTGCCGGGGCCGCCGCGGGTGCTGTATGCCTTCACGTGGATGAACAACGTAGGCGTCGCGTATACGCGACAGGGAGGAAGCCTGCCGGATATACTGGCCAACTACACAGACACAGACGGGGTGCGGGTTATCCACTACCTAGAGGGGGTTGAGCATCAATACTACTGCCAGCCCGCCCTCGTGCTGGCGGCAGAGCCGAGGTGGAGGTCTGTGGCTGATGCTGAGCATAATTTAACTAATCTTCTGAAAGACAACTACTTGACTCTTGTAGTCATTAGAAACGTCTCTTTGGCCTACTTCGCCCGGGTGGGGCCGTACCTCGCGGCGGCTGAGGCCAGCAACTCCTCCCTTGCCAAGGCGGCGGCGTCATCTGCCAGGGAGTACCTTGCGCTTATAAACCAGACGCCCGCCGCCGTGCCGCTTTTCTACACGTCGCCCACAAGCTACATAGGCCGCAACGTCCTAATTGCATGCGTCATGTACGACTGGCGTGCGCCGGTGAACCTCACCGCAGAACTCCGCCTCTACCCCGGGAGGGAGTGGTGGGTTGCTTCTTACCCAATGGGGCATTCGAAGGTGGCCGAGGCCGTCGCTACGGCCAAGGCCGACATGTTCAAATACGTCTTCGGGACGCCGCCTCCTCCGCCGCCGGCGAATTTAAGCGGCTTCGTGAAGCAGTGGCGCATACCCTGGAACAACCGCACTCTGCCCTACAAGCCGTATTACGACGTTCAAATGAAGATGCCTCCGACTGACAACGCCACTGGGATCCCGCTTTGGAATATCCAGAACCTTGAGGATGTGCAGATGGCGCAGAGCAACGTGTTGAGCTGGCTGTTTACAGTCCTCTTCGTCACAATTCTGTCCATAGTTGCCGTTTTCGAGTTCCTCGGTGCCCTCTTCGATTTCCCCACGCCTATGAGGGCTGTGTTCGGCTTCGTCATAGGCGTCATTCAGGACTGGACCTACTGGCTTCCGTTCCGCGTCGCCGTGAGGGGGAAGTTGCTTATGCGCATATGGCTGGCGGTGAAGAGGCCGGTGATGAGGTCGACAGTCCGCGCGGCGGCGCGTGTTCATTCCTTCTTCGCGACGCGGATACCCGGCCTTAGATACCTCCGGAGCCCCGACCTCAAGGAGTACTACAGGCGGTACGTGCTCTGGAGGAGAGAAATCGCAGTAAGAGACCCGGCGGAGCAGATACGCGGAGAAATCAAGGCTAAGGCGAGGGAGGAGGCTTTGGCGCGGGTAAAGAAGGCGGCTGAGGAGAGGGCAGACGCAGAGTGGTGGAAGAACCTCCAGCGCAGGGCTGAGGAGGAGAGGAGGGCGGCTCTGGAGACGGCTAGGCGTATCTGGAACGCCCTAAGGGCAGATAACATTATCGAAGTTCTTAGGGAGCTTTCGCCGAGGTTCGACGCTTGGGTGCAGGAAAAAGTAGAAATGAGCCGGGGCTCGCTGTCTTACCACCTCTTCTGGTGGAGGTTGGACAGACTGCCGTATATGTGGCGGAGTCTGCTCCGCCTGGATCCGCATGTGGTTACGAGACTCGTGGCCGAGGGGAAGGTGAAGCCGGAAGACGCCGCGTTGTACCTGAACCTCCGCGCCGCGGTGGAGGCCTACATGCGGGAGATGAGGTGGGGCTGGGCTAGGCTACACTCGGTGTCGCAGTATGTGGAGCAGGCGAGGGAGGAGTTTGAGAAGGCTAGGCAGAAGATGGTCGAGGAGGCTGAGAAGGGACTAGCCGACTTCCGGAGATTCACGGCGGAATTCCAGAGGCGGCATGAAGTCCTTAGGCGGTACTTCACGGAAGATCTTTCGAAGCTGGACGAGGGGGAGAGGGCGAAGCTGGCGGGGGAGGTGAAGAAGGTGGTGGAGCACCTAAGCGAGGCGGTTAGGCACTTCGCCTTTATCGACAAGGCGCCTAGGGCTAGGGTGGTATCTGCGCTTAACGAGGCGCTTCAGCGTATTGCGGAGGGGAAAGCGCCTCTAATCCCGCGGGATGCTTCGGTGGAGAATATAGTCAAACACTTGGCGCTGATGGATCTGGAGACGGCCGTAAAGGTGTTGAGGAGCGCCGAGAAGTACCTGGAGGCGCACTACGCCGTTGCGCCTACTCGCTACGACACTAGGCAGATTGCGGCGGAGGTGGTGAAGTGGAAAATCGAGGAGCAGCTACCGACGCTCAAGCTGGCGGGAGCCGCCCGGGGCATCGTCCTCGGCGCGAAGAGCGCAGAGGAGGGCGAAGCACTCCTCAAGGCCTGGGGGCCTAGAGACGCCTACGGCGAGAGGTGGGCTGTGGCGGGGGGCCGCTTTAGGATTGTGGATGTATATGCGGAGAGGCCTTGGGAGGCTGTTGAGCACCGCTTCTCATACATCCACGAGCGGCCGCTGGACGCGCGCGAGGCCGTCAGGATCAAGTCTGACGTTGTCCTCACAGCTGAGTACGCCAAATACCTCGCCGGCTTCAAGGCTGAGGAGAGGGCGCTGGAGACGCTGAGGAAGGCTGTGGAGTACAGCCGCATCATGCACATGCTGGAAAGGGTCGAGGAGCTCCGCCTCACGCCTCTCGCCGTGGAGAGGCTTACAGCCGACGCCGAGAGGCTGAGGAGGGAGGTTCTGCAAGAAACTACAGAAATCTTTAGGAAGTTTAGAGAGGAGTTCTTCTTCGTCCGGGATTTGCTGGAGGGACACCGCGTCGTTAGGCGGGAGGTTGAGGAGATGCGCGAAGTAGTGCGGGCCTTCGAGGAGGCCCTCATAGAGGCGTTGAAGGCGCCTCAGCGCAGGGAGCGGGTGTTCCGCGAGGTGTTTATGGAGCGGGTGGAGAGGCTGGTGGAGGAGTACGCAAGGCGGGGTGATGTGGAGGCTGTGGAGAGGATTAGACACGCCGCGGCTGAGCTGGCCAAAATCTCTGAGACAGTGGGCTGGAGGGCGGTGGAAGACGTCGCCATCGTGTTGCCAACTGTCGCAAAGGTCTTCGAGGAGGCTGTTAAGGCCGTTGGTGAGGCGAGAGACATTGCTCGCCTCGCCGAGGTGTTTAAGGCGAGGACTGAGGAGACGGCGAAACAGCTGGAGCAGAGAGGCATGCAAGACGCCGCGGAGCGGGTGAGGAGGGCGGCTGATAATATCGCAGGTGAGGTATACGCCGGCGGGTGGTGGGCAGTGGAGAGGCTGAGGCCGCTTCTCTCACCGGAGCACGCCGGAGGCGTGTTGGGCAGGCTGGAGTTTCTACACAGCCTCTTCACCACTGAGGCGCTTGGCACGTATAGAGAGCTTGTGTATCTAAGGCAGGTAGAGGAGCTGGCGAGGGAGGTCAGGGGCCTGGTCTCTACGGTTGCGGAGGTGTTGACGGCGGAGGCGGCTGAGGGGTTAAGGAAGGCGGCTGTCCTCGGCCGCGAGGCTGAAACAATAAGCAGAAAGATCTCTGAGCTTTCCACGCGGGCTGAGGCCTTAAACGCCGACGTAGTTAAGGCGGCCCTTGAGGCGGCGGTCAGCAGGGACTACAGCCGCGCCTTCTCTTTCATAGACGCCGCCGAGAGGGCTGTCAAGGAGCGGCTGGCCGCCGCGAGAGACGTAGAGCCTGCGGCCAAGGCGTTGGAGCGCCTCGGCCTTGAGCCCAGACGCCTAGACTCACCGGAGTATAGGCAACGCGCCGTGAGGGAGGTGGAGGAGGCTGTTGCGGCTCTACGCGGCTTGGCCGACCTGCCCGCGGCGGTTCAACACATCGAGCCAGAAAAGGCCGCCAAGGCGGCGGAGGCCTTCGGTCTGGCCGAGACAGCTTCATTATTTAGAGTCTTGGAGAGAGTTAAGGCTGAGGCTGGAGACGTCTATGCCGCATTTGCGAAAGCTCTCGCAGAGGCGCTTAGGGCTCCGGAGGGGGAGAGGGCCGAGACGTTTAGGCGGGTCTTCGCGGCTGAGGTGGACGTAGCTGTGAAGGATTTCGAGAGCCGCGGCTTGAGGAAAGAGGCAGAGGCGCTGACAAAGACGGCGGAAGCCGCGCTTAAGTTATCCGAGGCAATTAGCTGGAGGGCGCCTGAGGAGGTTAAACAGCGGCTCTCCTCCGCAGTGGAGGAGGCTGAGAGGCTGATTGCAAAGCTGAGAGATGAGGCCGCTGTGAAGCGGATCTATGAATACGCCAGCCACTCAGCCCTCGTCTCTCTGGTTAGGGAGGTCAAGGAGGCTGTCGCGGCTAAGCGGGAGGCGGAGGAGAGGCTTGTGAAGTTGATAGACGAGGTGAGGTTGGTTGTGGAGCGCGTAGCTCCTCACCTGTCGCCTCTTCTGGAGAGGCTGAAGGCCGGCGACTACTCAGTTCTGCCTAGGCTTGAGGAGGGGCCGGCGGAGCTTGCCAAGCGGCAGAGACAGGTAGGCGAGGTGGCTGAGACGCCTATAAACGCCGCCGAGGTCTTGAGGAGGGCGGCTGAGGTGGTGCCCGCAGTTGTAGGCGATGTGGAGAAGGCGAAGGCGGCGCTTAGGGCTGGGAGGTGGGCTGAGGCCGCCGAGGATTTGTCCCGCGTGGAGAGGGCCGCGGGGGAGTGGGAGTCTCTGACGGCTAAGACAGCCGGCGGAGTGGAGAGGATTGTTGTCCTTGGGCGCGAGGCTGAGGCGGTGGGTAGAAAGATTTCTGAGCTGATGTCTAGGGTCGGCGCCTTGGAAGGGGAGGCGGCGAGACTCCTCTCTGCGGCTCTGGAGGCGCTTCAGAGGGGCGAGTACGGACAGGCCGCTAGGCGGCTGGAGGCTGTGGAGAAGGCTTTGGGGGAGCCGCACGTCCTCAGGCTGGTAAGGGAGGCGCGGGCGGAGGCTGAGGGGCTGGCCCGCGCCGCGGAGAAGCTGGCAGAGGTTTTAGAGAAGGCGCCCTCCCCGGAGCTGGAGAAGGCGTTGGAGGCAGTCCGCCGCGGAGAGGTGGAGAAGGCTAGGGAGATTTTGACGCGGATTGAGGCGGCGGGGGCCGCGGAGGAGGTAAAAGCCGTTAGAGAGGTGAAAAGTCTCTTACCCGCCGCCCAGCCAGAGGAGAGAGCCTACGCGCTGGCGCTGGCGGCGGCCGGCGCCCCCGGCCTTGAGGCCGCGGCGGTGAAGACGGCCCTTGAGGCGGCCGCCGGCAGAAGCTACAGCCGCGCCTCTGCTTTAATAGAGACCGTGGAGAGAGCCGTCAACGAGAGGCTGGCCAAGTCGGCTGAGGCGGAGCCGGTGGCTAAGGCGTTGGAGCGCCTCGGCGTAGAGCCTAGGCGTCTTGACTCGCCGGAGTACAGGGGGCAAGCCGTCAGAGAGCTGGAAAAGGTGGGCGAAAGCTTGAGGGCTCTGGCTGATCTGCCGGTAGCGGTGCAACGCGTCGAGCCGGAGAAGGCCGCCAGGTCAGCCGAAGTCTTTGACCTCTCTGAAACCGCCTCCTTGTTTAGAGCTGTGGAGAAGGTGCGGAGAGAGGCAGGGGACGTCTACCCCGTCTTCATAAAAGCGCTTACGGAGGCGCTGAAGGCTCCGGAGGGGGAGAGGGCTGAGACGTTTAGGAGAGTCTTTACGTCGGAAACTGAAAAGATGGCTAAGGCCTTCGAGGAGCGTGGGCTGAGGACTGAGGCGGAGAACGTACGGAGGGCGGCTGAAACTGCGCTTAAGGCGGCTGAGTCCATTGCCTGGAGGGCGCCTGAGGAGGCGGCGCAGAGGCTCCCCTCCGCAGTGGCTGAGGCGGAGAAGTTAATCGCGAAGCTGAGAGATGAGGCCGTTGTGAGGCAGGTGGTTGAGTATGGCTACTACTCTACGTTGGCCTCTCTGGCCTCTCTAGCCAGAGAGGTGGTCACAGCTAAGCGCAACGTGGAGGAGAAGCTTGCCAAGCTGATAGAAGACGTCAAGCCGGCTGTGGAGGTCATAGCGCCGCATCTGGCGCCGCTTCTGGAGAGGGTCAAGGCGGGGGACTACTCCGTCCTGCCCGCCGTCGAAACAGAGCTTCCGAAGCTGGCTGAGCAACACAGACAGTTGCAGAGGCTGGTGGATGAGCTGGGCGAGGCGAAGAAGAGTCTAGACGCGGCGGCGCACATAGACAAAAAGGTGAAGGAGCTAGAGAAGGCGCTTAAGAAGTTTGAAGACGTCAAAGCCGTCTTCAACGAGGCGTTTAAGGCGCTGGAGAGGAGAGACTTCGAAAAGGCAGTTGCAGAGTTTGATAAGATTCTAAAGATTATCGAGGAGAAGAGGGCGAGGCTTGAGCCGCTGGAGGGAAGGATTAGGGAGGCCAGGGCTCTGGCAGAACAACTCGGACTAGAGAAGGTGGTCAAGGCCCTTGAGAGGCCGACGGAGAAAAACGTGTCCAAGGCTTTGGGAGAGCTGGAGCGCGAATTGGCTAGAATACACGGCGCCCTTGAGCTTCTGGAATACGTGAGACGTCCCCGCGCCGACGCCGACTTCGGATGGGCTTGGGCTGTGGCGCGTGTGCTGGGGCTTGAGGAGGCCGATAGACTCTTTAAGGCGCTTTCCGAGGCGTCGCTGTATCTGCTGAGGGAAGGGAGAGAGGTGTTTAGAAATCCGCTGTATGACGAGGTTAAGCACCTCATCGACCAGGAGTGGGTTAGGTCTCTGGTCAAGGCGCCGATGTATTCATACATTGTAGACCGCCTCGGCCCCGACGTCCTCCAGCCCGTGTATGCCAGGTGGTATGGCCTCTTCGTGGAGTACGGCTCGTATCTGGCCACGGCTTTTGAACACGCCAAGACGAGTGCGGTGGTGGCGAGAGCACCCGTCAGCATAACAGGAGGCTTCAGCTACGCCGGCAAGATGATGCGTTGGCTGGGGGACTTCAGCCAGGAGGCCGTTATGCGGGGCCTCAAGGCGTATTACAGAGGCGAGGGGAGGCCGTTTAGGGAGCTGTCGGAGATGACGGTGAGAGGCGCCAAGATACAGCTCTTCGACAAGACGGCGTCGCTCATAACAGCTAAGGCCACGCTGATGCTTTCTGAGGCGAAGACTGCGTCAGACGAGACTGCAAAGCGGCTTGAGGCTGAGGCTTATGGGCTGAAGCTGTTGGCCTCTGTGTTGCGCGCCAAGGCGGCTTACGAAGAGGTCCGCCTTGTGAAGGCGTATCTGAAAGGCGCCGAGAGGAGGGCTGAGGCTCTTCTGAAGGTGGCTGAGGCTTACCTAAGAGAGGGGACGTCGGGGAGCGTGGAGGTTGGCATGGAGCTGGAGAGGAGGGCCATGAAGGCTCTGGAAGCGGCCCAGAGGAGGGCGGAGCGTTATCTGGCCGACGCCCGCGCCCGCTACAAGGCGCATCTAGCCGAAGCGCGCGACCTCATTAAGGAGCGTGGCGACATCCGCGAAGCCGCAATGAAGTACTTCGGCCTCACGGCGAGGGCCTTCGCCGGAGACCCGGAGGCTGTGGCTGAGAAGATGATACGCGCCGTGGACGTCAGGCGAGTAATCAGCTGGGTCGACGAGCTCAAGCTCCCGAAGGAGCTGGGCGAAATCGCGGTCAGAATAGCAGACGCCGAGAGGACATACGCAAAGTTTGAGAAGATATTGAAGATGAGAGTCGAACCCATTCCGCCCGTCTACGACCTAGAGAAGACTCAACACTTCTTCACAGAGGGAGCAAAGCCGCATCCGCCGCCTCCGAAGTCACGTGTAGAGGAGGTCGTTCCTAGGGTGGTTAGAGACGTCTTGACGGCTTACTACGGAAGGCTGAAGAGCGCCGCCGAAAAGGCGGCCGTATATCTGGCGTTGGTTAAAGGCGACACGCGGCATGCCTCTCAGGAGGTGAAGAAGGCGTATCGCGCACTGAAGAAGGCGCTGAAGGCTAAAGACAAGGAGCAAGCCCTCAAGGCGCTGGAGGAGCTGAAGAAAACGCTGAAAGACCTCGGCATAGAGGCGGAGGGCGACTCTCCCGAGGCTGTGTTGAAGGACGTGGAGGAGAAGCTGAGGCCGGCGTATGAGGAGTATGTAAACGCCAGGAGGGAATACATATCTGCCGTGGAGGCCATAGCCAAGTTCTCGCCGGAGGCGGCGCTGGCGCTGGGCGAAGCCGCTAGAGAAGGCGGCGTTGATTCAATAGCCAGGTGGATGGCCCTTACGGCGTATGAAACGGCGAAGAAGGCGTTGAATGAATACGCCTGGTTCTGGGCTAGGCCGGTGGAAGAAAGGTGGGATTCTCTGCCTCAGGCGGTGAGGGAGGCAGTGGCGAAGAGGGAGGAGGAGGCCGTATACGAGGTTGTCCGCAGTACGCTGAAGAACGTCGGCATAGGCGTGAAGAAGGGCGTGGAGATGAATTTAGAGGGCTTCGAGAAGGCGCTGGAGCGCGTGTTCACGGCCAACGGCGAGTGGCCGGAGTTGAGGGATTACGTCAAACAGGTGATTGAGGCGGCGAGGAGGGTTCAGAGGGGAGAGGCCTCTACGGACGAATTGACCAAGGCCGTAGACGAGCTGTTTAGAGCATACGGCGCCAGGGCGGCGGAGCGGTTTGTGCGCTCGGACCGGCTGGAGGACGCCGTCGCAGAGATGCACGAGGGGATGCGGCATTTCGCCAGAGACACAGGTCTGAGGATTGGGAGGGAGGCGGCGGAGAGGGCGCTTCTGTTTGGCCTCTCTGTGATGCCTGAGGATGTGGTGGCGTGGTATGCCAGAGACGGCTGGCGTGGGAGACTTGAGCCGTATGTGGCGTATTGGACTGAGGACGAGGGGCTGGCGAGGAGGGCGGGGGAGGCTGGGTGGGAGGTGCGGCAGATTAAGAGGCCGGTTTCGTTTGAGGAGGGTGTGCCTAAGGAGTGGCGGACGGCGTATGTAGTTGCTCCCTTCGGTTTTGACTTGTCGGCGGTGGAGAGGACTGTGGTTGGACTGGTGGATGGGGCTGAGTCTGGCGTTGCGCAGATCCGCGTGGTGGGGTGGCCTGTACCTGAGGCCTACCTCTGGTTTGTATTGAAAGACAGACAGCCGGTTAGGGAGGGTGAGTGGATTACGGCCTACTCAATTGCTTGGGTTAGCGTGGAGGAGCCTCTTGCGCGGTTTAGAGAGGCTCTGCGCGGGAGGAATTTCGACGAGATGAGGAAGGTGGTGCATGAGCTGTATGAGGCTCGGTTTAACAGAACGCTGTGGCAGATCGTCTATGAGTTCGACAGGGAGCGTGCCGCCGCCGCGTTGGAGTATCTTAGGCAGAGGTATGGCGTGTCGGAGGGCCGGCTGTGGGAGCGGTTTGACGAGCTTTTTGCTGTGTGGCTTATGTTTAGACTTGCCGATGAGTTTGAGGCGTATCTGAGGAGTGGGGCTGGTAGGCGTCTGGAGAAGGAGGCTTTCGGCGAGCTTTTGGGCACGGGTAGGTGGCTTCCGGTGGAGGCGGCGCCGCTCTTCTGGCTTAGGCTGGTGGGCGACCCGGAGGGAGGGGCTGAGTTTAGAAACGCATGGGTCACCGCCGTCAACATGTGGTTTGAAAGGATGGCCGCGCCTTATACGCCGAAGAAGCCGGCCGTGGCTAGAAAGGCGGTGGAGCTATTCAACGCCTTTGTAGGCGCCAAGTTCACCTACGAAGAGCTGTTCCCGCCGCCTCCGAAGCCGGAGGCCCAGAAACCCGAAGCCGCTAAGCCGACCGAGGCGAAGAGAGAGGCGGTTAAGCCTGAGACGGTTGTTAAGCCAGAGGCGGCTAAGCCCGAGATTAAGCCGGCTGAGAGGCCGGCTGTGGAGGTTCAGAGGCTTGAGGAACGTGGTTTAAGACGGGAGGCTGAAAAGCAAGCCGCCAAGCCGGAGGCGGCTAAGCCCGAGACTGTCAAGCCGGAGGTTGGGCCTCAAGCTGTTAAGCCAGAAGCTCCGAAGCCCGTGGCCGAGGTTGTACGTGGTTTAAGACGGGAGGTTGAAAAGCCCAGGGCGCCTATTGCCGATGTCATCCCGGAGAGGGTTTTGGAGGCTGTGGACTACCTGATAGAGCGCTTCGGCCTCGCCCTGGACAGAGACGCGGCCTTCAAGGCGAAGAGCCTCGTGACGGCTAAGGTGAAGGCCCGGCTGGAGAAGGTGGCGGCGAAGGAGCCCGAGTTCGCCCACGTGCTGGCTGAAGTGGCTGAACGCGTGCTGAGCTCCTTCGGCAGGCTTATGGCGTCGCCAGACGCGGCGAGGCACGTGCACGAGGCGTTGTTCTACTACTTCGAGGGCTACGAGACGCGGGACGGGGAGGTGCTGTTTGCGCGGATTGAGCGTACGGTTAGGGAGGCCGTGAGGAAGGCGGAGGAGGCCGGCATTCCAGACGCAGAGTACCGCGTTAAGCAGTTTGTGCTTGAGGTTATCGACGTACTGGCTAGGGCTGGGGAGCGCTACAGGAGAGATGCGCTCAAGGGCGTCTCAACCGTCGAGAAGGCGCTTAGGGCGTCTGCGCTGGCCGGCTTCTCGGCGGCGGCGTTGTATTCTGTATACAGCGGCCTCTACTCGGAGGCCGTTGTTTCCTCTGTCGCCTCCGCCGTGGCGCTGGCAGAGGTTGGACAGTTCAAGGAAGCAGTGCAGTACGTGCAGAGGGCGGCGAAGGCGTTGTATGAGGGGGCGAAGGAGGTGTTTGAACATGTCAAGATAACTGTCCAGCGTCTCGTTGAGCTGTTTGTGGAGGCGGTGGCAAGGGTGCTGGCTTGGGTGGATGAACACAAAGCATATCTCTTCTTGATGGCGGCCGTCGCGGCTGGAGTGATGGCGCTGTCTGTTGCGTTGAACATATGGGGCTTGGTGGAGATGGAGAAGTTGGCTTATGCGGCGTCTCTGACGCCGTTTATACCCGCCGGCGTCGAGAAGTACTCAAGAGAGGAGGTGTTCAACATCTTGAGGAGCGCCTCCGACCCCTACGAGAAGTTCAAGGAAATCGCCAAGGAGGCCAACGTTGGGAGGGTGAAGCTGGCTGAGCCTTGGGAGTCGTTGAGGGTTTTGATTATGCCGAAGTCGTCTGAGGAGAGGAGGCTTATGCGGGGCAGGGGCGCCGAGCTGTATTCTAAGTACCGCGAAGACGAGAACTACAAACGCGCCCTATTCTACGCGACACTCGCGCTGGAGGAGGTCTTTAGGCCGTATCGGCAGGTGGTTGAGGGGTTGATGAAGGAGATGCGGAACGTGTTGAAGGTGGAGAAAGTTTCTACGGTGTTTGGTGAACGGACCGCATACATGGTTGATGTCGTGAGGTTGAGGGATCTCGTGAGGGAGGGGGAAGAGACGTTTCAGAAGGCGCTGAAGACGCTTAGGACGATGCTTCTTGAGTACTCCGCCAGATATCCAGAGCTGAGGGAATTGCTGAAGATAGACGAACTGAGAGCAAGAGAGCTGGCTGAGGCCAATGCAAAAACATTTACCGAGTACGGCGACGTTAACTTCGGCGTTAAGGCTTATGCGGCTCTTCTGGCGTATAGGGAGTTTATGTTCGGCTTCAAGACGGCATATGGTATTGTTGCTAAACATTGGCTTGAGGGGGGCGAGGTGCCGTGGCTTCTGTATTACGCGCCAGAAACGGCATATAGAGAGGCGGAAAAAGCCGGCAGGGAGAGTATTGCGACGGTTGAGGGAGCTGTGGTGGAAGCTTTCCGCCGCCTCTTCTTGAAGCCCGGCGCGGAGCGGTACAGCCGGTTTTTAGATAAGGTGCTAGAGGCGGCGCGGCAGAGGGGCGGGCTTGTGCTAGAGCCTGAACCCAGAGAGGAGAACGATAAGACGTGGGTGTTTAAAGTGGCAGGTCTGGAAGGCGTTAAGCTTGTGGTTAGCAAAATTGGGGAGAGCGGGAGCGCGTGGATCCTATCGCTGTTGCTTGACAGCAGGTGGAGGGAGTTCTTCAGAGAGGAGCTCGGGGTGGTGGAGAGAGTTGCAACTACACTGAAGAGACGCTGGCGCGTGGAGTCGCCTCTGCCGTATATGTCGGGCTGGCTGGCGTCAGATGTATCGATAAGGAGGAAAGAGCTAATAATGGCCACGTCTAGCTTCTGGCAGGCGGCTGTGACCAAGGCGTTGTTCGGCTGGTCCGACTCTGTAGGGCTTGAGCTTAACTTGACTTTGGAGGGCCCGAAGCTGGCCTTCTTGTTCCGCACCTCTGCCGACGTGCTTGACGAGGCTGTTAGGAGAGATGCAGAGGAGGGATGGCTTAAGTCGCTGGGTATTGAGGCAAGGAGCTGGAGAGAGCTGAAGCACAAGGTCGCCGAGCACTGGGACATGGTCGTAGAGGCGGTGAAGAAGCGGCTTAAAGACGTCAAGGTAGGCTCTGGCTTCGATTTGGAGAAGGCGTTGGAGGAGCTGGAGGGGTTGGCGAGTAAGCTGGACGACGACAAAATAGCAAGGGAGGTCATCGCGCCCGCTCTCCTGCTTATGCAGGCAGAGAGTCTTGGCGTAGACGAAACAACGCTTAGGTATTTCGGCGCAGTATTGTTGGGCGCGGTCGGTGGAGATGGCTACGTGTCTGCGGCGATGAAAGAAGTTGGCTTGACCAGCGGTAAGGACTCAACTGCCTTGCTTTGGGCAACGGCGTGGGCGGCATACGGCGTGAGGCCGAGGGTC